>Ga0157367_1000021_pt1 | contig 88536 bp, 90 predicted proteins | sample AttbisABBM2_FD_113142 | JGI IMG/M metagenome (GOLD analysis project Ga0157367, IMG submission 113142) | Fungus gardens microbial communities from leaf cutter ant in Botucatu, State of São Paulo, Brazil - Atta bisphaerica ABBM2 | ecosystem: Host-associated > Fungi > Mycelium > Unclassified ... | reverse complement strand
TCATGCTGCATATGCACTCTATCGGTCGTACGGTTTCACTAACTGGGCCACTGATACTGCTGCGCTTTACGCTAATGGTATTTTTCATGACGAATATCTTATGAGACGAGACTCGGAAAACGATTCATAAAAAAGCCATGATGATAAATAATTGCTTATCGTGGCGACATAATCGTTCGAGGTTCAAAGGCTACGTCCGCTCCTCGCTCTTAGCGGACATTGATCTTCACAGCAGCACGTTTTCTCTGAGCATCTATCAAACCTGTAAAACTCCCCTCACCCACCTCTGAACATCATAGGATTTGCATTATCTATATCTAAAATCAGAGCTCCGTTCCGCCGTGAAACCCGTTGCTTAAGTGATCTTTATGGCTGATTTCTCAGGGAGAGGGTCAGTTACAGGTAGCGGCGTAAGTATCGTATTGATAGCTGCCGGTCGTGATAGCCAGGGCATAGACGCAGTGTACAAGACACAAATCGGCCCTTTACAGTTAACGCGCCAAGCAACAGCCTTGTATCTATCCGCAAAATAAACTTCGCGTGATTTATTTCAATCGCTTAGCCTCTTTATGCAACTCAGCGCGGCTTTTTCCTTGCAGATCTGATTCACTTCAGCAATTGGCGCGCATCTGGCTGTACAGGCTTGTGAACATTCAGTAATGGGTATTTTCCCACAATGGATAGGCGTCAGGGGAACTTATAGCCCGCGTTCGGCACTGTAATGCATGAACATTTCATAATGCAACTTTTTATACGGCAGGCCCGTAACGCCAATATCCCCCTCCCTGCACCAGCTGATGGACTGCCCGGGTGATGGCCAGAATGGTGAACCTCCGACATGTTTTTAGTTGATTATGCGCAAATGCTTAACATGGCTTCTGTAACTCTCCCTGTCGAAATTTACTCAGATACCACTGTCCATGTTCAGTCTGTCCATGATTCTTACACCCAATACCTCGCTGGTCTGCTGATGGTTCAGGTTCGTAAGAATGCCTACCGGCCTCAGCGCAGAAAGACGACGGTCAACAATCTGGTTAAGCAGTACCCATTCATTCTTCGTAAGGCGCTGAATACCGATGTCGTCCAGCACCAGCAGGTTTATCCGTCAGATATCTTTAAGCATCGCTATACTGCCGTTAATTTTGGTTCAAAATCCGGCTATTTCAGCCTTACAAACAATTGAGGTAAGTACTAATCATCCTTCTTCAACGCGTGACTTAAAGTAATGGTGAGATTGCTCATACCTATGTCTGCTTTATGCGGGAAATGATATTGCGAAGATTATTGTCAAGTAAGCGGCGGCGGTAAGTCTTAAAAAATTCGCATCAAGCTGGCCTGAATGTACGGACTCCCCGTTTATACCGACTACCACGCTTGTTCAGATAAGTGATCTCTTGAATCCAACCTTAATAGATACTACGATTAACCACAGGCTTTAGCTAACGGTAATTGGTTAAAGGTGCGGAGATGTAAACATTCAGTACTCTTAGAGTTCTTAAGTGTTACCCAAACTGCTGCAAAAAAGGAAGGACAGTTTTGGTTACTTCGTTCCGTTTAGGCCAGTTAACATGGTTTAGAAACTTGCCAGTCACTGAATCTTCGAAAAACCATCTTGCCAGATGGTTTTTCCTTTATTGACAATAGATTACCTTCCAGAGTTGCTAATATCATATTGATCAATCATCTACTATTGCGTATCGAGAGGACAATATAGGTGAAGCGATTTCCAATTATCGATAAGTTGCTGCACGCCTTCGTTGTTTAGAAAACCATCGCCATGGCTATTTATATAGAGAACATTTACCCATGACATATATATACTTACAATAGAAACCAAACTAACAAGCCTTACCGGCATCATATTCATAAAAATATCAGTGTAATATTTCCTGTGCTCTATGGGACATTTTTCATCAATAACTTTAAATACAACATAAACGCACCTAATCATAGAAAATAAAGACAAGCCAGACTTATCATCTAAATCAGAGATGAAAGCATCCACATCATTAACACTACAATATTGGTCACTTAGCTTTTTATTATGAATAAAATGAAATAAAGCTGATTCGAATTTTGCAACCGCATCAGAAGATTCATAACGACAACCGTCGACTATAAGATAAAAAGATTTAAACTCCTCTCTCTCAGATGAGATGAGATTATAAAAACTATCTTCAAATCTTTTAAGTAGAGCATCATCTTTTTGCCTTTCCTCCCCGTTTATTATTTGCTGATTAGCCTCCCTCTGCAGCTTTAAAGAGTTAATTAGCATAACAATCGTTATGAATGAAAGAATTGGATTAAGTACTCCTCCGATAAAATCACCAAAGGTTCCCCAGTCAGCTCTGTCGCTGGAAAATCCGACCCATTTACTCTTGTCTAAAAAATCAAAAAAACTATTCCAGTTGTTAAAATTATAGAAGTAAAAGTACCAAACAATAGAGATAATTAATGCGCTTATCATCTTGACCATAAAAGGAAAAACCCTTAATCAACACATTTAATTATATACATTTTAAGCTCACCTATGTGATCGATCAATTCGTTGGCAGTTATTCTTAAAGGAACAAAAGAATCTTTTCCGCCTCTATTATTGACATCTAGATTCCTAGAAAATTTATTTTTTTGTGATTGTAAAACATGGTCCCAGTTTAATGCGTGCTTAAATGGTATAGACTCAGCCTGCCTATCTAAAAGCAACCTTCCTGTACCAGTGAGCATATTAAATCTCGTAATAATTGCTAACTCTTCAACCGGACTGTCAGACTCAACCTCCAGATTTATGTTATAAAGAGTATCCTCATTCATTTTTGATATTACAAAATGCTTTGTATCGGACCGCCTTCTCAATAAAACATTATAATGCTGCTTCTCCACGGTGCGATGGAGATTATATATAGGATCCTGAACTCTTATCAGCAACCCTTGCTCTAAAGGCTTTAAATGTTGAACTAGATCATAAGTTTTTTTATTTGTAAGATTTTTTTCAATCCCCATAGCTTTGTCGATGTAGTAACCCATAGCATCAAAGAATGAGATCTTTCCAATCTCGTTAAATCTTCTGATTTTTTCAGGGTCTTCAATCCTAAGATTAAAGTGCTGACCGAATGAACCATCGAATGTATGTTTAAATACATTCATCATCCCATGTATCGAAGTGATTTTCTTGGGTATTGATTCATCTAGTATCGTATTGGACACGATTTGGGTTAGATCTGAGGCACCATTAAATGCTTTTAATCCTGACCCCATTTCCAACTCGCTAAAATTAGCTTGATTATGCCCAATTACAACATCCATATCTAAATTAACCATAAAATTTCTCTTTGTTATTTTACTACGTTAGTTAGAAGTTTTTACGCTCTGAAGAACCATAATTATGTATAAATTTTCTTAATATAGCCACAAACAAATGTGGGTTGCAAAAAAAAACTTAATACATTGATTTATATAACTAAAAGACCAATATACATTGAAATAAAATCTACTGCATTAACTCAAATAAGCTGCCTTTAGTATGTTTTTCTGCTTAATATTTTCATGTTTACAGCAAAATTCACCCATAAAGTGTAAACCAGCAATGTTTCCAATAACATCATGTTTGACCTGTGCTCCTTTGATTAACACACTGCGATGTTAGTGATGTCTTCATAAGCCACGTGATGACATTCCACGAAGAAGCTTTTACACCCGGAGCAAGAAGTTTGCGGCTTGGAGGTTCCCGAAGTGAAGCGACTCAAGTCGCTTGAAGAGGATAACGCACGCCTCAGGAAGCTGCTCGCTTGAGCCATGCTGGATAGGGAGGCACTTCAGATGGCTCTGAGCCGAAAGTACTGACTACAGGCAAGAAACGGGAAGCTGTGGATTTTATGTGTGGTGTGACCTGTCTGTCGCAACGTCGTGCCTGCATGCTGACAGGTTTGTCCCTGTCGACCTACCGCTATGAAACGTAGCGTCCGGCTTCGGATGCGCATTTATTAGGTAGCATCACTGAACTGGCGCTCGAACGCAGGCGTTTTGGTTACCAGCGCATCTGGCTGTACAGGCTTGTGATCATCCACTAATGAGTATTTACCCGCCATGGATAGGCGTCAGGGGAACTTATGGCCCGCGTTCGGCACTGTAATGCATGAACATGTCATAATGCGGCTTTTTATACGGCAGGCCCGTAACGCCAATATCCCCCCTCCCTGCACCAGCTGATGAACTGCACGGGTGATAGCCGAAATGGTGAATTATCGACATGTTGTTAGTTGATTATGTGCAAATGCTTAACATGGCTCCTATAACTATCCCAGCCAAAATTGACCCAGATTGCACTGCCCATTTACAGCCGGTCCATAATCCGATCGCCCAGCACCTCTCTGGCCTGCTAGTGTTTCAGGTTCGTCAGAACCCCACAGGACAAAGCGCAGATACCCCGCAATCGATAATCTGGTTTAATTCCTCACCCCCTAAACCCCTCTGGAATCTTGTAATCCATGTCTGAAGAACCCAGGAAGTCCCGGCGGGGACGATGGCGTTTAGGTGCTCTCTGTCGCTGTTTTTTAACGGAGCGAGCCAGTTTCATTTCCCACTGAATCTGGTTGTAAGCCGCGCCATCAGCCTCCCAGTAAGTAACAAAATCAGCAAGTACGGCCTGGTCTGGAGGGCCTGAAACTTCTATGCCGATTTTTCGCGCTGTGTCGCGCAAGTCCGACGATGGCTGCCAGCCCGCGAACATCACAAATTTTTCTGCAGGATGACTTGCCGTGCGTTTGCTCAGGTCCCCCGTTTGGTCAGCAGGCAACGGATCCGGATGCAAATTCGGCGCGATTTGATTTTTGAGGCGTGCATTGGCGTCCTCCTGACGCGCATTCGGATGACGCCACGTGGCACAACTGGAATTACGTTTCGTCTGAGCGATTGCTGGGGATGATCGCGTTCGTACCACCTGCCCTTCCCCGAACCTTACCTGGTTTTTACCCCGTACTGAATCCGGATGCATTGCAAAGTTATCCACAGGCTCAGAATGATGGTTCGCTGTGTGTGTGTTGTTTTTAGGTTCTAATGACTGATTCAGTGACCCGTTTTTGGGATCATTCAAACACCCGTTTTTGGGTACATTCCCGTTTTTGGGAACATTACCATTTTTGGGTTTATTAGCCTTATTGGAATGATCCCCTTTTTGGGTAAATTCAAAATCCAGATTCAGCTTCAGTACACGCACACGTTTTGTGATGCCTTTACGCTCACCGGTATCGATGAGCAGACCCTGCTGAATCATCTCATTAATCCATTTACCGATTGTTTTCTTATCGAGACCAGTGTCGTGCATCAACCTTGTAATGCTTGGATAGCAGCAGTGATGTTCGTCAGCACGATCTGCCAGTGAGAGCAGGAGGAGTTTCTGAGAGGGTTTAAGAGTCTGTTCCCATACCCATGAAGTGGCTATGCGGCTCATACATCCCCCTTTGAAGCAACGCAATCAATAGGTTGATGCATAAAAATAAAGCGGTTTATTCGTCCGGGTGAAGGTTGTTGGCTCCAGCAACATTTGACTCTGTTGAAGCTATATTCTTTAAGTTTGACCAAGACAAGCTTCTTGCTGGGATTGTCCAGCCGTGTGCTTGTCACCTGAGCCATAGGGTGCATGCTCATAAAAATATTCCTGAATGATGTCCGTTTGAATCAGATGCGTGTATCGCTCGCGTCTGATTGGGTGTCCCGCGTGCGTTCAAGCTCACACTCGGCATATCTAATGGCTACTGTCATTAGCCATCGATACTGGTCTTGAGGTATTTTCATCTCCCCTTTCATGACGAAATCCTCAATACCGCTGGCGGCCAGTGTTTCCATGATTTCGGGATATTTTTCAGCGCGTCTTAAAATGGTTGAGTCTGCAACATTAAGACGACGGGCAACCACTGACTGACGCGTGTTAAAAAGAGCCTTTAAGGCCATCGTATGAAGGTGTCGTCCCTGAGCTGAAGATCCCTGTTTGCGTGTTTTTGCAATTTTCACGATTTAATTTCTCCCCATGAGCATTAAATTTGTGAATAAGCGTTACCCTGACCTAACGTTCCAGCAGCGCGTTCCGGCTCTCATGCAGTAACTTTTCCGCGTTGTACTGACCCTGGGACAGCCTCTCAATGGTAATTGCATAGTGCGTGCCTCCATAAAACTCTGTTTTGGGAAGCGACCCCTTTTTAAGCCATTTATAGACCGCTCTTGGGCTAACTCCACACGCTGTTGCAACTTCAGCGACACCTAAAGACTTGATTGCAAGGTTAATGACTGTCATGAAAACTCCCCTAAATAGTACTTTTGGTACAAATTTAATATGAACTGACAGTTTCAGCAAGTCAGTTCATATTGTACCTATGGTACATACCGATTCGATTCGCCAAGAGTTCGCTGCGCGACTTACAGAGGCGCTAAACAACGCAAATTACCCGCCACATGGACGGGGGGTAATGCTTGCAAAGCGCATGGGGGTAACATCAAAGGCTGTCAGTAAATGGCTAGCTGGTGAATCACTCCCCCGCGCTGCCATGATGAAGAATCTTGCTAAGGCCTTAAATGTGGATGCTTTATGGCTTCAGCATGGAAATGAGGCCACTGCTCTTGAACACCGTGCGATCAACACATTATTTCGGAGCGGGTTCCCACTGATTGGCTGGGAAGTAGCTGATAACTGGTCAGACTATGTGAGGGAAAATTTTCACACATTGAGATATTTTTTTTCGGGATCAGTCATGGAGCACGACAGTGCTTTTTGGCTATCCGTTAAAGATGATTCTATGACCTCGCCCTTAGGCCCTTCTGTTCCGATAGAGAGCCTGATTCTGGTTGATCCATGTCAGACAGCTCAAAGCGGAAACTTTGTCATTGCGAGACTTGAACATGCTAAAGAAGCAACCTTTAAGCAATACTCTGTGGATGAAGGTACAAACAGGAAGTATCTCAAGTCTCTGAACAACAAGTACAATCCTATTGAGATTGACGACACGTGCACGTTTATTGGCGTAGTAGTTGAAAGCAGAATGAGTTTTGTTTATCCCGATCCCGCTGAAGACTGTTCCTTCCGGCAAGACACCACTGATTAAAAATTCTATCTATATCAATGAAATGAACCAAATGACGGAAAAATCGAATCTTTTGGTACTAAAAGCGTTGACGCAAACTGTACTTTTAGTTCATTATTTGGTCATCAGCTGAACGGCACAGCATATTGTCGGGCGGGGGGAGTGCAGGAGCGCGAGCCCCGAAGTGGCAAAACCCAACTTCTTCTCAACAAACGAGATGGCACTGTTCAGTGCTATTTCTTTTGTTGAAGGAGGTTACATGAAGAAGAAAAGAGTGAAATGTCCGGTATGCGGCGTTTACTTCGATCCCCGCATACCTTATCAGCATATCAGCGCACACCATGCCCATGCCAGCGACCACGAGCTCTCCCTGATACGGAATGCGCGCCGCCAGTGCTTTGGAAACGCAAAACCCATAAAACAAAAAGCCATCTTTCTCCTTGTGCCGTCATGCAGCACCGTCCGGCATCCGGGTCCGAAGATAACTGCAGGCTGACAACATAGGCGCCCGTTTGAAGCCTCGTTAGTTTTAAATCAGAAAAATGAATCAGTACAGATTTATAATACGAGTTCAGTGTCTGGCACGACACTGCTCCTTATCAACCATTAGGCCTTGTCCGGGCCCTTTTACTGGTCTACTGAGTCTGTTGTCCGCTCCAGTTTTCCCGCTTCGTGCGGGATTTTTTTTGCAAAAAATACCACCGTTGTTCCTGTAAGCATCCGGGTCATTCTGACTCATTCATGTCCCTGAAAACTTAACTGAAAAGCAAATCTGCAAAAGGAGAAACCATGCTATACCGTGAAGCTGCAGTGCGTATCAGCCAGACTGCTTTAATGCTATCCCGTGAACTCAGTACTTCCGTTGGTCAGATGTTTGATTACCATCGCGATGGAAAAGTTACCGAAGAGCAGGCTGCAGAATATATGAAGAAAGCTGAGGCAGTACTGGATAACATCTACAAAGAACTACTGCTTCCCATTGTTGCGGAATATCCGGATTTACAACCTCAATGCTGTTGCTGTGAAACCGATGAATGTGAACAGGATAATAAAAAATCTGAAAACTAATCAGTGCTACAGATTATTCAGACTAACAGAGAACGTAACCAAAGCCGCTCATTGCGGCTTTTCAGTTTTATGAATCCCGGGAGACAATCATGAGTAATAAATCCTCACCTCCGCTACTTACCCGTAAACAAATGCAGCGACTGGCACTTATCCATGTTCATTCATATCTAAATGCGTGTCACTGCCAGAGCCGCAGTGATGTGCTTCAGGCTCTGGATAACTGGAAAAACACAGGCGATGAACTGGCTAAGTTCATCAAAAATACGCGTATCGTCATCATCAGTGAGCCCGGTACAGAGGCCCCTTGATGTGTAGTTGCTTTAACTCCGCTCAAAAGAGCATTAATGCAAACGGGAAATTGTATATGCAAAAACGTGAAGCCGCAGTATATGTCACAGACACACTTTTAAGCGTAGCGAAAACTCTATTTTCATCCATCCATGAGATTGAATCCCTGAAACAGGAGGGAAAAGTCAGCGAGAGAGAAGCCAGTGATTATCGCGACAACGTCATCGGTTATATGGATAAATTGTTAGACTCCGTTCTTATCCCGGTTTTTGAGACGCACCCTGATCTGCAACCCGATTGCTGTATATGTACTGCAGCAGAGCAGGAACAGTCCTGACCACGAATAACCCGGCATGACAATTCATATAACCGCCCGGCCGGGCGGTTTTTTAATACCTTTACTGAGAGCAGATATGATTAAACAGCTTAATAACAGCCGGCTTATTCGTATAAGCGGCGCGTCAAAAAACACCCTGCGGAAAGTCATCTTTAACCTGCAGTTATCGGATTACTGGCCGCAGTCCCGTGCGCTGGAAGGGAGAATCGACTGTGGCTAAGCCTCATGCACCAGAGAGGATTGTCCGGCGTTCTGAGGAATTGATTGAACGCTGGCGTGAAGGAACTGTTCGCGCGAAAAGAACACATCGAAGTGGCTACCTGATAATCCGGGTCACACCACAATGGCGTCTGCTGTCCCGGAATGAAGGCAGAAACTGGACATTGCTCAGTCACGCCGATTACGACAATCAGATTTAAAAACATCCCACCATGACAGAGGAACATTTCCCATGATGCATTCACACATCAGGGGCGATGCCGCTTTTGCTCGCCCTTTTAACGCTATCCGCGATGTTGAATTTGCACCCCAGAACATACTGACCGGGGCCAGCTTTTCATCATCCTCATCCCCCGCTCTTCCGCCCCAGCCTGCACTGCCATTAGTTCAGGAGGCTTTTGACCGGCTCATAACAATTCTGCTTCAGGAGGGCCAGCCATGACGATGCCATTTGCTTTGTCAGAAAGACATAAAGATTTTCTTGATGCTCAGGAACAGGCAGAAATCGACAAAGAGAGATGGATTGATGATGAGGCTCAGCGGCTTCTCAGCTATTTTCCGGACCATCTGCATTATTTTCGCCACTGGAATCTTCATCCGGAAGTCAGAAAATGCTGCGCGCATCCGGAAGCTGGTGAGGCGTATGTCAGCTTTATCAGCACTCTGGCATACCTCCAGGCTGCCCGGAATTATAATCTTCAGGTCGAGCTGGGCTGGGAGGCAACCGCAGAATGAAACCGGGTATCTATGAAGACCTCAGCAGTGAGGCCTATCACGCTGGCCCCGGCGTCAGTAAATCGCAGCTTGATGACATTGCGGTTAATCCGGCCATTTACCTCTGGCGAAAACATGCGCCTGTAGATACGGATAAAACAGCCGCACTGGATATGGGAACGGCACTTCACTGCCTCCTTCTTGAGCCTGAACAGTTTGACAGGCGCTTCATCGTAGCCCCTTCATTTAACCGGCGCACATCCCAGGGCAAAGCAGACGAACAGGCATTTCTTAAAGATACACGAGTCCACGGTGTAACTGTTATGGATGCCGAACAGGGCCAAAAGCTCATGCTTATGCGTGAGAGTGTAATGGCGCATCATGCCGCGCGCTTTCTGCTTGAGGCTGATGGTCCCTGTGAGTCATCAATTTACTGGCATGACAGTGAGACTGATGAATTATGTCGCATCCGGCCAGATAAATATCTGACAGGCAGTCCGGTTATCATCGATGTAAAAAAGACCAGTGATATGTCCCGCTTCGCCCGCCACATTGAAGAGTTCCGCTACCACGTTCAGGCAGCGATGTACCGTGACGGCTTCTATCAATACTTTGGCGTATCCCCCCAATTTATATTCATCGTAGTAAGCGAAGCGATTGATTGTGGCCGCTATCCGGTCAGGGTTTTTGAATTGGATGAGGAGGACCTGAGCGTCGGAGAAACCCTTTTTCGACGGGACCTGAATACTTTTCATCAGTGTCACCTTACTGGCCAATGGGGTGGCATCGAAACTATCCGCCGCCCCTCATGGGCGCGATAAATGGAGGATTAAGAATGCAAAAACAAACGATGAACGCTGTATCTGACAACCCTGACACAACCACAACTATCTTCAGCCCCGACGCCCTGGATAAACTCATTCGCTTCGCGGATATCATGTCCGGCAGCAGAGTCACTGTCCCTGCTCATCTGGCAGGAAAACCGGCAGACTGTCTTGCTGTAACTATGCAGGCCATACAGTGGCGTATGAACCCGTTTGCTGTCGCGCAAAAAACCTTCATGGTGAATGGTGTTCTGGGGTATGAAGCACAGCTGGTGAATGCAGTTATCACCACGATGGCCCCGACTCAGGACAGGCTTCGCTATGAATGGTTTGGTCCCTGGGAAAATGTCATCGGGAAGTTTGTCGAAAAGACCTCATCTAAAGGCAATAAATACATCTCGCCCGACTGGACACTAAAGGATGAAGCGGGGTGCGGTGTCCGCGTTATGGCTACCATGAAAAATGAGCATGAACCACGCGTGCTGGAACTGATGCTCTCACAGGCACAGGTTCGTAACTCGACACTCTGGGCAAGCGATCCACGTCAGCAACTCGCCTACCTGGCAGTTAAACGCTGGGCCCGCCTGCACTGTCCTGATGTGATTCTGGGTGTCTATACGCCAGACGAAATTGAACTCTCTTCTCCGGCAGAACGTGATGTCACCCCGCCTGCCCAAAATGAGCTCAATGCGATTATCAACAAGTCCATCAGTCCTGATAGCAGTCTTGCATCCCAAAGCAATCCTGCTCATGAAACGGAATCTGTGAAAGAGAATCCAGAAGAAGCGCGCGGACCTGATGCATCAGCTTCCTGCCTGGAAAGCTCACAGGCTGAATCTGATGTTCAACCTGAAACGGGGCCGACACAGTCTTTGGGCAAGGAACAGGCCGGTGCAGACAGTGGAAAACGGTCTCCTGAAGAACTTCTCGCCGACTTCTGCGACGCCGCCATGCGAAGTCAGTCGGTCAGTGCACTTGCCCGATGCTATGCCTATGCCTCTAAGGTTCTGGCGCCTGTTCCAGTGTTGCTCGATAAGGCCACAGATGTATTTCTGGTCAGAAAAGCTGAACTTGAGGAAGAATCAGAAAAGCGAAAATAAATTCATCCATTTTTCATCATGGAGTTTTCTATGAGTCAGGATAAATCCGCATGCAGTAAACAGAAGAAATATCGTTATTACCTGGTGGCGGCAGAGGCCGCATTTGCAGAAAATAGCGGGAAACACGACAAGGCCTTAAAGTTGTGGCTTCGGTCAGTTAAATTGGCTAAAAACAGAAGCAATGCTGAGTGGGCCGAAAACCGTAGCCAGTATTGTTTGAGTGCAATACGCAATGGATGGTCTCACTTTAAAAATGAGGTCATTGCAACATGATTACCTTCATACCATTACTCTGAAAAATCGTTATTCATTATTCTGACTTCACTGACTTTAACGAGAGTGATAACTTCTTTTACGTCAGGTGTACAAATCTATACATTTTAATAAAAAACTGAGGGGAATTCAGACCTTTTCTGAAAACCTAATATACCCAGGTGCTATTTATGAAAAAGCGGCTATCAACACATATCGATACTTTCTTGTATCAGTGTTCTGCAGATCCATTGCAGCAACTGGTTTATATGATTGCACGACTATCTCTTATTGCCACACCGGTTGCATGGGTAGTGAAATTTCATGACGGCAAAGAGGACAGATTCTTTACTTCCCAAGATGAAGCCATTGCGCACCTGGACGCAAAGGGTAATAAAGATGATTATCTGGTTCCGTTATTTGCCACTGTAAAAGTAGACGCTACAGAAAGGGAAATGCGTCATCTTCTTCTGACCCCATCACCCTATGAAGAAGATTAACCAGCAATAAAATTATAATCTCAACCTCTGATTAATATAAACCTTTACCGGACAGGGTTTTTGCCGCTGTCAGATTGCAACACCAGGGTATTCAGGAACACTCAATGACCAGATTAATTAATATCATGATTATATCAGCGGCAGTCCTTTGTTCCATTCAGTTAGCAAGGGGTAAGGATATTGCTTTAGAAAATGAACTGCAGTCATTTTCGGTGAAAACCGGAGCTTCACGGATTATTTATTTTGCGGATTCAAATGGGGCTTCTCTGACGGTAATGAATCCGCAGTCATACCCCATGCTGGTTCAGTCGGAAGTCGTTGCCGATGACAAAAAAAGCCGGGCACCGTTTATTGTCACGCCTCCCCTTTTCCGCCTGGACGGGCATCAGCAAAGCCGGATTAAAATCATTGCTACCAGCAACCACGATAATGATATGACTGAATCACTCTTCTGGCTCTGCCTGACGGGGATACCCCCTGAAGCAGATGCTGAATGGACAGATGAGGCTTATAAAAAAACACAAGCTCGACAGCACGCTACACTCCTCACGCAGCTTCGCATCAAAAACTGCCTGAAGTTACTCGTGCGCCCCTCCTCACTGCATGGCACACCAGAAGACGTTGCCTCCAGCCTGACGTGGGTAAAAAACGGTAAGACACTTACCATTAATAACCCTACTCCCTTCTTTATAAATCTCAGCAGTGTTCAGCTGGATAACATAAAAGTGAAAAACACTGATTATATTCCTCCCATGGATAAGCGCGAACTTGGCATCCCTTCAGACGCCCATGGGCCAGTGCGCTGGCAGCTGATCACCGATTATGGGGGAGAGAGTAAAGTCTTTACGTCAGAACTTACCACTGTACCGCCTTCTCGCTAAATATCCCCCTTTACAGAACTTAACCGATGACCACCTGCAGACAACTTCTTGTGGCCGGTCTTGTGCTGGCTGCTATTCAGGCACAGGGGAAGGTTTATACCTTTAGCCCTGCACTGATTGACGGGGGAGGAAAGGAAACCGACCTCACGCGTTTCAGTCAGGGCAGCCAACTGCCGGGAACCTACCCGACTGACATATACCTGAATGGCGCGCTTGTCGGCTCACAACAGGTGATGTTCATCCCAGGACCAGACACAGACGGCCAGCAGGGACTGATACCGTGCCTGACCCGTGAAATGCTCTCAGATTATGGTATACGCATGAACATGTTCAAAGCCCCCGCAGAAGAGATTCGCAAAGGGTATTTCAGTCTGTCTCAGATACCCGGCGGTCAGGTGGATTTCCGATTTAACGAGCAATCACTTTACCTGAGTGTTCCACAGGTATACCTGAAGCCAGGGTTTAAAGGCATCGCCCCCAGACCGTTGTGGGATGATGGTATACCTGCTTTCCTGATGAATTATCGGGCCGGTGCTGATCAGAGTTTCATGCACGACCATTCAGGACATAAAAACCGGTACTCATGGCTGCAGCTTAGCCCCGGAGTGAATGTCGGTGCCTGGCGTCTGAGAAACTTTACCAGCTGGCAGAAATCGGAAGGAAAGCCAGGGCACTGGCAGGTCATAAATACTTATCTGGAACGTGGTATCAGTGACATGAATAGTCGCCTGACGCTGGGTGAGCGTTTTACCTCATCGGAGATATTCGAAAGCGTCCCTTTTCGTGGCGTCATGCTCGCCTCAGACGATCGCATGGTTCCCTCCAGTCAGTATATGTTTGCCCCGGTCATCCGCGGTGTTGCCAGAACTCAGGCACGGGTAGAAGTTAAGCAGAACGGCTACACCATCTATAACCAGACTGTTGCGCCCGGCCCCTTTGCTCTGACTGATTTCAATCCCACTGGCGCGGGCGGTGATTTTCAGGTCACAGTGTGGGAAGCAGATGGTGTCCCTCAGGTATTCACCGTTCCTTTTCAGACCCCGGCAATCGCTGTTAAAGAAGGTTACCTGCGCTACAGCATCATGGCTGGACAATATCGCCCTTCGCACAGCAATGTACTCAGAACGCCAGTGCTGGTATCAACAGCAATGTATGGTCTTCCCTATGGCGTCACCCTCTATGGCGGTATTCAGGCAGCAAACCACTATCAGTCCCTAATAACCGGCGCTGGCCTGAATATGGGTAACTGGGGGGCACTCTCAACTGACGTTACATTCAGCCGGGGCCAGACCTTCGGACAGGCTATCCTGCGAGGCCAGTCTTTGCGTATGCGTTATAGCAAAGAGGTGGCAGCAACCAACAGCTCGTTGTCACTGGTTAATGTCCGGTTCAGCCAGGCTGATTACCTCACGCTGGGTGAAACACTGGACAACTGGAGGAGTGATACACTGAATGGGCGTGCCATAAGACGTAACAGGCAAAAAAGCAGCACAGGCATATCGTTGAGTCAGGGGCTGGGAGAATGGGGGTATCTGAATGCAGGTGCATATCATGAAACTTTCTGGAACAGCAGCAAGCCCATACTCAATTTCAACGCAGGATATTCAGTTCCATTAAAAGGCATTACGCTTACATTAAACTGGTCAGCTAATCAGAGACCGAATCGTTATAGCACGGATCATATCGTAAGCCTGTGGCTGAGCGTTCCGCTGAAAAAATGGACGGGAGGCGATGCCCGGGCGTCTTATCGTTTAACGCAATCATCTTCCGGCAATACAGGTCACTCAGCAGGTTTATACGGTAACGCATTCGATCAGCGTCTGAGTTGGAGTGTCAACCAGCGTTATAACCCTGGAAAAAGTACCAGTCGTAATAATGGGGACGTGTTTGTCGGATGGACCGGAACCTATGGCAACATCTCAGGGAGTTACAGCTATGACCGTGACTATCAGCAGCGTTCAATTAATATTGATGGCGGTCTGATTGCTCACCGTAATGGCCTGACTTTTACCCACACGCTTGGCGATACCAATGCACTCATTTCAGCGAAAAGTGCTTCAGGTGTGAAAGTCTGGGGTTCTCCGGGCGTCAATACAGATTATCGGGGGTATACAGCACAGCCATACCTCAGTCCTTATCATGAGAATATTCTTTCATTAGACCCGACAACGCTTCCGCCTGAGGTGGAGATTGCAATCACGGACAGGAAGGTTATACCTACAGCAGGGGCTATTGTACCGGTTAAATTCCGGACACAAGTAGGTGCCAAAGCGATCATTACACTTCTGGGACCTGATGGAATAAAAGTCCCTTTCGGTTCGCTTGTTCAGGTTAACTCAGCGTCAGGAAATGAGGGAATTGTCGACAGGGATGGGAAAGTCTATTTGTCGGGATTACCACCCGAAGGAAAACTTATCGTTAGAAGTAAAATAAAACCTCTCAGATGCCCCTACCATTTAATAAAAAATGAAGTGGCGCATGGACTTTATTTCCTGAACGTACAGTGCAACTGAAGGAGAACTTTATGCGTTGTCTGTTAAGAAGAAAGTTAAATCTTTTTATCATGATGTTAATTTTATTTAATGGCTACTCCTCAGCAAACGCACTTAAACTCACAATAACACCAAAACAGGATTTGCATGCAGGAAGAGTAAATGATGGAGCAGAGCTGGCAACAATCCATGTGTCAGGGATGTCAGACTCCTGCGTGCTTAATGTGTGGATTGATCCACCCAGTCAGGAGACTCTACCGGGACATTATATATTAACTAACAACAGAAACAGCGAAATAAAGCTTAACGTAAAACTATCAGGTGATAACTGGCAGCCTGACATATCATCAGGAAGGGGAATTCGAATGATAATACCGGAGAAAACGACAAGTTTGAGATTATCAGCCGCTGGCGATCAGACATTCATGAGCAATACTCTGCCAGTAAAATTAACCGCCATGTGTATACCGTCCTCTGCAATCAGAGCATGGTAGTAAGTCTCCCCTAAAAAAAGATATTCTTACTTAAAGAAAACGCAATCAATTTAATATACCCGGATAATCCCAGGAGAAACCAGAATGAAAAAACTGAAAAAAGCATACATCTTCCCTGCTGCCTTTGTTATCGCCAGCCCACTGTACGCTATGGAAAATCCAGAACCCACGGGTGAAACCATAACCCGTTCTGTAGATTTGATTTTCAGAACAGAATCAAAACTTAATCTTGAAATAGTCCCTGTAAAAAATTTAAGGGCTCAAAAGTACGCAGATAAGACAAAACTGGCACAGGTTAAAGTCAACTCAACTCAACCCTATCAATTAGGCGTTCGCTTCACGCCAGGATCAGGAGAAATTAAGTATGCCGGACTCATTAAACTTAAAGGGAAAAGTCAGCCCACTAATACACTATCTTTGGGGTTGCATGTTGATGGGAATTACACAACAGTGGATAACTGGTTGATTTCAAATGATAATATCACCTCATTTTCAGGTCAGATTCAGATTAATGGTGTTCAGAACGTACCTGCTGACATTTACACATTAAGCATGGATGCTTCAGCATTCATTTCATAATAAGTGGCTTAATCAGGTTTGGTCATAAGCACGGATAGATGTTTTTCGTTAACAAAAATAAACATCCATTCATAACAATTCCCTGCATCTGTTTATATACAGGAGCAATCATGAATCTAAAGTATAGTCTCTTCTTCTTTCAAATCGTGCTCGCTTCAGTAACATCAGCTACTCAGGCGAAAACCACATCCATGGGCGAACCCATAACAAGAAGTGTCGATCTGGCTTTCACAAGCATCCATGAATTAGATTTTCAGTTAACGCCTGAAAAAAACCTTACAGCAGGAGCTCATCATCACGATACAAGATTGGCGACATTTACTATTTCGTCTAAACAGCCAAGTCGTTTAGGTTTCCGTCTTCATCCCACGATACAAGAGGGTCACGTCATGATTAACTCTGGAATAATTAAAGGGAGAGCAGATCCTAAACACATTATTCGGATAATAACTATTCCAGAAAAACCAGAAACAGTTCGAGGTAACGAGTGGATGATATCATTAAAATCTAATACTCAACTAAAAGGTGTTGTAACCACTTTTAGTGACCAAAAAATCCCTGCAGATATCTATACGCTCATTATGGAAGCTTCAGCTTTCGTATCCTGAGATTGCTTTCATAACTCAGCCACTCTCACTGAAAATAAATGGGCCATGGGTAAATGGCCCTTTCCCTTCTACTTCCACGTCATAATATCGTTATTCAATGGAGAGAATATGGAAAAATTTAACTCTCTAAAACACATAACTATTTCATATCTCTTTTAGCTGCAGACATCTGGAGAACACCATACGCAAACCCACCAAAAAGGTTAAATGAAAACTTCACCTAGGAAATATAATAGAAGCGATTGCCATGGGCGCGTTGTTAATGACTATTTTATCATATTCACAAAATAGTCGGGCTTTCAGCGCGCCTGTACCTGTAGATATCGAAAAATACATTCATGACATCGACATTCATTCAGATGTTAAGTAAAACCGGTTTCACGATTCAATATGTTTGAAGATAGCATTAAAAAGAACGACCAGAAGGCTATGCGGGTATCAGTTCAGCAATGCAGGAAAAATCCTTCTCGGGCAAAGCGGCATCGTGAGCGATTTCCTGCGCGCGTTCCGGCGTGGTTTCAGCGCTCAGCCATTCGCGTACAGCATCTGCAGTCAGAACCAGCGGGCGGCGTTCAGGGACGGAAACTATGACCTATTGCTCCCAGACGTGACGCTTACAAATCCCTCATTTCCTTGCTTAAGGCCGTAACGTGCTATGCAAGTCGTGGCGAAGAACCAAAGCACCTTCTTTTGGTGTCTGATCTGGTAAGGCTGTTTTTATCACCATCCTGCTTCAACCAGTATCACCTCAGGGCTTCTACAATCGCACGACCCTGAGCCTGCAGTGGCCTGAGCGTAGTAACTGCAGCACCTTTTTAATCGCGGGCACGGACAGGGATTAAAAGTTAACATTAAGCCTCACGCGGGTCACACCCAGAACGCCGGATGTGATGGTCGTATTTAACAGGCCAGGGTACGGCTGGAATAAGACCGTGTGTGATTGATTCAGCTGACAGATGGGCCGCACTATTGCTGTCTTAAAGATTCAGCCTGAATGCATGGCAGGTGCACATTCAGGCTCATGCTTTTATAATAATTTTTAATACTCAGAATAGGGATATTGTATGTTTAAATCCGCGCTCTTCCTCGCTACCCTTCTCTCTCCTTTTGCCTCTCTCGCCGGGCCCGGTAGTTTTATATTTGAAGTTAATGGCACAAAGGAGACTTACTCACCAGAATGCATAAAATCAATAAGTTACGTAGATAGTGATGAGATTGATTCGGAGAATGTAAATTTCTCCCTAAGTGATGAGTGTGGGAAAGTGCTCAATAAAACTACGAAGCAGAACATTGGTCAGAAGTTGTCTATATATTACAAAGGCAATCTGCTTTCCAGCGCGAATATTGTGTCTGTACTCAGGAATACGTTCAGAATCTCCAGTAAAGAGATGCCACGCATAGTTCTGATGCAGCTTCTTTATGACTATGGGGTTAAGCATAATTAGTGGAAATGTAGAGGAATGAAGCATGGACGAACGCGGCCGGATTAACTTACATTCAGTCGTGTGGTAAGTATTACACGAGCGTTGGGCTGCAGTATCCGGGTGTCACTTGCACAATTCATCAAAGGAGAAAAACGGTGAGATGGATTTTTTTATCCGGAATGTTACTTTCCATGATGGTAATAGCGGATGACCGGTCGTTCGAAACGCCAGAAGTAAAATGCCTGAATGAACACACTATCCCATTCATAAAGTCGGAAATTCCGCCAAAAGAAATCGTTGATGAGGCCTATGTTACCTGTAAGCCAGAACTGGATGAGTGGAAGAAGTCGCAGGAACCATTGCCTGATGCAATGAAGCAGCACATGCGCAAAGAGCTTTATGACTTCTACATCAGGATGATTGAAAAAAGACGAAATTACGAAACAGGTAAATCATCAAATGCTGCTCACTGAGACACTTTTGACGTCTGCGCAGCTAAATTTTCGGGGTTATCAGAAAATGAAGTTTCCAGTAAAACCAGACTCTGTTTATCAGAAGAAGTAATGAAAATAGCCTATAAACCGAGGACATGTCCTTTCTGCAACTACCCCGGCCCAAGAAAAGAGCCTGATCGGAAATGGTCCTGCAGAAAGTGCGGCCTTGAATGGAAGCAGGAGCAGGATAAACGCGATAAAGAGAAACAGTGATAACCCGCTTCGGCGGGTTTTTTATTAACTGAGGCTTGATTCGGATGTCAGTTTGTTCAGGCGAAAGATAATGACACAGAGGTTGATACAGACATGATGAAGACCCCAAAAATGGATATTCCAACGCTTTTGCAGATGCCCTATCTGAGTCTTGACGAAGCGGCCCTGCTATTGCGCGTTGCCCCTCAGACTATTCGCAAATGGGTATCCGTAAACAGGCGCACGCAGCGCCCTCACAATCCTGCATTTCCGGTACCGGTACGCCGAAGCCGTCTGACGTTTCGCACCAGTGACATCCTCCGCTATCACGAAGATGCCGCCCGTACAGAAGCTTTATCCCCGCCGTTAACCCACGCCGTGACGCGCGCCCACCATAACGAGTAAGCGCGCCGCTGTTCCTCGATATAATTATGCCGGTCATACACCTGCCAGACACCAGGCAGCTTATGACCTAACATGACTTCAGCAATATGCGGTTCAGTCAGATCTGAAAAATTCGTGCGCGCCGTTCGGCGCAGATCATGCAATGTCCATTGGTTCATTTCTGTGTACAGGTGCCGCCGTGCAGCGTTAATAATCAATTGTGGAATATCAGCAAGCGTGGAGCGGCCCTGAGGCACATCGCGCTGATTTTTTGCAATTGCATAACGACTGTGCGCAGAGTGATCGAACAGTTCCTTCAGCATTTCCTCTGCCGCAGGAATAATTGGCCTTTGCAGCGGCTTACGCGTTCTTTTACCGGTTTTATGATGCGTTGGCGGGATTAACCATAGTTTTTTTTCAAAATCGAAATGTGCTTTTTCTGCGTAGGACAGTTCACCGCCACGACAACCAAAAAGCAGGCACAACTTAACCAGCAATTTAAATTTAGGCGCAAGCCTGCTGGCCTCCATCGCGCGGAAAATGGTCACGATTTCATCACTGGATAACACACGTTCACGCTGCGTCAGTGTGATCCGTAAATCAGCAGTTCGCAGCTCGCTTAATGGCGTGGTTTTGATCAGCTGCCGGCGCATAGCCCAGTTATGAGCCTGCTTTGCATTGCTCAGCAGTCGGACGGTTATACACGGCAATTTTATTGCCAGCGGCTCCAGTACATTCAACCACATACTGACTGGCGCATTATCATGGGGAACACAGCCTATTTGTGGGAAAAGATGCAGTTCAAATGACCGCAATACCTGCTGATAATCACTCTTACCTTCGACGCCATATTTTTCCAGCCACACCCTGATCACGTCTTCTACGCTCCGTGCGGAGTAAGCCTCATGACGTGCCAGGCGCTTAATTATACGAGGATTGCGGTTCTGCTCGAGCTCGCCACGCATTCTTAGTGCCTCGTCGCGAGCTTCTTTCAGACTGGTAGCGGGATAGGTACCAATATCAACACGTTCACCCTGCCCATTCCAGCGATACCGGTATTGAAAGGTAATACGGCCTTTACGTGAGATCCGGGCAGATAATCCGTCACGATCCGTTTTAACCTGAACCTTTTCATATTCCTTGCCCAGCATTGAACGCAGGGCAGCATCTGAGAGCGCCATAGATTCATTGGAGGTTGGTAATTTTGTACATCATTATGTACACGAAAAAAGGGTAAGTGAAGAGAAACACCTGGAATACTGCGGAATACAAAAACTCATCAATTACCTGTTTTTTATGCGATTCGCCAGCTATCGCGGTCAAAACCGGAATAGCCGGGAATCGAAAGAAAACAGATGGAATAGAAACTGTTATACAGCGCAAGAATAGCAGTAAGTCACAGGGAAAAACTTAACCGCACTGGTCATGCTGCCGGGGCATTTCAGCCTCCCCAGCGGCTTTTAAGATAGCTCACCGCCTGCTGAGTCTGCGGCTGATTCAGATAGTTCTCTCTGAACAGAATGGTGCCATCAATATTGGGGTTAGATTCATTCAGGTCGAGCTGCTTTTTCAGTTCAGGCACGCCACCCTGAAGCGTCCAGTCAGGTTCAATTTTTGATGGCTCGCCGACTTTGTAGAGCGCAAGACCGATGTAGAGACGGGTTTTTGTCGGTTTCACCACCTCTGCCCACCAGTTTGCCAGCACGTCATAACGGGCAGCCTGACGGGAAAAAGGCCAGTAAAGCTGGGGCGCGATATAATCCAGCAGGCCCTGTTGCACCCAGCGACGGGTATCCGCAAAGGCTTCGTCGTACGCCGCGGCGCCCCGGGTATCGGAACCAGCAGGATCGTGCGACAGATTGCGCCAGACGCCCGCCGGACTGACACCAAATTCAACCTCTGGCTTCAGCTGTTTGATAGTCCGTGACACCTGCTCAATCAGCTGCTGAGTATTGTGACGTCGCCAGTCCGCTTTACCGGCAAAACCCTGTCCGTAGCGACTGAAGGTCTGATTATCGTTGAGCAGTGAACCTGCCGATTCGGCATAGAAGTAGTCATCGAACTGCACACCGTCGATGGGATAACGCGCCACCACCTCGGCCACAATGCTGGTGATCCAGTCACGCACCTCAGGAATGCCCGGATCGAGCACATAGCGATCCCCTGCGGTGCGGATCCAGTCGCGGTGCAGCACAAAAACGCTGGCCGGATGCAGTGTCAGCGTGCGGTTCAGTTCGCTGACGGTAGAGGGTTTGGTATTCACCGATACCCGATAGGGATTAAACCAGGCGTGAACTTTGATGCCGCGCTTGTGCGCCTCATCCAGCATAAACTGCAGCGGATCGTATCCTGGATCTTCACCGATTTTGCCGGTCAGCATATCGGACCAGGGCAGGATTTTTGAGGGCCAGAGCGCTGTGGCATCCGGTTTCACCTGGAAAAACACCGTGTTAATCCCCAGACTTTTCAGCTTATCCAGCTTGTCGGTCAGGGATTGCTGCTGCAGGCGGATACGCTGCGCCGGACTGGTGCCATTCACCGACGCGACAGGTGGCCAGTCAAGACGTGACACCGTGGCTAACCAGACGCCCCGCATCGGTTGATTAGCCTGAGGTTGGGCAGGTTTGCCGGGCACAGGTACTGGCTGTTTCGTTACCGGCGGAAAAGGGGTCACCAGCGATTTCGGTGGTTCGGATGCGCAACTGACCAGCAATAACGCCGCAGCCAGCGCAGCGCCTCGCTTAATAGCCGCTCTGGCCTGTGCAGAAAAGGGATTAAGGGCGATGATAAACTCCAGTATTTTCTGGTCGGAACGCAAAGAGCTGTATTCTCGGTGACGCTGATGAAATGTCAATGCGTTAACTCAGCTCCAGCCCTGAAACTGCTGCCTTTTAAAACCCCATGAACCGCTAACGCGGCGGACAAAAGACCATCCCTGCAGACATAAGACAGGCTTTGAGTGTGCCAAAGGCGTCCTGACATTGCCGCTCATTGACGCAGGCATATCCCAGCAGCAATCCACGCGCCTCCTGCGGATGCATATAGTATTGCGAAAGCGGCCGCACTTTAACTCCGCGCTTCAGTGCTTCAGCGGCTATCGCCACGTCGTCACTCCCTGCCGGCAGCGGCATCACCAGATGCAGTCCCGCTTCATGGTTGAATGCCGGTAAAAAGGCCGGCCCCAGATAGCGTTCAATCAGCTTGCAGAGGAACTGTCGCCGCTGACGATAAAGCAGGCGCATCCGGCGGATATGCTCCATGTAATGACCCAGCCGGATGAACTCCGCCAGCGCCCGTTGAATCAGCAGATGTCCACCGCGATAGAGTTCCGCTGCCGCAATGCGCAACGGCTGTGCCAGCGGTTTCGGCACCACCATGTAACCAATACGCAGGGCGGGATAGAGTGTTTTACTAAATGTTCCCATGTAGATGACCGGTGCATCAGCTTCCAGTCCCTGTAATGAGGGATGAGGCTGACCGGAAAAGCGAAACTCGCTGTCGTAGTCATCTTCAACAATCCAGCTCTGATGACGGCGAGCCAGGGCGATCAATGCCTGACGACGCGCCAGGCTCAGGTGCACCCCCAGCGGATACTGATGAGAAGGCGTTACAAACACCATTTTAGGGGCCGGACCGCTGTCCGGTACCAGGCCCTGCTCATCCACCGGCATCGCGCGAATCTTCAGACCATTCATGCGCAGCAGATTACGTGTTCCCCAGTAGCCCGGCTCCTCCATCCAGACCCGATCGCCGGGATCACATAACACCCGCGTCACCAGATCAACCGCCTGATGAACCCCTTCGGTAATCAGGATCTGGTCAGCATCGGCTCTGACTGAGCGAGCTACCCGCAGATAGTCCACCAGCGCATGGCGAAGGTCGGGACAGCCGCCGCCGCTGCTGTAGACCAGGCGATGTACGTCAGGTTCACGGTTCAGCCGCGCCTGAATCTGGCTGAACAGCTTGTGAGGAAATTCGGTGACATCGGGCGCGCCGGGCACAAATGCGCCCCACTGCCAGGGCGAGGCGGTGGCATGGCCCAGCAAACTGGCACCCCGCTTCGACAGCGTCGCCGGTCGTTGCGCCTTCACCGCCTGCAGATCGGCAATCGCATCACTTTGCAGAGAATTCTCCGGCAACGTTTCGGCAATCCAGGTGCCGCTGCCGGTGCGTGCGGTAACATACCCCTGTGCCATCAGACTTTCATAGACATGCATTACCGTGTTTCGCGACACGCCGAGTTCGCGCGCCAGATCGCGGGTCGGCGGCAAACGGCTTCCGCGCGGAAACACCTCTTCAGCGATTGCGGCTTGCATACAATTCAGCAGCCGCTGGTGTAATGAGCCGGTTCTTAAAAACTGCAACCGTGCTAATAGATGATCTGCGTACAAGAGTCGCAATTGGCTCCACCTTTCCTCTGACAATTGGCTCTGGCAACTCACCACGCCTCAGGCATAAATAAACGTGTTTGTCGGGAATTGTAAACACGCATATTAACGAGGTGGATGAAATGAGCGAAAATAATAACCTGATGCAGCAGCGCAAAGCACAGGCTCTCCCTAAAGGCATCGGTACGCTGTGCGACTGGTACGTTGCCCGGGCAGAAAACGCCACCTTATGGGATCAGGCCGGTAACAGCTGGATCGATTTCGCTGGCGGCATCGCGGTGCTGAACACCGGCCACCGTCATCCACGTATCGAACAGGCCATTGCCGATCAGTTAACAAAGTTTACCCATACTGCCTTCCAGATCACCCCCTACGAAAGCTACATCGCCCTGGCTGAGCGCATTAATCAGCGGGTGCCCATCGCCGGTCCGGCCAAAACGGCCTTCTTCACGACCGGCGCGGAAGCGGTGGAAAATGCGGTCAAAGTGGCGCGTGCCTATACCCGCCGTCACGGCATCATTACCTTTGGTAACGCGTTCCATGGTCGTACTTTCATGACAATGGCGATGACCGGCAAAGTGGCACCTTACAAGCGGGATTTCGGCCCGATGCCGCCGTCGGTGTTCCATGCTCGCTACCCCAGCGCGGTTCAGGGCATCAGCGTTGAAGCCGCTCTGACCAGCCTTGACGAGATTTTCACTCAGGACATTGCACCGCATGATGTTGCCGCAATCGTGCTGGAGCCGGTACAGGGTGAAGGCGGATTCCATGCTGCACCCGCAGAATTTATGGTGCAGCTACGTGAGCTGGCTGACCGCCACGGCATTCTGTTGATTGCGGATGAGGTCCAGAGCGGATTTGCCCGTACTGGCAAGCTGTTCGCCATGGAACACTATCCGGTGAAGGCCGATATCATCACTATGGCGAAAAGCCTTGCAGGCGGAATGCCGCTCTCTGCGGTCGCCGGCCGCGCTGAGGTGATGGATGCCCCGGCACCGGGTGGTCTGGGCGGAACCTACGCGGGCAACCCGCTGGCTATTGCCTCGGCTCATGCGGTGCTGGATGTGATTGAAGAGGAACAACTCTGCCAGCGCGCGGTTGATCTCGGTGCCCGGCTTGAGGCAGAACTGCAGGAGCATCAGCGCAAGCATCCCGACATTGCCGACGTGCGTGCGCTGGGTTCGATGGTGGCGATGGAGTTCTATCAGGCCAGCACCGCGCAGGCGGTTCAGAAGATGGCGATGGAACAGGGTCTGCTGCTGCTGACCTGCGGCGCCAAAGGCAACGTTATCCGCTTCCTCTACCCGCTCACTATTCCTGATGCCCAGTTCAGCCAGGCGCTGACCATTCTCTCCACGGTGATCGATCACTGTGTCGCATCTGTCGGAAACCCCGTCGTCCCAGCCTGATTTCGCTGGCGCGTTAACCCAAGTTAATCCCCGTTCGTCCGGCCACACAGGCCGGACGCCGCCTGGAGACGTTTACATGACGATGACTCAGAGTGCGAATGAAGATTCGCTGGCTCAAAACCTGAAACCGCGCCACGTGCGCATGCTCTCAATTGCGGGTGTGATTGGCGCAGGGCTGTTTGTCGGCTCCGGCCACGCGATTTCTGAAGCCGGTCCTGCGGTGCTGATCTCTTATGCGGCTGCCGGTGCGCTGGTCGTGCTGATTATGCGGATGCTGGCCGAGATGGCCGTCGCTTCACCCGATTCTGGCTCATTCTCAACCTATGCGGATAAAGCGCTGGGCCGCTGGGCCGGTTTTACCATCGGCTGGCTCTACTGGTGGTTCTGGGTGCTGGTGATCCCACTGGAAGCCAATGCAGCAGGCACTATTCTGCACGCCTGGTTCCCTGAGGTCGCCATCTGGCAATATACCTTTGCCATCACGTTACTGCTGACCATTACCAACCTGCTCAGCGTTAAAAATTATGGTGAATTTGAGTTCTGGTTTGCGCTGATCAAGGTCGTGGCCATCATCCTGTTCCTAGGTGTGGCGGGTGCGGCAGTATTGGGTCTGCTGCCTGACAGCAACACCAGTGGCCTGTCGCATCTTTATGACACGCACGGGTTTATGCCGAACGGGATGGGTGCGGTTGTTGCGGCCATCCTGACCACGATGTTCTCTTTTATGGGTACCGAAATCGTCACCATTGCCGCTGCCGAGTCCAAAAACCCTGGCAAGCAGATTACCCAGGCAACTAACTCGGTCATCTGGCGCATTGCACTGTTTTATCTGCTGTCGATTTTCTTTGTGGTGGCGCTGGTGCCGTGGAATACACCAGGCCTGGTCGAACAGGGCTCATGGCAGACGGTGCTGACGGCGATGAACATCCCGCATGCCCGGCTGATTGTCGACCTGGTGGTGCTGATGGCGGTGTGCAGCTGTCTTAACTCTGCACTCTATACCTCATCGCGCATGCTCTACTCCCTGTCACGCCGTAAAGATGCGCCTGCTTCGGCTTCACGCACTAATCGCAGCGGCACACCGTGGGTTGCAGTGCTGCTTTCTACAGCGGCTGCGTTTCTGGCGGTGATCGCCAACTATCTTGCGCCAAGCGTGGTGTTTGAATTTTTACTGGCGACCTCGGGGGCGATTGCGCTGCTGGTCTATCTGGTGATTGCCGTATCGCATCTGGTGCTGCGTAAGAAGCGTGAAAAGGCGGGTGAAGTCCTGAATTACCGGATGTGGTTATTCCCTGGCCTGACGTGGGTGACGATTCTGTTTATTACGACCGTACTGATCATCATGTTGTTTGATGCGAAACATCAGGCTGAATTACTGGCAACCGGCGGTTTAACGCTGCTGATTATTACCACCAGTCTGGTTCTGCGTCGTAAAAAGGAGAAGCGTCAGAGCACGAAGTACTTTACTCAGCGCTCTTCTGACCCTTCTTGATTCTTTGATACATTCCATAAACTCAAAAAGCCCACCCTCAGTAATAAAGGTGGGCTTTTCTGTTTATCTGTCCGCTGACCGATACAGGAGTTAACAACCCCCTTTAAGATATGGATTTATAATTTACTTTCAGCATAATCGTTACTAACCAAAGATTGCGCTTACGTTATCAGGTCAACAGTAAAATCAGTGGTGAGTATTACAGATAGCTGACTTCAATAATCCCTTTGCTTTTCTCAGGATTAAACCAGTGCATCTTTACTACCATGGGCAAGCCGTTCAATGACTGGGGGTTCATCATGTCAGCAGTAGTAACAACAGACTTGCCACGGGCGGGATCAAAGCAGTCAAAAACGACAGGATTCTGACCGATATTCATATTGCATGAACCATTGGTGATGGCTCCACTGAAGGAGATCGTGCCTGAATTTGAATCTGCGCTCGCTGGACCGGCCAGGGTAATCAGCAGCGTGGTAAAGCAGGTAATTAAAAGTGATTTCATTTTTCGTCCTCCAGAGTATGTGTCTCCTGTTATCGGCTCACAGACTCAAAGATTAAGTACTTAATGAGAGAATGAATGTAAATATTCAGCCGTCTGGCCCAATGAAATCCATTAAGAATGGTGCTGTTAAGAATTATCCCAATCCTGCCAGTTAAAATGAGTGTAGTGTAATGCGTGCTTTTCACTTAATTTTTTCAGTGTTCTGATCACATCGATAAAAAATCACGAAACCGGTAAGCCAGCGGTATCACAAGTCTCTCTTTCTTTTCGTGTGAGATTCATCCTGGCGACTCATCAAGTATTACGGAAACCATTAATGCAGAAGGGGTGGCAGCCTTTTTAAAAGACCTCATACTTATTATTTTTAAAGAATTTTTTTCGACCAGATAAAATAAAAAAGGACTGTTAAGTTAATTTATTAACGTCAGCCCCGGAATTGTTGATTTTTCCAGACAACTATTCAGTTTATTCCAGATACTGACTAAAGCGCAGCAGATAGCCGTCCGGATCCTGTACCAGAAACTCCCGCTGGCAGGCGGTTGTCCCGCCAGTGTCGTAATGGTTATCCCGTAGCGCCCGATAGAGCGGAACGGCGTGCTGCTGTAAGCGCGCCAGCACCGGTTCGATGTCGTCGACCTCAATCTGGAAATTAATGCCCCGCCCCAGCGGCCAGCGCAGATCGGCGGTATTCCAGCCCTGCGGATGGAACTGCTCAATCATCAATTGCGCCTGGCCATAGCAGAGGTAAGCAAAGTCAGGCTGCTGACGCTGGATCCTCACCTCAAAGCCCAGCACCACCGTGTAAAAACACAGCGACGCGGCAAAGTCAGTGACGGTAAGTTCTGGCACCATGCTATTCCAGTACAGGTTTTGATTCTCATCCATAAAGCGTCCATTTTTGTCAGTTACGATCGCGGCTCATCTCCGGCTCGCATACTGTTCTGCAGCTCATCCAGCATCAGACGCAGCGCAGCAGACTGATGCTCGCGCGACAGGTAAAGCCCCCAGATGCCAATGCGCTGCGGCTCATAATCAGGCAATAATTCCACCAGTTTTCCCGCTTTAAGCGCATGGCGTGCCTCCAGTTCGGGCACCATCGCTATCCCGCAATCTGCAATCGCTGCGTCACATAGCAGTGACGAGATGCCCGCACTGAAATTTCCTTTAACGGCGACAGCGATTTTGCCGCCATCAGCCGCCGTGAAATGCCAGCTCTGTCCGGCAAAACGACTGTAGTAGAGGCAGTTGTGCTGCGCCAGATCGCCAGGCGTTTGCGGGATGCCTCGCTTCTGCAGATAGCCGGGTGAGGCGCAGAGTACCGAGTGACATTCACCGAGACGGCGTGCGATTGCCCCCGGCTCTGGCGCATCGGTGATACGGATGGCGAGATCGATGCGCTCGCTGATCAGGCTTACCGGCTGATTGTTAATATCCAGTTCAATGCGCAGTGCCGGATAACGGGCAAGAAAATCGGGCACGACCGGGCCGACAAGATGAAGCGCCGTAAAATGGGCACAGGCGATGCGTAACGTTCCGGCCGGAACACCCTGGGTGGTTTCCTGCTGGATCGCATCTGACAGCAGGGCCAGCTGGCGGGTCTTTTGCAGAATCGCCTCACCGGCAGGCGTCAGGGTCAGCCGGCGCGATGAGCGATGCAGCAGACGCGTTCCCGCCCACTTTTCCATCTCTTCCAGATAACGGCTGACCATCGGCCGTGAGATCCCCAGCGCCCGCGAAGCAGCACTCAGGCTGCCCAGCTCACATATCCGGTTAAAAACGGCAGCTGCCGTCACTCTGTCCATCCCGCTCACCTGTTCGGATTATGAAACTCAGCATCTCTGATTGCGGGAATTCTAACAGATAGCCAGATGGGTAGAATAGCGACACTGATTCTGAACATCGCCCGATACACCTGCCTGAGTCGGGCATTTATCTCTGAGGAATATTCATGAAAACGATTCTGATACCTGTGATGCTCGTTCTGGCTTCAACTTCAGCCAGCGCGGCCACGCTGCAACTGGAAACCTATAATCCGCAGGAGAAGGGGATTTTTGCCGTCTCCTCAACCCTGGTCTCCGGGCCAACCGAAGCGATTCTGTTTGATGCCCAGTTCAGCACCCAGGATGGTGAGAAACTGGTGGAGATGATTAAAAAGAGCGGTAAAAAGCTGAAAGAGATTGTGATCACTTCTGGCGATCCCGATTTCTACTTCGGTCTGGAGCCGATTGTTAAAGCCTGGCCGGACGTCAAGGTCGTTGCCGCACCTGCCGTAGTGAAGCATATCCAGCAGACACATGACGCCAAGCTGAAATACTGGGGCCCTCAGATGAAACAGGGCGCACCGGATAAGGTCTTTGTGCCAGAAGTTACGCATCAGACCCGCTTCAGCGTGGATGGCGAGGCGCTGGAACTGCGTCATCCTGATCAATATGCTGCATACATCTGGATCCCCTCAGTGAGCACCATTCTGGGCGGTACGGCTCTTTCCTCTGGCATCCACGTCTGGACGGCTGACACTCAGACCGTTAAGAGCCGCAGTGAGTGGCGTCATATCCTCACAGAGATGCAGTCGCTCAACGCGAAAAACGTTATTCCGGGCCACTATCTGGGTGCGCGTCCAGCCGGTTCGCAGGCTGTGGATTTCACCCTGAATTATCTGAAGAGTTTTGAAGCGGCGCTGTCAGAACACAAAACCTCAGCAGCGGTGATTGCTGCCATGAACACCGCCTGGCCAAAACTGGCTGAACCAGCTTCACTGGAACTCAGCGCGAAAGTGAATACCGGCGAGATGAAGTGGTAAACCTGCAGAGAGGTCCGCTAACGGCACGGTGAGCTGGGTTCAGCGATCATTCTGTGCGGATGCCAGTGACTGAGAGCAAAATGACCGGGCGCTATCTTTTCGCCAGATAGCGCCTGTCGTCACGCGCCTGCAACCGAGCCTCTGCCGGTGTGGGAAAGATATAGTGAAACAGGTCGCGGTAAAAACTCAGGTGCTTCATTAATCCATCCTGAATGGATTTACGGATGTCTTTAATCAGGAATTCCTGAGTGGTATTAAAGTTAGCCATACTGAAAAAGGTTTTGTCGTAGACGTTGACCACCCCTTCCCATTTCATCACCTGCTCTTCCGGAGACACGCCTTCCGAGGCGACAAACATCCCCTTATGGGATTTCACTCCCTGTTTACTGACATAGGTGGTTAAGGCGTCATAGCCGCGCTTGTTGCGCCAGCGACAGAATTCATAGGGCACATCGTAATGCGGTAGTACAAAGTCCGGGCTGCGAAAATGTTCATCGCCGATCAATCCATCCAGGGTGACCGTGAAATGAAGGAAGTCCTGCAGGAAGTCGAACTGACGGGTTTTGGTCAGCGTGACATTAATGGTGTAGTGACCAGCCTGCACATACCAGTAATTGGTAAAGCCGGTCACCAGAATACAGAACGCCTGCCAGTCACTGAGTCTTCTGTCGCCCGCCAGCCCTCTGAAACGGCTGATCATCATCCGTGATTTGGGATGCTGATACGCTTTCAGCAGCGGATCGTTCATACCTTTCAGTAACATCAGGCACACTCCTTGATAGATTGCGCTTATCCTGCCACGCCCTTATCAGGGTGAAAAGTGTCGTTGTTCTGAATGTGAGCCCTTTAAAATCTCGCTTGAGGCGGGAAATGCACTGTCTGATTAGGCGAAAATGAGGGCTGTGCTAACCTGCCGGGGTCACGGATGTCGGGCGCAGCCGTAAAAGAATGTGCTGCCCGCCATCCGGACGGGCATATCAGAGTTGCGCGAGCGTCTTTAACGTTTCAGGGTTCTGCTGCACCATGCGAATTAATAATACAGCCTGGGCGTTAGGTCTGGCTCTGCCCTGCTCCCAGTTCTGCCAGGTCGTCTCGCCAGTGTGGAGATAATGGGCGAAAACGGCCTGAGAGCGGTTGAGTTTTTCGCGTACGTCGCGCAACTCCTGTGGCGCAATAGTGACAGGAGCACGCTTAGTAACCTTATCCCGTTTAAGTGTGATTTTGCCCTCATGATGATCCTTAAGCTCCTGCATACCCGTCATCAGTTCACTGAAAATATCGCATTCAGTCATGTCTCAACCCTTTTTTGATCACATTCAGCGCGGTCGCCAGGGCATCACGCTGCTGCTTCGTAAGATCGTCGCGTTGGTCTTTATCGTAGATGGTAAACAGGATGAATTGGCCTTGTTCGTCCGTCCAGTAATAGATAATCCTGATGCCACCTCTGGCACCCTTGTGTCGGCGCTCATCAACTGATATTTCTCCTGGTTCCCTGCTCCACCACCTCACTCAACCGCCCGACCAGCTTACGGACCTTATCAGGAATAAAACGGGCATCCGGGAACACGGCATAGAGATAACGATCGGGCAGTCGCCAGTCAGGTAACACCCGCACCAGTCGGCCGGAGGCCAGCGCGTCTGCGCCAGGCAGCGTCTGTAAGCCGCCAATGCCGAGGCCTGCTTCAAGAGCCTGCATCAAGGCATCGCTGTTATTAGACCGAAACACACTTTCCACCGGAACAGAAATCCTCATGCTCTCAGAGACCAGCTGCAGCGGCGCATCAGTCGCTATACCGCTAAAACGTATATGTGGATGGCGCATAAGGTCATCGGGTGTCTGCAGTGTGCCGTTTCGCGCTATCCACTCAGGGGAAGCCACCAGCACGGTTTCAACCGTGGCGAGTGAACGGGCAGCCAGCATGGCGGGTGGCGACTCGCTGAGACGGATCGCCACATCAACGCCCTCCGCAACGAGGTCAGACAGGCGATCCTCCAGCGCAATATTCAGACGCAGCGCGGGATGCGCCTGCTGGAAGGCGATCAGATGCGGCATCAGCCGCTGCCCGATGCCGGTCGGCAACTGAACATGCAGTCTGCCGTGAAGCGGCTGCGAGCCGGGCCGTAATTGCTGCTCCAGTTCCTCCATCGCACCAAGCACTTGCCTGACCTGCTGCAGATAATGGAGCCCCTGTGCCGTCAGCGCCATTTTTCGCGTGGTGCGGTGCAGCAGTACCACGCCCAGCACCTCCTCCAGCGCGGCAATCTGCTGGCTCACCGCGGACTGCTTCATGCCGTTTTGCCGGGCCGCCGCCGAAAACGATCCCGCTTCCGCGACCCGGATGAAGGTCTGAATCGCAGTCAGTTTGTTCTGCATTTATTGATTTTCCTGATAAGTGATATCCGGTTCCGGGGATTTAATCAGAATTTAACGCAGGTGAGAATGCGGCTTCTTTCTTAACCGGATAGCGATCATGAAAACAACACAGGGCAAAAAAGTTGCGCTGGTAGCGGGTGCCAGTGGAATTGTGGGTCAGCAACTGACTCAGGCGCTGGTCGCAGACCAGTGGCAGGTAATCGCGCTGACCCATCGCTCAGGTTCTGCTACAGACGGCACAGAGGCTTTTGCGGTCGATCTGCGCGATCGGCTGCAGAGCCAGCAACGGCTGGCATCACTCACCGACGTTACGCATATCTTCTACAGCGCCTGGCTCAATGCTGCTGACTGGACGGCGATGGTCGGACCCAATCTCACCATGTTGCAGAATCTGGTTCAGGTCATGGAGGATGTCGCCCCGCTTGAGCATGTCAGTCTGATGCAGGGATACAAGGTGTATGGCGCACATCTGGGCCGATTCAAAACCCCGGCGCGGGAAAGCGATCCTGGCGTGCCGGGGGCCGAGTTCAACGCCGCACAGCTGAACTGGCTGAGCGCACACCAGCAGGGTAAAGCCTGGCACTGGAGTGCGCCGCGCCCTGGCGTCGTTGGCAGTGATCGGCATGGCAACAGCATGAATCTGGCGCTGAGTCTGGCGCTCTATGCATCGATCTGTCGCGCGGCGCGGCTCCCTCTGCGCTTCCCGGGTTCGCCGGAAACCTGGCACAGCATGGTCGATTTTACCGATGCTGAACTGCTGGCCGATGCCACCCTCTGGACTTCGCGCAGCGCTAACGCGCGTAATCAGGCGTTCAATATTAACAATGGTGACCTCTGGCGCTGGAGTGAGCTGTGGCCGGTGATTGCAGCGTGGTTTGAACTGGAGATTGCCCCGCCGGTTTCGCTGTCATTCCGGCAGATGTTTCAGGATTATCGTGCGCTGTGGCGGCAAATCGCCGAGGAGCATGCCTTAATTGAAGCGGATATTCTGGCACTCAGTGACGGTGCTTTCGCTGATTTTATTTTCGGCTGGAATTACGACATGTTTGGCGACGGCAGCAAACTGCGGCGGGCAGGCTTTCACGGTTATCGCGCGACGGATGAGATGTTCTGCGATCTGTTTGCCCGCTTTCGGGCGGCACGCGTTATTCCGTGATGCGTCCGTGAAAGCGCAGAGAGCGAGAATATCGCTCTCTGCATCGGGCTGGGTTTAGCGCCCTTTCTTCTTCCGTCCAGGCTGGACAAAGCGCTTGCGCGAGGCGCCAGCCGCATCCGCTTTCTCAGCCGGTTTCGCGGCACTTTTCTGCGGTTTCTTAGCGGCAACTGCTTTAGCCGGAGCTTTGGCTTTCTTCGCGGGTTTATCTTCTGAAGAGGAGTTCTCGAGCAGTTTAAACAGCTCAACGAGTTCGTCGTCGGTGAGGTCGCGCCATTCGCCCAGCGGCAAACCCTTAAGATTGACGTTCATGATGCGGGTGCGCTCAAGCTTCGTCACTTCAAAGCCGAAATGCTTACACATGCGACGGATCTGGCGATTCAGACCCTGAACCAGCGTAATACGGAAGACAAATGGCGCTTCCTTTTTCACTTTGCACTTTTTGGTCACCGTGCCCAGCATCGGCACGCCTGCGCTCATCCCGGCAATAAATTCATCGGTGATAGGCTTGTCGACGGTAACAACATACTCTTTTTCATGATTGTTACCGGCGCGCAGGATTTTGTTGACCAGGTCGCCGTGGTTGGTCAGGAAAATCAGGCCCTGAGAGTCTTTATCAAGGCGGCCAATCGGAAAGACGCGCTTGCTGTGATTGACGAAGTCGCTGATGTTATCGCGCTCGCCCTCTTCCATGGTGGTGATGATCCCCACCGGCTTATTCAGGGCAATCAGCACCAGGTCGTCTTCATCGCGCGGTTCAATCAGCTGACCATTCACCTTCACCACATCACCTGCAAATACCTGCGCGCCCACAGAGGCGCGTTTGCCGTTAATGAAAACGTTGCCCTGCTCGATGTAACGATCGGCGTCACGACGGGAGCAGATACCGCTCTCGCTGATGTATTTATTAAGACGTGTTGATGAGCCAGTCAGCATGATTCCTCCAAAAAACGCGGACTATACCTTACTGGCGGGGGCTTGCGAAGTCTTTGCACGGTAAACTTTTGCCCCATTTCGCCAGCCTTGCGGCAGAGGGCATTCATAGCCCAATCGCCATCTCAATACAGCGCAACGCGCAGCCCGCCAGCTTTGACGGATAGAGACTTTCTCCCAGCGCGCGGAAGCCCTGCTGCTCATAGAAGCTCACGGCGTTCGGCGTCGATGCAAGGGTCAACTGACGGTAGCCACGCTGCCGCGCCTCCGCTTTAATGGTATCAATGATCAGGCCAGCCATTCCCTGTCCGGTGAAATCGGGCAGCGTAAAAATGGCTTCGACACTGGCGGCGGCGAGATCCAGCGATCCGGTAGCGACCGGCACACCGGCCGGGCCATCAATCACGAAAAAAGGATTAACGCGGATCATCGCGGGAAAGCTGGCAGGCATACGGTCTGGCGTCCAGGCGGCAATCACATCGGGTGGATAGACCTGCTCACAGCCGTGACGAATGGCCTGATTTCGGATGTTCCATAAAGTATGCGCCTCTTCAGGCGATGCCTGTCTGACTATCATGCTCCCCTCCGGCTGTGATCGCGTCGCGCGTCGCTACGTTATCACAGCACGTCCCGCATAACTGACATTCTCGCCCTGTTACCGTCAATAGCGTGATGGCAGGCATTCAACGTTCAACGATCCGTTCAGGCATCGCTGCTGCATTGGCAACCCGTTTGTCTCAGCCGTGCCGCATTTGCAACACATCTGGCTCGCCTCAAACTATTTACTCTTTTAAAAACAGTCTCTTATTTTATGGCACGGTTACTGCTTAGTTTCCCTTTATATCGGAAAGTTTGGAAAAAATGAGCGCCCCATTAATTCAGCTATATAAGGAGAGACTATGTCCGCTTCACAGCCTTTACAGTTCGCCTACTGGGTTCCGAATGTTTCAGGCGGATTGGTGATCAGTCAGATAGAGCAGCGAACCCGCTGGGATGCTGGCTACAACCGTAAACTGGCGCAGATCGCCGAACAGGCGGGTTTTGATTATGCGCTGACGCAGATCCGGTTTACTGCCGGGTATGGCGCAGACAATCAGCATGAATCCGTCACCTTCTCACAGGATCTGCTCAGTCACACCTCGAAGTTAAAAGTGATCGCCGCGCTGCTGCCTGGCCCGTGGAATCCGGTATTAGCGGCAAAGCAGATCGCTACCATCAGCCATCTCTATGGGCCACGTATCGCCGTTAACATCGTCAGCGGCTGGTTCCGGGGTGAATTCAAAGCGATTGGTGAACCCTGGCTCGATCATGAAGAGCGCTATCTGCGTTCTGAAGAGTTTATTCGCTGCCTGCAAGGCATCTGGCGCGAAGAGAATTTTACTTTTGCGGGTGATTTTTATCGCTTTCGCGATTACGCCATGAAACCCAAGCCGTTGTCTCCGTTACCGGAAATTTTCCAGGGCGGCAGCTCACGTGCGGCGCGCGACATGGCTTCCCGGGTGTCAGACTGGTATTTCACTAATGGGAATACGCCGGACGGCGTCCGTCTGCAGATCGCGGATATCCGTGAAAAAGCGGCTCGCAATCAGCATCAGGTCAGAATCGGACTGAATGGATTTGTGATTGCGCGGGAGAGTGAACAGCAGGCGCAGGCGGTGCTTCAGGAGATCATCAGCAAAGCCAACCCGGATGCGGTGAAAGGCTTCCAGCATGAGGTCAAAAATGCAGGCAGTGCTTCACCCGAAGGTGAAGGCAACTGGGCGAAATCGTCGTTTGAGGATCTGGTGCAGTACAACGACGGCTTCAAAACCAATCTGATTGGCACACCCCAGCAGATTGCTGAACGGATCATCGAACTTAAGCAGGCCGGTGTCAATCTGCTGCTGCTGGCGTTTCTGCACTTTCACGAAGAGGTGGAATTCTTTGGCCGCGAAGTGATACCGCGCGTTCGTGAGCTGGAGGCGCAGGCGGCACTGATCGAAGCGTGAAAACCGTACGCCAGGGCGAGTTTAACGCTCTGCCGCCCCGGCGTAATGAATAACACGCAGTGTCGTCTGCCGCAATGTTTCAGACAGCGGCAGACGATCTCTGCACGGCCTTTTGATACCGCTTAACATTTAAAAACGGGCGTTAAGCCCGACGTTCCATGTCACCTGGTGATAGTCGCTGTTACCTGTCACCGCTGAAACGCCGGCAAACGCGTTCACCGATGTGCCAATGGGTATGCTTGCACCCAGAGCCATGTTGATCCAGTTATCATCCCTTGAGCCGCTGCTGCGGGTAAAGGCGGTACGGGTCGATTTCAGTCCGGCGGTAACAGCAGAGTCGCTGTCGCCGAACTGATGGTTGTAACTGACCTGCGCCCAGGGATTGATCACTAAATCTTTGCTGTCGATACGCCAGCCCACCGAGCCGATTTGCGAATGCATCGTCTGGTCGCCAAAGCGCATCGAGGTACTGCTTTTCCCTTCTTCTCTGTAGCCATCAACCTGGGTGTAGTCGAGCGCATAGCTGGCCATCGGGCCGGTGGAGACATAGCGGCCCAGCGGTAAATCCCAGCCGGTCTGCATCCGCATACCCAGCACCTTGCCGTCGCTGCTGCCCTTCTCCGTGCGGGTCGCCGGTCCCAGTCTGACCTTACGCTCTATATCATCAAAGTTAAGATCGGCGTAATGGGCATCTGCATTAATCCATCCCCGATCCAGATAATTTAACTGGCTCCACAGCGCCACCAGATTGCCGCGTAAACGGTAATCAAAGCGCGACGAGGGATCCTGTCGTTGCGAGGTGGTGGAGAGCATGGCGCCGGCCTGCCAGTGATCGGTCAGCTGATAGCCCACACCCACGGTGCCGGTGGCGCTGGTGGCATCGCCATCCAGCAGGCTGTCGCCGCGGAAATCTCGCTGCTGTCCGGCATAGCCGCCGAAAACCGTAAACTCTCCGGCGCTGGCGGGCTGCTGGCGCTGCTGTTGCAGATGGCCATCGAGCGTATTCTGCACATCGCCCACCAGCATCGACGCTGCCTGACTCAGCGCGACCACCTGCAGCGGCGCATTCAGTACTGACTGAATATAATCGGCGATCAGCGCATGCACTGCCGGGCTGGGATGCAGCCGGTCGGCGAACAGATATTGCTGTGACTGCGAAAATCCTGGCGTCGAGGAGGTGCAGTCCATGGATGAGACGCCGGGCGGACAGGCCATGCCCGCCGTGTTGCTGAGTCCATACAGGCGCGGGTTATCAATCACCTCATTAAACAGGCCATTAATATCCACCCGCGCGATGTTACCGCGTGCCGCCACCAGGCCCTGTTCCTCCGCCTGGTTGTAACGATCGGTGAGCGCCGCCGCCTCCTGACTCAGCAACTGCCAGGCGGCAATCAGCTGTTGAGCAAGGGCATCGCGGATCAGCGGAATCGAAGAGACCTGACCAGCGGCCTCGTTAAGCGCGGTTTCAATCGCCTGTTCTCTGGCGGCACGATCTGGCGTGGTGGTGGCGCTCAGCGACTGAAACAGCGCCGCCGTGGCAGGCTGCGCGGCCGGACCCAGCACCTGCAGAATCGCCTGAAGCAGCGCGGGCGTCGCCCCGACATTTGGCACCGTAGGCACAATCACCGTGCCGGCCCCGGCATCCAGCAACCGGCTAACCTGTGAGGCTGCGGCACTGGCACTGTTATCCACGATCTGCTGCGCAGCGAGCGGCGCAAGGGCTGCCGCCGCTAAGTCATTGCCGCCAATCCAGTGAATATAGAGTCCGTCCGGATCGGCGCGTCCGTCGCGCGCCGTCAGGTAACGATCAAGCTGATCCTGGCTATTAAATAACGGATTGATCGCGGGCACTGCGACGGCACCGCCCTCGGCATAGTTGTTACCGCCCTGGGATGAGGGGCGCAGAGTGTCACCCAGCGACTGCGCCAGGATCTCGTCATAGAGCGGATGGGTCGCACCATCATAGGTAAAACGTCCTACGTTTCCACCATCGCTCAGACTGTCACCAAAGACGGTAAGGTCACTCCATGCCATTGCAGGCAGCGGCGACAGCAGGCTCAGGGTGGCACAGCAGAAAAGGTATTGCGCGTGAAGGGGTTTCATCAGCAGCTCCGCACAAAACAAAGTAAAGGGAGAAAAAGTAAAGCCGCACCTAAAGGCGCAGCACGCTGTAAGCGTAGTCGCCCTGGTAAACGGGCTGATGAAAAGAGGCGATCGCGCTCGCAAAGCGGGAAAATTTGACGTAAAGCAGAGCCGGTTTTTACCGGGAAACTCCGGTCACGGCTCAATCCTGCAGATTACTTTTTGCTGGCGGGTTTCAGCCCGCGATAGAGATCCTGTAGCCGTTTCATCGTCTTAACGGTGCGCTGCGGCAGCGTCGAAGCCACCGACAGGATTAGCATCTCAAGACAGACCATAATCGTGCCGTGCAGCGGAATGCGCCCCTTCTCACCCCCACGGGGCACATTGATCACCACATCTGCCTCACGCGCGAAAAACGAGTCGGTGGCGTTAGTCAGCAGGATAATCGGGATATCCAGCCGTTTCGCTTCACGCACCACGGTAGTTCCCTCCCGGTGCGCCGACTGCTGCGCCATCATTATCAGCACGTCGCCACGCTGCAGCGCCAGCATCTGTTCTGCCAGCGCAATGCCGGCGCGATTAAGCGAAAAGGCGGGCAGGCCGATGCGGTTCAGCAGTCGCACGCTGTAATCCGCCAGAATACCCGAGGCGTTAATGCCAAAAATAGCCACTTCCCGCGCTTCACTCAGCAACGCCACGGCATCTGCTACTGCCACCCGGTTCTGCGGCTGCGCCAGCACCTCACAGGCGTGCCGGTGACCCGCAAGTACGAAGTCGATGGCGCTGTTCACATCACTGGTCACCTCACTGACCGTGGTGATCATCTTATCTTCCGAGGTCAGTGAGGGACCAAACCAGGCCCTGAGCGTCTGTTTGAGATCGCGCAGTCCGCTAAATCCCAGCGCCTGAATGGCACGGATCACGGTGGCGTCAGAGGTCGCATTCGCTACGGCGATCTCCATCGCCGTACTTTCAAGCACCGTTTCACGCTGTTGATCGATATAGCGCGCCACCGCCAGCAGACGAGGCGAGAGCTGCTTTTCGCGGGCGCGCAGACGCTCTGCCACCACATCCACCCTGTTTTTAACTGGCCGGCTCTGTTTCATGCTGTTCCTGCTGCTGGGTTAAACATTGAAAAAATGTAGTGAATGGCTGAATCCGTTTTCTTTTTCACCTGCAAAAGATGGGGATTTATGCCTCAAACGGTATTTGGCATGGAAATAAATTCAATTTATTCATTTACCTGAATCACACACGCATCTGATTATCGGTAAAGGTACATTTAGCCATAATTGTAGTGATTTATGTACAAATTATGTTTACTACTACATTACCGGATGTTTGAATGATTCTCAATTACAGATGAGAAGCATTGTCGTCCGGGTGCCGTAATGATCGCCGAGCCCTGATGCTGATCGCCTCTGTTTAAACCGCTGCATCTTGCAGAACACCTTCAGGGAAGCCCGGCGTAGTCGTCAGCCATCGGGCCTTATTAGCTTCAGAAACAGATACGAAAAGAAGAATGAAAAACAGAGACTCGCGATATCCGGCCCGGCACCCCGCTCTGGTCGTGGCGATCTGTGGCAGCATGCTGTTGCCGCAGGTCAGTGCAGCAACCGACAGCGCATCAGATATGACCGTGACCGCCGATGCCAGCTCAGAGGGAAATTACAGCGCCAGCGAAACCAGCGTTGCCAGTAAAATGCCAACCGCGCGGCTCGATGAAGCACAATCGGTCAGCGTGGTGACGCAGCAGCAGCTGGAGGATTTCCAGGCCAACTCCCTGGCGGATGCAATGCGCTTTGTCAGCGGCGTCACCGAGGCCAATACGCTGGGCGGCACCGAAGATGGCTTTGTACGACGCGGTTTTGGCAGTAATGCCGATGGGTCGGTTTATCGCGATGGCATCCGCAGCAGTCAGGGACTCAATTTTGATGCCACGACCGAACGGGTTGAGGTGCTGAAAGGCTCCTCCTCGCTGCTGTATGGCATTCAGAATCCGGGCGGCATTATCAATGTGGTCAGCAAAAAGCCACAATACAGCTGGCACTCCAGCGTTACCGGGCGTTACGCCAGTGAAGGTGGCGGTGCGGGTACGCTGGATGTCACCGGCCCGCTGGGCAATGGCTTTGCCTTCCGGCTCATCGCCGAAAAGCAGAATCAGGATTACTGGCGCAACTTTGGCAGCGAAGAGCACACGCTGCTGGCACCCTCTCTGCAATGGTTTGGCGAGCAGGCCAGCTTTCTGATCAGCTATGCCGACTACCGTTATGATATTCCCTACGATCGCGGCACCGCCTTTATCGACGGCAGGCCGATCAATATCGGCTATAAAGATCGTCTGGATGACAAAGCCAATCACGCATGGGGCCATAACAAAACGCTGAATGCCCACTATGACTGGCAGTTTAATGATGAGTGGCGCACCCGGTTCACCCTGGGCTGGAATCAGCGGCGCTATGACAACAATGAGGTGCGCGTAACGGCGGTGAATGCCAGCACGGGCGTGGTTACTCGTCGCGCCGATGCCAACCGCGGGTTTAACCACAAAACCAAATATGTGAGCTGGGATCTGCTGGGCAACCCGGAAATTCTGGGCATGCAACATGCGCTGGTGGTGGGCACCGACTATGAGATGAACCAGACTTATCGCGCCCATCAATATCTGGGCAAGGTCAATCGCCAGTTCAGTTATTTCAATCCCGACTATGACATCCTGTCACCGGTTACAGATGACAGCACGGAAAATACCACCGGCGCGAATAACCTGAACCGTATTCATAGTCGTTCGCTTTACGCCAAAGACAGTATTTCACTCACACAGGACTGGATTCTGGTGCTGGGCGGCCGTTATCAGCATTATGAACAGCGCGCTTCCCGCGGCGTTAATCCCCAGTCAGAAATCCTGAACGATGAGGGCAATAAGTTTCTGCCACAGGCGGGGGTGATCTACAAACTCACGCCTGACCTCTCTTTCTACACCAGCGTCAGCAAATCGTTTACGCCATCTACCGATGTGGATGATGACGGTAATGTCGGCAAGCCTGAACAGGGCACGAGCTGGGAAGTCGGCAGCAAATGGCAGCTTTCACCTAAACTGCTGGCAACAGTGGCGCTTTACCGGATTGATGAAAAGGCGATGTCGCTGAACATCAATGGCAGCACGCGGGCCATCGATAAAGCACGCTCGACCGGCGCTGAATTTGAGCTCAACGGCGAAATCGCGCCCGGCTGGGATTTGAGTGCCAACTACAGCTATGATCAGGCAGAGATCGTCAGCGATCGGGTGAATCCGGAAAACAACGGTAATCGCCTGCAGAATGCACCGCGTCATGCCGGTGCGCTCTATCTGAGTCATGAGATGCAGATCACCAGCCTGCCCGGCGCGTTCAGGCTCGGCGGTGGCGCGCGCTACGTCGGCACCCGTGCGGGCGATCCTGATAACAGTTTCACCCTGCCCGACTATGTCGCGGCAGACAGCTTCGTGGCGTGGAACAACCGCCTGTTTGGTGAAAAAACCCAGCTGCGTCTGAATATCAATAATCTGTTTAACCAGCACTACTACAGTTCAAGCGGCGGCAACCTGCGCGTCCGTGAAGGCGAAACCCGTAATCTGATGGTACAGGCCCGTGTGGAATTTTAACTCGCTACGTTCGGTGCTGCTGACGATCACTTTGATGCTGGTCAGCGCGGGTGCACATGCCCGTACGCTGACCGATATCACCGGTCGCCAGGTCACGATTCCCGACCATCCGCAGCGCATTGTGCTGGGTGAAAGCCGGATGCTCTACAGCGTCGCACTGCTGACGCCCGGTAATCCGCTGCAGCATATTGCCGGCTGGCCGCAGGATCTGAAAAAGTACGATCCTCAGACCTGGCAGGTTTTTGCCCGCCAGTTTCCCCGGATGGAGACAATTCCGGTAGTGGGGCTGGATGGCGTTAACGATATGAATCCAGAACAGGTGATCGCGCTTAAGCCCGATGTGGTGATCCTGCCGCAGCTGGCGCGTGACAGTGAAAACGGCGCCGTGCTGGAGAAGATGCTCGCTGCGGCGCATATTCCGGTGGTGAAGATCGATCTGCGGGTTAATCTGCTGAAAAATACTGAGCGCAGCATCACTTTGCTGGGTGAGGTGCTGAATCAGCCGCAGCGCGCGGCTGAGTTTAATCACTTCTACCGCAGCCACATGCAGCGCATTGCCGATCGGCTGGCGAGTTATCACGGCCCTAAACCGTCCGTTCTGCTGCAACTGCATCTTGGACGGCGCAGCGAATGCTGCGTCACCTCGGTGAATGGCAATCTGGGTGAGCTGCTGACATTTGCCGGTGGTAATAACATCGCAAGCCAGCAGATTAAAGGCGTGTTTGGGCGGCTGAGTGAGGAGCGCGTGATTGCTGCCCAGCCGGAGTACTACTTTGCCACCGGCAGCGGCAGCACCGATGAGGCGGGCGCGCTGAAGCTCGGCCCCGCCGTTACCGCGTTGCAGACCCGGCAGAGCCTGCTGGCACTGACCCGTCAGCAGAACGCACTGAAACAGCTAACTGCGCTACGGCAGGGTCATACCGGAGCCCTCTGGCACAATTTTTATCTCAGCCCGTGGCACGTCGTAGCGACCGAGTTCTTTGCTACCACGCTCTACCCGCAGCTATTCCGCGACGTCGATCCCGAACAAACGTTACAGCAGCTGTTTCGTGATTTCCTGCCCATCCCTTATTCGGGCAGCTATCTTTATCGGCTGGCACCTGAGAAGACGGCGGGATCAGGCGGCTGAAGGCTCACTATTCTTCACGCGGACGATATCGGCCATGACCGACAGCGCAATCTCAGCCGGGGTTTTGCTGCCGATGGGCAAGCCGATGGGCGCATGGATGCGGTCCAGTTCGGCCCGATCCATCCCCGCGATCTGTTGCAGACGCGCCCGTCGTTTCTCGCTGTTTTTCGCCGAACCCATGATGCCGATGTAGAACGCGGGGGTTGCAATCGCCTCCATCATCGTCAGGTCATCAATGCGCGGATCGTGAGTCAGTGCCACAATCGCCACCGCGGCGTGCGCGCCATTCAGTTCCAGCCAGCGCGCCGGATGCTGTGATACGAGCGTCACGTTGTCCGCGTCGCTGAAATGGCTCTCCAGCTCTGTCCGCATTTCGGGTCGATGCTCACAGACCCGTACGTGAAACCCCAGCATCTGACCCAGCCGGATGCACTCATGTGCCACGCTGGAGTAGCCTGCGATCAGCAGTTCCGGTATCGCGCCAACCGGCAGTAACATCTGCTGCTCGCTGGCATCCAGTGCGGGCAGTCTCCTGTCGGCGGCAATCGCCTCCCACTGCGCGCGCTCGCCCGGCCGTATCATTTTTACCAGCGGCTGTTGCCCGCTCAGCGCGCGCTGCATCGCCGTCAGCAGCGCCAGCGTGACGTCATCAGGCGGCAGAAACTCGATGACGATTTCCAGACTGCCGCCACACGGCAGGCTGACGTCCGGACGCATCCCGCCCTCGCCGTAGCGTACCCGCTGACTGCTGGCGCGGTACGCCCCCGCCGCCAGCTGCGCCAGAAAGTCCTCTTCGATGCAACCGCCTGACAGCGATCCGCAATACGCGCCGGCTTCGTTAACCGTCATGAGGGTCCCGGGTGCGCGCGGCGAAGAGCCATAGGTGTGCAGCACCGTACAGAGCCAGACCTGCTGGCCCGCCTGGCAACTGCTCAGTGCCGCATTAATCACGCGTTGATCCAGCGTTATCATGAAAATTCCTTTATCAGCTGCAGATCGGCAGGAAAATCGATATCACAGAGGCAGCCGCGATCGTGAAGCGGCAGCCGGACAGCCTGTGACTTCACCATCGCCTGGGGTCCGACATCGCCCTGTAACGTGCTCAGCACTGGAAAATAGTGATTCTGAAAGCCCACCGGATGGCCCGGCTTGCCCTCAATGACTGGCCTGACAATCGGCGAATCTGCCAGCGCGACACTGACGGCGCGGTAACTTTCAGGCGTCACAAACGGCATATCGCCCAGCGCAATCAGCCAGCCGTCGTAGTCATGGCTGGCGTTAACGCCCGCTGCGATGGACTCGCCCAGCCCGCCGCTGTCGCACAGCACGACCGTCGCCCGTGAGCAGAGCGACTGGATTGCCAGGGCGTCGGGACGGGTCACCACGAACAGGTCAAGCCCACTGGCAGCGGCCTGATCCAGCGTGCGCTGCAATACCGCTTTGCCTTCAAGATCAGCCAGCAGCTTATGCCCGCCCGCCTGCTGGCGAAAACGTTGACTCAGCCCGGCGGCCAGTACAATCAGCGCAATCTTCACTCTCTTTCTCCGCTTGGCGTGAAAAACGGGCGCTGGCTTAGCCCGCGCCCGCATAACTACCGTCCGGCCTGCTGGCAGCAGGTCAGGAACCGGTTCAGATAAGCTTGTCGAGCGTAATCGGCAGATCGCGTACGCGCTTGCCGGTGGCATGGAAGACTGCATTACTGATCGCTGCCGCAACACCGACGATACCCAGTTCACCCACCGGTTTACCGCCCATGGTGGTCGCCTCAAAATCGGGCTCGCCTACGTTGATGGTAGTAATGCTCGGGATGTCGCCATTCACCGGCACTAAGTAATCTGCGAGGTTATTGTTGATTACCCGACCGTTACTCGGATCGATGATGCCCTCCTCCATCAGCGCCTGACCCACACCCATGATCATGCCGCCAATCCACTGGCTGCGCGCCAGCTTCGGGTTATAGAGACGACCGCTGTCGAGTGCTGCCACCATCCGTTTAACCCGGATGGTACCGAAGTCTTCATCGACCCGGACCTCAACAAACTGCGCACTCCAGCTGTGGGCAGAGAATTTTTCGGGGCGGGTACCGTCATTAAGATTACGCACCATCTTGTCGCGTTCGCTTTCTGACATATCATCCGGGAAGGTGCCGCCTTTCACCGTCAGACTCTCTTCCGGGGCCAGCGTCGCCAGCTGAGCAAAGGAAACGGCGAGATCGCTGCGCTGATTGTGCTGCACCCCGTCGCCGTTCAGCGTGAGCTGAGACGCAGGCGTGCCTTTCAGTGGCGACTGTGACAGTTCGCTGGCCAGCTTCAGCAGCTGGTCGCGCATCCGTTTGGCCGTGTCGTTCACCGCCGCGGTCACGTTGCCTGCCAGCTGCGATCCACCCGCTACACCCGCGCGCGGCAGCGCGGTATCACCCAGCTGCACCTCAATGGTGGTGGAGGCGACGCCCAGAATATCGGCAGCGGTCTGCGCCAGAATGGTATAGGTTCCGGTGCCGATATCCGCACCGCCACACTGGACAACAAATGTTCCCTGCGGCGTCAGGATAATTTTCGCTTCGGCAGGGAGTTTGTTGACCGGATAGGTGCCGGAGGCCATGCCCCAGCCAATCAGTTCACGCCCTTCGCGCATTGAGCGCGGCGTCATGATGCGCTTGTCCCAGCCAAAGGCTTCTGCGCCTTTCTGATAGGCTTCTTTCAGACGGCGAGAACTCCACGGCAGGTCGAGCTGATAATCTTTATCTGCCCAGTTGCGCAGACGCAGCTCCAGCGGATCGATGTTCAGGGCATAAGCCATCTCATCCATCGCCACTTCCAGTCCAAAGGCGCTTGGATTTTCACCTGGCGCGCGCATCCACCCTGGCGTCACTGTATTAATCGGCCTGACCTGATGCTGCGCGGAAACATTGCCTACCGCATACATGCGGGCGGTGACTTTGCTGCAGTTCTCGGCGAAGACATCAATGAGTGACGTTTCACTGAAGCTGCGCTGGATAATTGCCTGAATTTTGCCGTCTCGTGATGCGCCCAGCTCCAGCTGCTGCGAGGTCGCCGGACGCCCGCCAAGACCGGTAAAAGTCTGCGGACGTGTCAGCGACACTTTGACCGGGCGCTTCAGCGCACGCGATGCCGCCGTCGCCAGCGCAACATGGGTGTAAGGCACCGGCTTAGAGCCAAATCCACCGCCGACATACGGCGAGATGATCCGCACGTCTTCAACCTCAATGCCCATCCACTCGGCAATCTCTACCTGCGCGCCGGCTACCCACTGGCTCGGCTCCCAGACGGTAATGCGCCCATCCTGCCACTCCGCCACACAGGCGTGCGGCTCCATCGGCATGTTGTATTCACGCGGTGTGGTGTAACGCTGGCTCAGGCGCACCTCGGCCTGCTGCATCGCCGACTGGGCATCGCCCATATCGATATCCTGCTTCGGGAGCGGTTTTGGCTCGACGCCCTCATCGGTGGCAAAAATCAGTGCGTCAGACGTTTCATACTCAATCTCCACCAGCGAGGCGGCATAGGTCGCCTGCTCAAACGTCTCAGCCACCACCAGACCGATGTTCTGACCGTTGTGAATAATCACATCATCCTGAATCGGGGTGTAGGTTGACTGCGCCGCGCCGCCATCGGCAATCGCCGTGGGTTTGTTGATCTTCAGCGTGTTCAGATGGGTATAGACCGCCAGCACGCCGGCGGCCTGCTGCGCTTTTTCCGTCGCCATGCGACTGATGCGGCCGCTGGCAATCACAGACTGGATCACCACGCCGTAAAGTGGATTTTCCGGCTGATGTTCTAACGCATAACGGGCCTCACCGGTGACTTTCACTTTACCATCGCCACGCGAGCGGGATGCGCCCAGACCTTCAATCCGGGTGTCTGCCGCTGAGTTCGCGTTGATCATATCGGGACGCGCTTTGTCGTTTACTTCACTCATGCGGTTTCTCCTGCTGCCATCAGCGCGCGTGCAATCACTCGCGGCGCCAGTTTTACTTTATAGGCGTTGTGGGTCAGCGCCTGCGTCTCCTGAGTAATCCGTTCTGCCGCCAGGAACACCGTCTCTTCCTTAAACGGCTGGCCTTCCAGCGCCTGCTCGACCGATCGGACACGCCAGGGTTTAGTGGCGACGCCGCCCAGGGCAATATGCACGTCACGCATCACGCCGTTTTCCAGCGTGAAGCCTGCGGCCGCGCTGGCTGCTGCAAACTCATAGGAGCTGCGGTCGCGGACTTTGAGGTAGTGTGAGTGGCGGAGTGACTCAGTTTGCGGCACTTCAATAGCCACAATGATCTCGTCATCGCGCAGATCGTGCTCACGATCAGGCGTATCACCCGGCAGCAGGAAGAAGTCATCAATTGCGATGCGACGGGTTTCGCCCTGCTGATTTTTCAGAACGACGATGGCGTCAAACGCCACCAGCGCAACCGCCAGATCGCCGGGATAGACGGCAATGCAGCTGTCGCTGGCACCCAGAATCGCGTGATTGCTGTTGACGCCATCCAGGGCAGCACAGCCGGAACCAGGATTGCGTTTGTTGCAGGCCGGGAACGTTGCCGGGTCACGGTAGTAGTTACAACGGGTGCGCTGACGTAAATTCCCGCCCAGCGACGCCATATTACGAATCTGCGGCGAGGCAGCCTGCCACAGGCTGCCATAAATGGCAGGCGCGCTCTGCTTGCAGGCGGGATGATCGGCCAGCTGGCTCATGGTGACCAGTGCACCAGCGGTGATCTTATCGTCATCAAACTGCAGGTTTTTCAGCGCCGTTAAGCCGCTGATGCCAATTAACTGTGGTGGCGTGAAGACACCACACTTCATCAGATCGAGCTGCGTCGTGCCGCCCGCCAGCAACTGACTGCCCAACTGCTGTTTCAGAGTGGCAGCCTCTTCAGGTGACTGCGCAACTTTCCAGCTGAATTCATTCATGCGGACTCCTTCGCCATCTCAGCAGCGGCCTGTTTAATCGCATCGACGATGTGCGGATAAGCCCCGCAACGGCAGAGATTGCCGCTCATGTATTCACGGATCTCATCGTCTGAACCGGCATGCCCCTCTTTGATGCAGGCGACGGCGGACATAATCTGACCCGGCGTGCAGTAGCCACACTGGAAGGCATCATTCTCCATAAAGCAGCGCTGCACCGGATGAAGTTCACCCTCGGTGGAGGCCAGCCCTTCAATACTGGTGACGTCAGCGCCATCCGCCTGGGCCGCCAGCGTCATGCAGCTCAGCACCCGCTGACCATTTATCAGCACGGTGCAGGCACCGCATTGTCCCTGATCGCACCCTTTTTTGGTGCCGGTCAGGTTAAGATGCTCACGCAGCGCATCCAGCAGAGTGACTCGCGGATCGACCTGCATCTGCTGCGACTGACCATTGACCTGCATTGTTAGCGATATTTTTTCCGACATTGTCTGCTTCCCATTGTTGGGGGCTAAAAGATGAAATTTTATAGGTTTAGTTCTGACGGGAGTGAAATCGGGGAAAATCGTGATAACCCTAATCTTTACGCGCGTATCTCTGACTTAAGGTTTAGCAGCTTTTTGGCAATCTGGCGGGTATGTCGGGAAAAAGTCAGCGTTATCTGAGGAAAAAAGGAATGTAAAGCGCTATATATTATATGATATAGCGATATCATATTATTGATTTTACTGGATATATTTATGGATATTTACAGCCAGTATCGCTTAGAGGATTGATGCAGCCGCCTCACTAATTTTTCCACAAATTGCAGCCCCACACTCGGCCGGGAGCAAAACAGGCTGTCATAATCTGACCGGACGCAAATCAGTACCCCAATCAGAAAATGTCATTGCAGACCAGATTGCAGAGTACAGACCGATGAACTTTATGCCTGCATGGCTGAATTCAGGCGTGATCAGGCGTCAACAGGGCTATCTTTACTCCCCCCTGTTCCCTTTCATGTTCTTTTTTCTGTGGTCAGAAAGTGAAAACGAATGATGTCTGAGCGCTGGGTGACAAACAGGTGCCTGTCACCCATCCTCATCTGCCGGAAAAGCAGACCTTCGGAGGTGTGAATACTGGCGGCACCTCGAGCAAGTGAACGCCGCCACCAGAGGTCATCACACCTGAAACGCGGCCACCATGCCCCGCAGCGCGTGCGCCTGTTCAGAGAGCGACTGAGAAGCAGAAGACGACTCTTCCACCAGCGCGGCGTTATTCTGCGTCACGCTGTCCATTTGCGTCACGGCGACACTGACCTGAGATATGCCCTGCATCTGCTCTGAAGAGGCAAGGGAAATGGTATCCATCGACACAGCCAGTTCATTCACCATGCCAACAATTTTCATAATGCTGTCGCCGGTTGACGAGGCGACCGTGACGCCGCTTTCCACCTGGGTTACCGCTTCTTCGATAAGCAGCTTTATATCTCGGGCGGCAGAGGCACTGCGCTGCGCCAGTGTCCTGACCTCACCCGCCACAACAGCAAAGCCGCGTCCTTCTTCTCCTGCTCGTGCCGCCTCAACCGCTGCGTTCAGCGCCAGAATGTTAGTCTGAAACGCAATACTTTCAATCACAGAAGTAATGTCCCGGACTTTAGTCGCGCTCATTGATATGGCTTGCATCGTCTCTGCCATACGCTTGACATCCGTTTCCCCGGCGTGGGTAAGGCGCGCAGTTTCACGGGCCGAGTTGGCGGTCTCATGTGCCCCGCTTGCATTGCTTTTTACGGTAGCGGTGAGCTGTTCCATGCTTGCCGCCGTTTCCTGCAGGGCAGCGGCCTGCTGTTCGGTTCGGGAGGAGAGTTCTGTATTACCCTGCGAGATTTCATCTGCGGCCAGTGCAACGGATGCAGAGGTATCTCTGATATTTGCCACCATGCTGCGCAGGTTGGCCTGCATAACATCCAATGAGGCCAGCAGGCTGGAGGTATCGTTATGCCGTAACAGGACAGGCGATGTCAGGTTACCCGATGCAATCGCCGCGGCCAGCGCCTGTGCCTGTACGGGCTCTCCGCCCAGCTGACGCATAAGCGTCCGGATGATGGAATAACAGGCTGCGATAGCGACGAGGAAAGAAATTAATACCATCACCGACATCAGCGTAGCCGTTTGCGAAGCTGCTGCCCTTGCATCCAGAACGGTTTTCCTGCTTACCTGCATCTGAATAGTCGAAAGCCGATCGAGGGCATTCAGCATTGTTCGCTGTCCTGGCCTTACGGTTTTTAGCAGGTAATCAACGGTTTCAGACTGAGGTGCCTCCATCGCTTTCCTGCCCGCCGTCATGAGCAGACTCAGTGCGGATTCATCCGTGGAGGTCAGATTTTCCAGCGCACTTTTGCCTTCCGCTGAGACGTTTTGCGACATACTGGCCGTCAGCTTGTCCCTGTTCTGAATGTAGATGGCTTTCTGAGCGACCATCCTGTCCCATTCAGGCTGTCTGTCATTCTGTTCATTCAGTAATGCAATATTCCTGACTGCGACCGCCATGTCTCTGGCCGCATTTCGCATGTTCTGAATCAGTTCATAGCGGTAGATTTTATTATTTACAGCGTTTTCCATATCATCCCTGGCCTGCCAGAGTGCATGAAGTGCCGTCCCGGTGCAGAGAAGAAAAAGGATGATCAGCAGGCTATACCCTGCGACAAGACGCGTGGCTATTTTCATATTATTTTCCGTTATATTTTTGAGATTGCTATGTTGCTCTGGTGTTAAGAAATGAGGTTGAATAAAAAACCATGAAAAATTTCCTCTGGTAGCGTCATCAATAACGGCGCGACAGAAAATATATATAGACGATGGAAGAGGAAACTAAGAAATCAGAAAGAGAGGAACATGCCTGAAAAAATACAAACCATTGATAGTTATCAATTAAAATAATAGCAATCAGCAAATTAATTAGTGTTAAAAAACATTTCACGCTACAAATCATTTCTAAGCGTATTTTTTTCAACCCGGCTGCACGCATTGCCGGAATCATAAATTTCTAAGGGAGTGCGCCATTTTTGTTTGTTTCACATAACAATCCTGAAGCTGTGCTGATACCCACATCAATCATTACTGAGAGATTAATTTATCCGCTCCGTTCACAGGAGCGGATATCACTACCAGAACCGACATGATGCGTCGTTCGCTGTTTAAAGCCTCAACTTTCAGGCTTGAGAATAAGTCTGTTTAGACGCTATCTGCTCTGAAATCCGAATTTTACCGTGACCTATAATTGCATCAGGATGGCTTATCACCGCAGACGCTCTTTTCGCCAGACCGATGTTTCAGCCGTTCCTGCTGCCGGGTTTTCCGTCCCGCAATGACCATCGCTATGATAAACACCACAGCAAACAACACCACGATCGTCGGCGCAGGCGCGCTGTCGATAAAGAACGAGAGATAAACGCCGCTCAGCGACACCAGCACCGACACCATGACCGCCACCAGCAGCGCATGTGAAAAACGACGGGTGAGCAGCACCGCAATAGCGCCGGGCGCAATCAGCAGGGAGATCGACAGGATGATCCCCACCGCTTTCAGCGTCGCCACAATGGTCAGCGAGACCATGCAGAGCAGCCCGTAATGCAGCAGACGGGCGGGTAAGCCAGAGACCTGTGCCTGCTGAGGGTCGAAGCTGAATAGCATAAAATCACGCCACATCACCACAATCACCATAACGATGATCAACGCGATAATCGCTGTCTGAATGATATCTGCGCCGGTGATGCCAAGCATGTCCCCAAACAGAATATGATCCAGGTGCACTTCAGGTTTCACGGCGATGTAGAGGATTAGCCCCACCGCGAACATACCGGAGAAGACAATGCCCAGCACGGTGTCCTGCTTAATGCGGCTGTTGTCCTGCAGGAAACCACTGGCGACGGCACAGAACAGTCCTGCAACAAACGCACCCACCGCCAGCGGCAGTCCTGCCATCCACGCGAGCACGATGCCAGGGAATACCGCATGGCTCATGGCATCGCCCATCAGCGCCCAGCCTTTTAGCACCAGAAACACCGACAGCAGCGCACAAGGGATTGCCACGACCAGCGCGATAAGCAATGCGCTATTCATAAATGCAAACCGGAAAGGGTCAAGGATCCACATCAGCCAGGCTCCTTTTCAGGGTGATGGCGGCCACGACGCCGGTTAGCCAGCAGGCCATGTTTTGGTGCAAAAACAAACGCCAGCAGGAACAACAGCGTCTGCGCGACCACGATGATGCCGCCCGTTGCGCCATCCAGGTAGTAACTCGCCCAGGCACCCAGAAAACTGGTGATGCTGCCGATCGCGACAGCAATCATCAGCAGACGCGGAAAGCGATCGGTGAGTAGCCAGGCGGTTGCGCCGGGCGTCACCACCAGACAGATCACCAGAAAGGCACCGACAGTTTGCAGCGCCGCCACGGTAGAGACCGCCAGCAGCGTAAAGAAGAGAACTTTCAGCCGTTCAGGGCGGAGTCCGATGGCGCGCGCGTGATTCTCATCAAAGAAGGTGACCATCAGATCTTTCCACTTAAACAGCAGAATGATGATCGACAGCCCGCCAATCAGCGCCAGCTGGAGTATATCGGCTGGCGCAATCGCCAGTATGTTGCCCAGCACAATGGTCTGTATGTTCACGGCAGTCGGATTAAGCGACACCATAAACAGGCCCAGACCAAAAAAAGAGGAAAAGATCAGGCCAATGATCGCATCTTCTTTTAAGCGGGTGCGCTGATTGAGTAACAGCATGCTGCCCGCTGCCAGCCCGCCGGAAAGAAACGCCCCCAGCGCAAATGGCAGTCCCAGCATATAAGCGCCCGCGACGCCTGGTACAATAGAGTGTGAAAGCGCGTCACCTATCAGCGACCAGCCCTTCAGCATCAGATAGCAGGAGAGAAACGCGCAGAGTCCGCCCACCATCGCGGAGACCCACATCGCGTTAAGCATGTAGTGATAACCAAAAGGTTCCAGTAACAGCGCCATGCTTAGCTCCCCTCTTCCCGTGCGGCATGAGGTGCAATAAAGGGACGTTCATCATCGGTGATGATCTGATCGTCCAGCCCCTTCACCATCACATGACGCAATACCCCGCTGAACGCGCGCTCAAGATTAGCGGCGGTAAATGTAGTCCGGGTCGGGCCGCTGGCCAGAACGGTGCCTTTTACCATCACGGTGTAATCGCAGAACTCTGTGACCGAGCTCAGATTATGGGTGGAGACCAGCATGGTCTTGCCTTCATCACGCAACTCCCCCAGCAGGCTGATGATTCTGGCCTCTGTCTGAACATCCACGCCGGTAAACGGCTCGTCCAGCAGGATTACCCTGCCCTGCTGCGCAATCGCACGCGCCAGAAACACCCTTTTCTTCTGCCCGCCAGAGAGTTCGCCGATCTGACGATGGCGATAATCCAGCATATCGACCCGCGCCAGCGCCTCACTGACAATCTGCTGGTCATGCGACTTTGGCCGGCGCAGCAGCCCCATGTGCCCGTAGCGCCCCATCATCACCACATCTTCCACCAGCACCGGAAACGACCAGTCCACCTCTTCCGACTGCGGCACGTAGGCGACCAGACTCTGGCGCAGCGCCTGGCGGGTCGGCATCCCCAGTACCGAGATGCTGCCGCTGGCGAGCCGCACAAATCCCATCAGCGCTTTAAACAGGGTTGACTTGCCGGAGCCATTAACGCCCACCAGCGCGGCGATCGATCCGCCCGGCACGCTGAAGCTGGCATCATGCAGCGCAGTGTGTCCGTTGCGCCAGGTTACCGTAACGCCTGAAACCACAATGGTGTCTGTCATTGCGCTTTCTCTCCCGCTTTAATGCCCTGCACCAGTGTCTCCGTGGTGACTTTGAGCAGATCAAGATAGGTTGGCACCGGTCCCTCCGCGTTACTTAAGGAGTCGACGTAAAGCACACCACCGTAATGGGCACCGGTTTCCCGCGCGACCTGGCGGGCGGGCTTATCTGACACGGTGCTTTCACTGAACACCGCCGGAATGGCATTTTTCTTCACCTGGTCAATCACGCGTCTCACCTGCTGCGGCGTACCCTGCTGGTCAGCATTGATCGGCCACAGGTAAAGCTCTTTCATGCCCAGGTCACGCGCCAGATAGGAGAACGCGCCTTCACTGGTCACCATCCAGCGTTTCTGCTCAGGAATAGCGGCAATCTGCTGGCGCAGCGGATCCAGTGCCGCGGTAATTTTTTGCTTATAGGCGGCAGCGTTCTGACGATAAGTCTCTGCGTTGACCGGGTCATATTTCACCAGCGCATCGCGGATGTTATCGACATAGATCAGCGCATTGTCCGGTGACATCCAGGCGTGCGGATTCGGTTTACCGTTATAGGGCCCTTCGCCAATCCCCATCGGCGTTACACCAGCGGAGACCACCACTTCCGGGACGCCGTCCAGATGCTGATAAAAGCGCTGAAACCAGCGTTCCAGATTAAGCCCGTTCGCCATAATTAACTGCGCACCCTGCGCCCGCCGGATGTCACCGGGAGTGGGCTGATATTCGTGTATTTCAGCACCGGGCTTAGTAATAGAGGTGACATCTGCGGCATCGCCGGCCACGTTCTCAGCCATGTCAGCTATCACCGTAAACGTTGTCACTATCTTAAATTTTTCTGCTGCATAGCTGCTGCTCGCCATCAGGTTTATGAGCAGTGCGCTCAGTAACAGCGTGGTGAACTTTTTTATCGGGACCATTAGGCGGGCTCCAGAGGTGATTAAAAACAGAACATAGTTAGCAGAGGCTATTTTTTATAGCACAGGCTATATCTTCCGAACAGCAGGGAGATGTGAATTTTCTTCAGCATTCAGGTTCAGGCGTCAGCTTTTGTAAATCTGCTCAGTTAGCGCCTGATATTAATAGGAATATTTATGATGATGCGTGGCGTTCAACACGCTTATGGCTTCGCGACAGGCAGGTTTTTCTCGTGCCTGATTCAGTAAAACAATATGAGAAAAGAGGTAATGGCATAAAAATAGCGTTCGACTACGCTTTGCCATCCACAAAAGGAGGTTGCATTACCGGATGACACTCTCGCAACAGATGCAGCAATTCCACAATTAAAACAATCTTATTGATAGGACGAATTAATTAAGCCTGATGAATTTTTTTGCTACAGTTAATGTTACTTGCCGCAATCACCCAGGAGGATATTTTGTATTTTTCCAGCGACGAAAAAGCGAATGTCATCATTGGCGAAGCCGCAATGAACCTGTTTAATGCTGGTCAGGAAGTGAACGTTGAACTGCTGATTAAAGAGCTACAGGTTATGGCTGCCTCTGAAGTGAATGAGTATCGCCTTGAGCAGATGCAAACTGCACGTCAATGGCTGACGGGATTCAAAACAATTGGTTCACGCACTACTGGTCCGGCAAACTGGCTATCCAGAAATGCGGGCATCGAACCGGCTATCAGCGCCTCTGCTGATGATATTTTCTTCAAGCATTAATAAAACTGCTTAACCCCTGCCGGCCTGAATAATCAGGTCGGAACACCGAAGAGCTTGTTGTTGTACAGGAATATGGTACAATTTCCCCCTCGTCACTACTTCCTCGTAACGCCCTGTTTTAAAAGACATAGCACTTTTTGCACAAAAAAAATTACTCCAAAAATCCAAAATTCTGTACAAGTTTTGAAAAGATGTATAACTTGCGCATCAGGAATGCTATACATTTTCACCATCTGAGGAAAACACCATGCGTCAGAACGGACAAGCCCCGGAAACGATCAGCGATATTGCCCGTTACTTCAATCAGGCCAGCTCACCTTCCCAGCAGGAAACACTGGGCTCGGTAGTGGTCGAAATTCTGCGCGCAGGTCATAGCCTTAGCCGTAAAGCAATTTGCAGTAAACTGTTGCGCCGCCTTGAACTGGCTGCAACGCCAGAAGAAGAGAGCCATCTGCATGAATTGATTGCGATGCTTTTTCGTCGCGAAGATTAATGCCCGCTAACGGCGTCAGCTAATATTCACGATACCTGCTCTTAACCACCACTCAGGAAGATTTACTCACAGGAACGAAGCCCAGTACTGCTTTGCCGTATCTGGTGCACTAAGTTGCACCCGCTGACATATACGGACCCGCAGCATGGCCATTGATTCGTAATCAGAGAAGCCAGTATGTACAGAAGTGAAGATGAGAAACTGACAGATGTCATGATCGGTGAAGCCGTTTTGATATTACTCAAGTCAGACAAACCGGTGTCGAGTAATGCCTTAATCGCACAGCTTGAACTCATGGCTGCTAATGCCGATGAAGACACAAAAGTGTCTGTGATTCGCAAAGCCATCACTGAAGTTCGAAACGGCATGGCCGCTGCGCGTAAACGTGTGCACGGCGACGGTGCTGAACGTGATAAGACGACGCACCGTATGAACAGCGATGGCCCACCTGATGGGTCTAAAAAGCACTGATAGAGGGTATTGCGTGCCTGTCAGACATGGCTGGCAATAAGCGAAGCGGCAGCCTTTACGCGAAATTTTATTGGCTGGCTGGGCAAAACGAAAACAGCGTCTACACTCGTTTTTGACTTCACCCATTGCGTATAACGAATTTTCCTCAGAGAAAGAAAAATCATGCAACACTCTTCATCAGATTTATCCATTATTGATTATTTTCGTAGTGAAGGCGATTTGCTGGCACCGGAAACCGAACTGCTGGGCGCAGTAATTCGTGACATCGTAGCTGATCAGGGACGTGTGACCAACAAAGCGATAATTCTTTATCTGATCGCCGAACTGGAATGCACTTCCGACGTGATCAGACTGGATGTGTTGCGCAGAACGCTGGAAATTGTCGTTGGCCGCACACCTGACGATAGTGATATCTGATTACCTCTCCTGCGTTATCGGTGATAACGCAGGCTCAGTGAGATGAGTGCTCTGCTTTCAGGTAATTTTTGACGAAGAGCTATACCCCATCTGGTGAGTACTCAACGCCCAACCGTAGTTGCAAGGTATATAGCTGCCCGCAACGGCCATAAACAGCCCTGGCGCAGCCATTCTTTCCCGAGCAAAATCCCCCTCTCAGCTTCCCCAGGACGCTCGTATCACTCTGCTGGGTAATAATCCGCGCGAATGTTATTTATTTGCTGGTAACAGGCAACAAATCACTTCTGGCTGAACTCAACACTGTCTGTCGTACAGTCAAGCATGGCAAAAAATTCCCCGGAAGCTGACTCATGGTTACGCTGAGTGAAAGGGACTAACCAGATATCATTCCCGAATGTCATCTGCTCATAGTTAATAAGAATTCCGTTCTTTTCAGCTGCGTGCTGAGCGTCAGAAAAACTTTTCCACTCTGCCTCATCTCCGGTTTTAGCCCGAATGACTTCAGTCATGATTGTCTGATTATCATAATGTCGGCAGGCTTCAGTCCGGGCAGCACTAACTTCAGAAGGTCTGAAAGATATCATGATGAGAATCATTACAGCAGATGCGAGCACTGCCAGAGATGTAATGGCGATGACTAAAATTCTGACTAACCTTTTCATGTGGTACTCATCCTGAGTTTCTAGTATGAGGATCATACCCGATGGCACCGCTTCACTGCATAGCTAATAATTTGCATTGCTCACAAACACTTAATTGCCAGTACTTTAACTTCAGGGTTTGGGGGGCAATAATACAGCCATCATTGTTATTTAAGATCAGAATCGGTTTGCCACACAGGTCGTTTTAAAACAGCCTTTAACATTTAACAATAGATGAAAATCAGATATCTGGAATCGTTACGCTCATATCTGGCGCAAAGCGGGTTTTCGTTTTATTTCATAAAAATGGCCACAGATTCCACTCTTTCCTTACTAATGCGATGATACAAATACCGGCGTTTGCTGCACGGGCGGAACAGAAAAGTGACGCTGCATGCGTTTTATCTCCTCTGCCGGGGGCAGACCAAACAAACGTTTAAATTCACGATTAAACTGCGACGCGCTTTCATAACCCACAGCGTAACCTGCCGCGGCAGCGGTCATCTGCTGGCGTACCATCAGCATGCGCGCCTGGTGCAGGCGTACCGATTTCACATACTGCATCGGCGGCATCCTGATAATGGCTTTAAAGTGCAGATGAAAGGTCGGGATGCTCATGCCCGCTTCCCCTGCCAGTTGCGTCAGGGTCAACGGCTCTGCATAGGTGGCGTGGATATGCTTTACCACTTTCCCTATTTTGCTGAACTGCCCCTGCATAGCCAGCGCGGCACGCATGGCGTTGCCCTGTTCGCCCGTGAGTACACGGAAGTAGAGTTCACGCAGTCGTGCATGTCCGAGTATCGCGGTTTCTAGCGGACTGTTCAGGGCTTCAAGCAGACCCAATACGGCGCCCTTAACCGTGTCGTCCATCTGACTCGACATCATACTTTGCGGCGCGGCGGGAGGATGTGAAGCATCATGCTGGTCGATCTGCAGGATAAGTTCAGCCGCGAGCTGAAAATCCAGATGCAGGTAAATAGCCAGCAGAGGATGCTCTGCTGACGCGTCGGTTTCCATGGTAAACGGCACAGGAACCGAGACCGCCAGGTAGTGCTGCTCATCATATAAATAGGTCTGCTGGCCAAAGTAACCCCGCTTGCTGCCCTGGCAGACAATCACAATGCCCGGATCATATAGTACGGGTGTTCTGGCAAGAGGACGGTCGGCGCGCAGAATTCGCACACCAGGCAAGGCCGTCAGGTTATACCCTTCATGCGGCGCAAGGGCTTTAATCAGGGCAATCATTCCGGACATCACAGCACCTCATAAGATCAGGCAAGAAAACGAGAAGATACGGCCTGAAAATGCATCAGCAGTGAGAATACCATGCAATCTCAACGGTTCATGGGAGTTCTTTTATGTCATCTTTAAAAACAATCTTAATTACTGGTGTCAGCAGTGGCTTTGGTCTGGCACTGGCGCGCGAAGCCCTCCATGCCGGGCATCGGGTCATTGGTACCGTGCGTAACCGCGAAGCACTGCAAACTTTTGAGGCGCTTGATGCACAGCGTGCCGTGGGCCGCCTGCTGGATGTCACGGACTTTGCGCGCATTGATGAAGTTGTCAGGGAGGTTGAGTCCACAGTCGGTCAGATAGATGTACTGGTGAATAACGCAGGTTACGGCCATGAGGGCATTATGGAAGAATCCTCCCTGGCAGAAATGCGCCACCAGTTTGACGTGAATGTTTTTGGCGCAGTGGCAATGACCAAAGCGGTCCTGCCGGGTATGCGTGAACGCCGTCGCGGGCATATCATCAATATTACCTCGATGGGCGGATTCATTACTTTGCCCGGCATCAGCTACTACTGCGGCAGCAAGTTTGCGCTGGAGGGTATTTCAGAAACGCTGGGCAAAGAGCTGGCTCCGTTCGGCATACACGTCACCGCCGTGGCACCCGGCTCATTCCGCACCGACTGGGCGGGACGTTCGATGGTACGCAGCGCCCACACTATTCCGGATTATGACACCCTGTTCGGGCCCATTCGTCAGGCCCGGGAGGAAAAAAGCGGGAAACAACCCGGCAATCCCGTAAAGGCTGCTCAGGCTATGCTGGCATTGCTGGAAAGCCCGAACCCACCCGCGCATCTGTTGTTAGGCAGTGATGCCCTGAGTCTGGTACGGCAAAAACTTGCGGCAATGCGTCAGGAAATCGATCGCTGGGAGAATCTCACGCGTTCAACCGATGACTGAGCCGTTGCTGAAACAGAGCGTAAAGGCCTGAACGATGATGGCCGGTGACACAAACGGCCATCATTTCTGGCGTTCCGCACTGGATAAGGTAACCGATTCAGGTGCAGAGTCTGTGCGCCGCCTGAGCGTACATTAACGGATTCTCAGTTGGCTGCGACATCCCCTGGAATGTCGCAGCCAGCTGATCTCGTTGTGTTACCCGTGTGAGATGGGGTGATGAAGCTGGCAGAAGCGATGGTAAATTCCGTGCTGGCACTGGAACGTCGTCTGCCCGGCAACGCAGGATATTCTCCCGGTCATAATCATTTTTCAAATCAAACATACTCAGAACAGTACAAGTAACAACTGAAGCAGAAGAAAACGCTGCCTCAGCACGCTGATATTGCAGGCGTTTCCATTAATATCTTAGATTAAAATCTCAGGAAGCATTTATTCTGAATAAAGATTCAGGCCGATGCAGTTAATTACTGCGTTGTCATTTCAGGCTAAAAAAAGCTAATTCTGACTAAATTTAAAAAACAGAAATATAACCGATCTGAAATTAGAACTCTTCAGCTGGAATATTTTTAAGCTCTGCTTACTGCGTCTTATTCTCAGTTAAGGCGGCACTGCGGAGTGATGGCTGGAGGGGGAAGGTTCTGGATGGCGCCCGCCATCGGCGCCATCAACCTTAATGCATTTTGCGGGTAAAAAAGCCAATTGCTTCCTGGCACAATGCTTTCAGTTTGCTGTCACGCGTCTCTTCGCTCAGGCGAAACAGAGCGTCCGTAATGTCGTGAAAATGAACCGGCTCTCCCGCCTTGATCAAATCACTGACGACCGCGCCAACCAGTGCACGGATCTCGTTATCGTTGTCGTACTTCACACGACCTCCCGATGGTGTATGCATATACAGTCTAACATTATCGGGTGTCAAAAAACAAAAAAGCCGTCTTAACGGAAATATAAGCGAAGCGGCAACCTGACTATAAATTATCCAGCCCAGGATTTGAACTGACGTTATTTAAGTCAGCACCCTGTGCTTGCCAGTAAATAGTCAAAAGAGTGTTATCACTACCAGAATCTGACTTTGCAAATACCGGAAGTGAACCGATCATTTATATCGTTTAACGGAACCCTGAGTTTGAGGTTTATAAAATCCGTTATTCCTGTCCCCGGTGCCGCATTTTTCACGCTGCCAGCCAGCGATGCTTTGAACAACGTGTTTCAGTTGAAGCAAAGCTGTTAGCCAGTATTATGATAAAACTCTGGTTATCCTCTGCTGTCGCGAGTCCTGCATGGCTAAATTCACCCTCAAACAGATCGCTGCCCAATCGGGGCTTAGCCTTGCCACTATCGATCGTGCCCTGCATCAGCGTGGCAACGTTCATGCACGCACTCAGCATCGGATTCAGCAGGCGATAGCGGACCTGGAGCTGATGCAAAAAGCCGGGCTCGCCAAAGGCAGAACGATTTACTTCGACGTCATCATGCATACCCCTGACCGCTTTCAGCCTCTGATACGTGAAGCGCTCAGCAGTCAGATCGCCAGCTTTGCTGCTTTCAGACTTCAGTTGCGTTTCCACTTTGGCGCGAATCTCACAGCGGAGGCCATTAATGCGCTGCTGAACAAAAAAGCGCTTCACAGTCACGGTGTCATTCTGAAAGCGGCCTGTTCCGATGAGCTGAATCCCACTATTGAATCGCTCCTGAAACAACGCGTTCCGGTGGTCACCATGATGAGCGATTTACCCGGCAGTGCGCGCCTGCGCTACATCGGCATGGATAACTTTGATGCCGGTAAGGTGGCGGCTTTTCTGATGTCAAAATGGCTGCGGGTCAGCCGTTCGCATATTGTGGCGGTGACCGGCAGTCGCGATTTCATGGGTGAACAGGAGAGAATCCAGGGTTTTCAGCGTGCGATGCAGCAGTTTGCGCCTCAGCATCAGGTGAGCGTGGTGGCGGGTGGTTATGGCATTGACGCGCGGATGCATCAGTCGGTGACGCAGTTTCTGCAGATCCATCCGGACACGGACGCGGTCTATACGGTCGGCGGCGGTAATCCCGGTATCCTGCGCGCGTTTGCTGAACAAAAGCGGCATGTGAACGCCTGTATTGGTCACGATCTCGATCAGGAGAATTGTGCCCTGCTGCAGGCGGGTAAGATTGATGCGCTGATCGAGCACAATTTACAACTCGACGCATTGCACGCTTTCAGAACACTGCTGGAGTTTCATGGCTTTCTGCCCGCCTCCGAACCGCCTGCGCCCTACTCTAAAATCAATATCATCACCCGATACAACATGACAGCCTGAAGCACTGACACCCCGTAACCCCGCATGACACTATGACGTAGATTGCGATTGCGGAGCCTCTGAATGGCTCTCCGGTTGACCGGCTCAGGTTGGTCAGCGATCACCACTATCCGCGCTGACTAACCGGAGGCCTTTCTCACAGCCTGACGTGATCGATCAACGCCCTGAGTTTAGGGGCCAGATTTTTACGGCTGGGAAAATAGAGATAAAACCCGGCAAAGCTGGGTAACCACTCATCCAGCACCGTCACCAGTTCGCCGCGATCAATGTAGGGCTGAAAAGTCTCTTGCATGCCAAAGCTGATGCCGCCCCCGGCGCAGGCGGTGTGGATCATCACCCCCATGTCGTTGGTAGTCAGCTGCGGATTGACGGCAACATCAAACTCCCGTCCCTGCTCAGCAAACTCCCAGCGATAAGGCGCCAGGCCTGGCCCTTTCCGCCAGCCGATGCAGCGATGAGTGACCAGCTCTTCAGGATGCTGTGGCGTGCCTGCACGCGCCAGATAAGAGGGTGATGCTACCGCCACCTGACGCTGCGCAGTGGAGACCGGCACCGCAATCATATCCTGTGCGATCACCTCGCCCAGCCGCACGCCTGCGTCATAGCCCTGCCCGACAATATCAAACTCGTCATCGGTCACGGTGATATCCAGCTCTACCTGCGGGTAGGCGGTAATAAAGCTCGCCAGCAGTTCGCCTCCCAGCATCCGCTCAGCAATCGAGGAGATCGCCAGCCGCAACTGACCACGCGGCTCGGCCGCCAGCTCGGCAATATCGGTGACGGCGCGGTTAAGCTGGTTGATGGCCGGAGCCACTTCCGCATAGAGCCGCTGTCCGGCTTCTGTCAGCTGAACCGAGCGCGTGGTGCGCTGCATCAGTGAGATGTTAAGCCGGTCTTCCAGACGCCGCAGGCTCTGGCTGATCGCCGGTCGGGTCACGCCAAGCTGTTCCGCTGCCAGACGGAAATTTCGGGTCTGCGCCACAATCACAAAAACTTCGAGAGCATTCTTGTCCGCATTCATTGGTCAGATTTGGTTACCAGTCCGTAAAGTATCAGGTGGATTATCTTTATAATCCAGCCGCCGTATGATCGCCAGTGACAACCTGACTGGAGAGACAAAATGACGCAGAAAGTGATTTTAATTACCGGTGCCTCAAGCGGTATCGGTGCAGGCATCGCACGTGAACTGGCAAAAACCGATGCCATTCTATTACTGGGCGCACGGCGCGAAAGCCGTCTGGCCGCGCTGGCTGAGGAGCTGCGGTTTAATGGCGCTGAGGTGGCGATCAAAGCGCTGGACGTTACGCACCGCGAAAATGTGGCGCAGTTTGTGGCTTTTGCGCTGGAGAAGTGGGGACGGGTTGATGTGATGATCAACAATGCCGGGATTATGCCCCTGTCACCCATGGCCTCACTCAGGGTCGAAGAGTGGGATCAGATGATCGATGTAAACATCAAAGGCGTGCTCTATGGCATTGCGGCGGTGCTGCCGACCATGCTGGCCCACCAGCGCGGACACATCATCAATATCGCATCAATCGGTGCGCTGGCCGTGTCGCCCACGGCGGCAGTTTACTGTGCCACCAAGTTTGCGGTGCGGGCGATTTCTGACGGTTTACGGCAGGAGAACAGTCAGCTGCGTGTGACCTGTGTCCATCCCGGTGTGGTCGAGAGCGAGCTGGCCTCAACGATTACCGACCCGACAGCTGCCGAGGCGATGCAACATTATCGCGCTATCGCGCTGCAACCGGATGCCATTGGCCGCGCCGTGCGCTATGCGATTGAGCAGCCTGAAGAGGTGGATGTAAACGAGATTGTCGTGCGGCCAACCCGCACACAGCAGTAAGCGACCGGCCCGCTGTGCGATGTGCAGCGGGCCGGAATATCAGTAAAGACTTCTGCGGGTTCGCTGCACGGTAACGGCAATGGCCGTCAGAGCTACCAGCATCAGAAACACGCCCAGGCCAACCATCGCGTTAAACCCATAGGTTTTAAACAGCAGCAGCCCGGCGATACAACCGCTCAGGAAGGAGAATACCGTGGTCAGATGGGTGTGAAGAACCTTCTGGAAGAAGCGACGATCGTCGGTTTCCAGATGCACAGCATGAGACGTATGCGCAAAAATCCACGACCCCAGCGCTATGCCCGCATCGGTCAGCGTGCCGGTAATATGGGTCGATCTGACGCGGCCATTGGAGAGCTGCGTCGAGGTCGCATTGTGAATACCCATCAAAAAGCCCAGCATTATCAGAACTTCCCCGTTAAAGCTTGGCCGGTAGAACACGATCTCAAAGATCGATGCTGCCGTCAGCGCCGCGCCTTCTGCCAGAATAATCAGACAGAAAATGGTGCGTAACTTATGCCTGATCCCCACCACTACCGCCAGCCGGGCTACGGTACAGCCCAGTACAAAGGCAACAATCAGCGCCATCAAAAACAGCATAGTGTGAAGATCGCTGGTGGTGACTTCCTGAGATATCTGCGAGGTGTTACCGGTCATATGCGACGGGAAAAATCCGAACGCGCCCAGCGCCATGGCATTAAGGATGCCAGCGGTGGTCGCCAGCACCAGCGCCAGCAGTCGGTCTTCGGTATGTGAACGAACTTTCTTCTTTTTTATCAGCACAGGCTTCCCCACATCAGGTGAATGCAAAACGTTCTTATAAGGCTTCAAGCATACAACCTGATGGGAATTATTCCTGTCAGAACCAGATAACTCTGATGAAATAAACCATTAATTTTGCTGATTTTTATAAAGCAGATTCAGTTTACTTTTAAAAGTGTCAACGACGCGATGATCCACCACCGGGCGAGCCCTGCTAAAGCAGATAACAAATTCAGTCGACGATAAAGAGTTGCGCACCTGTCGTTGTAAAAGAACGATGCGGTTCAGCCTCATCCGCAACCTGATAGCTCACGCCCGGAGTCAGCACGAAACGGCGGCCATCTGCCAGTTCAGTGTGCAACTCGCCCGCCATGCAGAGCAGAATATGACCCTTGGTGCACCAGTGGTCGGCGACATAGCCTGGCGAGTAGTCGACCATGCGAACCCGGATGTCGTTAAATTTCATGGTTCGCCAGGTCGCCTGCCCTTGTTCGCCGGGATGAATCGTCTCTGCAACCTGATCCCACTGCGTCAGGCCAAACGGCAGATTGTCTATTTTCATGCGATTCCCCTGTTGAGGATAAGCGTTAATTCAGCGCCTGGATAACGGCCTCTTGCGCGTGGATCAGCGTGGTATCAAACAGCGGCACGCTGGCATCGGTAGCATCAACCAGCAGAGTGATTTCAGTGCAGCCCAGAATAATGGCCTCAGCCCCCTGCGCCACCAGAGACTGCATAATCTCTCTGTAGCGACGACGCGACGCGGGATTGATTTCGCCCAGACAAAGCTCGTGGTAGATCACCTCATGTACAAACAGACGATCCGCTTCATCGGGCGTCATCACTTCAAGACCGAACTGCTGCTGAAGACGCCCGCGATAAAAATCCTGCTCCATAGTGAAGCGCGTCGCCAGTAATCCGACCTTACGTATCCCGGCCTGCTGAATGCGCCGTCCGGTGGCATCGGCAATATGCAGCAGCGGTATGCCTGTTGCAGCGCTGATTTGCGCCGCCACTTTATGCATGGTGTTGGTACAGAGCACGATGAACTGCGCGCCAGCCCGTTCCAGATTGCGTGCTGCTTCAGCCAGGATCTCGCCCGCCTGCTGCCATTCGCCCGAAGCCTGAAGCTGCTCGATGCGCTGGAAGTCGACGCTCCAGAGCACCAGCTCCGCCGAGTGCAGGCCACCCAGCTGCTGTTTAACCTGCTGATTGAGAATGCGGTAATAGAGCGCGGTAGATTCCCAAGACATGCCGCCTAACAGACCAATAACTTTCACACTGCACTCCGGTTCGAGGGGGTTTATTCCAGCATGCCAGATCGCCATTGAACGGCAACGGCTTTGTTCAGGCTGCCCTGTTTTGCGCTCTGAAGCGGCAGGCCATCGCCATCAGCAACACGACGCCAGCGCTCATGATCAGCCAGGCCTGATTAAGAGACGCACCGCTGTCACGCACCCAGGCCGCGACCAGCGGCATCAGCGCCGCAATCAGGTATCCGCCACCCTGCACCCTGGACAGCAGAACCGCCGCTTCCCGGGCGCTGCGCGCATGATCCAGCGTAACAATCAACGACAGCGGAAACAGTGCGCCGATGCCCGTACCCAGCAACAGCGCAGAGAGCAGCGGCATCGTATTCGGGTAAAACACAAGGCTTAGCAGCCCTGCCAGTAACAGGACCAGCACGCCGAGCAGCAGCGGACGGCGATCGGGAAAGCGATGTAAGGTTGCTGTGACGATGAAGCCTGCCACCACTTCGGTTAACGTCAACGCGGCGAGAAGATAGCCACTGTGGCACGCACTCCAGCCCAGCTGAATATAAAATGGCGGCAGCCACGCCAGCACCAGCGTGTAAGCCCCGGTGCCAATGCCGAAAAAGAGCGTCAGCAGCAATGTTCGCGGCGCTGGCAGCGTCATTGCCTCAGACGCCAGGCTCACCTGCGGCGATCGCCTGACTGCACTCAGCCAGATTAACAGCGCTATCAGCGTTAACCCGCCGGAGAGCGCCAGCGCGGGTTGCAGACCCAGCAGTGAAAACAGCGGTTCGGCACTGGCTGCCGTCAGCGCTGCGCCCGCCATAATCCCGGTGCTGAACAGCGCCATCAGCGTCGCCGCTGCGTCAGCAAAACGTTGCCGGATCAGCGCGGGCATCATTGCCTGGATTACGCCAATGCCTGCGCCACCGGCCAGCGCGGTAAGCATCAGCTGAGCGGAGGTCAGGTTAAGGCCGCGCCACAGGCAGGCCACGGTCAGACAGAGCAACCCGATGGCAATGCCGGTTACCGGCCCGAAGCGGGCGATCAGCCACGGGCCGGAGAGTGCCGCCAGCCCCATCATCGCCACCGGCAGTGTTGTCATCAGACTGAACGCCGTCGCCGACAGCCCGGTTTGCTGTTGCAACACCGGAAACAGCGGGCCAATAATAGCCAGCATTGGCCGCAGGTTGAGTCCGACCAGAAAAACAATCGCGGCAAACAGAGTGGGGAACATTTTCATCATTTACGCTCAGCCAGAAATTGACGATGACAGCACCGTGCTGTCACTATTTATCTTAACGTTAAGATAAATTCCGTCCACTGTTAAGAGGCTGAGCACAACCCGACAACATAACCCCGACATTTGCAGGTGATTTATGCGTGACCATATTGATTTCGTTGTCAGCCAGTGGGACAACGCCATGCCCGACCTGGACACCGCTTCCATGCGTATTTTCGGCAGGATGCTGAGGCTGATGAAACATCTGGCTAAAGCGCGCAGTGAGGCACTGGCGCCGTTTGGTTTTCAGGAGGGGGAATTTGATGTGCTGGCGACTCTGCGACGGGCGGGATCCCCTTATCGGCTGTCACCCACGCAGCTCTACCAGTCGCTGCTGGTGACCTCCGGCGCAATGACAAATCGCCTGAGCCGGCTGGAGCAGCAGCACCTGATTGAACGTGTTGCTGCGCCGGATGATAAGCGCAGCATGCTGGTGGGGCTGACGCCGCACGGTCAACAGCAGATTGAGCAGGCACTTCGTGCACATACTGCCATTCAGGAGGCGGTGCTGGCACCGCTGGCCGCATCAGAGCGCACCGAACTGGAGGGGTTACTGAAAACGCTGCTGCTGGCCTTTCCCGGCGAGGCAACAGCCGAATAAAAACGCCGTCAGCGCTGCAGTTCCGCTACCGTCATGGTGAAGATAACGGGCTGGTCATCGGCACTGGCATAGGCATGGGGCATATCGGTACGGGCCACCGCTGCACAGCCCTGCTGAATCACCAGAGTCTGCTCACCCACGGTCAGAGCCAGCGTGCCCTGCTCGACGTGCAGCAGTTCCAGCGTGCCCGACGAGTGGCCGGAGGAACTGAACACCTCGCCTGCAAACATCTGCCAGCGCCATAGCTCGATCATATCTGGCCCACGGGTGCCGGCCAGCAGCTGCGCACTCCCGCCCTGCTCACCCTCCCACAGCACGGGCATTTCACTGTTTTCAATCAGCCAGGCGTCAGGTGCATGTGAGATGCTAACGATATCCGCTACCGAAACGCCCAGTGCGGCAGCTATCTTGCAGAGAATGGCGATGCTGGGATTGGCAGCGCCCTTTTCGATTTCAACCAGCATCCCTTTACTGACGCCTGCCCGGCGGGATAACTCATCCAGCGAGAGTTTCTGGCTTTTGCGCCAGCTTTTTATGCGGTCTGAAACTGCCTGACTGACAGTGGCAACATCAGCACCTGCATCGGTCGTTATATTGACTTTATTGGTCATCGGTCATTACTATGAAATAAATTAGTCACTGAGAGAGTATCCGATGTTATCCGTTCATCCGTCAATCGATCCGGCCATTTTCACACTCGCTCCCGGCTTTCGTGCCATGAGCATTGCGGTGGAAGCCACATCCATTACCCGACCAGAAGTCGCCAGCGACGCACTGAAAAGCGCATGCCAGCAGGTCATACAGGATGATGTTGTCTGGGCAGATGCGCACCTTGCGGCATGGGCCGAGGTGTTCCGGGCATTTGGTGCCAAAGCGAAGCGAACGCCCTGTTCTGCTGAAGCATTGCGTAAACGGGTGCTGCGGGATGGCACACTGCCTGCTATTGATCCGGTTGTCGATCTCTACAATGCCATCAGCATCCGTTACGCCCTGCCGGTCGGTGGTGAGAATATTGCGGCTTACAAAGGCGCGCCACGTCTGGTGATTGCTGACGGCAGTGAACGTTTCGATACCGTCAAAGAGGGCGAAGTCGTTTATGAATCGCCGGAACCGGGCGAAGTGATCTGGCGCGACGATCAGGGCGTAACCTGCCGCCGCTGGAACTGGCGTCAGGGCGTGCGTACCCGACTGGATGCCAGTGCGCATCAGATGTGGTTTATACTGGAAAGCCTGCCCGCTATGCCGATCTCCGCACTGCAACAGGCCCACGACGAGCTGGTCTCGGGATTGCAGCAGATGATGCCAGGTGCGCAGATTGGTCAGACGCTGATCGAAGCGCCCGCAGGCTGAACAGGGACTCGCTTAATGGGGTTAACGCTGAGCTGAATCTGTGGCAGGATACGCGCCCTGCGTCTGGCCATACCCGGCTGACTTAACTGAGCACAACCGGTGACCATAATGGCCAAAGTAAAATTCATCCTTCCCCTGCTGCTGATCCTGGCCCTCGCGGCCTGGTGGTTTATCCCGCACGACAGCGAGGAAGACAAAGCGTATTACGTCGCGGTGTTCTGCGCGATTGATCACCACGGTCAGCAGCCGTTCGACCAGCAGATGCGAAATGTTATTGAAGGCGGCAATTCTGACTATGCGCTGCAGAAAATAGCCTATAAACCGCGGCTGGGACGCAGCGTGATTGGCCGCTGGGAGCAACTGAAAGCCGATGAGCAGCAGCGCGCCGCGCAGGATGACCATGCCTGCCAGCAATTGCTGAAACGCTGATTTCTGGTGAGCGTGTTTATCTTATTATTCGAATAATTTCGCGCTGGTCATCATTATTGCTGCGCCCGTCTTGCCTTATTCCTCAGCTCCTGAAATCAGCATGGGTTTACCTTCTACGGCTGAAAGAGATGCATTAAAAATAGTGTCAGAACCTATTGATGGTGCTGAAAGCAGTCTCATTAAGACAGCATACAGTTTCACCAATAAGCCGGCTGCGGCGGCACTTGCTGGGTGAGCTGGCGCCTGCAGAAGACGGCTGCCCGGATTCGCATTGGTCGCGTTCAGCTGGAAGAATCTCTGCTGCTCATGGTCATGAAAGATACGCTGCAGGTTATCGCTAACCGGGAATACCTGAGAGCGGCAGGAAAGAACAAATGGCGACGTATCATCGTTTCTGTGCAGGCTGGAGTGAAGCCGGTGAAGCACGACGGAAGACTATACTGCCGCTGGGACTGTTTTCTGGTTTTCCTGACCTGGTTCTGCCTGAAGACGTTCGTCACCACCTGGAGCAGAGCTTCAGCCGCGAGCTCAGTGACTGGCGCAGGGGAATGAAAGTCATGATTATCGCTGAAACGGAACCGCCTGAAACATCGTTCAAGTATGCAGACGGGCGTAACCGGCCGTCCAGCTGCAGTACCGTGACCGATGTGGCGCTGAGACGGTAAGTCCACGCTTTGTTCCTGTGGATTCCGGTTATGAGGCGGCTGTGGAAGAAAACTGTGGCAGGAAAAACGCGCCTTCATTAAGTCTCTGCGCTACGACGGTGAGGAAGATGTGTTTCCGGATTTTGTGCTCAAGGACGTTCCTGGCATGGATGCGCTGCCGATGGAAGTGTTTGGCATGAACTCGCCAGAGTACCTGCTGCGCAGGGAGGTAAAAACCGCTTACTACGAGGCGGAATATGGGCCCGGGCGTTGGTGGTACTGGAATACTGCTGAGAAGTCTGGCATGCCTGCATTTCCCTGCGTCTGACACGGGAGTCTTTCAACTGCTGGGAGATAGGGTTGAAGTACCGTCTCTGTTTATCCTGTACCTGACAGGTTGTCAGGCCTGAACGCTCAAGGTATTGTTTAAGAAGCGTCAGGACGATAAATGAAGCTGAACCTGCAGGAGCTGGCAGTGGACACGACTGAAGAACTCAATAACACCTATTTCTACGCAGGCAGACCCAACCTCACCGCTGGTGAACTCTTTTTCATAATTTTCTGTGAAGAAGTTGCTGAACAGCTGGGGGTTGATGACTTCGGCGCGATCGTGGCCATCCTGTCCGGACGTAATGTCCTGACTACCCGCACCAAACCGCGCGATGCTCTCAAGGGAACCTCCTATGCCTCAAAGGCAGCGCGCAGAGTATTTCCGAAAGCCAAATTTCCCTTCGGCATAAAGCTCCCCACAATCGTAGGGGGATACCCGCCCCGCACCGCGCGTATTCTTTTTACGCATAAGCTCAGCACCTTTGTCGGACGGGCGATACCCGTCGTAGGCTGGGTGATGCTGGCCAGAGACGTTGCCAGTATCAGTTTCAATTCGGTCAGACTGTACAATGCCATCGCCCGCGGGGAGGATAAGATATGGTAGATGACACCCAGGCACGCGTAATGGCACTCATTGAGCCGTGGAACGGCCGCTCCCTGCTGACGTTCCGGAAAAAAACACTCACGCCAGAGATGTCGCTCAATCTGGACATGAAGCTGGACCCGGAGGACGCAGCGGAATGCCTTCAGAACGTCTTTGATGCGTTTGGGATGGATTCTGACCAGGTGACATTCAGCCTCTACTATCCAAAAAACCCGCGCGAGGCCATCCCTCTTACTATCGGGATGCTGATTGAGTCAGCACGTGCCAGGCGATGGTGCTATGACTGATACGTAAGGCGTCAGATACTATAATCAGTGTTAAGGTCTGAAACTCATAGTCCTGCTCACAAGTACTGACACGAATCTATCTACGCACAATCTGCTATGAAAAGACTTGATGAGAGATTTATTCAAAACGATCATCCATGGCACTGAACTCCCGACGTTCGCGTTCTTTTTCATACTGAATGTCTTTGTCAAACTGAACCAGTAATCGGGTGGCTGCGGAGGAAATATCGGCCCGTTCAGAAGAATGCAGTTCTGTAAGAAGAGGGCGTTGTTCTTCCATCTTTGCTGACCATCCGCCTGATGTGACTCTGGGCCTGAATTTTTGCACCATTTCTGCCAGAACAGTCTCAACGTTATTGCATCTTAACAGTATTGATTTGGCCAGTTCAGTCCAGATATAAACACCTTCAACCTGAGAAATGGGCGATAAAAGTTGTACAAGATAACCGAACCGAGTGTCAGGGTCCTTCTCGCCCCAGGCTAAAACATCTTCGGATTTTATTTCGGTTTCTTCCAGAGGATTGGTGCACAGCATAAAAGACAAAGCCCGCACAATCTCCTCGTTTAAAACCCCCTTTTCAGGAGAAAGTAGGTTGAGTACGAGCGTAAGGTTCACCCTGAGCACTATTCGGAGTATTTTATGCAGGTCAAATAAATAAATATGCTGACTGGAGCAGAAAAAAATCGCCTCAGTTAATTCGTAGAGTTTCTCGTCGGAAGCGTTTTCAAAAACTCTTTTAGCTAGATTTTCGAAGTTATAAGATAGTTCGTATTTGTTTTCATTCGGAAAATGACGCAGCATAGAGCAAATGAAATCCTGAGCATAGCTGACTATATTATCAGAGGGTACATAATCAGGTATGAACTTGTAAGCTATTCTCATGGCGAGTATGTCAAGTACGACGCTATATCCGTTTTTAAAAGGGTGTAACGCAGTTAATAAATCAATAAGCGTAACGTCACTTAGCAGGGAATGCCGTTGTCCATGAGCTATTCCTGCATAATCTGATGCATTGACTCCATCTTGAGATAAATGTAACTTGATTCTTTTCACAGCAACATCATCTAAAGCAACAGATAACTGGAGTGCAGGGTAGAGAGTTAGAAAATGTGGATTCTCAACACATCCATCAAGTAATTCATCTACTTTGGACCTGTTTTCAAGATAAAGTCCGGAAATTGCTCCGCTGATAAATGCCTGATTCAGATAGCTGACATTTGATCTAGAAAGGATATCATTTAATTTTTGTAGAATATAACACCGGTAATCAGCTTTACTTCCCACCCTAAATGCAAATGCACCTATATGTGAATTTTTTCCTATTTCAGTCAAGCATCTTTCTATAATTTCATCAATCATGTATCTGGGCTTGTTTAATAGCTCATCCGCAATGTATGCGGCTCTTTCGAGTGCAATCTCGAAGCCAGTCTTTATCATAGCATCCTGGGTTTTTTCGTCATCAAGAACGAAATGATATAGCCCATTAGAGAATAATAATAATTCAACATTCTTTTCAATAGTATTTGGTCTTGCAGCAATCTCCAGTTCTATGAGTTTATCTTTATCTCTAAGAAGGTTTTTCTTGCTGTCGAAATTCAGAATCATAGACACAGCACTCCACACATCAGCAGATGTTCTGTTATCCATGTTTTTTATTATTATATCGTATAAAGCATGTCTCACAGAGGAAATGCGAATTTTCCATAAGCCATTTAGGTGACTTGTCAGTATTTTAACCATTTCAGATTGCCAATAAGGACGTCTCCCGGCCGTTTCATTAATAAAGTTCAAGACGCCAAGGTACCATTTCTCGTGTTCATCATAACTTTCTGGATAATAGCCATAATCTCTGACCGAGGAACCGAAATCAAAGCCAAGGTGAGACACAAAGTTGTCAGTCTGAAGCAAGCTTTTAATCAGCTTTATGTTGATATCCCGTCGCGGGTTTTCAATGTTTTCCTTTATGAAACTTATCCTTTGATCGACGGTAGCATGGGTCCCGGAGAGATGCGCAGAAAAAAGGCTGCAGAGAATGTGCAGTACAGAATTATTGTTATCACCCTTGCTCTCGCTTAACGAGAAAAGATAAAGCATTGAAGCGCAGTCGTTGAAATATCTGCTTTCATAAGCCAGTGAACGAAGCAGACGCGTGATAGTAATAAATGCAGGATTATCACGTGTGCAGAATATCGAGTCTCTTTCATACATGCGTTTGAGGAATTGTATGGTTTCTGACGGGGCTATGGGAGCTATATTGGAAATAAATATAAAGCAGTTGTTGTATGCTGGATTTTTTGTAATCGGTAAATCTGCAATATATTTTTCAAATTCGCCATCAGGTGCCAGCATCGAATTTGCGTATGAATGAGCTTCCGCTGAGCGGCTTAAATAACCCAGGCGACGCGTTAACGAACTGAACAGGCGCGGCGTCAGCCGTGGATTAATATGTTCCGAGATTTTCGCGTGTGACATATTTTCTAAAGCCAACTGGGCCAGCCCGTTCGCGATAGGGTGCGGAAGTACAGCCATCCATACGCTTCGGGTCTGCGCAAGCCCTCTGCGTTCAAGTTCTTTAGCACTGCGCAGCAGATCTGCATATCTGATGTCGGAAAGCCGGCTCAGACAGTCGAGCTCCTCACTATTACCTTTCTCGGCTTTAAGCTGGAAGGAGTAAACCAGCGAAAAAACTTCTGCACTTTTCTTGTCATCCTCACTGACTGCTTCACTCTGGTTAAGCAGTCTGCTGAAAAGCTCCCTATCTTTTAATCTTGATATGTCGTCATCCCGGCCAACCGCCGACGCAAGGGCTATTGCAACCCGTGCGTTTCCTCCTGAAAAATCGGCAATTTTATGAATACTATTTAATCCGATATCCGGATAATTCCTTTTTATTAATTCTGTGATGAGTTCTTCTGAACCTGCCTCCATCACAATTAAGTCAGTGTTTTCCGGGAGATCTTCCCGGATATCATACTCAATGGTCAGCAGGCTGACATGACCGGTCGCCTTGCCTAATTGTTCCGTAAGCGTTCTGTGCAGGGGCGATCCACAGTTATCAACTATCAGGACTGCCCTGAAGCCGCTGGATACGAGCTTTTCAAGCAAAGCCGCAGGAACCGGGTCAGGGTTGAGCGCTGTGTCGGTATAGAACACCGACTTCTGTGAAAGCGGTTTAATCCCTGTTTCGGACTCAAACAGAGCCTGCGCAAACCGGGTTTTACCTACACCGGAAAGCCCAACCAGCCTTACTGATGCGCCAGGTTCTCTGAGACGATTACGTACAGAGTCAATGACCCCGGCGGCGTCAATCTTTGTTTCTGAGTTTGAGCTGGCATCAGAAAACTTTACTTTTTCATCAATTATGTAGCCGGCTTCTTTGTTCAGACCGGTCCAGTTACCGTACCCAGACCAGCCGCTATAGTGCTTTCCCGCATGTTCCCTCAGCCATAAAGTCTGACGGTCAGCTTTTTCCTTAAATATAAAGTTTTCAATCAGCTGATAGACCTGGTCTTCACGATCGTCAGGCTTGCAGATGCTGCTGTGATTTTTATCAACCAGTATTAAATGTTCATTAAAACCTGCATCTGCGCTATCAGGTTTTACTATCCAGCCCAAAACACCTGTATTTTTGCTTTCGCCCAGGCTAAGAGTTGGAATTTTATACTGACGCAACCAGTCACGGGACCATACATTCAGCTCTCTCAGGTCAGGGTTGTTTCTGTACAAATAGAGTGTAGCGGCAGAAGGGCTCAGCTTAATTAAGCTCATTGCTAATCTGACAGGCAGCATATTGCCGATTGTAGACAGATCTGAGCCCGTATGGGGGGTTCCGATAAATGCTGTTCCTGTTATTCTGGATATCAGTTTATTTGCTTCCTCACTTATATCTTTCCTGTCATGAGCTATTCTCATTATCTGCTTTATTATCAGTCCGCCCATACTGTGACCAATTAGAATTATCTCTCCTTCTTTTAGCTCTTTTTTTATGAAGAGACTTTCCGCAATATTTGCCGCACGGTCTTTGAACGCCATCGTATCGTTAATGAAATAAGCCGCTTTTGACTCATACTCCACTGACCAGACGCATACATCAGAAGCTTTATCTGTCAGCCACTCTGGCCAGAAAAGATGTTTATCCCTGCCGCAGGACCATGTGTCTCTGTAATGTCCTCCCAGCCCGTGGATAAATATGACGTGCTTTCCGGCCTCTCTGTCACCGGACATATATTTGATCTTTGACATGCAGTTCCCTCTTGTCTGACGGATTTGGTTTATCAGGCTGGCCGTATGTGTGCCGGCCATGCAACGCAGCATGGGATGCACAATTCAGCGCAGAATTCTGCGGTGGTTTTGTCCCGCCCGTGCGCACGGTGACGGAAGAGTGTCATAAACACGCTTTGAGACATCTTCTCTTGTTCCGGAATTTATTCCATGCTAACGCGTTGCAGTGAGTTTCTCATTGTTTTTCAGCAGATCCGAAAAAAGGGAGAACCGGATCCAGATATTGTTTGCTGAGGGCTGTTTTAGTGAACCTGAAGGCAACTTCAAGGAGGGTACTTTGTCAGAAAGACATGTATAACCAACACAACCCCGGATATGGAGATGCTCACTGTGCAGGGGGACATAATCAGGACAGGAAAAGCCGCATAAGCGGCATTTTTATTGTTCTATCTTCTGAGTCTGTTGTCAGGATGAGGCCCGCAAATGCTCTGGCTCAGAAGAGAACTGCCAGTTGTTGAATTTAAAACATTAACTTGATGAATTTTCGATGTTTTTTACGAGCTAAATATTTTTTCCCTATATGTTCCTTCTGAATAGTCAGTTTTGTACACGCCTCTGGTCTTCAGTTCCGGGATCAAATAGCCTATAAAATCCTCATAAGTTCCGGAGTTCACTATGCTGGGCATGTTAAACCCGTCCGCGCCGTTTTGCTGTAAAGTAACAATCTTATCAGCCAGCTCTGAAGGACCGCCCACCATAACGCACCCCAGTCCCCCGACAGCCGCACGCCGGATCAGCTCGCCGACAGTTTCGGGACATTTACTGTGACCTGATACTGTAAACTGCTCAGCAAATGACTGAATGGCTTCTGACTGGAAGGAAGCCAGCGGCCGGAGTGGATCCTGGTCGGTCAGATCAATACCCAGCCAGCCAGAAGCTAAAATCTCCGCACCCTTTATATCTGCAAAATGCAGCATATGTTCATACTTCTGCTGAGCGACTCTGTTATTTTCTGCCGTGATAAAAGTTACCTGAGGGATGATACGGTAGGACGTGCGCGGCCTCCGCCGTTCTGAGAACTTACGCATAATTCCGGACATGAGATGGTTAGTATTATCTACCGACTTACCGGCCAGAAAAACGCACTCTGCATTTTTAGCAGCAAAAGCGAGTCCTGTATCAGATGCTCCGGCCTGGTAGAGAACGGGGTAGCCCTGCGGAGAGTACGCAGTCAGACCATATCCGGAGAATTTTATATAATCTCCCTCAAATCTCACTTTTTTTGCAGATGAAAAGAAAGTGTCATCCGGAATGGTGTTCATCCGGGGGGCGGCGGCCCACATTTCCATGCACAGCGAGACGTACTCCTCTGCATAAAGATACCTTTCTTTATGATTCAGAGGTGCGATGAACCCCATTGCCTGCATGGCCGATGGCAGATAAGACGTGACAATGTTCCAGGCCATTCTGCCCCGGGTGAGATGATCCAGCGTACTCATCTTTCTGGTAAACAGATACGGTGTGTCAGCAAAAACTGACGAGGTCATGCCGAAACATAAGTTACGCGTCACGGATGCCATAAGCGCGACCGCCGGGGCAGGATCGTGAAGAGGGAACTGAATGCCCCTGGACATGCAATATTCTGACTCATCGTCTTTCTGAGTATGGAGGCCTAAAACATCAGCAAAAAAAACCCCATCGAACAGAGCATCCTCAAGCGTGGTGGCCAGCTTTTTCCAGTAATCCGGATTCATAAAACCGGCACACTGATTGTCCGGATTTTTCCACTGGCCCGGATTAAGATGGGTAAGGGAGTTAAGAACAAAGGCGTTAAAAATTAACGGGCTTTTCATTAAGCACCTCTCTTTCTGCCATCAAAGAGTTCAGCTTTACCTGAAAGGCGCTGATCTGTTCCTTCTTCATATCAGCCCTTAAGGTGATCCGTATTGCCGGGCTAGATTTTGGTACAACGGGGAAAAATACCGGAGAGGTAAGGAAGCCCTCCTCTGCCAGCTTTGTGCTGAGCCAGATGCATTCCTCTGCACTCGAACACCGTATTAACCTTACAGGACTCGGGCTCGAATCATCTCTTGTGCCGCGGAGTTGATCAAAATGATGGATGTTATCAGACAGCTTTTTTTGCAGCCGGGGCAGCAATGCCGAGTGGTGTATCGCCAGTGAAGCCATTCCTGCACCTATACCGGCCGCATTCAAGCTCTGGGACCAGTTAACCGGGCCGCCGTACTGCTCAATCACCGGGGTGATCTTTTTATCTCCGTACAGTATCACGCCACCCGAAGCGCCAAATGCTTTGGCCAGAGAAGCTACAATAAACGTGTTTTCAGGGAGTTCAGTAAAGAAAGAGCGGGCATAACCGGTACCGCAGGCGCCAGAAATGCTCATGGCATGTGAATCATCGTAGAACAGACCAAGCCCGTACTTATTCTGAAGGCTCACGATTTCATTGATGGGCGATATACCACCCATGCTGTAAAAGGAATCCGCGACGTAAATAACGTGCTGATTAGTCTTACAGATGTCCTCTAAAGCGGTGACGTCGTTATGGCCGACAGTCATTACAGACGTTTCTTCTGCGCACAATGCTTTGAGATGGTTCATTGAATAATGCGCGAACCGGTCGAACACCATTAACGGTTTTATACCGCCATTAAAAACACCTGATGCCAGTAAAGGTAACATTGCTGCTGATGCACTGCTGCAGGAAAGCGTTACCAGAGCCTGCGCGTTGAAATGATCGCTGAGCGCATTCTGATAGTTATCCAGCAGAGCGAGACGGCAGCGATTCCTTGAGCAGGCTATCCGCAGCGTTGCCTGTTCCTGGATAGCCTCAATGGCACCTCGCTGAATTTCCTGCGCGTAGTCCAGGCCAAGATAGGACGTAGTGCAGAAGTGGATAAAATCACGTCCATACTGATCCGTCAGGCTGTTATCTCCGTTTACCGTGACGCTCAGTTGACTAGTTCTGGAGCGACGTGCTGTATTCCAGTGAGGGGATGAAGTTTCATGAACCTTGCTGATGTTCGAGTGTGTCTTAACATTATTCATCAATGTTTTCCTTACTTATGCTGAATATATGGCGCAATAATATTCAGACGCAAAGACCCGTGAATGGCCGCACCATATGGAGTGATCGCATTTTAAAAAAAGGCCTCAGCCGTTCTGCAGTTACCGCCCAGAAGCATCCGGAAAATAACTTAACGCACGGTCAGGTACAGGTAAGACCGTCGTTCCCTGCCGGTTAAAATCTGTGGGGAGAATGACAGCCTGACATCCTCGGCAGACAGAAAGCCGGTTTCTTTGAATTTCAGTATTTCAGGATCGGAGTCCAGGAAAAAAATAACCTGAGCAAATCCTGAAGGTTCTGCTCTCTCTGGTAAGAAAACATCTGAACCATTCAGTTTATTAAGTAGCGCGTTAACCATATCGAAACCCCATGCATCACGGATAATATCCGTAATGAAACTTCCTGCAATGCGGGGGTTAACTTCAATAATATGAAAATTATCGGATTCAGTAATGCAGTCAATATGAACAGGTCCCCAGCAGAGATTCATTGTGGCTACGACGTGCTCACAAAGCGCAGCAATATTCCTGATGGCCTTTACACTAAGGTCGGTTTCAGAGGTGTACCCCCGCTCAATAAATAAATCACCGGCCTTTTTTTTCTTCATCATAATACCTGCGAACTGGCCATCGAATATTTCAACGCAGTATTCGGGGCCGTTTATAAAGCTCTCTATCATTATATCTCCGGAGGGTATAATTTCAGGCAGAGCTTTATACATTTTCCTGAGAAATTGCATGTGGTCTGAAACTTCAGCCGGGGTGTGACACTTTCTTATTCCATGACTCGCCGACCCTTCAACCGGCTTTACTACAACGGGAAAGGTAAAATGTTCAAACCGGGACTGATATAACTTATCGTCAAGGTTGTACTGGCGTGATGCACCCAGCCTGCAGCCCAGGCTGTTCAGAATTACGTCCTGATTTTTTTTTGAAACACATCGAGAGACAGCCTCAGCATCCGGTCCCGGAATGCCCAGGCGATTCGAAACCTGTGCCGCCACCGAAGCATACATATCATGTGCTGTTGTAACCCGGATATACTCGCTGTCTTTACGGATGACATTCTGAATATAGCCAGCGACATTATCTGCCGTTACAGTCAGAGTAACGACATTCACTTCTTCTTTAAAAACATGGGTCAGGTCATCATGTTCAGCAGTGATCACCGTTACGTGCAGCCCCCTGGCCAGCGCCTGGTCCACAAGATTCAGGCTGGTCCCCGTATTCCTGGCACCGATAATAACAAGATGCATAAGTTCCTCGTTTTCCCGGATAGCTCATCGCCCGTATGCAGGAAAGAGCACGGACAGATGATACTGGCTGTCAGCTGTGGGTAAGGCCGCCTGTGCGGCCTTTTCAGATCTCTTATGCGGGCTCGGCTGACGCCTGAGGAACCATAAAGTATTCATTTTCGATTGCCCTGATCGTTTTCCAGTCCCTGTTCAGCTGTTCAGAATTTTCATGAAACAACCCGACCATACCAATAGCCGTCTGCAGGCCCGTAGTGACCTGGAGCTGACCGCCCGGTTTCACCCACCGCTTTACGCTTACAAATGAAGGGAGGCTTTCAATTCTGTCCCAAGGGAAATTCTGTAACTGACGGCCCGAAACCGGAGAAACCAGCAGGACATGTCCGCAGTAGCCGCTGAATCCGGGGGCCTTACCGATGCTGTCAATAAAGTGCGCATTATTAACAAACGCGTTGACGGTAGCGGACACATGATTTTCCCCCGTCACCGCCGTCGTCAGTAAGGGATCGAGGCTTCCATGCAGACGGGAATTCAGCTCAACGATTACTGGCCCGTCGCCGGTTAGCATCACTTCCATATGGGACGGTCCGAATTTAAGGCCGACTGCATCCAGTACTTTTTTGGCGTAATCAATCAGTGCCGAGAATCTGTGCTGGGTATGGTCAACCACCATCATTTTTTCAAGGCGCGGTGATTCCCGGCGATCGCGGTCCACTTCCCATACGCTGACAACTTTGTGATGGCCATCGAAAGAAACAATATCAACAATGTACTCCTGCCCCTGCGTGCAGGACTGAACCAGGATTTCGTTCTGATCTTCATCATAATAAGATTTTGAATTGAGAATATTGTCTGCTGCTTCCCTGACCTGAGAAAGGGTGTGGCACACTTTCACGCCACTCACACCAGCTCCCCGGGTAGGCTTCACCACAACCGGCAGGGTAAGATGAGCCTGCGTCCATTCAACGATCTCGTCTGCCTGTTCTGACTGATACTGCCTGGGCGTGAGAAGTCCGCTACGGCTCAGGACTTCTATCTGCTCAAACTTATGGCGGCGTGCCTTGGCAAGATGGACGGGGTTTTTGTAAGGAACATCAAGCGCTTCGGCAAGCTCGGCCGCAAGCTCGATACCGCTTCCTCCGCCCGGCAATACCACGTCAATCTGCAGATCCTTCAGGTTCTCTGCCAGCACGCGGATATCACCCTGATATACGAGGCTGCGTATAAAGTCAGAATGATTGACCTGCGCCCTGAGGCGTTCCGGCAGTGTCTCACTGCTGAGAACGTGAACACACTGAACCCCATAAGAACGGAATGCCGGCGCCAGATACGCGCTGGTTGATGCACCATCCACAATCACGACAGTACTGATTAGTTTCATTTAGTTAGTCTCCGGCTGGAAATTCTGTATAAGGTTTCTGACGTAAACGAACGCCCTGCGCCTGCGGTTACTCAGGTGCTGTGGACCGTAGCTGATGTGCATAAAGGGGTTACTGAGTTCACCCTTTTCAGTAAATGACCAGGGTAACGGGTCGCTTTCGAGGAAAAAATTAACGCAGGCGTAAGCGGCAGGCAGGAAGCCTGCAGGCACCGTGACCTTTTTGCCCTGAAGCTTATCAACGAGGTGTTCAACCATATCAAAGCCATAGGCATCCCGGACAATATCGCAGATAAAGCTGCCGGCAATCCTGGGATTTAATTCAATGATGCTGGCGAAACCATTATGAACGATGCAGTCAACATGTACCGGCCCCCAATCGAGCCCCGCCGCCTGTACTGCCCGGGCGCCTGTTCCGATAAGGTTACGAAAGGTCTTTTCATCTATATCCAGTTCTGACGTATAGCCGCGTTCCAGAAATTCGGCGCCGTACCGTTTGGACTTGCGCATGGCGCCAACATAATGCCCGTCGAAATACTCAACGCAGTATTCTGTTCCGGGCAGATATTCTTCCAGCAGTACAGTATCGCTGGGGACCAGGTCCGGCCGCTGTTCTTTCTGATTAACCAGATAGTCGAGATGGCTGATTACCTCGGAATGCTGACAGCAGAGTTTCACGCCATTACTCGCAGTTCCTTCTGAGGGTTTTATTACTACCGGCAGCTGCAGCCTGTGGAGCGCTTCCCCCCGGGCTTTATGATCTGAAAGGCGGAATTCCGAATAGCCGGATGTCGGGATATTGTTATCGGTGAGTATCCTTTTCTGCTGTAATTTTGATACCGCACGGGTAACGGCTGAGGCATCGGGTCCCGGAAGGTCAAGTGCCGAATTGACCTGTGCAGCAACGCTCGCGTACACATCATTAATCGTGGTGATCCTCAGGTCATGTTCCGGCCTGAGGTATTCTTTTTTAATCCATCCGGAAATGATGCTGACCTCTGCAGGCAGATATTTTATTTCAACTTCCGGAGGGAAAACCCCCTCCAGTCTGTCTTCAGGGTTGCTGACAATTGTGACGGCCATTCCTCTTTTCAGTGCGGTGCTGACCAGTGCCAGGCTTGTGCCTGTTTTCCGGGTGCCTATAATTACAAGCCTCATCATGCTCCCCTTTCCTGACAATATATTTATTTAAAGAAATAACGCGGCCAGGATGACTCCGGCCACCCGGAGTACCACTGAGATATCAAAGGCAAGCCTTGCGCCAGCGGTCATGTTCTCAGCAGCACCCACTATCAGTGCGCCCAGCAGCGCGACGCCCAGGGCGCTGCCAACCTGCCGGGATACGTTAAAAATGGCTGATGCAGTCGCAGAACGCGTTGACGGCACGTTGCCGAGAATGGCTGATGTGAGAGCCGGGGTGCTTATTCCGGAACCGATCGCCAGGAAAATCATGCTCACCATGACAACGTAATACGGCGTATCCCTGTCGAGGTCATGTAACAGCAGAAAGCTCAGTACACATAAAATTCCGCCGCCAGCAACTGTGATACGGGGCGTGAAATATCGGGTAAGGCGGCTGCTTGCCACATTGGCAATCATAATCACTGTAAATGGCAGCAGGGCCAGCCCCGTCTGCGTTGGGGAGTACCCTTTTACACTCTGGAAGAAAATGCTCAGAATGAATATCAGAGCATAGAAGGTCAGATTGGAAAGCAGTCCCAGAAGAACGGCAATGGTCAGCACGGAGTTCCGGAACAGCGATAACGGAATCATCGGCTCTGCTGCCCGCGCCTCACGGGCCACAAACAGCAGGGCAGCAGCCAGAGCCAGAGCCAGTCCGGTCCATATTTCTGGTGATAGCCATCCCTCTGCTCCTGCCTCAATCACGGAATACGTGAGCAGGAACAGAAACAGTATGGCCAGGACCTGACCGGGCATATCAAAGCTTTTACTCTTCTCCGCCGGCGTTTCCGCCACAAACCGGTAAGTTGCCCACAGGCTGAGCAGGCACACGGGAAGATTGACGAGGAAAATGGCGCGCCATCCGAAGGCTGTCGTAAGAAGACCACCGGCGACCGGCCCCATAGCGCTTACTGCTCCCCCGATGGCACTCCACCATCCTATGACATGGCTTCGCACTACCGGATCGCCCGCGCAGGCATGGGACAGCAGCGCCAGTGACGTCGGGAGGATCAGCGCCGCGCCGGCACCCTGAATGCATCGGGCCGCGATCAGGACATCCACGGAATGCGTAAGGGCACACGTCAGGGAAGCCAGGCAGAAAAGAAAAAGTCCGCTATTAAAAACCCGGCGGCAGCCAAAGCGGTCTCCGGCTGCGCCCGCCGTCAGTAACAGAGCGGCAAAGGACAGTGTATAAGCGTCAACCACCCACTGAAGTCCTGAAACCCCTGTTTCAAGGCTGCTGCCAATTTCCGGAAGCGCAACATTCACGATAGTCACGTCCAGCTGAACCACAATAAAGCCAAAGCTGGTTGCAAGCAGGGTTCCCGTCACGGTATTGCCCTGGCCTCCCGTCATGGCTGATCGATGAGATGTCCGGCTGGCTGGGTTCATAATGTTCCTTTCTGGCATGGCAACTGACAGTAAGTCAGCTGACTCTGTTGCGCCTGCTTCGCCTTTGACGTCCGGAGGCCTGGCGGGCTTGTCAAGGCCACCGGACAGCAGGCTGCCGGTGGCGGTGTGGCTTCAGGCAGCCGACGGCGTTTTCTCGCGCCCCGGTATTTCCGATGCTGCGGTTTTCACGTTGGGATCAAACACGCGGTCTTTAACGGGTACGAACGACCTGAAGTTCCAGAGGTTGCGGGCTACAAAAATGCGCTGTACCCAGCGGAGCGCACGATCGTTTTCATCAAAAGCGGGCTTGAAGCTGTCACGGGAATGCAAAGTAAAACTGTTATTAATGAGGATCAGCCTGCCGGGACTGATCTGAACGCCGAATGAAACTTCGCGTACTGCCTGATAAAGATTTTCCAGAGCCTGTTTTGCACGCGGATTCACGGCCAGTACCATATCCGGATAGAAGGCTACGGTCACACGCGGGGCAGAGATAGGGCCTGACAGAATCGGACTCAGGTCAGTATTATCACGTGGTTCAGCAGACGCGCCGCGCCAGCGGTAAGGCACGCGGATAATGAAATTTTTGCCGTACAGATGCTTGATATCCTCTTCTGAAAGTTTTTCCAGCGCCCGGCGGCAGTCGGAAATGCGGGTCTGCGGCCCGCCAAGCGGTTCCCCTCTGACGCCCAGTAATATGAGTGCAAGCGGTGACGTATCGCCTTCCGGCATATATGCCTGCGCAGCATTTTCAATATGAAAATCGAGCTCAACTTCAGACCCGAGACCGGTAAACTCTTTGGCTGCCTCTTTATGCGGCGTAAGATTATTTACCAGCTCATGGCCTTCATGAGCAATGGAATAGGGTTCACCCGTAAGCACACCCATTGTCACCAGTATATTTTCAGTCAATACGCCACTTTTGAATGCGCTGCCTGATTCATTATAACGTGGACTGCCGGTGACTGACTTATCTACCGGCAGATTATCAATCTGCAATGAACCGAGCGCGCTCGCTGAAAAGCCTTTAACCTTATTGATCGCCGTGATCACCCTTTCAGGAAATACCGTATAGGCAACCTTTCTGATTTTATTTAAATAAACGTCTGAGCCTGACGGGTCATAGTCAATTTTTTCAAGAACTGATCGGATATATTCTGATTCTTCCGTGCTGAGAACAATATTCTGGTCTACATTCGGCTTCATTTATAAATCCTCATCCAGTGTGATACAGGGGGGTCTTTACAAAACTATATAAAAACTACTCCCTGAAACTATCTGAGTCAAACCTGTTTGATGAATTATTAGTGACAATTATTCATAAGCAATGAAAGATAGGATCAATAGATTTTCCGCGTATGAATCATGTTTTCACTGTCAACAGGTGTAAAACAGTTTCATTTTTATTGATGGCATGAGAACACCCTGAGGAAACGAGCTCAGTGTTTATAAGTAAGGGTTAATAATTACATTACTGTAATTATTGAAGGTGATGGTGTAAATATAATCAGTGTGCTTTCATCAAATGTTCTTTTATAGAACCTTCCTTTTTCGCTCCAGCCGCAGATAACGTTTTTACCTGACGAATGCAGAACAGTCAGGAGCCTGTTCCTTTTTTTTCTCCGGACGGTCATTCCTGCCATCAGCATCACGTTATCCCGTTCACTTATCGTTACTGACAGGCAATGCGAGAACAGAATTGATAAAAAACTCATTCGATCTTCGCAGATTTTCAATTTTTGGTTTTACTTTCCCGTATAACCTCATACCTTCCAGCATCATAAAAAGACCTTCAGCCATAACGCCGGCATCATAGTCATTCCGGAATACGCCTTTCTTCTGGCCCTTTTGCAGAATGCGTGTCAGCCGGGAAATCAGGCCTGAAAACATATATTCAATCAGCTCCCGGACAGCCTCATCACCAGGAAGCAGTTCACTGGCCGCCGCAATGGAAAAGCATCCCCGTGCTCCATCAGGACCGGCGGTGAGCTGTGCAAAAAAATCGAGCGTCTGGGTCAGGGCTGTTTCGGGTTCAAGTTCGGTTTCACGCTGCGTGAGGCGCCGCAGGCCGCCATCCATATACTGACGAAGCGCAGCAAGGAAGATGGCATGTTTGTCGGGATAAAGTTTATAGATGCTTGCGCTGGCCAGCCCCGATTTTTCTCTGAGATCGGCGAGAGATGTCGCCCTGTAGCCCTTCTCCCAGAACAGTGCCTGAGCAACGTTCAGAAAGTCAGTAGGGTTAAATTCTCTTGGTCTGCCAGCGTTTCTTTTCATGGATCATGAACCTTTATTGTGGATTACTTAATCTACAATCAGATTAATGCTTTCGTAAAGCGTTTTTAACTAAAATTTTACTTTTGGTGATGGTGAGGTAAAGAGGATAAGGCGGGACGGTATGGAACGTTGTGGTGCGGGCCGGTCTGATCCTGTCTTCTGAATGATGTTGCCTCTCAGACACTCAGGCTGAGCAAATTTTACTCATAACGCAGCTTTTAATCTTATAAGCAATAATTTCCACTTTCAGTCAATAATTCAGCATAAGTTCTATTTTATATCAGATGCGCCATTCTGGCTGCCTATTCACTTTATGCTGCTCACGCCGCTTTCTCCTGATTCAGAATATCCGAAAAAGGCCAGAACCGGACCTTCCCCTCTCAGCGGCGCTTTTCTGCGCAGGGCACTATATTTAGTGGTTCAGTCAGCTGGTCTGACTACCAGATGTACGGTACTGGCTGCAGAGGGCTCTGACAAAGCGAGCTTTGCCCCGACCCGCCGCAGTGCTTTTCTTCCGGTTACTGCCGTAAATGGAAAAAGTCGGATCATGCCGGTAAAGGCGCCCGGTAATTTCGAGTGGTTTATTTAAGCAAACTATTGGTAACCAAGGATAAAATAAGCACACTCATATTATCTTTGATTAATTTTTACATATTGAGTAAATCAGCCCTTCTGTAAGAACGCTATGAATCCTCCGGAAAACTGTTACGTTCGAATCCATGAAAGCCCATGATGATTTCAGCTAAGCCTTCGAGAAAATCCGGTACGGAATTACTTCCTCTGAAAAGAGAGACGCAGACTTCGCGAACGGAACCGCGCTGAAAATATTCAGCAGAAAATATGCGGAGTTCCGTCAGGTGCTGAGCGACGCAGGTGAACTCGGTGACCACGAGTACGATCTGGACACGTTTGCGCATGGCATTGACGTTCTGCAGGGCTATTTCGATGGCACTCCCGGCGGCCTGACCGAGCGCCTGCCGGTATAGTATTGCATCGTCTGATTCCGCTGTCCGACCCGCAGTACGTGGCCCAGCAAGAGCTGATGGTCGCCACACCGAAATTTTTGCTTAGACGCTGTCATGCTGAGACCGACCGTACCGAGAAAAGTCAGGCTCTGGGCCGTGACAGACATCGCAGTGTGCATCTGGCTGAACGAGGCTGGACGGGATTACATTTTCATTACTTTTCAGCGGTAGCTACGCCATGCATATGCTCTATGCGGACATTCCAATGAGAATGCTGCAGAGCATGATGTGACACAAAAGCGTTAATTCGACAAAGGTCTATAAGAAAGTATTTGCGTTGGCGGCAGGGTGCAGGGTGCAGGGTGCAGGGTGCAGGGTGCAGGGTCAGATACTATCGCCATACTGAAAAGGGTATGAGGCTGTTAATCATACGAAAACCAGTGTTATAAATGGTTAAAATATATTCTTCCGCTGCTGCTTATCCTCGCCCTGGCTGGCTTTTAATCCCGCACGACAGCGAGGAAGACAAAGCGTATTACGTCGCGGTGTTCTGCGCGATTGATCACCACAGTCAGCAGCCGTTCGACCAGCAGATGCGAAATGTTATTGAAGGCGGCAATTCTGACTATGCGCTGCAGAAAATAGCCTATAAACCGCGGCTGGGACGCAGCGTGATTG
>Ga0157367_1000020_pt1 | contig 89771 bp, 84 predicted proteins | sample AttbisABBM2_FD_113142 | JGI IMG/M metagenome (GOLD analysis project Ga0157367, IMG submission 113142) | Fungus gardens microbial communities from leaf cutter ant in Botucatu, State of São Paulo, Brazil - Atta bisphaerica ABBM2 | ecosystem: Host-associated > Fungi > Mycelium > Unclassified ... | reverse complement strand
GAGCGTGAGGGCGCAGATCCGGTCGAGCTGCGCCGAGCTGCTGCGGTAGAGCACCGCGTCGCAGCGCGGGCAGTGCGCGACGTCACGGCCGCCAAGGCGCGGTTTGTGCAACAGTGCGTCGCATTCGTGACAGGCGATCAGAGCGGGTTTCGACATGGGAGGTATAGCGATCCGGGTGTTTCGGGAAGTTCGCGGCCTGCCGGGTCAGCCGGGCTGTCCGTCGATCTCCCCGAGTATCCGCTCGAGGAATCGTTTGAGCACCGCCCGCTCCTGCGCCGACAATCGATTCAGCACGCCCCGCCTGACCTCCGCCAGCACCGCCGGGATGCGCTCCGCGAGCGCCAGGCCGGCCGGCGTCAGCGCGAGATCGAGCGTGCGGCGATCGTCGTCATGGCGTCGGCGCACGACCCATGCCCGCTCCTCGAGGTCATCCACCAGCCGCGACATGCGGCCCGCGCCGCACCCGAGCGAGCGGGCGAGCGCCTGGCATGACACCGCCTCGCCGCGCGCGAGATGGACGAGCGCCCTGCCCTGGGAGAACGGCATCCCCAGCGCGGTCAACGTTGCCTGCTCGAACAGCCGCTTGATCGACGCGTGGACGCCCAATATCGAGCGAACCGCGTCAAGCTCGCGCGACACGTCGCGGCGATCCGGTGGGGAAAACCTGTCGGCCATGTTCCGCACTACCGGGCCTTCGGCGTGACCGGCGCTTGCGCCCGATAACCGCCGCCCAGCGCCTTCGTCAGCGCGATGTCCTGGCCGATCCGCCGTCCGTCGAGCTCGGCCAGCACCATGCGTTCGACGAGCACCGCCTGCTTCGCCTCCACGGCGGCGAGCCGGCTCGCCAGCCCGGTTCGGTAGTGGGCGTCGACGCTGTCCTGCGCGAACTGCACCGCCTCGATCTTCTCCGTCTGCAGCTTCGCCTCGACGTCGAGATCCTGCAGCTGGCTGCCCGTCATCGCCACGTCGCGCACCGCGTTCAGCACCGCCTGGTTGTACTGCAGGATCAGCAGGTCGCTCGCCGCGCGCACGCCGCCGAGATTCGCGTTGAGCCGGCCGCCGTCGAAAATCGGCAGGGTCAGGCCGGGAACCAGGTTGATCTGCTGGCTCGCATGCGTGAACAGATCGGCCAGATGCAGCGCGTTGACGCCGAAGAACGCCTTGATGTCGAAGCTCGGGTAGAACGCGGCCTTGGCCGCATCGATCCTGTCGAACGACGCTTCGACATACCAGCGCAGCGCCTGCAGATCCGGCCGTCTCGCCAGGAATTCGTACGAGAGCGTCGCGGGCAGCGCAAGCGGCGGCGACGGCAGCGGCACGGGCCGGAGGTCGCCCAGTTCGTCGGCGCGCGCGCCGACCAGCGCCCGCAACGATTCGCGCAACTGCGTGATGCGTGCTCGCGCGGCCGCCAACTGCCGCTGCGTCGTCAGCTGTTGCGCGCGCGCCGTTTCGGTCGGCGTCCGCGGCTCGAGGCCGCGCGCCGCGCGCGCGGCATGCGCATCGACCGAGATGGTCGCGATCGCGTGCAGTTGCTCCAGCAGATCGGCGATTCGATAGGTCGTCTGGATGCCGTAATAAAGCTGCGCGACATCCGCGGCGAGTTCCAGTTCGACGGCCGACAGCTCGACCGCGCGCGCATTGCGCACCCCCAGCGCGGCGGCCACCTGCGCACGTTCCTTGCCCCAGATGTCGACATCGAGACTCGCGCCGAGGCCGACGATGCCTTCCGTATACCAGGGCCCGGTCGCGCCGATCATCGGCTCGTTGCCGGAATAGGCGCCCAGGAAGCCGTTGCCCGACACGCGCTCGCGGTCCACCGAGCCGAGCGCGGACACCTGCAGGTTCGTGCCGGCCTTCACGAGATCGACGTTGGCCCGGGCCTGGGCGACACGCGTGCGGGCGATCGCCATCGTCGGCGCGTCGCCGAGCGCGCGCTCGATCAGCGCGTCGAGCTGCGGATCGGCATAGCGGGCCCACCAGCGGGCCGACGGCCAGTCGCCGTGCGCCAGATGGATGTCGTCGGCAATGCGAATGCGCTCGGGATCGAGCGCCGCGGCCGGCTGGGTGTCGTGGCGGATCAATGCGCACGCGGACAGGCCGCACAGCAGTGCCGCGGCCGCGACACGGCGCAGCGATGAAGAAAAGAATCGAATCGGCGAAACGGTCATGCTTGCGAAGCTCGCGAGGAAAGTGCGGGGCTGACGGCGTCCTCGGCCCAGGCGGGCAGGATCGAAATCTGGCTGGCCAGGTTCCCGGCCCGGGTCAACAGGCGCGCGTGGGCGGCGCGCTCGGCATCGGCCGGCTGCGCCGACAGATCGGCCGCGCAACAGGCCGACAGCGCGTCCAATGCGATGCGGGGCGGCGCGTCGACCGTCAACGGATGGTCGGCCAGCCCGTGTGCGTAGCTGTCCAGCGCAGCGGCCAGCGCCTGTTCAAATGCGCTCGCGGCCGCCTCGGTCCGCTCCGCCAAGCGCAGCGAGCGCCGTTCCGCGCCGAACGCGTCGGCCGCCAGCAGGATTTCCCTGACGTGGGCCAGCAGCGTCTGTATGCGCAGGGTCAAGCCTTCGTGCTGCCCTTCGGCCATCTGCCAGCCCGGTTCCAGCGCCACGCGCGCGGCCATCGCGTCGCAATCGGCCAGCTCGCCCCACAGCGCGATCGGCACCGGGCCCGCTGCGCCCGAACGCAGGTGCGCGGCGATCCGGCGCAGCAGCGTCGCCGCGCGCTGACGCAGCGCTTCGCCCTCGGCCTCGGGCCACAGGAACGCGTGGACGGCCGCCGACACCGCGACGCCGAGCAGGATGCCGACCATCCGGTCACGGATTTCGGTCAGGTCGGTGACCGGACCGAATTCCTCCAGCAACGCCAGCGCAAACGTGAACATGATCTGGATGCCCGCGTAGCTGATGCGCTCGGAGCCTGCCGCCACCCACGCGCCCAGCGCGATGACGGGCAAGGCCATCATCAACAGGCCGACGATGCCGTCGAGATGCGGCACGACCCACACGACCATCGCGAGCGCCAGGGCGCTGCCCACCACCGCGCCGCCGATCCGCAGCGCGGCGCGCTGGGCGGTCGCGCCGAGGCTCGGCTGCGCGACGATCAGGCAGCTCAGCATCATCGTATGGATACCTTGCCAATCGGTGGCGATATAGAAGACGTAGCTGAACAGGGCCGCCATCAGCGTCTTCAGCGCGAACTGCGCATAGACCGGATTGACGAGCGCATCGGGCACCAGCAGGCGCCCCTTTTCGGCCGGCGATTCGGCGTCCGGCGCCGCCGCGGATCGATCCGCGAACGCCAGCAGCGCGTCGCGCATCTCCGCCAGCGCGCCGGGCAACCCGTCGGCCGGCAGCGCGGCCAATGCCGCGGGCGCGACATAGCGCGTGCCCGCTCCGATCGCATCGCCGAGGCCCCGGCATGCGTCGCGCAGCGCGGGCAGCGCGTTCGCCGGCAAGCCGGCCGTGGAGTCCGGCAGGTGGCCGGCGGCGGCGTACAGGCGTGACACCGTTGCCGCGCGCGCCAGATGCAGCGCCTGGCCCTTGCGATACGCCGCGTCGCGCATCGTGGCGAAACGCAGCAGCTTCTGCAGCGTCAACGCGGCAAGCTGGATCGCACGCGCCCCCGGCACGCCGGCTGCCGGCGTGCCGTGTTCGAGGCCGGCCAGCGTCACGTCGATCGCGTCCAGTTGCGCGCGCATCGCGGCTTCGAGCTGGCGCACCGGCTCGGCGGGCAGCAACAGCGTATTGATCACGAGCGTCAGCGCGATCGCATAGTTGACCGCGACCCATACCCACAACACCATGCGCACCAGCAGTTCGGCCTGGTCCGTCCGGTCGACGAAGGTCTGCACGTAGATGACGATCAGGCCGACGATGAAGAACACGACGCCGACCTTGGTCACGCGCATCAGGTAGACGCTGCCGAAGAACAGCGCGCTGGCCAGCAGGATCCGCAGCAGCGGATAGTCGTAGGTCAGCTTCAGCACCAGGATCGCGCTGACGATCGCCAGCGTCGAACCGACGACGAACAGCACGCCGATCATGCGCGTCACGACGACGTTGGCCTGCGTGACGTAGAACACGACGATCAGCGACAGCGCGAGCAGCGGCACCTGCAGCGCCATCGACGTGACGATGACGAGCGCGCTGGTCAGCACGCAGCGCAGCGTCACGTTCATGCGCCCCGGATACGGGCGGATTTCGCCGCCCACGAAGCGGGCGAAACGTTGCAGGCCGCCCGGCAGGGCATGTGCGGCGCTCATGTGCCGCTCAACGGGATGCATCGTGCGGGTGGCCATCGCGGCGCAGCGTGGCGACCGCCGACGTGCCGATCCGGAAGCTCGCCGGGTCCGGGTTCGCCACCGCGATCTTGACCGGGAAGCGCTGTGACACATGCACCCAGTTGATGCTGCGCTGCACCCGCGGCAGCCCCTCCAGCACCACGCCGCCGTCGTCGGGCAGCACGCCGTAGCTGATCGAATCGACGCGGCCCTCGAAGCGCCTGCCGGTGTCGCTCGTCAGGTAGACGGTGGCCGGTATCCCCGCGCGCACGCCCTTCAGGTCGGTCTCGCGGAAATTCGCGATCACATACCAGTGGCGCGTATCGATCAACGTGAACACCGGCTTGAGCGCGGAAGCGAACTGCCCCACCGTCGTGCGCAATGCCGCGACCCGTCCGTCGAACGGCGCGCGCACCTCGGTGAACTCGAGGTTCAATTCGGCGATCGCGATCTGCGCGTTGACTTCCGCGCGCTGCGCGACCAGCGCGTCCACGCCGCTCACGGCCGCCTTGGCCTGCTGCGCCTGCAGCGTCGCCGCATTCAATTCCGCCTGCGCGGCCCGCTGCGCGGTGCGGGCCCGATCGACGTCTTCGGCCGACGTGTAGCCATGCGCCAGCAGCGGCTCGATCCGGCGGAGCGTATCGGTTGCCTGGTTCGCCTGCGCGCGGGACCGCTCGACCGCCGCCTTCACGGATTCGGCGTTGTATTGCTGCGCATTGACCGAACGCTGCGTGAGCGCGATCTGCCGATCGAGCGTCTCGAGCCGCGCCCGCGCCTGATTCAGCGCATCCTGGTACGGCCGCGGATCGATCCGGAACAGCAGATCGCCCTGCTTGACCTGCTGGTTGTCGCGCACCGGCATCTCGACGATGCGTCCGTTGACCTCCGGCACCACGTTGATCGTGTCCGCGTACACGTACGCGTCGTCGGTGCTCGGTGCACGGTCGATCCGCCACAGCACGACACCGAGCAGCACCAGCGCGGCGGCGGCGACGAGCAACGCGGGAAGGGACTTTTTGCGCGAGGCGCGGGAGGCGTCGGACATATACGGTACGCGTGATCAGTGGGGGAAGAAGAGCAGCCAGAAGGCCATCGCGAGCAGCGCGGCGAGCGCCGGGTAGCTGATCGCGAGCGGCGCCAGCCACGCGCGCTTGCCGCGCTTGCCCAGCACGACATGGACGACGACGGTGCCCAGCACGCCAAAGACGATGCAGAACAGCCAGTCCGGAAACGCGGCGCCGAACACGACGACCGACGGCGCGGGCACGCAGCCGCCAAGCAACAGGCTGGCCGCGAGCGGGACGAATTTCTGGGCGGTGGATGAGCGCATCTGCAAAGGACTCACGGCGGCGGGCAATGGACGCATGGTCGAATGCCGCAAGGTTGACTCGACGATTGAATGGGTACGGCGGAACGGGGCTCGGGCGGATGGCCGCCTGCCTGCCGCGGCAGCCGGGCGCAAGCGCGGCCCCGGCCGGAAGAACGGAGGGCCGGTAACAGGCCCTGCGCGACTCGATCCCCGATGGTAAGCGGGCGGGGAAGGCGAAAGCACTGGAATAACCGACAACGCGATTGTGAAAATTCACAATGCGGCCCGCCGCGATCGCGGGGCCGCGCACGCTGCGCGCCGGTGCGGCGCACAGCGTGCCGCCGTGGGCCTAGAACGAATGACGCATGCCGAGCACCGCGCCCACGGCCGTGCCGCGGCCCTCGTGCAGCGCGCCGTTGATCGACAGCCCGGTGTTCATCCGCCCGTAGTTGTGCACGAGCCCGACCTGCGTGTAGAGCGCCGTTGCCTTCGACAGGAAGTACCGCAACCCGATCGCGGTCAGCAGCGAGTGGTTGCGGGTATCGTTGCCGTCGCTCGTGAACCACGCGCCGGCATCGACGTTGACCGCGGGCGCGATCAGGTAGCTGGCTCCGGCGCCAACCACCCGGTTGTCGAACGATCCGCCCACCTTGTAGAGCGCGTAGGAGGCCTTGACGGTCAGGTTGCCGAAATCGTACACGGCGCCGATCGCTCGCCCCGTGAACGGCACGGTGCTGGGAATCGGCGTCGCCGCCGCGCCGCCCGCGTTGCCGTTATAAAGCGCCGCCGTGACGAGCAGGCCGCCCATCTGGTATTTCACGCTTGCCGAATATTGCCGGCCCGACTGGAAATCGCCGGCCTTGCCGCCGAAGCCGAACATCGCGCTGCCCTGGAAACCCGCGATCACCGGGCTCGTATAGGACACGGCATTCTGATTGAACAGCCCCGTCACCAGCACGTTGTCGACATAGATGACGGCGCCGCTGCCGAAATAGGCGATGTCGCGCGGATCGGTCGCGATCTGGGCGAGCACGAACGGCGAGTATTGCAGGCCGGCCTTGACCGTCCCGAAATTGCCGCTCAATGCGAGCCATGCCTGGCGGCCGAACATATTGCCGTTCGAATTCGCGAACCCGCCGTTCGACACGTCGATGCCGCTTTCGAGGACGAACGTCGCCTTCATTCCGCCGCCGAGATCCTCGACGCCTCTCAGGCCGAATCGCGATGCCGACGCGGCGCCGTCGATCATCGCGAACTTGTGGCCGCCATTCGCGCCGGTGTGCGTGTTCAGCGACTTGTTCGTATACAGCACGGCCGCATCGACCACCCCATACAAGGTCACGCTGCTCTGAGCGTGAGCCAGCCCGGACGCTGCACCCAGCGATGCCGCCACAAAAAAACCCCATGCTCGCGGGCACGTTGACGATTTCATCCGCAATCTCCAATCGAATAGTTGTTTTTTGATTCGGGATGCCCGCCCGCGCGGTGTCGAACGACGCTGCGCACGTCACGACCACGGACGCGATCCCGGGGCAAGATTACGGGCAGGCGGACAGGTGCGCGGCCGGCCGGCGGGGAGGGTCGGCCGCGCGCGCCGGGGGGGTGGAATCCGGTCACCCCCCTCCCGTGGGAAAACCCTCATCGCCCGCACGGCGGCGCGGATTATGATGGGGCGGCATCTTCCCGGTATATCTCGCAATGAACCTTCCGACCGATCCCGACACGCAACGCTGGGATCTCTCACTCATCCAGACCAAGATGGCGCCGCCCCGGCCGCCCCGCTGCCGCGTGACGCGGCGGCCGCTGCTGAAGAAGCTGGCGGCGGCAGCCGGACATACGGTCACGCTGATCATCGCGCCGGCGGGGTTCGGGAAAACGACGATGTTGTCCGAATGGTGCGAAGTGCTGCGCACCCGGCACCAGCTCGTCGCGTGGCTGAGCCTGGACAGCGACGACGACGACCCCGACCAGTTCGGCGCGTACCTGGTCGCCGCGCTGAGCCGTGGCACGGGCGGCGTCGGGCAGCACGCCGAACGATTGCTGCGCAAGGACCCGCTCACGCCCGGCAGGACCGTCGTGTCCGTGCTGCTCAACGAAATCGCGGCCTGCGGCAAGCAGGTGTTTCTGGTCCTCGACGATTTCGACCGCCTGTCGTCCACGCCCGTGCGCGCCGCGGTCTCTCGCCTGCTGCGCTATGCGCCCGACAACTTTCATATCCTGCTCGGCGCGCGCAGCGAGCCCAAGCTGGCGCTCGCCCACTTCCAGGCCCACGGGCAGCTGCTGCGGATCGACGAGTCCGACCTGCGCTTTTCGGCCGACGACGCGCAGGCATTCTTCGCGCGCGCGGGCACCGCGATACTCGACCGCCCTGCCGTCGAACTGCTCCACGATGCAACGGAGGGATGGATCGCCGGCCTGCAGCTCGCGTCGCTGTCGCTGCACGATGCGGCGGATGCCGCCAGGGTCGCGCGCGATCTTGCCGGCAACCGGTACGGCATCGACGCCTATCTCGACGAAGCGGTTCTGGCCCGCCTGCCGCCCGCCGTCTATCAATTCCTGCTGCGCACGTCGATCCTCGAGCGGCTGAGCCCCGGGCTGTGCGATGCCGTCATGGGCGCCGGCGCACGCAGCTGGGAGAAGCTCGACTGGCTGGAGCGCAATAACCTGTTCATCCGCGCGCTCGACGACGAGCGGCAATGGTTCCGCTATCACGCGCTGATGTCCGACGCGCTCAGGCGGCGAGCCGCCCGGCAACTGGCCGACGAGCTGCCGAAGCTGCACCGTCGCGCCAGCCAGTGGCTCGCGGCCGAGCGCCAGTGGCCGGAGGCCGTGCGCCATGCGCTGGCTGCCGGCGACGCGCAGCAGGCCGCGACCTGGGTCGAGCACTGCGCGATGGCGTTGATCGATCGCAGCGACGTCAGCATGCTGCTGAGCCTGATCGGCAAGCTGCCTCCCGACCTGGTGGAATCGCGCCTGCGGCTTCGGCTGGCCAATGCATTGGCGCTTGCCTTCCTGATGCACACGCCGGAGGCGGGCAGCGTGCTGCAGTCGGTGACATCCGATCTCGCGCACACGCCCGTCGATGGCACGCGAGCCGCACACGTCGGCAACGCGCTGTTGCGGATCGAGGCGATCGCGGTGGCCGCCGCGCTGTCCGGCTTTCGCGACGACAGTTACCGGTCGCTCGACCTCGGCCGCGAAGCGGCCGCTTCGCCGCTGCCCGTGCCGGCGTGGGCCCGGCGAATCGGGGAATCCGCGCAAATCTTCGGCCTGACCTACGACGGCCGCTTCGACGAGGTCGAGCAGATCAGACGCAAGAGGGCGATCGCGCCGGACGACGATCACGAACCCATCTACGCAAGCGTCTACCGCGAATGCATGTTCGGGCTGAACGTGCTGGTCAACGGCCGCCTGTCGGAGGCGGCCGCGCTGTTCGAGTCGGCCCTCGCCCGCGCGGAAGCGAACGTGTGCCGCCACTCCGCCGCCGCGGCCGTGCCGGCAGGCTACCTGGCCGCGGTCCGTTACGAGCAGAACGATCTGGCCCGCGCGCGGCAGCTCGTCAACGACCGCTCGGCCATCACTGCGCAAGCGTGTCCGCTCGGGTCGCTGTCGAGCTACTGCCGCACCGCGGCCCGGCTGCACGCGCGGCATGGCGATATCGCGTCGGCGTTGCTGTGCCTGGAACAAGGAGCGGAACTGGCCGCGTCGCGGGGCTGGCTACGCCTGCGCGCCTCCTGCGACGCCGATATCGTGCGCCTGTGCCTGCAACGCGGGTGGCTCGATCGCGCACGGGACACCGCCGGCGCGCTGGAAGTGCTGATGCCCGCGCCGCCCCCCGCGCCGATGGGCAGTTTTCTCGAGACATGGGCAAGCTGGTGCGAGGTGCAGGCGCGGCTCGACATCGCAACGGGCCACGCCGGGCGGGCCGCCGAACGGCTCGACGCGCTGGGGAACACGTTTGCCCGGGCCGGCATGCAATACCTCGAGGCACGCACCTCGCTGTTGCGCGCGCTGGCGCTCGAGCAGGCCGACGCGCATGAAGCCGCGCTGGCGGCACTGGACGACGCGCTGCGCTACGCGCAATCGAACGGCATGATCAGCAGCTTCGTCGACGAAGGCGAGCCGGCGCTGCGCCTGTTGACGAGATGGGCCCGCGACACGCCCGATCGCGCCGGAAGCCGGCGAGCCTTCGTCGACCGGCTGCTCGCCGCGTTCGACCCGCAGCAACGGACGACCGGCGACGACGCGCGCGGCGCGCGGCACCTGCTCAGCGCGCGCGAGATCGAGATCCTCGGCCATATCGCTCAGGGCCTGTCGAACAAGGAAATCGGCCGGGCCTTGCGCGTGGCGCCCGAGACCATCAAGTGGCACCTGAAGAACATCTTCGAGAAACTGAAGGTCGGCACGCGGTTCGAGGCCGTCCAGACCGGGCTGGGCGTGACGCCGGTCGATCGCGGCGACGCGCGGGAATCCGATCCGGCGCCGCCCGGGCAGCGCGCGATGCCGGGCCCGTGAACCACGGCGGCGGGCGCCACCGGCACGACGTGGCGCCCCGGATTCCTGTCCGGACGAACCAGGCCGCCTCCAGGAGCAAGGAAACATGACAGACAAAGTCCCTGAAATCTCCCCGGCCTTGCGCGAGTGGACCGAAAGCGTCGTCCTGAATCACGAGAGCGTCATCGACCGGGTGTGCAAGGCAGTCCTGAACGTCAAGCCGTATGTCGATCTCGATTCGCCCACCCGGCTGGATATCCGTCATTCGATCGCGTTGTCGTCGCGGCTCTGGCTCGACACGCTGTTGTCGGGCCGCCTGCCGTCGGAAGCGGCGTTCGAAAGCTTCCGGGAATACGGCCGCCGGCGGGTCTATCAGAGCGTTCCCCTCGAAGCGCTGCTGCGTGCGTTCCGGCTCGGGTCTCGCGCGCTCTGGTGCTGCTATATCGAGCTCGACGAGCAATACGCCAGCCTGCGGGACGAGCTCCTGTTCCAGGTGTCACCTTACTTGATGGAGTTTTTCGACACCCTGGCCCAGATCATTTCCCAGACTTACCTCGAAGAGCAATACAAGCAGGCTCGCTGGCGGGAATCGCTGCGCTACCAGTTGCACAGCATCATTTTCAACTTCCCCGAGGACCTCGACGGATTCTCCAAAACCGCCGCCGCGCTGCGCCTGAACGGCGCCATTCCGCGCATCGCGCTGGCGATCGACGTCGATTCGATCGACAGCAATTCCCCCACCTTCAAGACCGAAATCGACCGAGTCATCGCGGCGACGGCCCGGCACCTCAAATTGCCTGTCGACGACATCTTCGACATCTGGTTCGGCGGACGTTTGCTCGTATGGATCCCCATCCTGCTCGGCAATCTGATCGCCATGAGCGATCGCCAGGTCGCCACGCAGATCGCGTCCGTCGCGACTGCCGTGCCGGAAGTCCGCGCGATCGGCGTCGGCTTGCCGGGCGAAGGCGCGCCAGGCTGGGCCATGTCCGCGGACGAGGCGAGCCGGGCGCTCAGTTTCGGCCGTGGCGGGGCTGCCCAGGCGCAGGTTCGCCTCTATTCCGAGATTGCCCTCGAAGAAAGCGTCCGCGGCACCCAGCGCGTGCTGAGCTATCTGGTCTCCCTGGTGGAACAGCTTGCCGGTGAACCGGATCTGCTCGAAACCCTCCGCACCTACTTCGATCAGCTTCAGCGGCGCAAGGCAACTGCAAGCGTGCTCGGCATTCACCCCAATACGCTGAACTACCGGCTGGAGCGCATCGAGAACATTCTCGGCGCGCGGCTGGACGATGCCGGCTGGATCTCGAAGCTCGACATGGCCATCAAGCTGCGCGGCTCGCACAAGTAGCGGCAGCCGCACGGCTTTCGGCGCCGCGCTGCCGGCCCGGCAATGTGTGCTTGACCACCCAACTCGCCTGCTTTTGGAAAAAGAGCTAATTGCTTTGTGTGTTGTGACATAGGCTGCTGATCGTCATCACCTTAAGATGGGTCGCAATCTGTACCGCTAAGTTGAACTGATTTCAACGACGATCAGGTATCAGGTGAGGACCAGTATGCCGAATTGTCCGATATGGGCACATATGGTGGGCATGCTCGACGGCGACGGGCGACGTGCCGGCCGGGGCCGCTTGCCCGGTTCGATCGCCGGACGTGGCGCGCGCGCAAGCAAGTGTCCAGCGGTCCACTCGGTCAGGATCCTGGAACGGCTGAGCCGCTCGACGATCAGCGTTTCGTGGCAAGACCCGACCGCATGTCGATACGAGGATCAGATATGGAAGGTCGCCATTGCGCGACGCCCCGGTATCTGCGCGCTGACGAATGCCGCCATCGAAGTCGGCGATCTTGTCTATCGGCCGGTTCGCGTCCGGCATTCGAACCCGGTCAATTTGAATTTCCTGATTCTCGCCGCGGTCGTGGAGCACGTTCCGGTTCTCGATGCTTGAGACACCCCCTCGGCATCTTGCCCGGCGCCACCCACCGAAGCGCGCCCGTGTTGTTTCAGCGGCCCGTCTTGAACGGGCACACGTCACCTGTCTGAAAAGTCGATCCCATGTCACACGATTCCTCCACTCCCCGCTTCGACACCCTTCTCTACGAAAAGAGAAACGCGACGGCCTATCTGACGCTGAACCGGCCCGAGGTGATGAATGCACTGAACCAGAAGGCGATCGCGGAGCTGCGCGCGGCGTTCGAAGATGCGCGGGACGACCCGCAGGTTCGCGGGATCATCGTCACCGGCGCCGGCGATCGCGCGTTCATCGCGGGTGCCGACATCAATGAACTGGCCACCGCCACGCCGATCGAGGCCGAACGGCGCACACGCGCCGGCCAGGCGCTGCTCGATCTCGTCGAGCGCCTCGGCAAGCCCGTCATCGCGGCCGTGAACGGTCTCGCGCTGGGCGGCGGATGCGAAACCGCGCTGGCCTGCACGATCCGGCTGGCCACCCCGGGCGCGAAGTTCGGACAACCTGAAATCAGGCTCGGGCTCATTCCCGGCTTCGGCGGAACGCAACGGCTCCCGCGTCTCGTCGGCAAAGGCATCGCGCTGCAACTCATCCTGACCGGCGAGATGATTTCGGCGCAGGAGGCGTATCGGATCGGCCTCGTGAACGAAGTCGTCGAAGCCGATGCCCTGATCGCCCGGGCCGAAGCCATTCTGGCTCAGATCGCCGCCAACGGGCCCGTCGCCGTCGCCTACGCGATGGATGCCGTCAACCTCGGGCTCAACGCGGCCTTGCCGGAAGGCCTTGCGCTGGAAGGGAAGCTCTTCGCGCTCTGCGCCGCGACCGACGACAAGAAGGAAGGAACCACCGCCTTCCTCGAGAAGCGCCCGCCGAAGTTCGTGGGGCGCTGATCGATGGCGGCCTCTCCGTCCCCGCACGCAGTTCGAAAAAATGCCCGCCTGCGTCGCGCGAAACCCCAACCTTGAATTCGGAACACTGCAATGATTGACGGACAACACGTATTTTCAGGCCTCAAGGTGCTCGATCTCGCGAGCTACATCGCCGGGCCGGCGGCCACGACGATCCTGGCCGACTTCGGCGCGGACGTGATCAAGATCGAGCCGCCGGGCACCGGCGACGTCTATCGCTTCTTCTCGAGCATTCCGCCGAACCCCGTCGCCGGCACGAACTACGCTTGGCAACTGACGAACCGGAACAAGCGCAGCATCGCACTCGACCTGAAGGCAAGCGATGCCCGAGAAGTCCTGACACGCCTCGTCAAATGGGCAGACGTCGTGGTCGTCAATTTCCCGCCGCGCGTGAGGGAGACGCTGGGCGTGACCTACGAGGCCCTCTCGCCCCTCAATCCGCGGCTGATCTACGCCGACATCACCGGCTACGGCTCCGACGGGCCGGAGGCCAACACGCCGGGTTTCGACGTCACGGCCTACTGGGCGCGTTCCGGCCTGATGGAGGTCACCCACGATGCCGGCAGCCCGCCGACGCTTCCGATCCCCGGGATCGGCGACCACGCGACGGCAACCACGCTTTACGCGGCGATCGTCACCGCGCTGTACGCGCGCACGGCGACCGGGAAAGGCAGCCACGTCACGACCTCCCTGATCGCCAACGGCATCTGGGCCGCGGCGGCGTGGGTCGAAGGCGGCCTCAACGGCGGCAAATTCTTCCCGCAGCACGACCGGAAAAATCCGCCCAACGCGCTGCTCAACCCGTACCAGACGGCGGACGGGCGCTGGTTCCTGCTGGTCGCGGCCCAGCGCAAGGAGTGGGCGGGCTTTGTCCGCGCGATCGACATGCCCGAGCTTCTGGACGACCCGCGCTTCGCCGACGACGCGCAGCGCATCGCGCATGCGGCCGCGCTGGTCGAGATTCTCGATCCGCTTTTCGCCAGCCAGCCGCTGGCGTTCTGGAAACAGGCCTTCACGGCCGAACGCGTGATTTTCGGCGTCGTGCAGATTGCCGAGGAAATCATTCACGACCCCCAACTTGAAATCAACGGGATCGTCGTGCCGCTCGAAGTGCCGGGCCAGCCCGTCACGCGCACGGTCAGCAATCCGATTCAAATCGCAGGACAGCCGAAGGTCAAGCCCGGCGCGGCGCCGCAACTCGGCGAACACGGCACGGACATCCTGAAGGAAATGGGCTTTGACGACGCGGACATCGCCCGCCTCCAGGACGCGGGGGTCGTCTCGCGCTTTGCAAGCGAGACCTGAAACCCGACGTATCGAGCGGCTCGGGCGAGCCGCTCCGGCAACCATCCCGCGGCCGGCCACGGCCCGCCGCACATCCGGAGTCATTCATGACTGAAGACGAAATCCGCGCCCACGCGTACGCCATGCCGATCTGCAGCCCGGCCTACCCCAAACCGCCATTCCGGTTCGTCGATCGCGAATTCATCATCGTGACCTATCGCACCGACCCGGAAGCGCTCGCCCGAGTGGTGCCCGCGCCATTGCTGCCGGCCGAGCCGATCGTCAAGTACGAATTCATCAAGATGCCCGATTCAAGCGGGCTGGGCTCGTACACGGAATCGGGCCAGGTCATTCCGGTGTCGTTCAACGGCGCGGCCGGTGGCTACACCCACGCCATGTATCTCGACAGCGAAGCCGGCATCGCCTCCGGCCGCGAATTGCTTGGCTTTCCTAAAGTGCTGGCGCAACCGAAGCTCGAGGTTCGCAACGATGCGCTGGTGGGCACGCTCGACTACAACGGCGTGCGCATCGCGACCGCGACGATGGCTTACAAATACGAGCCGCTGGACCTCGCCGCCGTCAGGCAAACGCTCGAGGCGCCCGGCTTCCTGCTGAAGATCCTGCCGCACGTCGACGGGTCGGCGCGCGTCTGCGAACTGGTCAGGTATCGCGTGACCGACGTCACGGTGAAGGGTGCGTGGGCCGGGCCCGCCTCTCTGGAACTGCATCCGCATTGCTTCGCGCCGGTCGCAAGACTGCCGGTGCTCGAGGTGCTGTCCGCGATCCATATCCTGACCGACCTGACGATCGCCGGCGCCGAAGTCGTCCACGACTACCTGCGAGCCCCATCGAACGCATCCTGATCAACGCATTTATAGGAAATCATCATGACTGCCAGCTCGAAGCCCAACCACCCGCTTCCGGCACCCGACAGCGACTTCTATCTGATTCACGAGCTCCTGAGTGATGACGAACGCGCGCTGCTGAAACGCGTCCGTGCCTTCATGGAGGACCGGGTCGCGCCGGTGATCAACAAGTTCTGGGCCGCGGATGCATTCCCGTTCGAGCTGATCCCCGAGATCAGGGATCTCAACATCGTCGGCATCGGTTTCGAAGGCTATGACTGCCCCGGCGGCAGCACGCTGCTCGACGGCTTCATCGCGATGGAACTGGCACGGGTCGACTCGTCCATCTCGACCTTCTACGGCGTCCATAGCGGACTCGCCATGGGGTCGATCTATCTCGGCGGGTCAGAGGAACAGAAGCAGAAATGGCTGCCTCCAATGGCGCGGCTCGAAAAAATCGGCTGCTTCGGGCTGACCGAACCGCTGGTCGGGTCGGGCGCCGGCGGCGGCCTGCTGACGACCGCCAGGCGCGAAGGCGATACGTGGGTGCTCAATGGCCAGAAGCGCTGGATCGGCAATTCGCCGTGGTGCGACCTGTCGATCATCTGGGCACGCGACGTCGACGACAACCAGGTCAAGGGTTTCATCGTCGAGAACAAGACCACGCCGGGCTTTTCCGTCGAGAAGATCGAGAACAAGATCGCGCTTCGCGTCGTGCAGAACGGCGTGATCACGCTCGACAATTGCCGGGTGCCGGAAGAAAACCGCCTGCAGGGCGACCTGTCGTTTCGCGATACGGCTCGCGTGCTTCGGCTCACCCGTCAGTACGTGGCGTGGGAAGCCGTCGGTTGCAGCATGGGCGCCTACGAACATGCGCTGCGCTACGCGCAGACCCGCGAGCAGTTCGGCAGACCGATCGCGTCGTTCCAGATGGTGCAGGACCACCTCGCCAAGATGCTCGGCAACATCACTGCGTCGCAATGCATGGTCGTACGGCTGGCCGAATTGCAGGATCAGGGCAAGCTGCTCGACCAGCAATCGTCGCTGGCCAAGGCATTCTGCACGAGCCGCATGCGCGAGACCGTTGCCTGGGCTCGTGAAATCTTCGGCGGCAACGGTATCGTCCTCGACTACAACGTCGCGCGCTTCTTTGCCGACGCGGAAGCGCTCTATTCCTACGAAGGCACACGCGAAATGAACCACCTGATCGTCGGCAAGGCGGTTACCGGTTTCAGCGCGTTCGTCTGATCCCCACTCCATTCGAAGGATTGTCAGCCATGGGCAAAGATATCAACCGCATTGCCATCATCGGCACCGGCGTCATTGGCGCAAGCTGGGCCGCGCTGTTTCTGGCCAGAGGCCTGGACGTCGTCGCGACGGACATTGCCCCGGATGCCGAGCCGAAGCTCAGGGCATTCGTCGACGCGGCATGGCCCGCTCTGGAGCAGTTCGGGATCACGCCGGGCGCGTCGCGTTCGAGACTGCGGTTCACCGCCAGTCTCGATGAAGCGGTGACCGGCAGCGACTTCGTGCAGGAGAACGGCCCCGAGCGGATCGACTTCAAGAAGGACCTCTACAAGCATCTCGACGCCATCCTGGCGCCGGACGCGATCATCGCCTCGAGTTCCTCGGGGCTGACCATGAGCGAAATCCAGTCGGCCTGCGAGCGCCACCCCGAGCGATGCGTGATCGGGCATCCGTTCAATCCGCCTCATCTGATTCCGCTGGTCGAGATCGTCGGCGGCGCGAATACGTCGCGGGAAACGATTGAGCGGGCGACCCGCTTCTATACGAGCCTGGGGAAGAAAACCATCCAGCTCAACAAGGAAGTGCCCGGCCATGTCGCGAATCGCCTCCAGGCGGCACTCTGGCGCGAAATCGTCCATCTGATCGCGGAAGACGTCGTGAGCGTCAAGGACGCCGATACTGCCGTGTGTTGGGGGCCGGGCCTGCGCTGGGGCATCATGGGCCCGAACATGTTGTTCCATCTCGGCGGCGGACAAGGCGGCATCGACCACTTCTTCGACCAGTTCACCGGCCCGATGACCGCGTGGTGGAAGGTGCTGGGTTCGCCGCAAATCACGCCGGAACTTCGTCAGAAAGTGATTGCGGGCGTTCGGGACGAGGTCGCCGGCCAGTCGATCGATCAGTTGGCGGCTCACCGCGACGAAGTCCTGCTCGGCCTCCTGTCCCTTCGGCGAGAAGGAACCTGACGCGCCCCCCCTCTCGCCGGACCTGCTTGCCCCACGGTGCGGCGGCGAGGCAGCGCAACAGGCCAGCAGTATCGGGAACGAGAGCGGTGAGCAGCCGCCGCTCTCGAAACCGCCATGACCGGATGGTCACAAGACTCGCGCCGCCGGCATCGATCCCTCGGACACGTCGCGCAAACGCGAGCGTACGTTTGCGCGAGTGAGGTTGCCGGCCGCACGAACCCGCACGAACCACTGTTCGATCCGCTCTCGGCCCGTCGTGCGAAGCGACATCCCCTCGTCGAACGGCGAACGCGCCGCGGTCAACGCGGGACTTAACGCCGCGCCCCGCCGCTACGACGATATGTCGGCCGCACATACAGGGTGACCAGGCACGAGCGTATGAAATTCAAAGAGCTGCGAAAATGATATCCAAAATCCCTGACATCTCTCCGATCCTACGCAGATGGACTGAAACCGTCATCTCGAATCACACGAGCGTCGTCGAACGGGCATGCAAGGAAATATTCGGCATCAAGCCTTATATCGATCTCGATTTACCTACCAAGCTCGACATCCGGAATTCGATTTCCTTCTCGTCGCGACTATGGCTGGACTCGCTCCTGTCCGGCAAGCTGCCGTCGGATGATGCGCTTGAAATATTTCGAGAGCATGGCCGTCGGCGGGTCTATCAGAATATTTCCCTCGAGGCGCTGTTGCATGCGTTCCGATTGGCATCCCGGGAACTCTGGTGCAGCTATATCGAAGTGGACGAAAAATCCGATGATCTGCGCGACGAGCTTCTATTTCTGATCTCCCCCAATTTAATGAAATTCTTCGACGCCATGTCGCAGATCATTTCGCAAACCTATCTTGAAGAACAGTTCAAGCAGGCTCACTGGCGTCAATCGCTTCGGCATCAACTGCACAGCATCATTTTGAATTCCCCCGAGGATGCCGATGGCTTCTCCAAAGCCACATCCGCACTGCGCATCAATGGTACGACGCCGCGAATCGCACTGGCGATAGACGTCAACTCGATCGACAGCAATTCGCCGACCTTCAGGAACGAAATCGAGCGAATCGTTGCGGCGATCGCCCGGTGCGTCAAGTTGCCTGTCGACGAGATTTTCGATATCTGGTTTCACGGACGGCTGTTTGTATGGATCCCCATTTTGCTTGGCGACCTGATGGGCACGAGCGATCGTCAAGTAGGCAAGCAGATAGCGTTCGTCGCAGATTCCGTATCCGAAGTGAGCGCGATTGGCGTTGGCCTGCCAGGCGAAGGCGCGTCAGGCTGGTCGATGTCCGCGGATGAGGCGAGCCGGGCGCTCAGCTTCGGCCGGGGCCGCGATGACCAGGCGCGTGTGCGCCTGTATTCCGCGATTGCCCTCGAAGAGGGCATCCGTGGATCAAGACGCGTGTTGAACTATCTGGTATCCCTGTTGGAACAGCTCGCGAATGAACCGTATTTGCTCGAGACACTCCAGACCTACTTCGATCAATTGCAGCGACGCAAGGCAACCGCAAGCGTGCTCGGCATTCATCCCAATACCCTCAACTACCGCCTCGAGCGAATCGAGAATATTCTTGGCGCCCGGCTGGATGATACCGGCTGGATATCGAAGCTCGACATGGCAATCAAGTTGCGCGGCACGCGCAAATAGCGTTTCCCTCCCACTCGCACTCACGTGCAAGGGTGTGGCCCATCTCTCGCGCTGACTATGGAAGCAGTGCGAGGCTTTCGCCCTCGCCGCCGGCCCATCGATTTCAGGCTGGCTGTCGAACACATCCACACTGGAATATAGCCAGCTTCATTGTGGATCGTCACACATGCGATCGGTCGCCGAGACCGTTCCCCGAGTTCCGTGCGGAAGAAGCAGCCGTCGTGAAATGGCGGCACGAGCATGCAACCGGCGCCGCGCGGCGGCTCGCCTCCTTTTCCGCTACAGTAGGTCCGCTGGCCTCGCAAACGGCCACGATCCTATCCACCTTTTTCCAAGCCAGAGAGGGCCAGGTTGAATACGCCACACGCCTACACCCCCGATGCCCCCACCCGCGCCGAGGTCGACGCGCTCGCAGGCGCAACCGTCATCGAGTTCGGCACGAACTGGTGCGGCATCTGCGCCGGCGCGCAGCCCGCGATTCGCGACGCGTTCCGGACCCACCCCGCCATCCGCCACCTGAAGATCGAGGACGGCCCCGGCCGCCCGCTCGGCCGCTCGTTCCGGGTCAAGCTCTGGCCGACGCTGGTGTTCCTGCGCGACGGCGTCGAGGTGGCGCGCGTCGTCCGCCCCACCGACGCCGCGCAGATCGAAGCCGACGGCTTCGCGGCGCTGGCATGAGTTCATCTGCCCCCCGATCGCCATGCAACAGGCCATTCAACACATCGCCATCGACGCACGCGGGCGCGGCCTCGTCGAGTTCACGTCGCAGGTGCGCGCGTTCGTCGACCAGCAGTCGATCCGCACCGGCCTGCTCACCGTGTTCTGCCGGCACACCTCCGCGTCGCTGCTGATTCAGGAGAACGCGGACCCGTCGGTGCAGCGCGATCTCGAGCGCTACTTCGCGGCTCTCGCCCCCGAGGACGCGTCACGCTACGAGCACGACACCGAAGGCCCCGACGACATGCCCGCGCACCTGCGCACGGCGCTCACGCAGGTGCAGCTGTCTATTCCCGTCGAGCACGGGCACATGGTGCTCGGCACCTGGCAAGGGATCTATCTGTTCGAGCATCGCCGCGCCGCGCACCGGCGCGATATCGTGCTGCACCTGATCGGCGAGTGAACGCGCGTCACGCGCCGAGCGATTTCTTCAGGAAGAGCTTGGCGTGGCCGGCCGGGAAATCCGGCAGCTCGCCGAACTGGACATAGCCGAGCCGTTCGTAAAACGGCTTGGCCTGGAAGTCGTGCGTGTCGAGCCACGCGCCATGGCATCCGCGTGCGCGCGCTTCCGCCTCGGCCAATTGCATCAGGCGCGTGCCGACGCGCTGGCCGCGCGCCGCCTCGGGCACCACGAGCAGGTCGACGTGCAGCCAGCCGTAGGCGGTCGATCCCCACAGTCCGCCCGCGATATTGTCGGCATCGTCGGTCAGGATGACGGCGAGCGGACGAAAGTTGATCGGGCCTGCCCGGCTTATGTTGAATTGCACCAGCGGCGCCGCGATTTGCTTGCGGACGCCGGCATCCGCGGTATCGGTCACCGTGTAGTTGAACGTCATTGCCATCTCTCGTGTTTTAGCGGTTTTTACAGTCACGACATTTCTCTACATGTCGTGTATCGATATATGGCGCGCTCGAGGAAGCGGTATCTACGGTCTGGATACCGGTGACGCCGGCTTCGGCCGACGTGCGAGCGTCTCCGCCACGTCCAGCGCGACCTCGATGAACGCGCGCGCGGCGGCCGTCCGGTAGCCGCCCTTGCGCTGCATGAGGACCGCCGTTCTTTGCAGCAGCAAAGGATCCAGCGCAACAGCGACGAGATCATCCCGCCCGCGCGCGATCGTCGCCGGCAGCAGGGTCGACAGTTGGGTTCGCTGAATGACCTCGATCACCGCGCTGATCGAATTGGCCTCCATGAGCACCCGGGGGCGCACATCGTTCTGACGGCAATAGCGATCGACGTGCTCGCGCGTCGCGAATTCGGCGCTCAGCAAAATCAGCGATTCGTCGTTCAGTGCGCTGACGCGCACCGAGCGCCGCTTCGCCAGCGGATGATGCCGCCCGACGACCAGCGCGAGCGTCTCGACCAGCAGGCGTTGCGCATCGATGTCCGGTGAACGCACCTCGTCGAATGCAATGCCCACGTCGAGTTCATCGTCGACCAGCAGCGCCTCCATGCGCTCCTGGGACATCTCGCGCATCGTCAACGTGATGCCCGGGTAGCGACCGTAAAACGCTTCGACCAGCGGCCCGACGAAATAGGCCGTGAACGTCGGCGTCACGGCAATACGCAGCGCGCCTCGGCTCAAGTCCTCGACGTCGTGGATCGCGCGCCGGCCTTCCTCGAGCCCCTGCACCGCACGCTGCGCATAACGGAAGTACACGTCGCCCGCGTCGGTCAGCCGCGTCGCTCTGCCCGTGCGATCGAAAAGCTGCGCGCCGAGGCTTTCCTCCAGCTGCTTGATCTGCTGCGACAAGGCCGGCTGGGACACATGCAGCGCAGCAGCGGCGCGCGTGAAGCTGCCGTGTTCCGCTACGGCCAGGAAGTATTTGATGTGGCGGTCGAGCATGCCGGTTTCGCATAAGAAATTCGAATCGATCGCATAATAAATCGGTATTTTCGCTTATGCAAATCGACGCGTAACCTTCAGGCCATTGCATCGCGCAACGCGATGCCCTACGAAGGATTCGCCATGAAAGACATCATCGAAGGCTTCCTGCAGTTCCAGCAGCACGCGTTTCCCAAGCGCGCCGAACTGTTCAAGGGCCTGGCCACGCGCCAGAACCCCCGCGCCCTGTTCATCTCGTGCTCCGACAGCCGCCTCGTGCCCGAACTCGTCACGCAGCGCGAGCCCGGCGACCTGTTCGTGATCCGCAATGCCGGCAATATCGTCCCGTCCTACGGGCCCGAGCCGGGCGGCGTCTCGGCGTCGGTCGAATATGCGGTTGCGGCGCTGCGCGTATCGGACATCGTGATCTGCGGACATTCGGACTGCGGCGCCATGACCGCGATCGCCACCTGCCAGTGCATGGATCACATGCCGGCGGTGGGCAGCTGGCTGCGCTATGCCGATTCGGCCCGCGTCGTGAACGACGCACGCACCCACGAGAGCGTGCCTCGCAAGGTGGATGCGATGGTGCGGGAGAACGTGATCGCGCAGCTCGCGAACCTCCAGACGCATCCGTCCGTCCGCCTGGCACTCGAAGAGGGACGGGTGACGCTGCACGGCTGGATCTACGACATCGAAAGCGGCCGCATCGATGCGCTCGATGGCGCCACCGGCAAATTCGTTTCCCTGGCGGACCACCCCGAAGCCCGCGCTACCGCCCGCCAGCTCCAGGCAGCCGCCTGATTTCCGTTACTCACCCAAGGAGAGTTCGCCATGATTCAATCGCAAACCAGCAAGAACGCCCGCCTCGACCTCGCCGACGCCATCCTCCTCGCCAAGGCCAGGAAGGACCTGACGTTCGCGCAGATCGCCGAAGGCACCGGCCTGCACGAAGTGTTCGTGACCGCGGCGCTGCTCGGCCAGCATCCGCTGCCGGCCGACGCGGCCCGGCACGTCGGCAAGCTGCTGGACCTCGACGCCGATGCCGTCGCGCTGCTGCAGACCATCCCGCTGCGCGGCAGCATCGAGGATCGCGTGCCGACCGACCCGACCGTGTACCGCTTCTACGAGATGCTGCAGGTCTACGGCACGACCCTCAAGGTCCTGGTTCACGAGAAGTTCGGCGACGGGATCATCAGCGCGATCAACTTCAAGCTCGACGTGAAGAAGGTCGACGATCCGGATGGCGGCTCGCGCGCCGTCATCACGCTGGACGGCAAATACCTGCCGACCAAGCCGTTCTGAATCCCCGTCGAAACGACACGGCTGGCGCGGCGCGCCGGCGGGTGTCGTGCTCCGGAATCATTACGCCGGCCACCGCCCGGTGGCCGCCGTTGGAACGCTTTAGTCGTGGAGATACGCATGAAGTCACGCATGCTCGCTGCACTTGTCGTCGCCGGAGCGCTCGCCGCCCCGGCCGTTGCGCACGCCGATGCGCAAGTCTTGAGCCGCGCGCAGGTACGCGCCGAACTCGCTCGGCTGCGGGCCGCCGGCTACGATCCGTCACGCGGAGAAGACGCACGCTACCCGACGGACATTCTGGCGGCCGAAGCGCGCATCGCGGCGCAGCGCGACGCCGGCGCGAACGCCGTTTCGTACGGCGGCGGCAATCCGGCAGGTGCGTCGGAAGCCGGCGCCCGCAAGGCGGCGCGGCGTCTTGATCACGACAGCTTGACGCCGTGAGCTGAAGCGCAATTTTGTAAACAATCAGGCACAGCGTCTCGCGCCGAAACACTCACGTCGATTTCGATCCGGATTTCCTCCTGCAGGCCAGTACCGGCCGATTTACCGCACGAAACTCCTTCCGAATGCGCCTCCTTACCTATACTGGATTCACCTGACGAAACGGAGGCAGAACATGAGCATCCGCGTTGCAGCCAACGAGCCATCCAGCGCAGTCCAACTGGTCACCCGGGGTTACGCCAGGCTTCTGCTGGTTGGCTTCGCGCTGGTGCCGCTCTATCTGATCGCCTACCTGTATTTCTTTCAGGATCCGTCGCTGAAATTCGAGAATCACGCGTTTCACGAACTGGCGATCGCCGTCGCCACGCTCGAAGGCGGGTTCGTCACCTATGTCTGCTGGCGCTGCTATCGCCTGTCGGGCGAACCGCTGCTGCGCTGGCTTACGCTGGGCTTTCTCGGCTTCTCCATCATCTATGCCATGCACGGCGCCTTCACCGGAATGGCGCATCACAATATCTGGCTGTTCCTGCTGTACGGGCCGGCCTCCCGCCTGGCCATGTCGATCCTCATTTTCGTCGGCCAGCTCTCCTACAGCCGCGCCGCCGACAGCGAGGCAAGGCGCGTCGATGGCCGTGGCTGGGCGAAGTGGATCGCCCTGTTCGTGCTGATCGACGTCGCGGTTGCCGGCATCGCCTACTCGCCGGTGGCCGGCGCCCCGTGGGTGCGCCTTTCGATGGAAGGGGGCGCACTCCTGCTCTCCGTCGTGAACGTCGTCGCGCTGGTCCAGCGCCGCATCCGCTCGCCGCTGATGACGACCTACGCCATTTCGGTGACGTCATTCGCGCTGTCGTCGCTGGCCTTCATCCTCGGGCGGCCGTGGAATCACATGTGGTGGCTGGCGCACGCGATATTCGCGGCCGGCTTCCTGCTGCTCAGTTTCGGCGTCGTGCAGGCCTTTCACACGACGCGCTCGTTTTCGAAGATCTATAGCCAGGAAGAGCTGTTTGCCCGGTTGAGAGAAGCAATGGCGCATACCCAGCGGGCGCTGCAGGAACTGCAGCGGACCAACGACAAGCTCGAGCACATGGCCGCGACGGACCCGCTCACGGGCGCGGCCAACCGGCGGCAATTCATCGAACGCGTGGAATCCGAAATTGCCCGCGCGAAACGCAACGGCGCGCCGTTTTCCCTGTTGACGCTCGATCTCGATCACTTCAAGGCGATCAACGACAGCTACGGGCATCAGGCGGGCGACCAGGTATTGCAGCGCTTCGTGCAGAAATGCCTCGACGCGATCCGGCCATACGACGGCGTCGCGCGGGTGGGCGGAGAGGAATTCATGGTGCTGCTGCCGCAAGCCGCGCTGGATACCGCCGGGATCATCGGCGAGCGCATCCGCGCGGCGATCGCGGGCACACCGTTCGAGGCGGGCATCGGCAAGCCGATCGAAGTCACCGTGAGCGTCGGCGCGTCCGAGTTCGGCCGCGACGGGGAGACGATCGACGCGATGCTGCGCAAGGCCGACGAACGCCTGTATCGCGCGAAGCATCAAGGCCGCAACCGGGTTGTCGCGACGTAGGCAGCGGGGCGTTACTTGAACGGTCAAGCGGCGCGCCGCGACAGCCGGCGCATACGCATCCCCGCATATTCGGCTCGCCGGGCGCGTGGCATAATTCCGCACCGCTCCAACTTGCACGCCACTGCGCCTCGTATGCTGCGCCTCCGTTTCCGGAAGATCGGCAGTCTCCTGGGATTGCTCGCCATCCTGATGACGTCGCTCGCGCCGACGATCTCGCAGGCAGTGGCCGCGCAAAACCGCGTCGACGCGCTCCTGTCGGCCTACTGCACCGCACAGCCCGGCGCAGCATCGGATACGAGCGACCCGGCTTCGCACGATGCGCTGGCGCATCTGCAGGCCTGCGGATACTGCAATCTCCTCACCCATGCCCCCGCGCTTCCCACGCCGGAAGCGTCGTTTGCCGCAACCGTCCAGGCGATTCACCAGCGTGCCGAAACGCGCTTCGAAAGCCTGCGGCGCGTCTTGCCGCTGACCGCCGCGCAGCCGCGCGCACCGCCGGTTTCGTCCTGAACTGAAGTGCCGGGCCGCGATGCGTGATCGCATCGCGCCGCTTCCGCACGCGCGCACACCCGCGCGTGTGCGATGCCACGGTTCACCTCGAGGATGATCATGCGCATTCCCTTTGAGCGCGGTATTGCGTCGCGCGTACGCAGCGCCGCGCCGATTGCACTCGCCGGCGCACTGCCTGCTCCCACCGTCGCCCACGCCCATGCGATCGCAGGCAGGGCCACGGCACCTTCACGGTGAAGTGATGTCCGCCATCGCCCGCATGCGCCGATCGGCGCGCCGCTGCGCATCGAACGCATGACACGCGCCCGACGCGTTGCGCTCGCAGCCTGGGCCGGCCTGATTTCGATCTGGCTGGCCCTGGTCGCGCCTGTCGTCACGCAATGGCTCGCGTCGCAGGAACAGGCGCAGCCGATCGCCGCGCTCTGCTCGGCGAAGGCGGACGCCGAAACGCACGCGCCCGATGGCGCCATTCCCGGCAGTCATCCGGCGAAGACCTGCGGCTACTGCAATCTGCTGGCCCACCATCCGCCGCTGACCGGGCTTGGCTACACGGGCTGGATTCCCTCCGCTCCCGCTACGCGCGAACTCGCGTATCCGGTCGCGCCGGATATCGCCCGCGCGCGCTTTTCTCTCGCGCCGCCGAGAGGGCCGCCGCTCACGGTTTTCTGATTCCCGAGATACCGCCGCCTTTCACGGGCGGCGCTCGTCCCGTCCAACAGGAAACCGACATGCATTTTTTCAATCGGCATGGGCGCGCTCGCGCCATGCTCATTCATTTCGCGTGCAGCATGACGCTGGCCGCCGGCGCGCACGCCCATATCACCGCGCAGCCGAACGAAGGCGCCGCGGGCACGTATTTCGAAACATCGTTGAAGGTGCCGCACGGCTGTGACGGCTCCCCCACCGTCGCGCTGCGCGTCGCGATTCCGGACGGCGTGACGTCCGTCAAGCCGCAGATGAAGCCCGGCTGGTCGGTCGATATCGACACGCAACCGATCGACCCGCCGCTCAAGGGCGAGCACGGCACGACGATCAGCAAACGCGTCGCCGCCGTCGAATGGCGGGGCGGGCCGCTGCCGGACACGCTCTACGACGCGTTCGGCCTCGTCATGAAGCTGCCGCCCGCCGCCGGCAAGACGCTGTATTTCCCGGTCGTCCAGACCTGCGAGAACGGCCGGCGCGCGTGGACCGACATCCCGGCCGACGGACAAAGCTGGCATGCCGTGCACAGCCCCGCGCCGTTCGTGCGTCTGCAGACCGCGAAATAGCGCCGCCGGATCGGCGCGCATGTCCGCCGCGCCGGTCCATTTCCGCTCAACGAACAACACAAACCATCATGCATATCGCATCCAGGCGCCGCAGAGCGCTCACCGGCGTGGCCGCGCTCGTCGCGACCCACGCGTTCGCACAATCGTCGGCGGCGCCCGCCGACACGCACGGAGACACCGTCCTGCCGACGCTGAACGTCTACGGCAGCGCCGAGCGTTCCTTGACGTCCCGCTCGACCGCGGAGCAGAAGCGCACGCTCGAGCAGACCGTCGGCTCGGTCGCCTTCGTCGACGCCGAATCGTTCACGAACACCTACGCGTTCACGCTGCGCGACGTGCTGAAGGATGTGCCCGGCGTGTTCGTCCAGACGCGCTACGGGCAGGAACTGCGCCTGTCGATTCGCGGCTCGGGCATCGCGCGCTCGTACCACACGCGCGGCCTCGAGATCCTGCAGGACGGCATCCCGACCAATCTCGCGGACGGCAGCGGCGACTACTACCAGATCGATCCGCTCGCGCTGCAATCGGCCGAAGTCTACAAGGGCGGCAACGGCCTCGCGTATGGGGCGTCGACGCTCGGCGGCGCGATCGATTTCCTGACGCCCACCGCCCGCACGGCGATCGCGCCGAACATCGTGCGGCTCGAAGCCGGCAGCTACGGCACCGTGCGCGGCAGCGCGCAGTTCTCGCGCGTGATGGGGCCGCTCGACTTCATCGGCACGTTCACCGTCGACCACGGCGACGGCTTCCGGCAGCATGCGCGCGGCCAGTACGAACAGTTCAACGCGAACGTCGGCTACCGCTTCAGCCCGCGCGTCGAAACGCGCTTCTACGTCGGCGCCTACATCGTCGACCAGAAGCTGCCCGGCACGCTGTCGCTGTCCGACGCGCTGAACGATCCGACCAAGGCCGCCGCGAACGCCGTGTCGGGCGACCAGGCGCGCAACACGCGCACCGAGCGGATCGCGAACCGCACGACGGTCAAGCTGGACAACGGCCGGCTCGACTTCGACACGTGGGCGATTCACAAGAGCCTCTACCACCCGATCTTCCAGGTGATCGACCAGGACGGCTGGACCTACGGCTTCGCGCCGCGCTACACGGGCACGACGACCATCGCGGGCATGCGCAACGACGTGATCGCGGGAGCGCGGTTCTTCGGCGGCAATACGAAGGCGCGCCAGTACGTCAACGTCGCGGGCAATGAAGGCCGGCAGACGCTCGATTCGACGCAAAGCGCGTACAACTACGAAGCCTACGTCGAGGATCGCCTGTTCTTCCTGCCGACCGTCGCGGTGATGGCCGGCCTCAAGGCGTTCCGCGACGTGCGCCAGTATGTCGATCACGGCGGGCTGGCCGGCAACCCGGCGTACCGGTCGACGAGCGCGACCTACAACGGCCTCGATCCGAAACTCGGCCTGCTGTGGCAGCCGAGCCGCGACGTCCAGGCGTTCATCGACGTCACGCGCAGCCAGGACGTGCCCGACTTCGGCGATCTCACGCAGACGTTCGCGACGACCACGCGCTTCACGCCGCTCAGGTCGCAGCATGCATGGACGCTCGAGATCGGCACGCGCGGCAAGACCGACCGCGTGAGCTGGGATTTGACCGCGTATCGCTCGATCGTCCGCGATCAGCTCCTGCAATACACGACCAACCCCGATGTCCCCGCGTCGACGTTCAATGCGAACAAGACCGTGCTGCAGGGCATCGAGGCGGCCGTGTCGGTCGATCTGTTCCGCAACGTCATGGGGCGCGGCACGGGCGACGCGATCACGTTGTCGGGGCTGTGGAACCTGAGCGACTTCCGCTTCAAGGACGATCCGCAATACGGCAACAAGCGCATCGCCGGCGTGCCGCTCAACGTGTTGCGCGCCGCGCTCGGCTATGCGCGCCCGAACGGCTTCCACGTCGCCGCCACGGTCGACTGGGTGCCGTCGGGCGCATGGGCGGACGACGCGAACACGCTGCGCGTGCCCGGCTACACGCTGCTCGGCCTGCAGGCCGGCATGGATTTCCGCAACGGCCTGTCGCTGTTCGTCGATGCGCGCAACCTGGCGAACAAGCGCTACGTCAGCGACATCAGCACCGTCGCCAACGCGCGCACCGCGAGCAACACGGCGATTTTCTACCCCGGTGAAGGCCGCAGCGTCTTCGCCGGCATGCGTTACGCGTTCTGAGGAGAACCACGTTGAAACGTTCCATTCTGGCCGGCTCGGCATTTGCATTGATGGCCCTTCACGCCCCGGCGGCGCATTCGGCGAGCGCCGTGCAGGTCAATGCCTGCTGGATTCGCGCGATGCCGCCGACGCTGCCGTCGTCCGGCTATTTCACGGTGAAGAACGACGGCGACGCGCCCATCGCGCTGACCGGCATCGACACGCCCGCATTCGGCATGGCGATGCTGCACGAAACGCAGACGAGCGGCAGCACGTCGAAGATGGTTCACGTCGAATCGGTCGAGGTGCCGGCGCATGGGTCGCTCACGTTCAAGCCGAAAAGCTATCACGCGATGCTCGAACAGCCGCGGCAGGCCGTGACGCCCGGCACGAAGGTGCCGCTCACGCTGCATTTCGCCGGCGGCCTGGCGGTGCCCGCGACCTGCGACGTCAAGGCGCCATCGTTTTCCGGCCAGTCGGCCGGCAACCCTGAATGACGGAGACACACATGAAAAACCGACCGTCCCTGCTTGACCTGATCGTTCGTTACAAGACGCACCTGAACATCGGCGCCCTGATCGCCTGCGGGCTCTGGGCCGGATGGATCGCGTGGATGACGCGGCCATAGGGGGCTTCCTTGCCATGGAGGCGATCAAGCGGCACGATCTCGTCGCGCCGTTCAGGATCGCCCTGCCCATGCCGTTCCCGTACTTCATTTGCCGGAAGCAGGCGGTGGCGGACTCCGCTGCCACCCGACAGTTCCTCGACTGGCTGATCGAAGAAGCCGAACAGGCCGGACGCGATATCGCGGCCATGTTCGGCGACTAGCGGCGGATGAGGCGCCGGGCAGGCCCGGATGACATCCGCTGCCGGGATGCTCAGAACTTGTGACGCATGCCGAGCACCACCGCCGTTTGCGACGTACCGCTGGACGTGCCGCCGGCGGCGTCGATCGCCGCGTTGAGGTTTCTCGACGTCTTCTGGTAGAAGGCATTCAGATAGACGTCCGTGCGCTTCGACAGCAGGTATTGCGCGCCGCCGCTCGTTTGCAGGTAGTGCCCCGACGCGCCCGACTGATGCACGTTCGTGTAGGTCTCGCCCAGCGCAAGGAACAGGGCCGGCGTGACCTGGTAGCGAACGCTGCCTTCATAATTCTGGAAATGAATCGTGCCGCGCGGCGCCGTCAGCGCGGTGTTCGAGTTGACGTACAGCGCCCCCGAGTACAGCAGGCCGACGGTCAGCGGGCCGAACGCATACGTGCCGCCCGCGCCCCACTGATCGACGCGCGATGCGCCCAGCAGCGGGTTCGACGGCGTGCTCGACGACGGATTACCGACGATCGCACCGCCGATCGTGCCCGGCTGCTGCGCGCGCGCATACCCTGCCCCGAGATTCAGCGGGCCGTTCATATAGGTCGCGCCGACGCTGAACGCGCGATTGTTCGCGAAGCTGGTCGAATTCGAGAAGCCGTACGTCGCCTCCGCCTGGAAACCGGCGATGACGGGCGTCGCGTACTTCACCGAGTTGTCGGTGCGATACGTGTTGTTCAGGTTGTCGTTGTCGAGCGGATGCGTCGCGAACTGGGCCAATATCGACGCCACGCCCTGCCGGGAAACGAAGTCCTGGATGGCGTTGTACTGGCGGCCCATCGTGAACGTGCCGAAGCGGTCGCCCGTCAATCCCACGTACGCCTGACGACCGAATTCCCGGCCGCCCTGGCCGAGCGTGCCGCTGTTGACGTTGAAACCGTTCTCGAGCTTGAAGACCGCCTTCAGGCCGCCGCCCAGGTCCTCGGTGCCGGTCAGGCCCCAGCGCGAGCCGGACTCGTTGCCGCTTGCAAGCTGCCAGAGCGCCTTGCCGCCGCCGGCGGTCTTGACGTTGCTCGTGTACAGGATGCCCGCATCCACGATGCCGTACAGCGTGACGCTGCTTTGAGCCTGAGCCACTCCCGAGATGGCGCTCGATGATGCAAGAACAATGATGAATTTTTTCACGTAAAAGATCTCCGGGTTTTCACATTTATTTGGATTGCGAAGTAAAGATTTCCGTCTGACTCCTTTCGTTTGCTCGTGCTTGTTTCTCAACGCCTGATACGCATGCCGAAGCCAGGCGCGCCGCGGCGGCCTGCCGGCGCTACGCGCCCGCCGCGCGTTGCGTCGCAGCGCCGGTTCGGCTGCGCGACAGCGGCGACAGCTGCCCCGGCGCGACATAGGCCGCCTCCAGCAACTGCCGGGTATACGCCTCGCGCGGCCGATCGAAGATGTCTGAAACCGTGCCCTCTTCGATGATGCAGCCCTGGTGCATCACGACGATCCGGTCCGCGATTTCGGAAACGGCCGCCAGGTTATGCGAGACGAAGAAGCACGCGAAGCCGTACTGCGCCTGCAGCCGCCTGAACAGCGACAGGACTTGCTTCTGAATCGTCATGTCGAGGGCGGACACCGACTCGTCGGCAACCACCAGTGCGGGCCGCCGTATCAGTGCCCGCGCGATCGCAACCCGTTGGCGCTGCCCGCCCGACAGCGCGTGCGGAAACCTGTCGCCGAGCATCTCCAGCCCGACCTCGCGCAGCATGTCGTCCACCCATCGCCGCCGCTCGGCCGACGTCAGCCCGTCCTGGTGATTCAGCGGCTCGGCGACGATGTCGCGGATCTTCTGACGCGGGTCCAGCGACGAGTACGGGTCCTGAAATACCATCTGGCACGCGAGGCGGAACGCGCGCCGGGTGTTCCGATCGCTGTCGGTCAACGGCCGGCCCCGGAAGTAGACCGCGCCGTCCGTCAGCGGCAGGAGCCCGATCAAAGCGCGGCCGAGCGTCGTCTTTCCGGACCCCGAACCGCCCACGACCGCCACGACCTCGCCGGCGCGGATCGAAATCGTTGCCCGGTTCACCGCGAGCTTCCCCGCGCCCCGGGAAAACAGGCCCCGGCGGCCGCCGTACGAAACCGATACGTCGCGCGCCTCGATCAGCGCCGGCGCGTCCCGAACCGGCGCCCTGTTTTCGTCTCGCTTCGGGAGCGCGTCGATCAGGCTCCGCGTGTACTCGCTCGCCGGATGGCCAAGGACGTCGCGCGCGGCGCCGGACTCGATCTGGTCGCCCCGCTTCAGGACGACCACCGAATCGGCATAGTGCGCGACGAGCTGGAGATCGTGCGTCACGAGCAGCACGGCGGTGCCGGAGGTGCGGGCGAGATCGACCATCAGCTCCATCACCTCTTTCTGGCTCAACGCGTCCAGCGCGGTGGTCGGCTCGTCCGCGATCAACAGCTTCGGCTTGAGCAGCATCACCGACGCGAGCATGATGCGCTGCCTCATGCCACCGGAAAAGGCGTGCGGATACGACGAGAGACAGTTTTCCGGCTCGCGAATCTGCACCCGGCGAAGCATTTCGACGATCCTGCCGCGCGCGTCGTCCGCGGTGATCTTTTCGTGCAGCATCAGCCCTTCCGACATCTGCGCGCCCACCGTCATGGCCGGGTTCAAGGACACCATCGGCTCCTGGAACACCATCCCGGCCACGCTGCCGCGCACGCGGTGCATGTCCGACGGCGACAGGCTGCCGACGTCATGCCCGTCGAGCACGATGGTGCCGCCGGTCTGCACGACCTGCGACGGCAGCAGGCGCAGGATGGCCCGGCCCGCCATCGTCTTGCCGCTGCCGGATTCGCCGACCAGCGCGAGGATTTCGCCGGCGGCCATGTCGAACGTCAGGCCATTGAGAATGCTTGCGCCGCGCAGGCTCTCGAGCGTCAGGTCGTGCACGGACAGCACGGGGCTGGCGGCCGTCGCTCGATTCATGTCGTCGCCCGATGTGCCGGCGCCGCCGATATCGTGCCGCGGCGCGCGCGGTGAGAGGATTCGAAGGTTCATGCTCTCACTCCATCCGGGGGTCGAGCCAGTCGCGCAGCGCGTCGCCCAGCAGATTGATGCCGAGCAGCGTCAGCGCGATGCACAGGCCCGGCGCCATCCCGAGCCACGGCGCCGATTCGATGAAGGGCCGGCCGGACGAGAGCATGTTCCCCCAGGTGGGAGCGGGGGGCGGCACGCCGAGACCCAGGAAGCTCATCGCGCTTTCGGCGAGGATCACCCAGCCGAACATCGACGTCGCCAGCACCATCAGCGGCGCCGCGCAGTTCGGCAGCACGTGCTTCAGCATCGTCGTCAGCTCGCTGTTTCCGATGACGCGCGACGCCTCGATGTACTCCTTTTCCCGCAGCGACATCACCGTGCCCCTCACGAGGCGCACGGTCGTGGGGGCGTAGGCCAGCCCGAGCGCCAGCACGATCCCGTACTTGTTCGCGCCGGCGACGACGCTGATCCCCAGCGCCAGGAGAATGCCGGGAAACGCGAGCAGCGCATCGTTCGCGACCATCATGACGCGATCGACCAGCCCGCGAAAATATCCGGCGGTCAACCCGAGCAGCGTGCCGATCGTGATCGCCATCAGCACCGTCAGGCACGCGACCAGCAGGCTCGCGCCGGCGCCGGACAGGATCCGGGAGAAGATGTCGCGGCCGAATTCGTCCGTGCCCAGCAGATGAACCGCGGAAGGCGCGCGAAAACGCTCGCCCAGGCTCAGCGCGAGCGGATCGTACGGTGTCCATACCGTGGACAGCATGCCCATCGCGGCCACCGCGACCACGATTGCGCCGCCCAAAAGTGCATTGTTTCGGATTTTCATGATGCCGACACTCGCGGGTCGAAGAGCGGATAGAGCAGATCGACGAACAGGTTGACGAACACGTAGACGGCGGCGGTAAACACCAGGCAGCCCTGCACCACCGGATAGTCGCGAGCGAAGATCGCGTCGACGAGCAGCCTTCCCAGGCCCGGCAGCGTGAACACGGTCTCCAGCACCGCGATGCCGCCCAGCAGGTGGCCGAGCACGAGGCCGATCATCGTCCAGGTCGGCGCGAACGCATTGGGCAGCACATGGCGAAGCAGCACTTTTCGCTCCGGCAAACCCTTGGCGCGCGCGTGCGTGACGTATTCGAGGCGCAGCACCTCGATGGCGCTGGCGCGCGACATGCGGGTCAGCACGCCGGTCTCGACGAGTGCCAGCGTGACGATCGGAAGCACCAGATAGGTCAGTGCGGATCGCCAGTTCTCGCTGAACGTCACGTAGCCGACCACCGGCACCCACCCGAGCTTCAGGCCGACGAACAGCAGGAGCACCAGGCCGAGCCAGAAGCTCGGGATGGACAGAAAGAACGTGGCGCCCGCGACGACGGCGGTATCGGTGATCGAGTTCTGCTTCCACGCGGCGACGAGACCGGCGGGCACCGCGATGACGGCCGCGATCGCGACCGCCACGAGCACGATCGTCGCACTCACCTGGAAGCGTTCGAGCAGCAACGGCAGCACCGGCTGGCCCGTCGTGATCGAATGGCCGAAGTCGCCGTGCAGCAGGTGGGCGATCCACACGGCAAGCTGCGTAACCATCGGCTTGTCGAGGCCCAGATGCGTGCGCAGCTGCGCGACTTGCGCCGGCGTTCCCGCGTCGCCCAGCATCAGTTGCACGGGATCGCCGGGAATCAGCCGCATCAGCGCGAACACGAACGTCGCCACGACCAGCAGCGTCGGGATGGTCCAGAGTATGCGCCGCAGCAGATACGGAAGGAATGCGTGTCGCATGATACGTGCTCCTTATTTCTCCGCGCTGGAGATCGCCTGCCCGGTCAGGGAAACGCCCCAGCCGCGCGGCTGGCCGAGGGGCCAGCCCTTGAATCCCCGCACGTTCTTGCGCACCGCGCTGGTTCGGGTTTCCGAATAGAGAAAGACGGCCGGGGTCTCGTCGAGGAGCTTCAGCTCCAGCTGGTCGAACAGCGCTTGCCGCTTGCCCTTGTCCGACGACTCCATGGAACGCGTGACCATGCGGATGGCGTCAGGGTCATCCCAGACCTTGCGGGACTGCTTGTCCTTGGCGCCGACGAACGCGTCGAACGAAAGCGACGGATCGAGCCGCGCCGAGTACGTGAACGTCATGGCCTGGTAATCGCCGCGGTTGTACTTGTCGAGCAGCGTGGCCCAGTCGAGCACCTCGACGTCGATTCGAATGCCGGCTTCGGCAGCCATCGCTTGCGCGAGGACGGCGACGTCGAACAGGTAGTTGTAGCGCTTCGTCGTCAGCAGCTTGATGGGCTGGCCGCGATACCCGGCTTCCGTGAGCAATTTTCTCGCCGCGGCGACATCTCGCGCCGGGACGGTGCGTTGTACCTTGCTGTAGTACACGCTCGGCTCGGGAATGGGAGACCGGCTGGCCTTCGACGTGCCGTTCGTGACGGTCCGGACGATCTGCGGCAGGTCGAGCGCCAACGCGAACGCACGCCGGATGCGCGCATCCTTCAGCAGCGGATCCCGCGTCTGGAACAGCATGGCGTTGACCGCCATCGAAGGCACGCTGGCCACCGCGAGATCGGCGCGTCCCTTGTAATCCGGAACATCGCCGTCGTCCACATCGGACACCACGTCGACCGCATCGGAAAGCAGCGCCGCCTTTGCCGCCGCCGCGTCGGGAATCACGACGAAGCGAACCTTCGCGACCTCCGCCGATTTGTTTCCGGTATTCCCGTCGCGCTTGCCCGGCAGCGCCGAGTACAGGGGGTTGCGCGCAAGCTCGACGTACTGGCCGCGCTTCCATTCCGACACCTTGAACGGCCCGGTGCCGACGGGCTCGCGCCACGCGCCGTTCGCGTCGAGCGAGCTGCGATGATAGATGCCGGTGCCGCCGCAGTCCGTGCGCGCCATCGTTTCCAGAAAGATCGCATTCGGGCGGTCGAGGGTGAAGACGACGGTCGACGGATCGGGCGCCGAGACATTCACGACCTTGGCGACGCCCTGCCCGTCGAATTCAGGTCGGCAGCGCCAGTTGGTGCCCGGGTTCATGTAGCGATTCCACGCGAACGTCACATCCGCCGAAGTCAGCGGCGAACCGTTCTGGAATTTCACGCCCGGGCGCAGCGTAAACGTATACGTCAGGCCGTCGGGCGAGACCGTCAGCGCTTTCGCGAGGAGCAGGCCGACGGACGTATCCTCGCGGAACGCGACGAGCCCCTCCAGGATATGGGAGACGACCGCGTCGCTGTTGCCGTCCCGATTGACGCCCGGATCCAGTGAGCGAACGTCGGCGTTCAGGCGGATGCGCAACGTGCCTTGCGACTGCTGCGCCGATGCAGGCGTGCCGGCGACGGCCAGCAGCAGCGACGTCAATGCGGCGCCGATCGATCTGGCGATTGTTTTCGTGGTGCTCATGTCTCCTCCGTGTCGTTATGCGATTGCCATGCGCCTGAGCGCGACGGATGCGGGCACGGACCTGGGCCGCGCGACGGCCATCTCGAGGCTGTAAGCCTGGAAAACGGGATTGACGGCGGGCAGCGTCGACACCTCCATGATGCCGAGGTCGGGCTGCATCACGATCATCGCGACCGTCGCCGACAGGTTGTTGCGTTCGTTCGGGCGCGGCGGCCGGCACACGGACCAGGGCGCCTCGAAATCGTCGAACAGCGCCGCCTTGACGATCTCCGGCGTCACCTCGCCGATATGAGGCTCGACCATCTGCCAGACGCGCTCGTCCCGATACAGCGAGTCGGGCATCGTGGCGATGCCCCTGTCGCACAATTTCGACAGCGCGACCGGGCTCTGGAAATGGTTGGCGTGGACGATCACGCCCCGCTTCGGGTGGATCAGGAAGGTTTCGTCCGGCGCGCATTCGAAATCGATCGCGACGCCGTTCGCATGCGCGACCATCATGTTGTTTGCCGCGGATTTCGGCGTCGCGTAAACCGCCTGCATCGCGAACGCGAAGCGCTGCTGCTCCAGCACCTTCCGGCGAATCAACGCAAGCGGCACGCCGAGGTTGCGGTAGTCGCGCTCGCATTCGAGGTAGTTCGCGGTAATCGAGATGCCCGCCGCGTTCATGCCCGAGCGCGCCAGCGCACCTGCCTCGGTGAATGTGAGGAAATCGGGGCCATCGTCCCGCTTCACCTTCAGGACAACGGATGATTCCGCGCACTCGGCCTTCCAGTCCCAGTTTTGCGCGTGGATCACGCGTCCCGACGCACTCGCCGCCGGCAGCGCGACGATGCCGGTGCAGCCGTCCGGATCGATCGGCACGGGTTCGGCGTTTCGCATCCTGTCCGCCAGCTTCAGGACCTCGGTTCGCGCGTTCAGCATGACGACCATGTCATAGCCGACCCCGGCGCCCTCGGCGATGCCCTTCATCTCCTCGATGTAGCGCGGCTCGAACGATGCGATCGTCGGCTCGAACCGCGCCACGATTTCGCGAAGCTGCAACGCGCTCAGCCTTTCCTGCTCGAGCTGACGCGCGTAATGCTCGACGCCGCGCCGGATGCGAACGGCCGCCTGCTCCCCATACTGGCGGCCGCGCTCGCGCGGCGCGCCGCTGACTTCGACGAGCGGGGTGTGGGGCGGGATCGACTGCTGCCGTTGGGCTGGAAGGTTGTCCATGGTCGGGCTTTCGTTGTCAAATGAGGTACGTCGCAGTTTAGGCTAGAATGTATTTTGTGAACACAAAAAAATAAATGGATATGCAAAGTGAATCGGCAACCGTGCGCGCCCGCGTTGATCTGGGGGATCGCATCGCCCAATGGATTCGAGATGAAGCGCTGCAGGTCGGCGACCGGCTGAACGAGCAGCGGCTGGCGGAGCACCTCGGCGTGTCGCGCACGCCGATCCGCGCCGCGCTGGATCAGCTCGAGAAGCAGGGATTCGTGCAGCGCAGGAAGAACAGGGGGGTCGAGCTTCTGGCGGCCCCTCCGGTGTCGAACGAACCCGTCGGCGCAACGGACGAGGATGCGCTGCTCGCCAGGATCGCCCACGATCGCCAGCGCAGCGCGCTGCCCGACGAGGTGTCCGAGAAGGACCTGATGGAGTTCTACGGAGAAAGCCGGGCGACCATCAAGCAGGCGCTCGTGCGCCTGGCGGATCTCGGGCTGGTCGAGCGGCGCGTCGGCTATCGATGGACGTTCACGAATCTGGACTGGTATGGCGAGGCGCGCATCGAGTGCTATCGCTATCGTCTGTCGATCGAGCCGGCGGCGATCCTGCAGCCGGAGTTTTCGCTTCCGCCCGACTGGGCCGCGCAAATGCGCCGCCAGCACTCGGCGTTCCTCACCCGCCCGTGGGAGGACAGCCTGAGCGTGGCGTTCTTCGAGACCAACGCCGCGTTCCATGAAGGGCTAGCGCTGGCGTCCGGAAACCGCTTCTTCGTCGACGCCATCCGGCGCCTGAACCGGCTCAGGCGCCTCGCGAACTACGATTGGGCCTACGGGCCGAAGCGTGTGGAGATCAGTTGCCTGGAGCACCTTGGCATCCTGGCGGCACTCGAGGCAGGCGATCGGGAGGGTGCGGCGGAATTGATGCGCAAGCACCTCGAGCTGGCCAGCACCGTGACGTAAACGAAGGCGTCGTTTGCGATCAGGCCGGAACTGCGCGCCCGCGGGCAGCGCCCGCCCGCGGCGTCACGGGTCGCCCCGCTCGAGACGTTCGAGTCGATAGCCGTAGCCGTAGATCGGCGACAGGCGGTAGCCGTTCTCCGGCCGCAGGCAGAGCTTCAGGCGCAGCATCGAGACGTGCGTATCCATCGTGCGCGACGGAATGTCGGCGATCTGCTTCCAGATCGCATCGGCAATGTACGCGCGCGACAGCGGCCGGTCGATATGCTGGAACAGCAACAGCGCGAGATCGAATTCCTTGCGCGTGAGACTCACCGGCTTGCTGTCGAAGTAAGCCTGCTTCACGGTGGTGTCGAAGCGGAACCGATCGAACTCGCGTACCGCCTCCTCGGCGTCGGCCGGATATGCGCGGCGCAGGAGCGAGCCGACGCGGGCACGCAGCATGGGGCCGGACACCGGTTTGACGATGTAATCGTCCGCGCCGGCGTCGAGGATGCGCGTGATGCCGGCCTCGTCGCTGCGGACCGTCAGGAACAGGATCGGCACGCGATGCTCGATCTGACGATCGCGCACCCACTTCAGGATCTCCAAGCCGGACATGTCGGGTACGTTCCAGTCGAGCACCAGGAGATCGAACGTTTCGCGCTGCAGGTGCTTCTTCAGCACCTTGCCTTCGTTGAAGGCGTAGCACGTGTGGCCCTCGGCCTGCAATGCCTTGCCGACGAAGTCGATCTCCGCCGGATCGTCGTCGAGTACGGCAATTCTCATGGCGCCTCTCAAGGTGGATTCCCGGTCGCCGCTTCGCTACACCTTGTAGCTCTGCAGATGAATGCTCGTTTCCGAGGCCATGATTCCCTTGATGAGGCGAACCCGCTCGAGTGATGTGGCCAGCTCGGCCAAAGTCGGCGCGCGCAGCTCCGCCAGCAGGTCCCATCGCCCGTTGGTATCGTGAAGCGAAGCCACGCTTGGCTCCCCTCGCAACGCGGCGACGACTTCGCGCGTCCTGTTTCCTTCCACGACGATGCTCATCCACGCGGCAATCTCGGCAACGCTGTGCTCCGGCCTGACGCGTACCGTGTACCCGACGATCACGCCTGCCTTTTCAAGCCTGGCGATACGGTTGGTCACCGTGGCGCGCGCGACGCCGAGCCGGTGCGCAAGAAATGCCACGGTCGCGCGAGCGTTCACGCGCAGATGCGACAGGAGCTTTTGGTCGACATCGTCCATGCAGGGCAGTCTCAGGCGGTGGCAATCGAGTCATACGATTGTATTTTGGCAATACAATAACCACATCGTGGACATTTGTACAGTGGCCCGCCGCCAGGATCGTGAAAGCACGCCTGCACCAGGCGAATCTCAACGATGCTCCCGCCGAATCCGCGCCGACGCCGCCTCCAGATCCCGCCAGGCCGGCTGCCCCGGCGCGTAGCGCGCGCGGATGTACGCGGCCAGCTCGGCCATTTGCCGGTCGTCGAACGCATCGCCGAAACCCGGCATGTAGCCGAGGCCGGCGGTCGCCGGATGGTCGATGCCGTTGTGCAGCACGCGCAGCAGGTTGTCCGGCGCGTCCTGGCTCACGCTCGTATTCAGCCCCATCAACGGGCGCACGCCGAAATGGCCGACGCCGCCCGACGCCGCATGGCACACCGCGCAGGCCGTGTCGAACGCGCGGCGGCCGTTTTCGAGGCCGAGCGTCGCGGCCGCTTCCGCGCCGCGCGCCTGGCGGGCGGCCGCATCGGCGACGGCCGCGGCATCGGCGTGCGGCGACAGCGATGCGATGTAGTGCGCGATCGCGCGCACGTCCGACTCGGGGAGCGCCGCCAGCCCGGCGACGACCGGCGCCATCGGCCCCGCGGCAACGCCGTGCTGCGCCGAAAAGCCGGTGCGCAGATAGTCGTACAGCGCGCCTTCGGTCCACGGCACGGGCGACGCTTTCGACGCGACCAGCGACGGGGCCGCCCACCCTTCCGCGACGCCGCCCGACAGATACGCGAGCCCGCCCTTCTCGGCGCCGAGCGCGTTGCGCGGCGTGTGGCACGCGCCGCAATGGCCGGCGCCGTCGACGAGGTATTTGCCGCGATTCCAGAGCGCCGAGCGATCCGGCGCCGGCGCGAACGGCTGCGCGTCGTGGAACAGCCAGTTCCAGCCGGCGACGAGCCGGCGCCGGTCGAGCGGGAACGGCAGCTTCGTCTTCGGCGGCACATGCTTCACGGCCGGCTGCGACATCAGGTACGCATACAACGCGAGCATGTCCGCTTCGCTCATGCGCGCGAACGCCGTATACGGGAATGCCGGGTACAGATGCGTGCCGTCGCGGGCGATGCCTTCGCGCATCGCGCGCGCGAAGGCGGAATACGTCCACGCACCGATGCCGGTTTCCGGATCGGGCGTGATGTTCGTCGTGTAGATCGTGCCGAACGGCGTATCGAGCGCGAGGCCGCCCGCATTGACGCGGCCGCCCGGCGCGGTATGGCATACCGCACAATCGCCGGCGAGCGCGATCTGCCGGCCGCGCTCGAGCGTCGCCGCGCTCCACATCGCGCCGTCCGCGCCGCCCGCCACCACCGGCGCGATCGGTGCGGGGCCGGGCAGCAGCGCGCACGCGAGGCCGATCAGCCCGCCGGCCACGCCGCCGCCCGCGAGCCAGCGACGCCAGCGCGGCGTCGCGGCCTGCCGGGCCGACTTCGACGATGCGTGCGCGGGCGCGTCGACCGGCACGGCGCGCGTCAGCGCGGCGCGAATGTGTTCGAGATCGAACGGCGGCGCGCGAAACCGGACGCCGGTCGCGTCGTACAGCGCATTCGCGATCGCCGCCGCCGCAGGCGCGGCGGCCTCGTCGATGCGCTGCGCGTCCCGCGCCGACAGCGCAGGCGCACGCGCATCGGCCGCGCTGCCGCGCAGCGCCACGAGCTCGTGCGAAATGGCCGCTCGCGCGTGCCCGTCCGTCTCGTCATGAGCCGGTCGGGCGGACAGACGTGCGCCCATCACGCGCGAGATCGCCGCCTCGATCTGCGACGCGGGCAATCCCGTCAGCGTCGCGCCACCCGGCTGCCCCGAGCCCTGCCCCGCCACGACGCGCCGCACGACGACGTCGCCGGTCGAGCGGTCGACATCCAGGTCGACGACCCACGCGGTCCAGCTCGCCTGTTCGTCGGCCGTCGCGCAGCTGGCCGCCGATCCGCCATCGTCGCCGCCCGGTGATCCGCTCCGCCCGGCGTCCCGCTCCCGCATCGCCGCCGCCGCGCCGTCGAAGGCAAAGCCGCGCCCGCGGAGCCAGGACGACGGCCGTTCGTTCGCCGATCCGGCCGGCGCGCCCCACGCCGCCCGCTCCGCGACCATGCGGATGACTTCGCGCGGCCCGGCATCGGCGCGCGGGTCGAGATGCTGAAGCCGCAGCGCGACCGGATCACGCCCGAGGTCGCCGGCCAGCTCGTCGATGCACGACTCGCGCGCGAACACGTGCGCCTGCGGCGGAATCGCGCGCGTCGCATCGTCGATCTCGACCGATGCGTGCGCGTGCCGATAGACGAACGTCGCCGGCGCATCCGCGCGGTTCGCGGTGACCGCCGCGCGCGATTCGTCCGACGAACGGTCGAGCTGCGCGCGATAGCGCCATGTCGTCATGCGGCCGTCGAAGGCAGTGCGGGTTTCGACGTCGAGCGCCGCGTGCGCGGCCGGATCGTCGGTCGGCCATCGATATTGCGTGTGCCGGTAGCGGGGTGCATCGCCGCCGGCATGCGCGCCGTCCGCGCCGTCCGCGCCGTCCGCGTCATGCGCCTGCGTCGCCGGTTCACTGTTCATCGTCTTGTCGCAGATATCGCGCGGCGCGATGCACCGCGCGGATGATCTCGAGATGCGTGCCGCAGCGGCACAGATTGAAGCGCAGCGCGTCGCGAATCGCGGCGGCGTCGGGTGACGGGTTGCGATCGAGCAGCGCCTTCGTGCTCATGATCATTCCGTTCAGGCAGTAGCCGCACTGCGCCGCCTGTTCGTCGATGAACGCGCGCTGGATCGGGTGCGGCGCGTCGAGCGAGCCGAGCCCTTCGAGCGTCGTGACCGCCCGCCCGGCCGCCGCGGCGACGGGCACCACGCACGCGCGCGTCGCCTGCCCGTCGATCAGCACCGTGCAGGCGCCGCACTGGCCGAGCCCGCAGCCGTACTTCGGGCCGTTCAGCGCGAAATCGTTGCGCAGCACATAGAGCAGCGGCGTATCGGGCTCGGCCGCGTCGACCGCGCGCGGCACGCCATTGACGCAGAGCGCGAGCGGTCGCGCGACGGTAGTGGAATGCGACATGGGCTGATCCGGAAAACGGGCCTGGGGACCTTGGGGCACGCCGTGCCGGCGCCGGCGCCCGGCCTTGCGCGAGACCGCCGCGCAGGCAGGGATCGCGCCGGGGCCGGGCCGCGCGCATCAGGTGGCCGCCGCCACCTTGTCGGGCGACGGCGACACGAGCGGGACGTCGAACACATCGTACCCGAACACCCACGCCGGGTCTTCGTTCGTGCGCAGCCACGTATTGTCGTGCGACACGCGCTGCACCTTCGACGCGCGCGCCGCGCGGTTCGCCTCGTACAGCGCGAACGCGGCCGGGTAGTCGCGCACGCCGACCTCGTCGAGGCAGCGCGCGAGCATCGCGGCATCTTCGATCGCCATCGCCGCGCCCTGCGCCATGTGCGGCTTCATCGGATGGCACGCGTCGCCGAGCAGCACGAGGCGGCCGCGGCTCCACAGCGGCAGCGGGTCGCGCTCGAGCAGCGGCCACCTGGTGATCGACGGCGACACGTCGATCAGGTGCTGGATATCCGGATGAAAGCCGGCGAACGCCTCGCGCATCTCGTCGCGGCTGCTGTCGACCATCGACACGCCTTCCGGCCACTCGGCCTGCGGCACGCCGGTCACGTAGTAGTACTCGTCGCGCTTCTCCGTCACGTAGTACACCATCATGTGGCGATCCTCCGACCACCACTTCACGCACATGTCGTACGGCTTGTTGCCGAGCAGCGACGCGGGGAACACCGCGCGGTGCGCGACATACCCCGTATAGCGCGGCGGTTCCGCGCCGAGCAGGTGCTCGCGGATCCGCGAATTCACGCCGTCGGCGCCGATCACGATGTCCGCGGTCTCGACGCTGCCGTCCGAGAAGATCAGGCGCACCGCGTCGCCGGTGTCGTCGACGCTCGCCACGCGCTTGCCGAAACGGATCGTGCCGGGCGTGACGGCCTGCGTCATCAGCGCATGGAAATCGCCGCGATGCACGGTCAGGTAGCTCGCGCCGTAGGCCTTCAGCGCATGGTCGCCGAGCGGAATCCGCGCGATCACGTCGGCCGTCCGCCCGTCGCGGCTGGTCCAGCAATCCGGGTGCGAACCCATGCGGTTCAGCGCGTCCTCGCAGCCGATGCGCCGCATGATCTTCATCACGTTCGGGCCGAGATGGATGCCCGCGCCGAGGCGCGAGAACGCCGGCGCCTGCTCGTACAGCGCGACGTCGTAGCCGCGGCGCTGCAGCAGGCCGGCGGCGGCCGTGCCGCCGAGGCCGGCGCCGATGATTGCGATGCGGGGTGTGCTCATGCGGATCTCCTGGTCGTGAGCCCGCCATGTCGAAGGTCATCGAGCGGGCCGATTACGTGTCGATGTAGCGTACACACTCATAATTATTCAAACAAGGAGATTGTTTGCTCGCGCCGACCCATACAGGTAAACACCTATAAAACCCCAAATTCACCACTTCTAATAGCCATCAAAGAACGCCAACCGGCTTTTGACACGTTGTAGTTTTCAAATGTACACGCTAGACTTTGTTCGAACCCGAGTGCGCTCGCCCACCCTTACCCGCCACGGAGCCTTCCGCCATGAGCAAGACCTACCGCATCGGCCAGATCGTGCCGAGTTCCAACACGACGATGGAAACCGAGATTCCCGCGATGCTGCGGTTGCGCGAGACGATCCGCCCCGAGCGCTTCACGTATCACTCGAGCCGGATGCGGATGAAGAAGGTCGTCAAGGAGGAGCTGGCCGCGATGGACGCCGAGTCGGACCGCTGCGCGCTCGAGCTGAGCGACGCGCGCGTCGACGTGCTCGGCTATGCGTGTCTCGTCGCGATCATGGCGATGGGCCACGGCTATCACCGCGTGTCGCAGGCGCGCCTGACGCAGCACACCGCCGACAACGGCGCACAGGCGCCGGTGCTGACGAGCGCGGGCGCGCTCGTCGACGCGCTGAAGGTGATCGGCGCGAAGCGCATCGTGGTGGTCGCGCCGTACATGCTGCCGCTGACCGAGCTGGTGGTCGACTACATCCGCCATGAAGGCTACGAGGTGCTCGCCTATCGCGCGCTGGAGATTCCCGACAACCTCGACGTCGGCCGCCACGACCCCGCGCGCCTGCCCGACATCGTGAAGACGCTGCCGTACCAGGACGCCGATGCGATCGTGCTGTCCGCATGCGTGCAGATGCCGTCGCTGCCCGCGGTCGCGAAGGTCGAGGCGATGACCGGCAAGCCGGTGATCACCGCGGCGATCGCCACCACCTACGCGATGCTGCGCGAGCTCGACCTCGAGCCGATCGTGCCCGGCGCGGGCGCGCTGCTGTCCGGCGCGTACTGAGCGCGCCCTCTTTCGACGGAGCCCATTCATGTCCACCTTCCTGTACGGCGCGAACGTCCATGCGAACGGCATCCGCCAGCACTACCTGCGCTACGGCGGCGCGAGCGGCGCACGCGCGGCGCGCGCCGCGATCGTGCTGATTCCCGGCATCACGAGCCCCGCGATCACGTGGGGCTTCGTCGGCGACGTGTTCGGCGCGGCGTTCGACACCTACGTGCTCGACGTGCGCGGCCGCGGGCTGTCGGAAGCGTCGCCCGGCCTCGACTACGGCCTCGACGCGCAGGCCGACGACGTCGCGGCGTTCGTCGCCGCGCTCGGCCTGTCGCGCGTGAGCCTCGTCGGCCATTCGATGGGCGCGCGGATCGCCGCGCGCGCCGCGCTGCGCGGCCCGCGCGGGCTCGCCTCGGTCGTGCTGGTCGATCCGCCGGTGTCCGGCCCCGGCCGGCGCCCGTATCCGGGCCAGCTGCCGTGGTACATCGACTCGATGGCGCTCGCCCGCGCGGGCACCGACGCCGACGGCATGCGCGCGTTCTGCCCGACCTGGACCGACGCGGAACGGCAGCTGCGCGCCGAGTGGCTGCACACGTGCGACGAGCGCGCGGTGCGCGCGTCGTACGACGGCTTTCACACCGACGATTTCCACGCGGATGCCGCACGCCTCGACGTGCCCGCGCTGCTGATCACCGCCGCGCGCGGCGACGTGGTGCGCGACGACGACGTCGCCGAGCTGCAGCGCGCGACGCCGTCGATGCGGCACGTGCGCGTGCCGGACGCCGGCCACATGATCCCGTGGGACAACGCGGCAGGCTTCTACGCGGCGTTCGGCGATTTCCTCGGCGCGCCGCTGGCCGCCTGATTCCTTTCCCTCACGCATTCACCGGAGCCGACGATGCCAGTCAGCGACATCCAACTGATCGACGCGTGGAAGCAGGTGCTCACGCTGTCGCGCCTCGAACCGGGCCAGACCGTCACGATCCTGACGAGCCCGGCCACCCATCCGCAGACGCTGTCGTGCGCGCTGATCGCGACGCAGTCGATGGGCGCGATCGTCAACCGGCTCGACCTGCCGCCCGTCAACGGCGACAAGGCGTTCAGCCGCGACCCGCTCGCGTATCTCGGCACCACGCCGCTCACCGGCAACCGCGCGGCAATCGCCGCGCTCAAGGCGAGCGACCTCGTGCTCGACCTGATGACGCTGCTGTTCTCGCCGGAGCAGCATGACATCCTGAAATCGGGCACGAAGATCCTGCTCGCGGTCGAGCCGCCGGAAGTGCTCGCGCGCATGGTGCCCACGCAGGCCGACCGCACGCGCGTGCTCGCCGCCGCCACGAAAATCGCCGCCGCGCGCGAGATGCGCGTCACGTCGGCGGCCGGCACCGCGCTCACGTGCCCGCTCGGCGATTTCCCGCCGACGGCCGAATACGGCTTCGTCGACGCACCGGGCCGCTGGGACCACTGGCCGAGCGGCTTCGCGCTGACCTACCCGAACGACCGCACCGCGCACGGCACGATCGTGATCGATCGCGGCGACATCCTGCTGCCGCAGAAGCATTACGTGAGCGAGCCGATCGTGCTGACGGTCGAAGGCGGCTATGCGACGCGCATCGAAGGCGGCGTCGACGCCGACCTGCTGCGCGACTACATGGAAACCTTCGCCGATCCGGAGGGTTACGCGATCTCGCACGTCGGCTGGGGGCTGCAGCCGCGCGCGCGCTGGTCGACGCTCGGCCTGTACGACCGCGAGGCGACGATCGGGATGGACGCGCGCGCGTTCGAGGGCAACTTCCTGTTCTCGCTCGGCCCGAACAACGAAGGCGGCGGCAGTCGCACGACCACCTGCCACATCGACATTCCGCTGCGCCGCTGCACGGTCGCGCTCGACGACGAGACCGTCGTGCGCGACGGCCGCGTGCTCGACCAACCCGCCTGACCGACCGAGACCCGCGATGAACGACCTCTCCCGCCACGCCGAAGCGCACGTCTACCAGCAGCAGGGCTTCGGCACGCCGCTGCCGCCGCACGGCAACATCGGCCTGCTGATCGTCGATTTCGTCGTCGGCTTCGCCGATCCCGCGACCTTCGGCGGCGGCAACATCGCGCCGGCGATCGCGCGCACCACGCACGCGCTCGCGCTCGCGCGCCGGCGCGGCTGGCCGGTCGCGCACAGCCGCATCGTGTACGCGGCCGACGGCAGCGACGACAACGTGTTCTCGCTGAAGGTGCCCGGCATGGCGACGCTGACCGAGGATCACCCGAACAGCGCGATCGTGCCCGAGCTCACGCCCGCCAACGGCGAGCTCGTCGTGCGCAAGACCGTGCCGTCCGCGTTCTTCGGCACCCAGCTGGCCCCCTGGCTCACGCAGCGCGCGGTGCAGACGCTGCTGGTCGCGGGCGCGGTGACGAGCGGCTGCGTGCGCGCGAGCGTCGTCGACGCGATGTCGCACGGCTTCCGCCCGCTCGTGCTGTCCGATTGCGTCGGCGACCGCGCGATCGCGCCGCACGACGCGAACCTGTTCGACATGCAGCAGAAATACGCGGCGGTGATGCCGCTCGATGCCGCGATCGCGGCGATCGACGCGGCGCGCGCGGCGGCCGCCGCGCGGTAGCCCACGGGCGGGCGCCGCGCGATTGACGCGCCGCTTCCGGCCACCTACATTCGTGTGCATCGAATGCGGCGGCACGGCGGCATCGGGCGAGACGCACGCCGATGCCGCCCCTTATCGGCCCGACTGGAACGCCTCACCGTGAACCCTTCCGAACTGCTCGCGCGCGACGGCTGCCTGACCGTGATCCGGCAGCCCGCGCCGCCCGTCAAGCCCGCGCCAGGCCAGCCGGGCAGCCCGTCGTCGTATGTGCCCGACCGGCCCGAGGCGTTCGTCGCGATTCTCGACGACGGCCGCATCCTCGGCTTCAACGGCCACGTCGATCTCGGCACCGGCATCCGCACGTCGCTCGCGCAGATCGTCGCCGAGGAGCTCGACGTGCCCGCCGCGCGGGTCGCGATGGTGCTCGGCGACACCGCGACGACACCGAACCAGGGCCCGACCATCGCCAGCGCGACGATCCAGATTTCCGCGGTACCGCTGCGCTGCGCGGCCGCGCAGGCGCGGCACGCGCTGCTGCAGCTCGCGGCCGGGCGCCTCGGTGTCGACGCCGAACGGTTGTCGAGCGACGACGGCTGCATCTTCGTGACCGGCGCGCCGGAGGGGCGACGCGTGACGTTCGCCGAGCTGGTCGCCGGGCGGCGCATCGCGCTCGAACTGGATTTGAACGCGCGCACCAAGGATCCGGCGACGTACCGGGTCGTCGGCCGCGCGTCGCCGCGGGTCGACATTCCGGCGAAGGCGACCGGCGTGCTGACGTTCGTGCACGACGTGCGCGTGCCGGGAATGCTGCACGGCCGCGTGGTCAGGCCGCCTTACGCGGGCATCGACAGCGGCCCGTTCGTCGGCGCCTCGCTCGTCGACGTCGATCGCGCATCCGTCGCCGACGTGCCCGGCCTGCGCGCCGTCGTCGTCGCGGGCGATTTCGTCGGCGTCGTCGCCGAACGCGAGGAACACGCGATACGCGCGGCGCGCCAGTTGCGCGTGACGTGGCGCCCGCTGCCCGCGCTGCCGCCGCTCGACGCCCCCGCCGCCGCGATCTCGGCCGCCCCGGCGCGGCGCCGCCTGCTGCTGGAAGAAGGCGACGTCGACGCCGCCCGCGCGCTGCCCGATGCGATCACGCTGTCGCGCACGTATGCGTGGCCGTACCAGATGCACGGCTCGATCGGCCCGTCGTGCGCGGTCGCGGACTATCGCGCACCGGGCGACGGCCGGATCACCGTGTGGTCCGGCACGCAGAACCCGGCGTCGCTGCGCTGCGATCTCGCGGCCCTCGTCGCGCGCGACGAAGCCGATTTCGACATCGTGCGGATGGAAGCGGCCGGCTGCTACGGCCGCAACGGCGCGGACGACGTGTGCGGTGACGCGCTGCTGCTGTCGCGCGCGGTCGGGCAACCGGTGCGCGTGCAGTTGTCGCGCGCCGACGAGCATATGTGGGAACCGAAGGGCGCGGGCCAGGTGATGCAGGTGACCGGCACGGTCGGCCGCGACGGCCGGCTGCTCGGCTACGACTTCTCGACCCGCTATCCGTCGAACGACGCGCCGCTGCTCGCATCGCTGCTGACCGGCGTGGTCGCGCCGGCGCCGCGCGTGTTCGAGATGGGCGACCGCACCGCCGTGTCGCCGTACGCGTGCCCGAATCGCCGTTTCGTCTGCGAGGATCTCGCGCCGCTCGTCCGCGCATCGTGGTTTCGCGGCGTGTCGGCGCTGCCGAACGCGTTCGCGCACGATGCGTTCGCCGACGAATGCGCGGCAATCGCCGGCGTCGATCCGCTGGCATTCCGCCTGCGCCATCTGAACGACGCGCGCGCCGCCGAGCTGCTGCAGGCAGTCGCCACGCGCGCCGGGTGGACAGCCCGCACGCGGCGCGAACCGAACGACGCACGCATCGCGCATGGCCGCGGCATCGCGTATGCGCGCTACGTGCACAGCCGCTTTCCGGGCTTCGGCGCGGCCTGGTCCGCATGGGTCGTCGACCTGACGGTCGATCGCGCGACGGGCGAGATCCGCGTCGAGCGGATCACCGTCGGCCAGGATACCGGCACGATGATCAATCCGGACGGCGTGCGCCACCAGGTGCACGGCAACGTGATCCAGGTGCTGAGCCGCACGCTGAAGGAGCGCGTGCGATTCGTCGACGGCAAGGTCGCGTCGCGCGAATGGGCGAGCTATCCGATCCTGACATTCGACGAGGTGCCGGCCGTCGACGTCGTGCTGATGCCGCGGCAGGGCGAGCCGCCGCTCGGCGCGGGCGAATCCGCATCGGTGCCCGGCCCGGCGGCGCTGGCGAACGCGATCTTCGATGCGACGGGCGTGCGCTTCTACGCGCCGCCGTTCACGCCGGAGACGATCCGCGCCGGCCTGCGCGCGGCAGGCCGGCTGCTCGCGCCCGAGCCGGCCGTGCCCGCAGCAGCGGGGCGCGCGTGAGCGCCGCGCGGCGGCACACGATCATGCCTCTTCGGATTCCATCATCTTGCGCAGCAGGAATTGCAGCGCCACGCGCTCGCCCGGATTGAGCGCGCCATAGGTGCGCTCCGTCACCTGCTTCGCGAACGGCACCGTCCGGTCGATCAGCGCGAGGCCGGCCGCCGTCGCGCGCACCAGCAGCTTGCGGCCGTCATCCGGATCGGGCATCACCTCGATCAGCGCGCGCGCCTTGAGCCGATCGACGACGCCGCGGATCGTCGCCTGATCGATCGCAGTTGCCTTGACGATGTCGTTCAGCGAGCACGCCTGCTGTTGCTTGACCGCGCACAGCGCGACGAACTGCGCGGCAGTAAGATCGGAATCGGGAATCGCCTCCTGAAAGATGGCGACGTGCCGCTGATAGGCACGGCGCAGCAAATGCCCGATCTGATCGTGAAAGTCGTAGGAATCCCTGGATGACGCCATGAAAGTAAGGTTGCCGGCGCGGCCTGAAACTGAAAGGTAACGAGTGTACACCCTGAACCCGACGACATCGCCCGCCTGCCCGGCAAGGTCTTGCGGGAGATCATGGCCGCCCCGGCGACGTCCGGTTTTTGAAGCGTATACGCACCATTCTGGCGCGTACCGCCCCGCCTTCCCCGTGTCTGAAAACGATCTCGCTCAACCAAAAAAACACCTTTATTAATATGGAATTATGCCGATCTTCGCGTTCCACAAAGCCTGCTTCCCAGCCTCGCGATCGGATCGGTTTTTATAGTGTGTACGCTACTTAATTGGCGTGCTATACAGACTCAAGCGAGCGCTTTGCACGGACTCGCGTCGCCCGGCATTCTTCCCAACCGCCACATCAGAGCAGGGGCAATCCCATGTCTACCGTACATTCCAGCGCCGCCGTCCCCGCGGGCGACGCACAGCACGGCAACCTGTACCGCAAGGTCGCGATCCGGCTGATCACGATCTTCTGCCTGTGCTACTTCGCCGCTTATCTCGACCGCATCAACATCGGCCTCGCGAAGCTGCAGATGCTCGATGCGCTGAAGTTCAGCGACGCCGTGTACGGCCTCGGCGCCGGCCTGTTCTTCGCCGGCTACATCCTGTTCGAAGTGCCGAGCAACCTGATCCTGCAGCGCGTCGGCGCGAAGCTCTGGATCGCCCGCATCATGGTCACGTGGGGGCTGCTGTCCGGCGCGACGATGTTCGTGCACACGCCGATGCAGTTCTACATCGTGCGGTTCCTGCTCGGCGTCGCCGAGGCGGGCTTCCTGCCCGGCGTGCTGCTGTATCTCACGCAATGGTTTCCGGACGCGCGCCGTGCGCGGATCGTCGCGTTCTTCATGGTCGGCCTGCCGCTGTCGAGCATGATCGGCAGCCCGATCTCCGGCTGGATCATGCGCTTCTTCGACGGCGTGCACGGGCTCGGCGGCTGGCAGTGGCTGTTCCTGCTGGAAGCGCTCCCGTCGATCGTGCTCGGCTTCGTGGTGCTGCGCTGGCTGCCGAACGGCATCGAGTCGGCGTCGTGGCTGAACGCCGACGAGAAGAAAGTGCTGCGCGCGAATCTCGACAGCGAACCGTCCGGCAACAAGAGCCATGCGCTCGGCAAGGCGTTCACCGACCCGAAGGTCTGGGCGCTCGGCCTCATCGACCTGTGCGTGCTGCTCGGCCTCTATGCGGTGAGCTTCTGGCTGCCGAGCATCCTGCGCGACACGGGCGTGAAGGACGCATACCAGATCGGCTGGCTGATGGTGATCCCGAACGCCGCCGCCGTGATCGGCACGCTGTACTGCGGCGCGAGCTCCGACCGCGCGCGCGAGCGGCGCTGGCACATCGTCGTGCCGTTTCTCGTCTCGGGCGCCGCGCTGGCCGTCGCGGCAACCGGCTCGCACGGCACGCTCGCGACGGTGCTGCTGTTCTCGCTGATCAATGCCGGCGCGGCCGCCGCGATGCCCGTCGTCTGGGCGCTGCCGTCGACCTTCCTGAAAGGGTCCGCCGCCGCGGGCGGGATCGCGTTCGCGTGCTCGATCGCCAACCTCGGCGGGTTCGGCAGCACGTATTTCATCGGCTGGCTGCGCGACACGTTCCATTCGCAAAGCGCGGGGCTGTACGGTTTCGCCGCGTGCATGCTGGTCGGCTGCGCGCTGGCGCTCGCGTTTCCGGCCAGGCTGGTCAACCGCTGATCGACGCGGCGCGCGGATGCACCGCATGCCGCGCGCGACCGCTAATCCGAGGCGCCCGCACATTCGGCCCATCGCTTCCTGATCGGCGAGGCCGTCGGCGACGCGCTCAACAGCATTTCCAGCCGTCGCCTGGCCTCGACGTAGGCGCGCCCCGTCACCCTCGCGAGCTGATCGTCGTGCACGGCGACGATCTGCTTCAGGATATCCGCCTCGTCATTAACCAGCCGCCATACGCCGGTTTCCGTCGCACGCAGGACGGCGTCATCGAGCGCACGCTCCGCATCCAGAAACAGCGCCGCCGGCGCGTGCGCATAACCGGCTTCCCACAGGAAATAGGACAGGTAGACGACGCGGATCAGCTCATTGAGCGAATGCCTCAGGCTCGCCTCGGAGCAGCAGCCGACGAGCGCAAGGTGGTTTGCCAGCGAAAGCTGCCGGATGTAGCCGGCCGGCAATTGAAGCAGCATCTGCTTCTTCATCCATCCAGGAACGGGCCGTCCCGGTGTTCGAGGCTTGGCTCGCGACATGTTCTCCTCACGCTGCGGCACGCCGGCCGCCCGTCGCAACCGCTCGACCGGGCAGCGGCCTGAAATCAGTAAACCGGCACCGTGTCCTCGGGCGCCCAGCTCAGCAGAACGTCCGAATCGACCGGAATGACGTCGCGCCCGCGATTCTGCACGTGAACCTTGAGCGTCTGGTCGTGCCATCCGAGGATATAGGTCGTGTTCACGCCGGCGAACACCTGCTGACGCACGCGCGCCTGGAGCCGGTTGCATGCCGAGTCCGGAATGGCGTCGCCGATGCGGTGAATCGCGATCTTTTCCGGCCGTACCGCGCATTTGCACTGCGTGCCGGTCTCGTGATCGCGAGGCAGCCTGAGCAGATTGCCGTCGGCGAGGCGGAAATCGCCGCCCTCGCGTTCCCCGGAAAAGACGTTCGCATCGCCGAGAAACGTCGCCGCGAATTCCGTCCGGGGCCGGTCGTAGATGTCCCGCGCGCTGCCTTCCTGGAGCAGCGTCCCGTTGCGCAGGATGCCGATCCGGTCGCTCAGCGTCATCGCCTCTTCCTGATCGTGCGTCACGAACAGCGTCGTGATTCCGACTTCTTTCTGGATGCGTCGAAGCTCGACCTGCATGTCCACCCGCAGCGACTTGTCCAGCGCGCTGAGCGGCTCGTCGAGCAGCAGCACGCGAGGCCGCGTGACGACCGCGCGCGCCAGCGCGACCCGCTGGCGCTGCCCGCCCGAGAGCTGATGAATGCGCCGCTCGCGATAGGCGCCGAGCTGCACCAGGTCGAGCGCCGTGTCGACGCGGCGCTTGATCTCATCGCGATCGACGCCGCGCACCGACAGCCCGAATGCGACGTTTTCGCCGACGTTCATGTTCGGAAACAGCGCATAGTTCTGGAACACCATGCCGATTTCGCGCCGCTCCACCGGAATGCGCTCCACCGAACGGCCGCCGATCTCGATCTGCCCGCTGTCGGGAAAGACGAAGCCGGCGATCATGCGCAGCAGGGTCGTCTTGCCGCTGCCCGACGGGCCCAGCAAACCGTACAGGCCGCCCTCCGGAAACCGGATCGACACGTCCTCGAGCACCCGCGCGTCGCCATACCGCTTGCTGACGTTCAATACGTTGACTTCTGCCATCACTGCTCTCCACCAAATCGATAAAGCCGCGAGACGACCACCATGATGCCCATGGAAATCATGATGATCAGCGTCGAGATCGCATTGATCGCCGGCGTGAAGCCTTTGCGGATCGCGCTGTAGATTTCCACCGGCAGCGTGGTTTGCCCGGGACTGGACAGGAAATACGACACCACGAACTGATCGAACGACACGGCGAACGCGAACAGCGCGCCCGCCACGATGCCGGGTGCGATGTTCGGCAACGTCACGCGCCACGTGATCTGCCAGCCGGTCGCCCCCAGCGAGCGGGCCGCCTGCTCCAGCTCGATCGGGAAAGTCTTCAGGCGCGCGCCGACGACGATGATCACGTAGGGCAGCGCGAGCGCAACGTGCCCGAGCAAGATCGCGTGCAGGCCCCGCCCGATGCCGATCGAAAAGAAGAAGATCAGCATCGCCGTCCCGGTGATGAGCCACGGAATCGCCATCGGCGGAAACAGCAGCGCCTGCATCTGCCGCTTGCCGGGAAACTCGTAGCGATAGAAGGCAAGCGCGGCCATCACGCCGAGCGCCGTCGACAGCACCATCGTCGACACCGCGAGCTTGACGCTCCTCAGCGCCGCGTCCATCAACTGGCTGTCGCCGATGGCCGCGCGATACCAGTCGAACGTGAAATGAATCGGCAGTTCGAACAGCGGCGACGCGTTCAACGACATCAGCGCCATGATCGCGACCGGCAGATACAGAAACCCGATGATGGCAACGACGTACAGCCGGCCGAGCAGGCCGCGCACGGCGCCCTGGCGCGCGAGCGCGCGGCCGCCGCCGTTGGATGCGCGGGGAAGGCCGGTCAATCCGCGTCGCAGCGGCGTTCCGGATTCAAGCGACTTCATTGCGATTCCCTCCTCCTCGACAGCCGCACGCCCGCGAACAGGATGACGAGCACGACGGCCAGCAGCATGAACGCCAGCGCGGCGCCCAGCGGCCAGTTGAACACCGCGACGAACTGATCCTCGACGACGGTGCCGAAAAACGTCCCCTTGCGCCCGCCGAGGAGCCGCGGCTCCATGAATGCGCCCACGACCGGCACGAAGATCAGCGCCGCGCCGGCCAGCAGCCCCGGCGCAGACAGCGGCAGGATCAGGCGGCGCAGGATGGTCGCCCGGCTCGCGCCCATCGAGCGGGCGGCTTCGATCAGCGAATCGTCGATCGCCTGCAGGCTCAGGTACGTCGTCAGCACCGAATACGGCAGATACGACTGGACGAGGCCGATCACGACGGCGGGATAGGAAAACATCAGATCGACGCTGACGTTCCACGGCGACACGTGATTGACGAGGAGATCCAGGATGCCGCCGCTGCGCAGCACCATGCTCCACGAGAAGATCCGGACGAGGCCGTTGCTCCAGAACGGCAGGATGATCAGCAGGAACAGCGCCTCCCGCGCCCGCCCGCGAATGACCTTGGCCAGCATGTATGCGCACGGGAACGCCAGCGCCGTGCAGATCGCCGTCACTTGCGCGCTGAGCCAGAGCGAGCGGGCCAGCATCGTCCGGTACAGCGGATCGGTCACGGCGGTCGCGTAATTCGCGAGCGTCAGCGACCACGACCGGCCGGCGACCGGCACATCGGTCATGAAGCTGAGCAGCAGCATGACCGACAGCGGCAGGAAGACCGCCAGCAGGAGCCAGCCGTAGGCCGGCCCGGCCAGGGTCATCGCACGAAGAAATGGCCGTTCGCCGCGCGGCGTCAACGCAATTCGCATGGCAGTCTCCAGAGCATCGATCCGTGTCGTCCCGTCATTCGGTCTGCGCCTTGATTTCCTGCCACAGCTGCAGGTACGTCTTGCGCTTGTCGTCCGTGATCGGTTCCTGAAATTGAATCCGCGCGCGCGTCGTCGCCGTGGACAGCACCGCCCGGTTGAACGAAGCGGCCGGCAGGGCCGCGACCGCCTTGACGTTGGCCGACACCGGCGCCCCGACGCGCGCATCCCATTGCGTATAGAAGCCGGGATCGATCATGTAGTTGATGAACGCCTTCGCGCCCGGCACGTTGCGCGCGCCCTTCGGGATCGACAGCGAGTCGAGCCAGCCGATCGCGCCTTCCTTGGGCACGACGAACGTCACCGGCAGCGAGAACTTGTTGCGCGCGCGCGCCGCCGATCCGCTCCAGTAGCTCGCAATGTAGAACACGCCCGACGCGGTGTACTGGTTCCAGTCGTTTTCGGAGCTCCAGAAGGTCTTCAACTGCGGCATGAGCGCCGTGAGCTTCGCCTTGACCGCATTCAGGTTCCGGATGTCGTTGATCTTCTGGCCGGTCGCGAGCGCGGCGAACTGCACGGCTTCGATCGCATCGTCGCGCAATCCGACGTGCCCCTTGTAGGCAGGATTCCACAACGATTCGATCGAATCGGGCGTGGTTCGAATCTTCGTATTGTTGACCGCGAACGACGTGACGCCCCATACCCACGGAATGCCGTACGCTTGCCCGCCGACCTCGAGCATCGGCGAGTGGCGAAGCCGCGGATCCAGATCGGGCACGTTGGACATGCCCGTCACGACGATCGGCTGCAGAAGGTTTTCGGAACGCGCCTGCTGGTTGAACGCGCTGTTGACCATCACGACGTCGTAGGTGCCCGGATTGGTCCGCAGCTTGGTCAGCATCTCCTGTTCCGAATTGAAGTAATCGTTGACGACGTGGTAGCCGGTGCGCGCCTCGAATTCCTTGAGCGCCCACGGCTCGTCCGTCCCGTATCCCTTCCAGTTCAGCACGTGAACGTCGTCGGCGCGCGCATCGTGCGACACCGACAGCGCGGCGGCCGCCACGGCCGCGGCGAGCGCGAAGCCGAACATGGTCTTGATCGTCGTCATCTTTAAGACTCCAGAAGAAATAGGTTGAATTCGCGCGGCGCGCGGCGCCGCAACCGGCCCTATCCGTTGTGATGTGATCTGATGAAAGCGGCGACCGTCTTCGGGTCGGGCGCCACCGCGCCGCCGCGCCGGGTGACCGCGTAGGCGGCCGCGGCATTCGCGTAACGGGCGGCGTCGAGCGCATCGCACCCGTCGATGAGCTTCGCCACGAAATTGCCGAGGTGGGTGTCGCCCGCGCCGTTTGCGTCGATCGCCGCCACCGGCATGCCCGGCACGTGGTCGGCGTGACGCCTGTCCTGGTCGACCAGGCATCCGTTCGCGCCGAGCCGCAGCAGCACGCCCGCGCCAGCCAGATCGAACGTGCGCCGCATCGCCTGCAGCGCCTGAAGCGGCTCGCGCTCGCCGGACAGCGCGAATGCCTCGTCGGCGTTGCAGCTGAGCCAATCGGCGCGGCGCAGCGTCCGCTCGAGCAGCGGGCGCGGGATCGACTGCACCAGCGGGCCCGGATCGAAGACGACGGTGCAGTGCGACGGCAATGCGTCGGCCCAGTCGCACAGCGCGTCCCGGCTGGCCGGATAGGACAACATGTACCCGGACAGCACGACGTAATCGCCGGGCATCACGTCGACGCGCTCCAGATCGCCGCGTTCGAGCCGGCTCTCGACGCCGACATGCGTGACGAACGTGCGTTCGGCGTTAGCGTCGACGAGGACGACGCACGTCCCTGTATCGCCGTCGTCCGAAATCGGCTGCACCACCTCGATGCCCGCGCCGCCCAGCCGCGCGCGCACGCGCTCGCCGAACGGCCCGTTCCCGTGCCGGCCGGCGTAGACGACCGCCACGCCGTACGCGCGTGCTGCCGCCATGACGTTGAACGCACCGCCGACGTCGACGTGCGCGCGTGTCGCCTGCACCTCGGTCGCGGCCGCGGGCACGCGGTCGATCTCGTACGTGAGATCGACGATCGCGCTGCCCATGTGAACGATGCGGGCCATGTGCGTCATGCCCCGCTGCGCGAACGCGCGGCGAACGCGTGCCGGGCTGTCAGCAGCCTTCGCGCGATCGGCTCCACATCCAGCGCATTGACGCGGCAGACCTCGGCCACCATCGCCGCCGGCAATTTCGCCCTGCCCTGGCAGGCACCGGCAATGGTTCCGCAGATCGCGCCGATCGTATCGGTGTCGCCGCCAAGATTCGCGCTCATCAGGCAGGCCTCCCACACGTTGCCCCCCGTTGCCGCGAGCACCGCGAATGCGGCCGGCACGGACTCCTGCGCGGCGACGCTGGTGCCGACCAGCCCCGTGATGAATTCGACTGCCGCTCGCCGGTCGCAACGCAGCACGTGGTCGACCGCCCAACGGATCCTGCCGGCGATCGACGCGCCGGCCACCCAATGCCCTTCGCGCTCGCCGAGCGTGGCGGCTTCGATCGCGACATGCGTGGCTTCATGCACGTCGGCCCCTTCGATGCCCGCGCTGACGGCCGCGGCCACGGCACTCGCGGATGCGATCGCGAGATTGGTGTTGTGGGTCGCCCGGCAGGTATCCGCGACACGCTCGACGAGCTGCATCAGCGGATCGAGCGGCGTCGCGATCCCCACGGGCCCGATGCGCATCGCCGCGCCGTTCGTATCGCCGGCCTTGCCGGCCTCGTCGACCGGGACGCCGGCGTTGATCGCCGTCAGCGCCCGTTTGGTGGACGGCCCGAGCAGGTCGTACCCGCCGCGCGCCCGGATATCGTTCTCCCAGGCGATCAGCGCGTCAACCCACCGCGCGTGGTCGAACGCGGCGCCGGAACGCAGCAGCGTTTCGGCCAGCAGCAGCGTCTGTTCGGTATCGTCCGTAATCGTCGCGGCCGGCAGCCCGGCAGACAGCGGATGGTCGGCGGTCGGCGCGACAAACCCCGTCACGTCGCCGTAAATCGCGCGAATCCCGTCAGGCGACAGGAGCTGCGTGGGCATGCCCACGGCGTCGCCAAGCGCGCAGCCCAGCAGCGCGCCGGCGGCGCGGTCAAGCTGGTCTTGATTCACTGTCTCGCTCATCGGTCAAAATTCCAGGTGCAATGCAAAGTGCGTGGGATCCAGCAGACTGACCACATACTCGATCGGGTTTCCGTCCTGTCCGCGCGTCAGGCGCCGGGTACGCAGAAACGGCGTGCCCGGCGCTCGCTTGAGCACGTCGGCATCGGCCGGCTCGAGCCCGACGATTTCCACCCATTCCTCGCCGTGATCCGGCAACATGCCGTGCTCCACGAGCGTGCGATTGAGCGAGCCTTCGATCAGGCCTTGCAGCGGGATGTCCGACAGCTCGTCGGAAAACGGAATCCGGCTGCACTCGTACGAAATGGGTTTGCCCGTGCCCGACTCCGACCGGAGCCTGTCCACCGCGATGAACATCTGCTGCTGGACGCCGATCTGGCTGGCCAGCGCCTCGTCCGGCACGAGCGCGATGCGCAGCAACTGCGTCTGCGCGCCCACCGGGGCGTTCTCCAGCGACTTCGACCAGCCGAGCTCGCTGTCGAGCAGTTGGCCGTCGTAGGTGACGAACGACCCGACACCGCCTTTTCGGGCGATCAGGCCGTCGTTGGACAGCGCGTCGAGCCCCTTTCGAACCGTGTTGCGGCTGACGGAGAAGCGCTCCATCAGCTCGCTCTCGCTGCGCAGCAACTGGCCGCGCGTCAGCCGTCCCGACAGTATTTCCTTCCGCAACGTCTCCGCCACCTTGTCCGCCTTCGACATCGTGATGGTGTTGGTTCGCTTTTTCATCCGCATCCTCCGATAGCCGGTCACGCTCACACGCCGCACCGACGAGCGGCTCGTCCGGGTGCGAAGCATAGAGAGCACTGGGTCATACATGTTCATGGTATCGGAAGATCAGGCGGACGCAAGCGGTCAGAACTTGTGGAACATGCCGAGCGAAATGCCCCGCGCGGGTGCGCCGGGATAGGCAAGCGGCAATCCGGGGTTGGCCGAGCCGGCCAGGGTGTAACTCGCCTCGTTGCGATTATCCAGATACGAAATCGTCGCGTAGAGACTGGTTCGTTTCGACAAGTCGTATTGATACATCGCACTGATCTGACGGGCGTGGTTATTTGCCGCCGTCTGATCGCGCAGCATGGCGACGCCTAAAGCCGCCATGCTCGCCGGTGTTATCTGGTATTTACCGGAAATGCCATAAACGCGAACGTTCAATCCGATATCCGTCCAGCGCGACGCATTCCATCCGGCAAAAATGGTCGCCTTTCCGATTTGATATGACGCGCCGGCTTCTATCGCGGTATCGGTCGAATTGCTGGCTTTGTTTCTTACGGCCTGCCACGCGACCGCCGCCGCGATCGGACCTTGGTTGTATTGCAGATCGGCCTGGTAGCTGGAACCGCCCGAACGCAATCCGCCCTCGGTTCCGAAACCGACGTACAGGCCCGCCTGCAGGCCCGCCACGACTGGGGATTGATAGGAAATCGTATTGCTGGTTCGAACGACGTACGTCATCAGGTTGCTGAAACCCGAGGCCTGCGTGGAGGCGCCGAACGCGTCGAGATAGCCTTGATCGTAAAACACCGGCGAATTCTGGCGCCCCATCCTGAATTCACCCCAATTCCCGGATATGCCGATCCACGCCTGTCGATTGAACATCTGCGACGGTGACGCCATGGATCCCTCGTTTGGATTGAAACCATTCTCCAACTGGAAATTGACTTTGAGCCCGGAGCCGATTTCCTCGCTTCCCTTGAGGCCGAATCGGCTTGCCCACTCGCCGCTGGAACCCATGGCGGCCGTATATCCTTTTCCCGTATTCACGTATTGAACGAACTCGTCGACGATGCCGTACATCGTCACGGACGATTGTGCGTGCGCGCCAGCGCATACCAACAAGGCAGCACAACCCGCATAGGCGTGGGTTTTCATCGCTTTCCCAATAAATGAAAGTTGACCTGACGATCTGTCGCGGGTCGTGTGACCCTCGTCCGTACTCGTCCTCAATACAAGGAACAGGAAGGAACATGTTCAATATATGAGCCCGAATTTCGGCAGTCAACGTGTATTTGGCAGTCCCGGGAAATCCCCTACGGACGGCGTTCGGGGCGCGTTTTTGTCGGACGGAATCGAGACGGACTGTCGCGCGGCTGCCTGGCTTCGTATTCCGATGCGCCTATGGCGAGCCGTTGAGGAGAAGGAGGGTTGGCGTGCTGCGATCGTGACGCGGTGAGCTGGGTGGCGACGGCCGCCGGCGGGCTGCCCGCTACTGCGGCCAATGACCCGTGACGTTCCGCGTCGACGGGTTCGGCAGGTTACGCGCCGTACGGGCGCGATGGTTTGTTCACCTCACGGACACGAACCGGCCACGCGGCTGCGCGCGTTCGCGTCGGCCGCGAGGCGGTTCGTCCGCCCGGCGTGGCGCAAGACTTCGGAATCCTTCCCCCGAAACGCCTAAAATTCAGTCATGGCCGCATTCCAGAAGGAGGCTGTCATGACTCAGTCGATGATTGGTTGGGTGGTTGGTCTTGCGGTGATCGCGGTGGTTGCAGTCGCGCTGGCGCGCCGTTACCAAAGCGAACATTCAAGTATGGAAATCGTCCAGTGGCTGGATTCCCATCACTTGGGGTGGATGCATCGCAAACACTGACGTCTCTGCGCGGGCGGCGATCACCCCGCCATGCCGAAGTTTGCCGGGGATCAGGCTCACCGAGGCCGGCGGGCGAGTGAAGCCGGCCATGTCGTTGTCTCGCCAGGGGTCTTGGCAAGGAAGGCATCATGGATGATGAAGTGTGTACGACCCATATGCACGTAGCACGCCTTCGCGTGATGAAGACCGTGTCTGGGCGCTATCGCGGAATCGTCCACTTGCACCACATCGGAGAGGATCCAGGCTCCTTCGAGCAATACGATACCGAAGGGAATTTTGCGACGGACGTGGAGGCGCGCGACGCCGCTCGAGCGCTCGCGCGCACTTTGCTCGAAGAACAAGTGCTGGAGCACGGAAAGGCGCAAGGCATCGATTGAACCTGCCTGGGCGGCTGGGTCGCTACGCAGCATCGATTGGCGACACGACGTCCATCAGCGCGTAGCGCGGCAGTTGCGCAATGCGGCCGCTTGTCCGTCGATCTGTTTGAGAAAACATCACGTCCATGCGCCGGGGGCCGGCGACACGCGGCACCGCGCCTCGCTAGCGTCGAGCAAATCGGTTTCGAGGCGAACCGGACGAAGCCCCTTCGTCTTTGTGCCGGAAATTGATACGCCCTTTGGTCAGGTCATAGACCGACAATTCCAGCCTGACCCGATCGCCAGCGAGAATGCGGATGCGATGTTTGCGCATGCGGCCCGATGCGTATGCTGCAACGACCGTGCCGTTTTCCAGGGTAACGCGAAACCTGCTGTCCGGAAGCACCTCATCCACTACGCCGTCCAGTTCCAGCAATTCTTCCTTTGCCAAATCAATTTCTCCGATCAATGTGACGCGCCGCAATTGCAGCGGCGTGCGGATTTCCGGTCCCCGGCGGGGAGCGGTTTCAGTGCAAATATCGGAAACGCTTGTGCATGGAGGCGCGTACCAGCACGACGTGCGGGCCGTACCTCGTCGGGGCGCTAACGTGCCTGGTTATCGCCGCTCGGCGGAGCGCTTCTTTCCGCTCGATTCGGTGGATGTAGAACGTGCCTTGGGCGGCACCCGGTTCAGCGCCGCGCCGTGCACCGGCCAATCCTTGGAGCGCCTTGTTGCGGGGCACGTTCGCACCTATCCGCGCAGGTCGTCTTATGCGAAAGATCTCCGACCGATCACTGCGTGGCCGATCCCACATGCAGGACCGGTGAATGATGCGGATTACTGAGGAATGATGTTCGAGGCCTGCAGCCCCTTGGGCCCGCGCTTCGTCTCGTAGCTGACCTTTTGTCCTTCAGCCAGCGTCTTGAAGCCATCGCCGCGAATCTCCGAGAAATGCGCGAACAGATCGTCGCCGCCGCTGTCAGGCGTGATGAAGCCAAAACCCTTGTTGTCGTTGAACCATTTGACGGTACCGGTATCCATGGAAAGTCTCCTGATATTGGACGCATGTATGCACCCCGATAGGGATGCACGAAAAAGGATCAAGGAGGGAGAGGACAACGAGTACCGCGTTCCGCGGTCAATGATGAGCAGCAATCGCGCTTCTTGAAGGCTTCAGAGACCGACCGTACGCTGGGCCAGACACCCTGTCAAGCTGTTTCGGTCGGTGCATTTCGCGGCAGCACAAGAACACGCCTCGATCGGCAAGGCTCGCTCCGCTGTGCACCCTTGCCTCCGTGTCTTCGAGATGTTTCGAATTTCTAATTGAAGTGTGTCGACGATTACATCAGGTCACCATCCTCCCGCGCATCGGAGATTGTTCACACTTGGCTGTGCCGGCCCGCCCTGCGCCCAATCAATGCAGCAGGCCATCCGGCAGTTCGCACAGAGCTTTCGCTGTACAAGTTCGCCAATGGGCGTAAGCTGCACTTGTTGACTGACTCGCTACCGATTCCCGCGCCACTCATGGCGCCCCCCTCCGAACGTGATCGGGCCTCTCATCGAAACCGCGCAATGCGGACGAGCGCGACGCGTATCGACTGCGTATGCGAAGCGCCTGATCGATGCGTGTCTACAGGACATGAGCATGTTCGCTAGCGCGTCCTGATCTCCTCCTCGGTCCATCCTGCTTCTGCGTCCGCGGCGCGGCCACAGACTCAAACACGCCTGGCGCGCCGGCAACGTCGGGAGGCTGGAGATGAACAGGAAAGACCCATTGAAATGGATTCGACACGATGGTTCTGGCGTCATCGAGCCGTTCCTGTCGTCTGACGCTCGCGCGGAGCTGGACCGCGCCATTCGCGATTGTCGCGATGAAATGCTTCGCGGTGGCCAGTGGCCCCGCAGCGATTGAAGGGAGAAGGCAAATGCAACTCGATTCAACCCGATTCCATATCGACCCGACACCGCGCAGGGCCGACGGGGAATACATGGCACACGCGCGGATCAGCATCAATCGTGCGGACGGCAGTGAGTGTGACGTTCAACTGAGCGGAGATCTGGCTGGCTTCGACGTGCGCGAGGATGCGATTGCCTTTGCGAAAAACTGGGCGCTCGAATGGCTCGACGCGCATTGGGCCGATGATCTCTCGGCATCGACAAATTGAACTTCGGGCGGCACGCCAGCCGCCCGGACAATGAGGGCATCGCCGGAATCGAGGCGGACGGCAATACATGCTGCGGCCAAGGCAGACTGACGCGGCGTCGAAGATCGGTCGAGAGCATCGCCTGGCAAGCACGCCCTCAAGCGGGATCATCACCACAAGAACGGACTCTGCACCGTCACCTTGCGAAGCGTGGGGAGCAGGTCAAAGGTTGGCGTTGTGAGTTGCGATGAACTGGCGACAGGACTTGGCGCTTCGGACGAGCAGAACGAGATCCTGGCATCCAGTTCGTCTTCGGGCGGGCCAATGACTATCGGGCCGCTCCCGTGCACTCGCATTGGATCGAGCAGCGTCGTATTGCGCTGACCTTCTGAAGGGATGCGCCCCCACTGCGCCGCTCATCTTTCCCGCGCTGATGCCATCGGGCCGCATGCGTTCCACGTTCCGTCAACCGAACTTCCTCCCAAGTGCGGCGCGTCGCGTCGGGATGTCATTCCTGTCTGTCGAAGGCACCCGCTTCGAGATCTTTCCTGAAATGCTGTAGCCAGTCGCTTTCGTCGCCGATCACGTATTCCTTCGTAATCTGCGTCGAGCATCTGGTTATCGTGACGTAGCCCTGCAGACCGAGGTTCTCGTCACCCTTCGGGTCGGTCGTGTCGGTTTCCTGCAAATCGAAATCGCCCTCTGCCAAACCATGGCGCTCCAGGGTCGCCAGAAAGTCTCTGTATTCATCCGGTTCGATCAGCCGCATATTCGGCCCCTCGTGTTCAGCGGAGATGCGCGGGCTCGACGTCACGGGGGCCGACGGCACCCGTTCAAGCGTTGAAATCATGCGCACCGAATCCATGCGGAATACCTCGCGATCCCGCACATACGGCGCTACCAGGCAGCAAGCGTCATTGCCTGCGGTTTTATCGTCTGGGTCCTTTCATGCTTTCCGACTCCATGGCCGCATTCCGCTCCTCACTCGCCTCGATGGGTTCCATCGCTTCGTCAACCGAGGCCGATGCGCGCTCAGCGGCCGCTTTAGCTTCGTCTTCCGGGGAGTCGACATCGCTGTTGCCGTCACCCGGGGGAAGCAGCATGTCCTTGAGCATCGCGCTCAGCTCCGGCGTGTCCCACGGCAGGCCGCGCCTGATTCGGACCTTTATGTAGTGCCTCACCTCCGCGTCCTGCTCCGCGGTTAGCGGCAGCCCCCGGAAGGTGTTTGGGAGGTCAAAGTCTGTCATCACTGTCTCCTCCTGCGAAAGCGCCTTCAGTGTAGTCCCATTACGGCCATGATGGGCCTTAACCGGTATGCCGCGAATATATGGGCGGAGCGGAAAGAAAGGGCGTATAAAGTCCGGATGACTATCCCGTTCGTTACCGCCGAGTCGGTCCTTGGGCTGTTCCGGCTAATTGCCGGGAGAGAGGAGCGCCGGGCTTCCGGCGAGTCAGCAAGGATGGCGGCGCTCCTGACGCTTGCCGAACAGCTTGCGCGCAACCATCAGGCAATGACCGAAGAGAGCTGGGACGCAGCCGTCCGTGTTGGCGGCCTGCTGTTGCAAGCGGAAATGATCAACAACGACGCCGACACGATGGCGCTTGAGCTGCTGAGCCGGCTGCGGCGGCGGAAATGAAAAGCCGCGTTCGGGCGGAGAGGGAAACATCGAACCCGAAATGCGCCCTCATCACATCCGGCGGGGCCGGTCAGCGGATCGAAGCGTGTACGGTAGCGTGATGCGGTCGAGCAGCTGCGCCGCGATGCATTCGTCATGCCGGCGACGCTTGCCGTGTAGTGAGTCGTCCCCTGTGGAGGGGGTCAACATGTCGACACATCTGCTTCTTCGCCATCATGCAAAGTGATCGCAAGGCGATTCCGCACTACCTCGTTTTACGCGCCGACTGTCCGCCGTATGTTCTGAACGCTGACCGCCATGTCCTGCGCCGCGAGGCAAGCCTTCTCCTGCGAGCATTCGCGAAAGCCCACGGCGCGCCGACCTCGATCGCGGACGACGCATGGAGCAACTTTTCCGGCTCGGAATCCATTTCGCTCCTTGAGCGCATGGAGATGCGGGCCTATGCACTGGTTCGCGGGGCCGAAAGCGAACATCAACTCCGGTTGCTGGCCGCTCTCTGACCGCACCAACGTGCACCTTCCTTGCCGACGGCGCGCTCGGCAGCTTGTTCGAAACGAAGCCTGTTGGCGCAGGCGTTCAGTCCGGCAAATCGTCGACGGCGGCGTGGCCGAAAGCGGGCGCGAGGAAACACATCGTCCGTTCAAAATCGGCGCAACGTGGGGCAAAAGTACCGACCTGTCGACACCAAGGCCACGGAGCACATATGCCGCGAGCATATATGCTTTCCACGATCGCTTGTTTTACGACGCAACGGTACGACGCTAGGATCACGGCTCGCAGTCGACTTCCCAATGGCCTCGCTGCTTTCGACCATCATGCCGACCTCCGCCGAACAGGCTGCCGACTGGCTGCTCTCCGGACTCGAACTGCGCAGTACCCTCTTCCACGTGGGCCGGTATTGCGGCGTATATCGCGCATCGACGGCCGGCCATCAGCAAGCGAGCTTCCATCTCGTGCTGGAAGGCGCATGCTGGCTGCACCTGCCCGCCAGGAACGGCCGCGCCGCGCAAAGCACACACCTCGTCGCAGGCGATGCGGTATTCCTGATGCACGACATGGTGCATTGCCTCACGCCCGACTCGAACGCGCCGTCCGATGACGAATACGCCGTGCGTATCGGCGCAATGACGCCCCTCGCCCCGCACGACCCTTCACAAGATGGCGTCGCACTGGCGTGCGGTTTCTTTGAATTCCGTTCCGATCTCGGCGATGCGATCACGAGTCTTCTGCCCGATCACATCGTCGCGCGGCACAACGACGTGAAGATGGCGGGCACGCGCACACTGTTCGACCTGATCCGCGCCGAAGCGGCGCGTGCGCAAGACGCGCCGTCGCCGCTCGTCAATCGTCTGACGGATGCCCTGTTCTTCTACGCGTTGCGTGCGGTCGCGAGCAACGACGATTTTGCGCCTGGCCTGTGGTCGGTCATGCGTCGCGCCGAATTTACGCCACTCGTCAGCGCGATCATCGAGAAGCCCGGCGACGACTGGACCACGCACGCGATGGCGGCGTTTTGCCACATGTCCCGCGCACGTTTCTGCAAGCAGTTTGCGCAGGCATGCGGACAGCCCCCCGCCCAGTTCCTTGCGCTGCTACGCATGAAGGTCGCGGCGGAAATGTTGCGACATGGAGCATCGACGCTCAGCACCGCGGAGCATGTCGGTTATCAGTCGGAATCCGCCTTTGCGCAGGCGTTCAAACGCGTCACCGGCCTGCCGCCGGGTACATGCCGCCGCGAGCCGGAGAGCATCGTCGCGACACCCGTACATTGACTTGAGACAAACGCGCATGAAAGCGAGACGGCGGCGCATTGCCGGCCCGACCGGCGCCGCCAACAATGATGGCTTTCCGATCGAGAACGCCATGAGTCGCCTGCCTCTCCAAACCGTCGAAAGCGCACCTGAAGCCAGCCGTCCTTTCCTCCAGAAGTCGCAACGCGTGACCAACGCACTGGCCGCTGTCGGACTCGAACATGCGCGGCACTCGCTGCCCTCGCAGCTTTCAGGCGGGATGGCGCAGCGCGCGGCCCTGGCGCGCTGTCTGGCCCGGGAGCCGCGCGCCCTGCTGCTCGACGAACCGTTCGGCGCGCTCGACGAAGTGACCCGCGCCGACATGCAGCAGCTTCTGATCGCCGCAGTGCGAAACACGGGCGCGTCAGCGCTTTTTGTCACTCACGACATCGACGAAGCGCTCCTCGTCGCCGATCAGATCGTGCTGCTCGGCAATCGCGGCACGCTGGTCGGACGCTGGGCAGTCGAACTTCCGCAGCCGCGGCACACGCAGGTGCGCTCGCTCGGCGAGCTGCGCATATCCATTCTTCAAGCGCTGCAGAACTCGATATCAGAGGCGGCTTGAATCCGGCAGACACAAGCGGGGAATCTTCATGTGCAACGTACCTATGTCACGACGCGAATGGCTCAAGCTCGCGTCGCTCTTTAGCGTCGCGGGTGCGGCGCCGCTTCTGAAATCGTTCGAGGCGCGCGCGGCAGCCGATCCGAATGCGCCCGTGCGCATCGGCTATCTGCCGATCACCGATGCGACGCCGCTGCTCGTGGCTCACAACAACGGCTATTTCGATGCGGCCGGCATTCAGGCGGAGAAGCCGACGCTCTTGCGAAGCTGGGCACAACTCGTCGAGGCCTTCCTCTCGGGGCAGGTCAACGTCGTGCATCTGCTGTCGCCGATGACCGTGTGGGCGCGCTACGGCAGCAAGGCGCCCGCGAAGGTCGTCGCATGGAATCACGTGAATGGCTCGGCCTTGACGGTTTCGCCCGACGTCAACACCGTGGCAAACCTCGGCGGCAAGACGGTTGCCGTGCCGTTCTGGTATTCGATTCACAACGTCGTGCTGCAGGACATGCTGCGCGCGCAAGGTCTGACGCCCGTGCTCAAGCATTCGGGCTCGCCAGGGCCGAAGGAAGTCAACCTGGTCGTGATGGCGCCATCCGACATGCCGCCCGCGCTGGCCTCGAAAAAGATCGCGGGATATATCGTCGCCGAGCCGTTCAATGCGGCGGCCGAGCAACTGAACGTCGGCAAGATTCTCCGCTTCACGGGCGACGTGTGGCGCAACCACGCATGCTGCGTGATCTTCATGCACGAGCAGGACCTGACGCAACGTGCGGCGTGGTCGCAGAAGGTCGTCGATGCGATCGTCAAAGCGCAACTGTGGACGCGCGCCAATCCGCAAGAGGCGGCAAAACTGCTGTCGAAAGAAGGCCCGAATCGCTACACGCCGCACGCATCGCAACTGCTCGCACGCGTGCTCGCGCCGCAAGCAGCCGATGAGGGGCGCTATCTCGGCGATCGGGCAATCCAGCACGCGAACTGGGGCTCGAAGCGCATCGACTTTCAGCCGTACCCGTATCCGAGCTACACGGAAGAGCTCGTGCGCCGGCTGAAAACGACGCAAGTGGAAGGTGCGAGCCAATTCCTCGCGTCGCTCGATCCGAAACGGGTCGCAAGCGATCTGGTAGACGACCGGTTCGTGAAGAAGAGCATGGAAGCACTGGGGGGCTTGTCGGCGTTCGGTCTGGATACGGGTTATACGCGCAAGGAGACGATCGTTGTCTAGCGTGCTTGTCCGGGAAACGTCGTCGTCCGCGCGGCGCCGTGCGCCTGCGTCCACGCATTGGCGCAGCGTCGTGCTGGGGGGCGCGGGGCTGGCGGCCGCATTGGCGCTTTGGTGGCTCGCCGTCACGCTGCTCGCGGGCCACAATGCGATGGCCGCACAGTTCGCCCCGCAGCGGGCCTTCGAAGCCCTGCCCTCGCTCATAGCCGAGGATCAGTTGCTCGTGCATGTGGCGACCAGTCTCAAGCGCATCGCTGTCGGGCTTGCGTGGGCGGTCGTGGTCGGCGTGCCGTTGGGATTCGCGCTCGGCCGTCTGCGCTGGCTCGAACGGACGCTCTCGCCGACGCTGCAGTTTCTCCGTATGATCTCGCCGCTTTCGTGGATGCCGCTTGCGGTGATGTCGCTTGGCGTCGGCGATCGTGCGGTGCATTTCCTGCTCGGGTTCGCCGCTGTCTGGCCGCTCGTGATGAGCACGGCATCGGGCGTCGCGCATCTCGACCGGCGCTGGATCCAGCTTGGCGAAAGTCTTGCCGCCACGCGCGCGGAAATGCTCTGGCACATCTACGTGCCGGGCATCGCTGCGCATGTGCTCACCGGTGTGCGCCTCGCGATCGGCATCTTGTGGATCGTGCTGGTCCCGGCGGAAATGCTCGGCGTGAGCGCGGGACTCGGCTATCTGATTCTCGACACACGCGACCGGCTGGCATATTCGGAACTGATGGCCGTCATACTCGTGATCGGCGTATTGGGCTTTCTGCTGGACCTGGCAGCGCGCGCTATCGCTGCGCGCCTGTCGAGCGACGTGGCCGTGCGGGATCGGTAGATCCATTGTTGTTGCACGAATACGAGCACACGCTCGTGTGAATCGTGCTCATGAACGACGTTCTGACACTCTGGTGAACCGGTCCGTCCCGATAGTTGCGCGTTTCTGCTCACGCACGCTCAGACGAACAAGGACGACCATGATTCGATACTTCGCCGCAGCTTCGCTTCAGGCGGCGAGGGTGGTTCGTCGAATGTCGCAGACGCTGTCAGCCGCGCGATATCGTCGCTAGCGGAATCATGGATTTTCGGCAGTAGTACTTCTCTTGGCGTGATCAGCGGAAAGTCATGCCAGTGTGCTTCGGATCGGACACGAACGCGTAGGTCTCGCCAGCCTTGTCCGCGCAGATCAGACCCGAAGGCATGAGATCAGTCGGCAGTGTTACTTGTCTGGTCTATGTTCAAGGACAGCATTGTGAGACTGTGGACGTCTTTACTGAGAGATAACATGTGGGCTCTCAGAAAAGGTGTCTTTGAGCCCCTCGAAGAATCAAGGACTTGGACATCTTTTTTGAGACGACTGCATAGTCGTCTCAAAAAAAGTGTCCTTGGACACGGGAATTCTCAGAAAAACTGTCTTTGGGACGCGCCCACCCACGTCCGAGTGCCCCTGTAGTACCGAGCGAAAAATAATCTCGACGATTCCTGTTTTTTTAGTGTCAACCGCCCTCCTGGCCAACTCGATCAACGGCTTTCAAAACAGCGTCGAGCCGGGGGCTCGTTGCCTTCCGTTTCCCTCTGGAACACGTAATCTAGGTGGTAGCGCAGAAATGCCGATTGCCTAGCGTTGGGCTCCCGGCGCAGGGGCGCAGGTATACCGAGCAACATCCGGTCATGCGCACCGACCGTCGATGAGACGCGCATGACCCCAGTGACTGGGTCAAAGCCAATCAGTCCTGCATCAAACAACTTATCCAACGTTGCCACCAAGGGTAGGCCGTTGTTCGGGTCTAAACGCTCGTCGTCAGTCGAGTCGGCCCAGGGCTTCGCGTGCGAGGCAACCACTACGCGAGTTACGGAACATCCTGTGACGGCGCATGCGTTACCCCACAAGGCCAGCACGTCGTCACGGTACTTGCCTTGGCCCAAACGAGCCTCAATCGCCTGCTCGCGGATGGTGCGATTGCGCGGGCTATTCTCAGCATCATCTGTTCGGTCAGCACCGTCTCCGCCGCGTGCACGATCGCAGATCGCCTTTTGCCGATCCTCAATTAGGTATTGAATCTGAAGAGACAGGCGTACCGCTGTCTGCTGAGCCACATACTCAGTAAGGCCCGTAGACAACAACTGATCGCTTAGCGCGGTATCGAGGTCGATATCGCCATCGGAGGCCAGCCATGCCGTTGCGACGTCGATTAGCGCAGAACCGCACAATTCCATCGCGTCACGATGGGTAGTGTTCCAACGAAACGCGATCTCATCCGCATTGACGCATGCGCGGATAAATACTTGCCGAAGAGTGGCAAACTCGCGGAGCACTACATCAGTCGCGCGAGAGCGACTGCGCCGCATATCTATCGAACTTAGCGCTTGATGGAGATGCTCAAGTGCGACCGTCCCGCCAAACGCCCCGCCGTTATTGCTTTGAACGTACATAACAACGATTGCGCGTTCGATTTGTGTGATACCTCGCCAAAAGCGCTGCCACCTGTCTGTCCTGAGCCGACGATCGGACCTCGCCCCGCTGTGGCACTCGAGTATCCAGTTGTAGCGCTCGAGTAGCTGGACAAGGCGTAGGGCCGCGTCCTCCGCCATCTCAACATAGATATCGGCGCCAGGGAAAAGCTTGACCAACACAGTTCCTTCCGATCCCTCAAGGACATCCGTTGAACGCATCAGATATTTCCCCGAGCCCGAATGCACGAGCTGTTGTTGTATAAATCTTCAAGCTACCGTTCACGAACCCGTCCGCAGGCGACTCGAGGAGCTTGCAGGTGCTCGCAATCTCGCTCGGTTTACCTAAATCCCTTTGCGTACATGCCTCCAGAAGGCCGCCAGTACGGGCAACCGGCGCCCGACCGAAGGCTAAATTGGCTTTAAGCAACGGTCGGAGCCTCCGTCGCGCTCTCCTCGTCGTTCTCCAACGCCGCCTCGTAAGCAATTTGCTGCCTGAACCACTTGTCGCGCAGTTCCGGATCGGACTCGATCTGACGTGCAATCGCAAGACTCTCGCGATACTGCGCCGCAGCAGCCGTCATCGTCCACGACACGTTCAGCCCCATGTCCTCGACGGTTGCCCGGAGATCCGCAAGGCCCACGCGGAAGAACTCCTTGCGCGGATTGACCTTGTTGACCTGCGCCTCGAAAAACTTGCGATGCAGCGTCCGCTCGAGATCCGGAGCATTCTCCGACCAAATCATCGCGTGGACATCGAATGAAAACGGCACGCTCGCATCACCAAGCTCCCGAACACGGTCCAACGGCTCAAGGCGACGCGTCAGGCCAACCTTGTAAACATGCTCGCCGAACGAGCCGATGTTGGAGATGATGTAGACGTGACCGGCTTTCGTTTGCTGCGCCATCGAAAGCGCGCGCTGGTTCTTCTCTTCCGCCTGTTGCAACTTTTCTTCGAGCTCGGCAAGCTGAGCCTCGAACTGCGCCTTCTGCTCTTCCGAGGCTCGAGCAATCTGACTTTGCGCCTTCTCCATCGCGCGGCGAATGAGATCTTGCTCTTTCGCAGCGTCACGCATCGCACGCTCATACTCCCGGCGAGCCTTCTCCTCCTCGCGCATCTGCTCACGAATCTGTCGCTGCTCCTCCTTCTCGCGCTCGCGGAGCTCGTACGTCCGTACCGCCCAGACCAGCTCGTCGATGCGCGCGTCGATGTACTCCTTCAAAATCCGTGCATTCCGGAACGCGGCGCCGTTGTGGTTCACTAGTGCGGCGGCATCCCTGATTTCCTGTTGCAATGTGCCGAAGTTGTCCACTTTGGCGCGCGAGAGGATGGAATCCACCTTCCCGTTAAAGGCATCGACCACAAATCTGACAGCAGTATCGCGGCGGATTTTCTCCACGTAATCGCACTCGGCAGCCCGTTTCTGTATTGCCATCAATTTCGAATAGTCGCGCGCGACTTTGAGTTGTTTCCCGGCCTCTGTATGCGAATAGGTCTCGGCAAGCTCATCGAGCAAACTGTGGCTGGGAATCATGTACGAATCCCCGTAGCCGTCAATGACGTTCTTCATGGCGGCCACAGTCGCTGTAAGGCGGTCGGCATCTTCCAGCGCACGAAGAGCATCACCTCCGATTTCCTCCGCCCGCGTACGAGCGTCCTCGATAACCTTCGCTGCCTGCAAGCTCGCGCGCGAAATCATCTGCTCCGCCTCGCCGCGCTTCTGCTTGGCTTCAGCAGTCGCTTCTGCCACTAAGCGTGTCGCCTCTTCCACGGCAGCAGCAACCGACGCCGTGGACTGGCTCTCGGCAAAGCTCAGGATTTGAGCAGCTTCGGACCTGATGCGGTCAGCCTCGACCACAGCGTCACGTATATCGACAAACCTGGAGAGCGAGTATCTCTCCGCCGTCGCTGTCGCCAGTTGCTCTCGCAAGTCGGCAATCGCATGCGCGTTCGTGGCATCGTTTTCCTCCTTCGCTATTCGCAACGCTTCGAAGCGCACGCCGAGGTCGGCAAACTCCTTCTTGATTGCTGACAACGCCTGGGAGGCGGCGGCGTATCGCCACAGCAACACTGCGACGAGGATGACAAGAATTATTAGAGTTAAAGCCACGGTCTCTCTCAAGGTTCTGCGTGCCGTCGACTCTGGTAGCGGTCCTGGCACACCTATTTGATTTTTTCAACAGGCGCTACTTTGCCACGTTCTCGTCGAAAATACATGAGAGAAGCTCAAAATGCCTAGACCGAATCCTGAGGTATAGCTCGAACGTTTCTCAACTCTAGATCACGTTTAACCGTATGCGCGCTGACGCAACCTTGAACGCGTCGGCTGAATAACCTGTGACGCGCAACCGTTCACAACGCGCGGAGCTACCGCGGCACTACGGTGCGTACGCCACACGTAGAGCTCTCGCCCGTTGTCCATAGTTTCGTTCCAGCCATCGGCCGACGACGCCGCTGTGAACAATTCAATTACTTTGCGAACGGCGATCCTTTTCTTCGAAGGTGGAGACATCATGTCGGGCAACAACGATCGGCGACGCACCCGTCTCGCGTAGCGACTCGATACTGACGGACCATGTCCCGTTACCGTGTCGCGCCCAGATTTCAGTTTCGCGCAGGCGTACCGACCTTTGATTACAAGACTGCTGAGCAGCTCGTGTCAGAAGGGCACACTGAAGACCCGCTGCGTTACGTCACATCGCTCGAGACCGGTGCGGCGGGATAGGTCGGGACATACGTTGCGCGCCTGCAAAATAGCGGCTACTCTCATGTCATCTTGGTCCATGTTCGGCGAAAGAAAACAGGGAGCGGGACTTACCGGCTTGGACGTGGTTCCGCGTATGTTCCCGCCCCACCTCTTCAAATGCCCGCTTGACGGGCTGACCATAGATTCTTTTTCATGTCCACTTGGCCGAATGTCCATTCGAGTATTGTGCATTTCGGACTAGCGTACGCACGAACGGTAGTTCGTCGAACTATTCGGGTGTAGTACGCGATGCGACTGCGTCGTGAGACGTTCGCGTCGGACAGGTGGCTGGTCACCGAGGTATGCAGTGTGGGCCAAAACTGCTACTTCGCCACGCACGGCACGAATATCGGCCCGCTTACACTTGTCGTGCACGGCATAGATCCTGTAAGAGGATTTCGACGACCGCCTCTTCTGCAATCAATAAACCATGAGAAGACATTGTCTCGGTCAGTGTTGGATCCCATGATGCAAGCACAGGTGTACCCGACAGATCTCGAATATCTTGCTCACTTCGATGTGAAGCCGCCAGTTCGTAGTCTTCCGCATTAAAATGCCAAGATGACGTCGCCCACTTTCGTCGGACAAAGTTGCCAATAGACAACCCAGCCCAGTCAAAGTCGCCGTGATACATAAGCTGGGCGCCCGCGCTCCCCAGTTGATCGAGCAAAACGCGCTGAGCAGCCGCAGGCATCCCGTCAGTGCAAATAAGCGGTGCGCATGCTTTGCCCAATCGATCTGCCGCAATCGTGACGACTTCAGGGTTTTCGCAGACGTAAACCACGCGATCTTTTACTGCCCACGCAGGTGGATTTCTCACGAGCGATCGAAGCGATATGTAGGATGGCTCACCGAAGTGACCCTGTTGGCGCCCGGCTCGTACAGGAACGTTCATGAATAGAGCGGGTCTTGCCAGTTCGTTGACAAAGATGCCTTGTTGGGCCCATATCTCCCGCGAGGATTCGTCGGGTTGGTTAGCGTCCGCCGTGTTGAACTGCGAATCGTCATCATCCGATTCAACAGCCTTCTGACGGCGACGACATATGGACAAGATCAACGTTGCGACAGCCTGCCCGTTATCGAGACTGTGTGCGTCACCGAGAACTTCGGCAGCAAGCTGCGCTCTCGGCATTCCGGATGCAGGCAAGCGCGAAAGCACGGCGCACGCCCTCTGAAGCAGGCGTCGCGCGACCTCCAGATCCTTCTTCGATAGCCGCTTGAGCAGGCCGAGCGAACTGGGAGACGTAAGGAACTCGACGACTCTTGAGTCTCCTGCTGTTTTCTGTAACTCGATCCAACGTGCCTGACTCTCTGCGTGCTCAAGCGCAGAAAGAATCGGTCCATCCAGGCGCTCCAGTGCATCCCTGAGAGAAGGTGCGACGCCACTCGACCGTAGCGCTTCGTCGAGCGCGACGACATCGAGCGTGATCGACTGCGAATTACTGACAGCTTTCCCGCTTAACAGTGCTAACGCCTCATACTCGTGCGGCTGCAACCCCGTCAGCTTAAGGCTCGGCGGAGATTGTTCAAGGGAAAGGCGCGCATAGCGGGCCCTCATCCGCTGCCGAAGCCGGAAAAGTGCTTCGCCCCCTAATAGGTTCTGTAGTCGTATGTCTTCGGTGTCGTTCATCGCCGTCAAATCCCTGCTGGCATTGTTACCCAATCAATCTCGCGGGTTCAGGGCCGCGGCGTCTGGCCTTACCGTCCCAGATCCACCTGGATACAAAGACAGCGTCAACGCCTTCACGCCGCTGCAAGTGGCAGATGGCTACTCCTGGCAAAGTAGCGTAACAGGCCCATTCACGTTCACTCGTAATAACGAAATCCAGGTCGAACTCCCTGATGAGCCCCATGCAATGTGCACGAGCCGGATCGTCAATGCCCGCAAACGCCTCATCGAGCAACATGAGCCTCGGCGCGTAGGGATTGGTGCTCTGACTATAAAAGCTTGCAATCGCGGCAAACAGCGGGACAGTCAAACCCAACGCGCGTTCACCGCTGGAAGCGGGGCCACTGAGCTTTTTCCATTGGCCTGCCTGCAGGCGCTCAACCCGGAAACGGTGCCACCGGCGATAGTCGAGCGCACGCGAAAGTTGGTCAAACAGGCTGCCTGCAGTGTCACTCTCGTTCGGCAGTACCACGGAGTCTGCCCGATCGCGCTCCGCCTTAATCTGTAGGTGCAACATATTGCCGACTACCCGACGATCTTCCATCGACCATAAGTCAGTGCTCGTGTTCAGAAGACGTTCGCGCGCAATATCAAGGCCAACCGGGGCACCTTCAAGCTCGGTCAACTGCTGCCAGCGCAACCTGTATCTGACACCGGTCGAAGTGGGCCGCTTTTCCAGTTCTTTGTTGACGGCATTAACGTGTGCTTCAGCCGCCCGAAGCATCCGCTGTATCTCCGTGGCAATTTCAGCCTGAAGGTGATTCTCGAGGACTGCGCGCTCGTGTGCGGACAGTAGTTCTCCTCGCTGGGCGATCTCGTCTGCAAGTCGCGCTGCCAGTTGGTCGGGGCGATCTTGTTTGCCGTGAAAGATTACGTAGACGATGAGACCCCAGTCGCTGGTTTCGGCAACAGCCTGGTGACCCAGACTACCCAAGGTGCGCTGAAGATCCATCAGATCTTCGCTGACACGCTTCTGGACGCGTGTCCAGCTGTTGTCATCGTCGGATATGTCAACGAGCTCCTGCTCAATGCGACGCGCTACCGCTAGCGCCGACTCAATTGTCCATGTCGTCGAGGCGTCGGGAAGATCGAGCCGTGGCAACGCCGAGGCGAGCAGACTGCTTGCGGCGAAATGTTGCAACTGGACAACCGCCCGCATCCGCGTCTCTATTTGACCATCGAGTACGATTTGGGCACTCTTCGCACGCTCTGCCGCAGTCGCACGACGCTCGCCGGCGGTGCGACGCGCTTCATTGGCCGCGGTCAGAGCGTATTCTGCGGACGTCACGCTCTCCTTTGCTTCGTCAAGTTTGATCAGGAGAATCTCTACTTCTGTTCCCACAGTGTCTCGAAGCGTTTCAAACCGAACGGCGGCTTCTTGAGCTTCCGCCCGCGCGTCGCTCAAGCGTTCCAACGAATCCGAATGCTGTTGTTGTGCTTCGCGTTCGCGTGCTTCCTGCACCGCAAGATCAGGCTGCACACGCCGATAGTCGCGCGCGAAACTGACGATATCGTGATGTTTGTCGATGCAGTAAACCAAGGCCTCTTCAACGCTTGCCAGTGCGAGTTCATCGGGCGGAAGACGGAGATCGGCAGCGTCTCGCTGCAGACTCTCTATGGCCATGTGCCATGCCTGCTCGGCATCACGGCACTGTACCTCTGCCCTGTCCAGACGAGCGCGTGCAGCTTGCAGCGTCTGCGTCGCGACCGATACGACCTGTAGGGCGTTGAAGAATTCCGTTTCGGTCGGTGCCGATGACAGTTCCAAATCGGCCTGTCGTCGATCGGCAGCGAGCGTCTCCAAGTCCACCAGAACGTTTTGCAGGAATACATCCAACCTTTGAAGCTCGACTCGGATGATCTCAAGACGCCGTGCCCGCGCTTGCGCCCGTGCGTGCTGTCCGATGTACATCGCCAGTGCCTTGCTGCCCCGGCCAGACAACGAGCCAAGCCGAAACCTTCCAGATGGTGATACCCAGGTTTCGCTTTCAGTATCGATCGCCGTTTCATCTTCGGTGCATGCTACGCTTGACAGCAAGCGGTGAACGACAGCACTAGGGATGGGACTGTCGGCTGGACAATCGGGCTGCAACCAGTCCGCAAGACTCTGCACAACAGCCGGCCGAGACGCCCAATATGTATCAAGCCAGGGTTGCCCATCTTGTGCATGGACAATGCCATCCGCGGCGACCCAGGCGTCCAGGAGGCCCGAAGCTTCCAACGCGGCCTCGATGCCTGCGCGCTGCGCGTCATCGACATGTGCCCTGAAATCTACCAGACGATAAAACGCGGTACCCTGAGACTCGGATCGGGTCTGCTCGCCGCGCATGTAAGGTGCAGGGGGCATTGCGTCGCGTCCAGCGCTCAATTCGTCGCGCTCGACCTGTAGCGCTGCAACTTGTCGCTCATACACTTTGCGCTGTTCGATGAGCGATGCTTCGCTGGATGCAAACTGTGATTGACGTTGCCGATGCGCGAGCTCAAGGCTGGATTTCGCCGGATTCTGGGCGTCTGGCTTTGCCACCCACTCAGTCAATGCAAGGATGTGCGGATGCGCGTCCCATTCAAGCTGGACCAGTTCTTCCGAGTGCACGGTCCAGGCGTCAATGAACGCCTGCCCTTCCCGCTCTGCTTCCATGTCAGCTTCGGTACGCCGTTCCACAGCCTCGGTCATCTCTTCTTGCGCTTCCTTGAAAGCGCGTTGAATCTCCTTCAGGCGCACATTGGCCTGCTCCGCGGCGCGTGCGCGTTGCCTAAGCGTCGCGATCGCATCGCGACGAGCGGTCGTGGCGATTCTGAGACCTGATGTCGCTGCGTCAAATTCCCCATCGGTGACCGAGCCGACCTCTTCAGGCGTCCCCTTGATCAGCGGATTATCAGCAAGTTCGGACGCAACGCCTGCCTCGAGCGCGTACGGTACGCAATCGTTTCTGGCACCAGTGAACATGCGCTCGATGGCACGGACCTTGGCCACATAGTCTTGCGTCCGTGCAGTCTCGTCGCGGAGCCGCTTGTAATTCGCTTCGCTTGCTTTTTCTTCTGACGCTAGTGCTCGCAATCGGCGCTCGTGGTCCTCCTTCGCATTTTGCAACCGGTTGGCGTCCTGCATGGTCGGATTTGCCCGCAGCGTCTCCTGTCTGGCCCGTTCCGCGCTTACCCGGGTCTGTGCATCCTCGAATGCCTTCGTCGCACTCGCTTCAGCCCCAATTGCCGCGTTCAGTGCGGCCTGTTCAGCGTTTCGCGACGCACTAGCGTTATCAAACTCCGTCTGTGCTTGGCGCAAAACCCGCGCCTGGCGGCGACTCTGGATGCATGCGTAACGCTCATAGTCGGCGTTGAAGCCGCTTACAGCTTTGTGTAGCGCCTTGATGTCATCAAGCTGCCGACGGTCTTCCTCGAGCTGGTTCAATGAATCCGCGACATCAGTAAGCATGTCAGCCGGCATTGGCGGAAGCGCCTCCGTTAGCGCATGTGAAAGTCCCGCTTCGTCCGGCTTGCGCGACAGCTGTGGCTGACGCAACTGGATCAATGTGTCCATCAGGGCATCGTAGCGCCTCTCGCCGAGACTAAAGAGCTTCTCGTCGACTGCTCGCCGATATTGCGTGGCATTGTTAAAGAGCTTGCCATGACCCTCGATGGATTCGTGAAGTCGTTCCCGCGTCAGCGCATTGCCTTGCGGGCTGACGAGTTGGAAGTCCCGGTTGATCCTTGAGCCATTGTTCTCACCATTTGAGAGGATAAAGAACCAGGCCTCGACATTGGGTTTTCCCTCTACAGCCGAGAGGCCCGCACCAAGCGTCACATAGTAAAAATTTCCGTCGCGGTCACGCCGACCAAACTCGATCCAGGTGTAACCGATCCGGCGTTTATATCCGCCGACCAGCAAATTCCATGACATTTTCTTACCGCTGTCGCCGTCAGGTTCGACTCGACTGGAGCGCAGGTTGGCGTCGAAGAGGAATGGCAACGTGAGCGACAGAACCTTTGATTTCCCGGTTCCGTTATTGCCACGGAACAGCAATCGACCATCATGAAACCAGAACTCCTCCATGTCGTAGTGAAATAACTCGACAACCCCGAGACGCAATGGCTGCCATCGCTCGAGCACCGGCTCGGGTAAATCCGCTCGGATCGTGGGAACGATTTTCTGGAAGAGATCGTCTTCACTCATTTTCAATTGCTCCAGTCTTCGGCGGTTCGGAACCGCGCCTTGATTGCCTCACGTCGAGCTCACCGATTGCGAAGCGTGAAATAGCGGGCAGTGGACGAACGCTTCCGCCGACGCACTCGACAAGATGCAAGCCGCTGAGTCGTTCCAGCGCGATTTCCGTCAGTTCAGCTTCCGCACCGGGCTCTCGCGCAGACTTGCGCCAAAGTCGCCCATGGCGGTCTGTTGCTTCACGAATGAATGCAGTGACGGCGGCAACAGTCGTGATGCCAGTTGTTTGCCCCTCTCTGAAGCGGGTTGCAAGATATTCAGCGACGAGCAATGTGACGTGTCCTTCTGTTCCTTCAGCCGGCATTGCGATGTCCGTCAAGGTGCCGTCATCCGTCAGAGCAAGTCCTTCGGCACGCTGTTCCGCCACGAGGCCGGTGGCGTCGCACAACCGGGTCGCCATCGGACCACGCTGGTTGACGAAATAATTCAATTCATCTGCGCGAAGCGAATCGAGATAAACAACCGGGTCGTCGAGAAGGCGGCGTGACAAGGCATGGCGAATCGCAGTTCGTCGTCCATCCTCGTTTTCCGGCACGTGTTCCGATACCAGCGCGTGCAATCTCTCATCCAGGCTGGTGGGAGTCTGCCCAGCAAGCCATGTAGAAGGTCCGCGGGCAGCGGCGAGCATCCCGGACAGCGCCCTGAGTTGGATGTCGTAGAGCGCATCCGCTTCAGGGCCGACTTGAGAATGAATGAAGTCGTCCTCGTCTCCGGCAACGCGTGTCAGGACTCCCAAATCCAACAGCAGACGACAGACCGTGACAAGTTCACGACGTTCGGAGGCGCTGGCAAGCGCAAATGAGAAGCTCCGTCCTGTGATGGTGGTGTCCGCGGCTAACTCCATTACCCGTTCGCCAAGCTCCCGCAAAGTCGTCTGCGAATCTGTCCGCTCTAGTACAGCGCACGCAAGACAAAGCAGAACGTAGCGTCGCCGGTCAAAGTTGGGTAGACCTCGCGTAGGGTCACCTGTGTCAGAAGGCCTCTTGTACAACCTCGCACCCTCACGCTCCACCACGAGAGTCCACCCGGTTTCGCGCGCGAACCATTCCCGGAGCTTGTCCGCCTGTCGCCGAACAGACGCGAACCCGGGATGCGCCGAGCCGAGCATAGGCCGCATCAGGATCGCACACAGTCCGTTCTGGAAATCTTCCCGTTGTTGACGCGCCTGTAACTCCCCAATTTGCCTGCTATCCGATGCACTACGCGTCTCACGAGGTGGAGTTGTCATTGCAGCCCGACCTCTGTGATGGTCAAGAGATGATCTCGGCCGCTAAAGATGCCATCCGGGGTGCGAACTTCAGCTCTGGAATCATTCGCCAGCGGCTCGAGTCGTACCAGTAATAGTCCATCTCCCGTCAGTCGTTCGACTGAAGTCTCCGGGTTTTTCTGCTCACCTAACGCTTCTCCCAAGAGGCTAAGAAACAGGCCGAAGGCAGCAGGGTCAAGCTCGCCAAGTTCTGACAATCGCGTCGGTCGACCAGTTGCCAGCCGTTGCCTTGCTGCTTCGACCTGTCGAAACTCTTCTGCGAACAAGGAAGACAGCATCTCTCGCTCAGCAGAGCGGCTACGAATTTTGGGGAGTGGTCCTCGCGGAGCCATTTCTCCGTATTCACGAAGGCGTGGATTAATTTTGATTGGGGGCGCTTCGGCCCACGGTGTGTTTGCGGGAAGATCGGTATCCAGGTCTGGATTTAAGGAGAAATGCCTCGCCGGATTCAGTGCGAACGTCGCACGTGCCATCCGGTGCGCGTCATCGTCGGTCTCGCATGCGGCAAACCACCCGGCAAGTACCCGAAAATCAGCCGATCGATCGCTTCGGCCACTGCGACGGTCATTGATCGTAGCGATCGCCTGCAGTAACTGAGGGATGGCCGTGCGTGCTTTGTCTCGGAGCAATTCGACTTGTGCACGAGTGTGCTCGCTGGGAAGGAACCAGCCGCGCAACCCTTTCCAGCGGTCTAGCCACTCGCGCCATCGCCGCACTCGTTCCTGAGAAGCCTCAAGTTCGTCGCCAGGCGCCGCATCCTTCGCCTCCCGCTCAGCCACCTGTTGCAACGCTGCATTGATGCGCGGTGCAATTTGCAAAATCAGGGAAGAGATTCCGTCAGACCGGCGTACCAGATCGCCGAGGAAACGCTCAAGATAATCAATGAGGCGTCTCTTGTACGCGACCACAGCCGTCGCTTCAGCCAGTTGCAATTCCAGAGTTCTGGCAACTCCAGCCATGAAGGCCTGCGCATTGTCGGCAAGTTTTTCGAATACCTGCACGAGATCGCGCAGCACCTCGTGCACCTTTGGTACGTCTATATCCCCGTGCGTATCGAGCAAGGCTTTCAACATACCAAGCCGAGACGCAATATCCTCGAGCGCTACTGATTGCAGCTCGGCACGCCTACGAAGGCTATTGCTGAACGCCACGAGCGCTGTTTCGATAGCCTCACCACCAGCGGAGAGGCGGTAAAGAAACCGGGCCCTGTAGAAGTCACTCAAACTTGAAACGCGAGCAGTATCTGGCTGCGATTGAAGATTGCCCCATTCCGTGAGCTGCACGAGTGCAGCGTTGACCTCCTCAATACTCGATGCACCGCTGGTCCATGTTGCCTCGAAGAGCACCTCATCTGGGCGTAACTGCAACCGATACTGCCTTTTCGCGGCAGCAAACAGATCGAGGATGTTCCGGTAAAGAGTTGCCTTATCCGCCGTTACGTGACGAAATAGTGCTGCATTGTCAACGACAGACTGCATGTCTTTCCCCTCTTCAATAAACAACACTGCGACATATTGGATGTAACCATTCTAAATCGGCATTCGTCACTTGCGTCTGATCGAGCGACGTGGGCACTGCGCTCGTCGTTAAGCGAGCAAATTCACGGACGGTCAGCGTGCGAGCGCTCATGCTTCGGTCGACAGGATACCCGCGTAGCTTTCAATATTGTCGAAGGCACTTGTATTCACTTCCCAACGCTTTTCGGGCAGCATGCCGACGAGCTCTGCACCAAAAAGTTGTGCGAATGGCGCGCAGGGCTGCCGGACGAACCGCCATTCATCTGCCTGACGATGATCGTTCAATACCCAGACAATTCGCTCCCAGTCTTCGAAGGAATATTCCTGGAGCAGCTAGTTCACAAACGCGACGGCATGCTTGGCTCGGGTAGATACGTGCACGTGCTTCACCGTAGGATGTGGGGTGACCCTGCCCTGCCACTTTGCGGCGCTTGCGCTCCGGCACAGCACGGCGTGCTAAGGCTGTCGGTCGCAAGAAGTGGATTTCGTCGTCTTTGTGTTATTGCCGATCATATCCGACAGGATACGGGCCAAATCCGAGTATGACTATTGGCTCCCCCGGACGAGCAGGCGACCTACTTCTTTCAGATTGTTGCGAAACGTCATAGGCGCGGATCGACAGCCAGGCTTCATTGAAGTCACCGACCGTCTGCCGCCACCCATCGCTCTAAACAGAGCGTCATATAAATGCTTCCGGTCCGTTCTCTCCCATCCCGCATCGGGCGATAAGCGTTCGGAGTGAAGTAGTAGTTATGTGCCATCAGTGCTGCGACTAACATGACCACACAGGTTCAACATTGCGCAAAACCCATATTCTTCAAGATATTATATTCCCTGATGAGTTAAAGTCGCATAAATGTAATTATGAATTGACAATATTTTGTCATTTATTCAAAGACAACATATTGAAACTGCGGACATCTTTTCTGAGAGACAACAACAACCCCCGAGAGCCCACATCACCCACCCCGTACCGGCATTCGTCCGCCAAACTGTACCGGTACTGTACCGTCAACTGTCGCTAAACTGCCTCCATCACCCGCCTCACCGATGGAGAACACCGCGATGGAACTCCTCACCCTGAGCGCGCTGCCCGCCGGCATGCTGTTTGCGCTCGTCACGTCGATCACGCCCGGCCCGAACAACACGATGCTGCTCGCGTCCGGCGTCAACTTCGGGTTCCGCCGCACGATGCCGCACCTGTTCGGCATCAGCATCGGCGTCGCGATCCTGATGCTGTGCGTCGGTTTCGGTCTCGGCGAAGTATTCAAACGTGTACCCGTGCTGTACACGATCCTGGAAGCCGCAAGCGTCGTCTACCTGCTGTATCTCGCGTGGCGGATCGGCACGTCCGGCGAGGTCAAGGCGCACGGCGGCAAGGCGCGGCCGATGACGTTCGTCGAAGCCGCCGCGTTCCAGTGGGTCAATCCGAAGGCGTGGATGATGGTGCTGACCGCCGCGACGACGGTCCAGCTGTCCGCCGACTACGGAATGAACGCCGCGTGGATGGCCGTCGTGTTCATCCTGATCGGGTTCCCGTGCATCAGCCTGTGGGCCGCGTTCGGCCAGGGCCTGCGGCACTTCCTGTCGAATCCCCGCGCGCTGCGCATGTTCAACGTCACGATGGCGGTGCTGTTGATCCTGTCCCTGTATCCGCTCGTCGCGCATCTGCTGCCGCAGTGAGCGCGCCGGCGCGCCCGTTGAGATTCGCCGCATGCAGGCGTACGCTTGGATTCCGGGCGCGCGAAACCGGCAGGAAGGTCGAGCCGCTCTTGTCGGGAGAACGCCGATGAAGCCGCTGCTGAGAACGGGCGAACACATCGAAGGGATGCACTGGATCGCCGAATACCACCAACTGACGCACGACATCCGGATATTGCGCGAAGACATCGAAGTCGGCACGTATGCGGCGCCGCCGACGCTGTTCGGCGAGGAAGAGGAGATGGGCTCCCCGAACGCCGCCGATCATCGCAGCCGGGAAGCGGCGCTGCGCGCGTATCTGCGCCGCTTCGTCAAGGAACACGACACAGAGGAGTGACGACGGCGCGCCATCGCGCGCCGCCCGCCTGATCCCGCTCAGTGCCCGAGCGACTCCGCGTTGCCCGTCGACGGCGCGACCTCGTACGGCCGCGCCGACTGCTTGATCAGCAGTGCGACGCACGACAGCACGCCGGCCACGGCGATCGTCGCGAACACGCCCGCGAACGTGAAGTGCCGGCGCGTCAGCTCGGCGACGAGGAACGACCCCGCGATCCCGCCGAAGCGCCCGACGCCGAGCATCCATGCGACGCCGGTGCCGCGCCCTTCGGTCGGATAGAACGCCGCCGCGAGCGCGGGCATCGACGATTGCGCGGTATTCATCAGCACGCCGGCAATGAACACGACCAGCACCAGCAGCCCGACGTTGCCGACCGCCTGCCCGATCGCAGCCACGCTGACGGCCGTCAGCGCATAGCACACGGCGATCACGCGGTTCGCGTTGAAGCGGTCCATCAGCACGCCGCACAGCACGGCCCCGACGCCGCCGAGCGGGAACAGCGCGGAGATCAGCGTCGCGCTCTTCGGGGTGAGGCCGGCATCCTTCAGCAGGATCGGCATCCAGTTGATCGACGCGTAGAAGATCACGAGGCCCATGAAGTACGCGATCCACAGCATCACCGAGCCGACGACGTACGAGCGCGACAGCACGACGCCGACGCCCTTGCTGCCCGTCTGCGGCGCGGCCTCGGTCAGCACGAACGCGCCGGCGTTCAGCGCATCGCGCGAAATGCGCGCGAGCGTCGCGCGGATCCGGTCGACGGGCCGGCTGTTCGCGACCATGAAGCGCACCGACTCCGGCATCTTGACGAGCAGCAGCACGCCGAGCACCAGCGGCGTCACGCCGCCGAGCACCAGCACGCTGCGCCAGCCGAAGTGCGGAATCATCCATGCGGCGAGGAAACCGCCGAACGCCGCGCCGAGCGGAAAGCCGCAGAACATCAGGTTGATCACGGTCGCGCGGCGCTTGTCGGGGCAGAACTCGCCCATCATCGTGACCGCATTCGGCATCGCGGCGCCCAGGCCGACGCCGGTGACGAAGCGCAGCACCGTGAGCTGCCCGATGCCCGACGAGAACGCGGACGCGAGGCACGCGGCGCCGAACAGGAACACCGAGCCGAGCAGCAGCGCACGGCGGCCGAGACGATCGGACAGCGGGCCCGACACGAGCGCGCCGCACGCGAGGCCGAACAGCGCGGCGCTGAGCACCGGCGCGAGATCCGGCTTGGTCAGATGCCATTCGGTCAGCAACGACGGGGCAATGAAACCGATCGCGGCGGTATCGAAACCGTCCAGCAGGACGATCACGAAACACATCGCAAAGATGAGCCACTGAAAGCCGCCGAACGGCTGCTCGTTGATGAAGGTCTGTACGTTGACGACCGGGGTGCGATTCATCGCCTGTCTCCTGTCGACCGGAGTCGGCGCTTCGGCGCTTTCTCGGGTCGCATGCATGATATGTAATCGGCGCGGTCTCTCTGCCGCGCCGTTCCTTTATTGCGCACCTTCGACGATGCGCTGCGCGCCGATGCTCTGCCGGCGCGGGTGTTGTTGACGGCCCGCCGACGCGAGCCGCCTCAGGCAGCCGCCTCAGGCAGCCCCGCCTGACCGGCCGTCCTAGGCGGCCCCGTCCTGTTCCTTGAAGATCCGGTCCGCGAGATGAAACGCCGAGTTCGCCGCCGGCACGCCGCAATAGATCGCGGTCTGCAGCAGCACTTCCTTGATCTCGTCGCGCGTCACGCCGTTGTTGCGCGCGGCACGCAGATGCAGCGCCAGTTCCTCACCGCGGTTCAGCGCAACCATCATCGCGATCGTCAGCAAGCTGCGCGTGTGGCGCGGCAGCCCTTCACGCGTCCAGATCTCGCCCCACGCATAGCGCGTGATCAGGTTCTGGAACTCCTCGGTCACTTCGGTGCGGTTCTCGATCGAGCGGTCGACGTGCGCGTCGCCGAGCACCGCGCGGCGCACCTTCATCCCGGCTTCGTAACGTTGCTGGTCGTCCATCGCGGGCTCCTCGGCTCAGGCGGTCAGGAAATCGAGCAGCGCACGGTTGAAGCCGTCGGTGCATTCGATGTTCGAGATGTGCGCGGCGTCGAATTCGACATGTTTGGCGCCCGGAATCGCCGCCGCGAGCGCGCGGCCCTGGTCCGGCGGCGTCGACAGGTCGTGCGCGCCCGTCACGACGAGCACCGGCAGCGCGATGCCCTTCACTTCCTCGCGCAAGTCCGCGGCATTCAGCGCGTCGCAGTTCGCTGCGTAGCCGTCCTTGTCGGTATGCACGAACGTGTCGCGGATCGCGTCGACGAGGCGCGGCTCGCGCTCGAAGAACGCGTTCGTGAACCAGCGCGGCAGCACCGCATCGGCGAGTGCCGGCATCCCCTCGGTGCGCGCCTTTTGCGCGCGCGGCGCCCACACTTCCGGCGAACCGATCTTCGCGGCGGTGTTCGCGAGCACCGCGCGGCCGATCCGCGACGGGAAGCGCGCGGCGAGCGCCGCGCCCGTCAGGCCGCCCATCGAGATCCCGCAGAAATGCGCGCGCGCGATGCCGACGTGATCGAGCAGGCCGATCACGTCGCCCGCGAGCTGGTCGATCGTATACGAGCCGGCCGGCGCGGCGGAATGGCCGTGGCCGCGCGTGTCGTAGCGCAGGATGTTGAAATGCTGCGCGAGCGGGCGGATCTGCGGCGCCCACATCTGCAGGTCGGCGCCGAGCGAGTTCGAGAAGACGAGCCACGGCGCGTCGTCGCGCGCGGCGCGGTCGATCCGGTAATGCAGTTGCACGCCGTTGACAGTGGCGAAAGGCATCAGTGTTCTCCTTGCGGGTTCGGGCTCGCATAGGCCGCGAGCACGGCATCGACGAAGGCCTGCGCCTCGCCGACGTAATGAGCGGGATCGAGCAGACGCGCCAGCGCGTCGCGCGACAGATGGGCGGAGACGGTGGCGTCGGCGGCGAGCACGTCAAACAGCGTCGCGCCGGTGCGCACCGCTTCCTTCGACGCGTGCTCGACGACGTGGTGCGCATCGAGCCGGCCGATCTTGTCGCCGAGCGCGAGCATCACCGCTTCGCCGAGGATCAGGCCGCGCGTCAGGCCGAGATTGGCGGTCAGGCGTTCGGTGTCGACGTCGAGGCCCGCGACGATCTGCGCGATCTGCGCGAGCGCGCCGCCGGTCAGGCGCGCGAGGTCTGGCAGCGCGTCCCATTCGGCCTGCCAGCCGCCGAGCGCGCGCTCGTGCTCCTGGACCATCCCCGCGAACACCGTCGCGACGAGGCCCGGCGCGCGCACCGCGGCGGTCAGCACGGCCGCGCAGCCGACCGGGTTGCGCTTGTGCGGCATCGTCGACGAGCCGCCCTTGCCGGCCGCGGCCGGTTCGCCGAGCTCGCCGACTTCGGTTTGCATCTGCAGCGACACGTCGCGCGCGATCTTGCCGAGCGTGCCGGTCAGCATGCCGAAGCACGACGCGGCCTCCGCGATGCGGTCGCGCTGCGTATGCCACGGCACCGCGGGCAGCGCGAGCGTCAGGTCGCCGGCGAGCGCCGCAGACACGCCGCGCGCGTGCTCGCGCAGGCTCGCGAGCGTACCCGCCGCGCCGCCGAACTGCAGCACCAGCGCCCGCGCGCGCAATTCGGCGAACCGTGCGCGGTGGCGCAACAGCGCATCGAGCCATTGCGCGAACTTCAGGCCGAGCGTGATCGGCAGCGCCTGCTGCAGCCACGTGCGGCCGATCGTCGGCGTCGCGCGATGCGTGCGCGCCAGCGCGGCGAGCGATGCGCAGGCCGTTTCGAGCATCGGTTCGAGCACGTCGAGCGTGTCGCGGAGCTGCAAAACGGTGGCGGTATCGATGATGTCCTGGCTCGTCGCGCCCCAGTGCACGAACTTCGCGGCCTCGGGGTCGTCGGCTTTCACGCGCGCGGTCAGCTGCTTGACGAGCGGAATCGCGAGGTTGCCGCCGAGCGCGGCGTCGCGCGCGAGCGCGTCGGCATCGAGCTGGTCGGCCCGGCACGCGCGCTCGATCGGCGCGACGGCGGCGGCGGGAATCACCTGCTGCGCGGCCAGCGCACGCGCGAGCGCCGCCTCGACGTCGAGCATGCGCTGGACGGTCGCACGGGGCGACCAGATCCGGTTGAGCGGCTCGGTGCCGCAGATGAGGGAGGTCAGGCGGGCGCTGTCTTCGAGCATGGCGTCAGGTCGGGAAACAGGGTGCGCTTATTGTCTACCGAAGCGCGCCGGCGTGCGCTTCGGTGCGCACGCCGGCTGCGCCCGGTTCAGGCGGCAACCTTCTGCGTTGCATCGATCAGCGGCACACCGGTCAGCTTCTGCAACGCGTCGAACGACAGGTCGGTGAAGATCTCGGTCACCGCGAGGCCGTCGCGCGTCACGTCGAGCACGGCCAGGTCCGTATAGATGCGGCTCACGCACTGCACGCCCGTGACCGGATACGAACACTGCGCGACGATCTTGCTCTCACCCTGCTTGGTCAGGTGCTCCATCATCACGAACACCTGCTTCGCGCCGATCGCGAGATCCATCGCGCCGCCGACGGCCGGAATCGCGTCGGGCGCGCCGGTGTGCCAGTTCGCGAGGTCGCCGCTCGCGGACACCTGGAACGCGCCGAGCACGCAGTAGTCGAGATGGCCGCCGCGCATCATCGCGAACGAATCGGCATGGTGGAAATAGGCGCCGCCGGTGAGCAGCGTCACGTGCTGCTTGCCGGCGTTGATCAGCTCGTCGTCTTCCTCGCCGGGCGCGGGCGCCGGGCCCATGCCGAGCAGGCCGTTCTCACTATGCAGGAAAATTTCCTTGTCGGCCGCGAGATGGTTCGCGACCAGCGTCGGCACGCCGATGCCGAGGTTCACGTACGCGCCTTCGGGAATGTCCTGGGCGACGCGCTTGGCCATTTCATCGCGGGTCAGTCGTTTCATCTGGATTTTCCTCCGGCGGTCAGGCGGCTTGGGATGCGGCACGTTCGGCGGCCAGCTCGGCCGCATGCGTGGCCTGCGGCACTTCGACGACGCGCTGCACGAAGATGCCCGGCGTCACGATGTGTTCCGGGTTCAGCGCGCCAAGCGGCACGACTTCCGACACCTG
>Ga0157367_1000019_pt1 | contig 90561 bp, 79 predicted proteins | sample AttbisABBM2_FD_113142 | JGI IMG/M metagenome (GOLD analysis project Ga0157367, IMG submission 113142) | Fungus gardens microbial communities from leaf cutter ant in Botucatu, State of São Paulo, Brazil - Atta bisphaerica ABBM2 | ecosystem: Host-associated > Fungi > Mycelium > Unclassified ... | reverse complement strand
TGCGTTGTCAGCAGCAGAGAAACGAGATTATGAACACTGTTTCGCAGTTCGTCAACAACTTTTTTAACTACTTCGTTGCGACTGCGGGGTTCATCTTCCTGCGCCGGCCGGCCGCCCTACAGGCATCCGACCAACTCCGCTTCCCCCTTCCGCGCTGCGTTGCCGTTAGCGCGAAAGAGGCGTGATTCTAGGCATCCCGCGCCCCAAGCGCAAGGGGGTTTGCGAAATAAATTCAAAAACCCCCGCGCACTCCGATTTATCAATGTGCGACCGCTATATATAGAAAGACAAAAAGCAAAGCGCCGACACAGGAACCCATTTATGGGATGAACGCCGAATGCCCGGTCGAGTATCATGCCGCGATCGCACTATCCACACCGACCCATGATGGACAGCACCACCCGATCCGACGAAATCGACCTTCGTGACGAATACGCGGCACTGAGCCAGCGCGCCGCCGCGCTGGAAGAACAGGTCCCACCGCTCCTGCAGCGCATTTCAGACGTGCTGCCCCGCATCGGCGGGCAATCCGAACTGGCGGACGATCACCGCGAAGCGCTGGTCGGCGCGCGCAATGCAGCCCTGGTCGCCATCGAAAACTACCAGCAGGCCTTTCCGTTCCTGCAAACCGCGGAATCGATCATCGAGCAGCTGGACAAGACACCCGTACGCGACGAAGACGAAGAGTGGCGCGACGCCTTGCTGCAACGTCTCGACGAGCTGATCGACGTCGCGACCGTCATGATCGACGATGCGGACGCGCATTACGAGCAGGCGCAAGACCCCGATCCGGCCGACGTGCCGCCCTCCCTGCTCGACGACTGAACCACCGGGCGCGCCGGCGCACCTCCCGTAAAAGCTCACCGTCGACATGGGAAGTACGCCGGACCGGCGTGCCCGCCTACGGCGCGGCACAACCGACCGGCTCGCTCACCTTCGGCACCCGGATGTACCCGCCCTCGGCATCCCCATAAGCGTCGGCGCCGCCTTCGACCACGAATCGCGCCGTCAGCGCGCACAGCGCCGCGTCCCTCGCATCGACGGAGGTCAGCGTCGTGACGTCGATCCCCATCCGCTCCAGCAATTGCCTGCGCTGAACACGCTTCTGCCTGGCGGACGCGACGTCCTTGCCCAGCAGCGCGCACGTGATCGCATGCGGATAGGTCTCGAAACTCACACGCCCGCCCGCATAGCGCGGCGCACTCAACAGCGGGTACGCGCCGGCAAGCGCCCGATACACCCGCTCGCCAATAAACATCCAGTCGTAGAACCCAGTGGTACTGGTCAGCGCCCGCTCCCGCGCCGGCGTGGAGAACAACGAGATCCGTTCCCGCACCAGCGCGCGCTCGGCCGCCCGATGGCCTTCTCCGGCCCACCATCGGCTCGGCGCATCGACACCCACGGCCACGACGTCATGTTCGAGACACAGCGGCAGCAGCGCCTCCGGCGCCACGCCGTCAGCGCGATGCAGGATCGACGTGCCCTGCAGGATCACGAGATCGCACAGCTTCCGGTTCCCGCCCACGTCGATGCCCGCGACGGGCGCCGTCCGCATCGTCGTCGCCGGCATGGTCACGCCGACGGCCGCGCGTCGTACGCGGCGTCGAAGATCGCCTCGAGCCCCGGATGCACGCCGCGCAACCGGTCGACCACCGCCTTCGCCCAGTCGAAGTACGCCTGCTTGCGATCCAGCGGCCAGTCCGCCGGCGGATGCGTCGCGATATCGCGCAGGTTGCAGATCTTGTCCGCCAGCTTCACGAGTTTCGCGCGGCGGCTGATGTGCGCGGCATGTTCGATCTGCAGGCGCTTGCGCTCGTCCTTCGGCAGCGACTTGTCGTCCGTCACCTCCATCACGATGTCGGCGATGTCCTTGCCGAACCGGCGCAGCAATTCCTGCTCGGTGGTCTCCGTATCCTCGACCGTGTCGTGCAGCACCGCGGCGACGATCACCCGCTCGTCCTCGATGCCGGCCTCGTTGGCGAGCACGTCCGCGAGCGCGATCGGGTGATTGATGTACGGCGACGCTTCGTCGTCCTTGCGCCGCTGATTGCGATGCTTGTCCGCGGCGAACGCCATCGCGGCGACCAGCTTGTTCATCGTTGCCCCCTGATTCGCCGGCACCGCGAGACGGTCCGGCATTCCGTGCCCTCGTGCATTCTTGCAGATTCCGCGAGCGCCGCGCCCACCCCTACGCGGCAGCCGCCTCGCGCTGCAGCGGCACCACGTTCACCTGCTCGCCGAACACCGTCTTCACCAGCGGCAGCAAGTGATCGTGGTGCGTGAGGAACAGCACCTGCGTGCGCGTCGACAAGTCCCGCAACGCCTCGAGGCCCGCCTTCGATCGCGCGTCGTCGAAATTGATGAACAGGTCGTCGGCGACGAACGGCAACGCGGTCTTGTTGCGCAGCTGGAGTTCGAGCGCCGCGATCCGCAGCGCGAGGAACAGCTGGTCGCGCGTCCCTTCGCTCATCCCGGTCACCTCGACCGTCGTGCCCTTCGTCCGCTTCGCATGCAGTGCAGGCGGCGTCGTCTCGGTATCGACCGCCAGCCTCGCGAACTCGCCGAGCGTCAAGCCCGCGAAAATCTCCCCCGCGCGCTTGAGCATCGGCCCCTGCTTCTGGTCGCGATAGCGATCCGTCGCCCACTTCAGCAGCCGGCTCGCCGTCGCGGCTTCCAGATACTGCTCGGCGGCATCGCCCATCGCGGCCAGCGCTTCCTGCCGCTTCGCCTCGGCAACCGCCGCGCCGGCCTGGCCGGCGACCGCGCCGAACGCCTGCTCCGCCACCACCTGCCGCTGCGCGAGTTCGTTCAGGCGCTTGCCGATGTCGCTCAATGCCTGTTTCGCCGATTCGAGCAGCGCCGGCACCTCGGCGATGTCCTGTTCCGCGATCTCGGCCTCGATCGCGTCCTGCGACAGGCCGTCGCCGTCCCGCACGAGCGCCTCCTGCGCCGTGTCGACCGCCTGCCGCAGCTGGCGCTGCCGGTCGGAGCGCTCCGCCAGCGGCAGCGCCGCGTCGATCGACGCGACGCCGGCCGACTCGAGCAGCGGCTGGATCCGGGCGTCCGCGCCCGCGACCGCGGCCACCGCATCCGCCACCTTGCCTTCGGCCTGGCGGATCGCGTCGTCGGCCCGCTCGATCGCCTTCGCGGTTTCCCTGGCGGCCGCGAGGCGCGCCGTCAGCCGGCGCGCGACCTCCGGCCCGTTGCCGGCCGCCAGCAGCGCGGGATCGAGCGCGTCGGCAAGCCGGCGCGCATCGCGCTCCAGCGCGGCCAGCTCGGCGCGGATCGCGGCCATGCGGCCGCGCGGCGCATCGGCAGCCGCCAGGCCGGCCGCGACGGCATTCGCCAGCTCGACCGCGCCCTCCGCCGCCGCGAGCGTCACGGCGCTCGTGTCGAGCCGCGCGTCCGCCAGCGCGTCGCGCCATTGCGTCTGCCACGCGTCGTAGGCCGCCTGTGCAAGATCGGCCTTCGCCTGCGCGCCCGCACACCCGCGTTCGGCCTGGCGCGCCTGGTCGGCGAGGCTGCCTTGCTGCGCATTCGCCTTTTCCGCCGCCTGCACGAACGACTCGGCGGCCACGATACGCGCCGCCAGCGCATCCGACTCGCTGCCGCGCGCAACCGTGCGCAACGCCGACGCCAATGCCGCGTCGGCCGCCGCGCGCGCCGTGCGCATCGTGTCGAGCTCGTGCGCCTGACGTTCGAGCTCGGCCTGCGCGACGAACACCGCTTCACGCCGGGCCAGCCAGTCGTTCAGGTCGGCCAGCGGCATGCCCGGCACGCCGGCGGCCGTCATCAACTGCGCCCACGCGTCGCGAAGCGCGGACAGCGACTGCTCGCGCTCGGCCAGCGCGGCCTGCTTGCGCGCCGCGTTCGCACGCGCCGACTCGACCTGCTGACGCAGCGACTGCAGCGTCGCCGCCGCCTGCGTCGTGCCGAGCTGGGAATCGACGAGCTCGTCCGCGAGCCGGATCGCATCGTCGACGGCCGGCGCGCCGGCGTCGACGCCGACCGCGCCGCGCTTGATCTCCCCCCACGCGCCGTCGCGGCGCGTGCGCGCTGCCTGCACGTCGGCGCTCGTCACGACCTTGTGATTCTCCGTGAAATGCCTTTCCTGCAGCTTGAGCCGCTCCAGATCCTCGCGCGCCTGGTCCAGCGCGTCGCGCGCCGCGGCGACCGCGCTCGCCTGCTCGCTGTCGTCCTTCTGCCACGCGGCGAGCCGCGCGGTCGACGGCAGGTCGAGCACGCGCAACGCCGCCGCCGGCCGGCGCCACTGCCCGAGCCCGTCGAGCGCATCCCGCAGCACACGTTCCGACGCGGCCACCTCGCGCTCGAGCACCTGCTCCCGCGGCGCGCTGTTGCGGAAGCCCTGCGCATCGGCGAGCGCGGTGCGCAGCGCGTCCGGCACCTCGACGGTCGCCAGCCCGGCCAGTTGATCCCGCAGTTGCGCAAGCTCGCGCGCCCGTTCGTCGAGCGCCTCGCGCGCGCCCAGCAGCGCCTGCTGCAGCGCGCCGTGCTCGCGCAACAGGTTGGTGACCGTCTTCAGCGACAGCGCCTTCGGCAACGCCGCGCGCAGCGCCGCTTCGTCCGCGGGCCAGCCGAGCTGCGCGGCAGCGCCGAATGCAGCCGACAGGTGACGTTCGAGCTCGGCCTCGCGCAGCAGCAAATCCTGCGGATGATTCGCGCACGCGCTGCGCAGCCGGTCGAGCGCCTCGATGTCGCCCGCCAGCGCAAGCGCGCCGCCGTCCGCGCCGATCGCGTCGCGCGCCTGCCGCCGGGCGGCGAGATCGGCGCGCCGCTCCTCCAGCACCTTGCGCTCCGCCGCGAGATCGCCCTGTGCCTTCAGCAGATCCGCATATGCGGTCGGCGGCAATTCGACGACGTCGCCGAGCTCCGCCAACGCAGCGTGCTTGACCGTCAGCTCCTTCAGATACGGCGCGAGCCGCCGCACGCGCTCGAGCTTCGAGCGCAGCGATTCGAGCCGGCGCTGGTCGGCACGCACGTGCTCGATCTCCTGCTCGACCGCCTCGCATGCTTCCTTGCGGTCGACCCAGTCCCGCGTGCGCACTTGAACCGCCTTCAGATCGCCAACCGCTTCGTTGAAGGCCGTCTCGGCCACCGCGAACGCACTGCCGCTGCGCCGCGGCGCCCACAGCTCGACCGCGCGCGCCTCCAGCTCCTCGCGCACCGGCCCGAGGCTCCCGACGCCCGCCGCCGATTCGAACAGCACCTGGCCGAGCTTGTCGGACGCATCGAGGATGCTCCTGCCGCCTTCGACCAGCCGCCCGTGATCGAGCCCGAACATCTGCTCGAAGAACTCCTTGCTCGCGCCGTCGAGCACGGCCGCCAGATAATCGTCCGGCAGCTTGTCGTCGGCCGGCGTGCGCAGCGGGCTGCGGCCGCGTGCCCGGTGGAACGCCAGGTCGCCGGCGGCGCCTTCGAGCACGCCGCCGAGCCGCAGCTCCGGCGTGCTGTGCAGGAAATCCAGCGGCGTCTGCAGCTTCATGCCGAACAGCAGCTCCGACACGGCCGTGCGGATCGTCGACTTGCCGGCCTCGTTGGGCCCGACGATCACGTGGAAATCGTGCTCCGCCCGCGGAAAGCGCAGCGTCGCATCGGTGAACTTGCCGTACTTGATCAGATCGAGTTGCTTGATGCGCATCGCTCATTCCCCCCGCGACAGGCGCGCGAGCAGCGCGGGCCCGACCTGCTGCACCAGCCCCGTCAGTTCGCCGGCGCGTGCCAGCCCGAGCAGCGGCGCGTCCTCCTTCACCTCGCTGCGCACCTTGCCGACGAACGGCCGCAGGTCGCGTTCGAGCAGCGCGAGGAAATCCGGGTCGTGCGCGGCGTCCGCCAGGATCTGCTTCAGATCCTCGAGCGCTTCCAGCTGCTCGCGCTCGCCATGCGGCTCGTGCGCCGCGGACGTCGCGAGCTTGACCTTCTCGAGCCACAGCCGCTCGTTGCCGATGATGCCGATCTGGTTCAGCACTTCCGCGCGCAACTGCGGGGCCCGCCCGAAGAACAGCCCGTGCGCGGGCGTTTGCCCCGTCACCGTCACGCGCACCGCGCGCGGCACGTGGCCGTCGACCGCCAGCAGCGCCTCGAGCGACTGGCCGATCTTGCGCGACAGGTCGGCGATCGACGCGCAATCGGACGCATCGACCGACACCGCCTCCCAACGGAGCACGTCGAGAAACAGGCGCTCGACCTGCGTATGCCCGTTCTCGACCGTGACGAGCACCGCGCCGCGGCGGCCCGTCTCGCGGATGTGCCGGCCCTGCAGGTTCCCCGGGAACACGACGGTGGACGGCCCCGACCACTGCTGGAATTCGTGCACGTGACCGAGCGCCCAGTAGTCGTAGCCCTTCGCATGCAGCTCCGCCAGCGTGCACGGCGCGTAGTTCGCGTGGGCCGCATTGCCCTCCAGCGCAGTGTGCAGCACGCCGATGTTGTAGTGGCCGGCCACCGGCGCCGGATAGCCGATCGCCAGGTTCTCGACGACCGCCTTGTCCTTGAAGCTCTGCCCGTGCAGCGCGACGTTGAATTCCGGCAGCAGGTGCACCTCCGGCTTGCGATGGCTGAACACCGTGACGTTGTCGGGCAGCGTCAGCTTCTTCGTCATCTCGCTCTCGGCGTCGTGGTTGCCCCACAGCACGAACGCGCGGATGCCCGCCTTGCGCAGCCGCCCCATCTGCTGGCCGAAGAAGATGCCGGTGTTGTGATCCTTCCAGTCGCCGTCGTACAGATCGCCGGCAATCACGAGAAACGCCACCTCCTCCTCGATCGCGCGGTCGACGAGCTGCCGCAGCGCGTCGCGCGACGCGTTGCGCAACTGCGCGGCCGGCGCGTCGGGATAGGCGCTCAGGCCGTGCAGCGGGCTGTCCAGGTGTATGTCTGCCGCGTGGATGAACTTCACGACGATTCCTCGGGTACGTATCGGGTTTGAAGCAGGCGATGCCGCGGGCCGGTGTGCCCGTCGCGACATCGCAGGAATCGGCAGATTGTAGTGGTCATTTCGCCGGACGCCCCGGATTGCGCGCGCCCGAACGCGCGCACCGGGCTGCGCCGGTCACTCCCCGCGCGGCACCGGCGGCGGCGCAAAGCGGTTGTCGTTGCCCGGGAACGGGTTCGCGTTGCGCCGCAGCGCATCCTCGTCCGGCGCCTTCTGCGCGAACAGCGCGACGCCGATCACGCCGACGTTCGCGGTGTCGCCGTGGATCGAGTTCGCGACATAGCTGTCGGGCACCGCCGCGAAGCGGAACGCCGCGACTTCGTCCTGGCTCTTGCGGAACCCGTCGATCGTCAGCGTGCGGCCCGGATCGAGCACGTAGCCGCCGTTCGTGTAGCTGCCGGGGCGGCCGGTCAGCACGTCGAGCCCGTCGACCGTCGACACGACCTCGAACGCGCGGCGGCCCTGGTTGCGCAGCACGATCCGGTAGCGCGCGCCGTCGACGCCGGCCATGTGCCAGCGGCCGTCCTGGCGGGCGAGACGCAGCGGCGCGCCGCGCTCGTCGATGAACGACAGCGCGACGTCGCCGTTCGCGAGCGCGACGCGGGTGGGCAGCGCGCGCACTTTCGCAGCGGCCGGACGCCCCGGCAGTGCGTCGTTGTAATAGACCGACGTCACGTCGGTCGGCGTCGCCGGGTTCGCGCGCTCGAAATCGACGCGGCGGGTCTCGGAACGCACCGCCTCGCCCCACGCGGTGCCGAGCCCGCGGCGCTCCTCGGGTTGCGGGGACGGCGCGGCGGAAGACGGCGCGGCGGATGCGGCGGACGGCGGCTGCGACGAACTGCAGGCGGCAAGCCAGAGCGCGCAGACGAGCGCGAGCAGACGGAACAGGAAGGTCATGTTCGTGAGATCTCGGAATGTTATCGAGCCGCGCCGGCAGGCCGGGCGGCGTTTTTTCGTGGATGGGTCGTCACGATGTCGATCGGACGCGTTCGCGCCCGGCAACCGGCGGCCTGCTGCCGGCCCGGCTGCGGGCGGCACCGCCATTTAAGCACGGTGCGGGCGCGGGCGGCAGGGGCGTTGCGGGAACGGGAGCCGTGCGTGGCGGTCGGCGAGCATCGTGCGCGGCGCCGCACGGCATGCCCTGCGCGGGATCGCGCGCAACGCCGCCGCGCCGCCGCGGATGTGGGTGCGGGTGCGGGTGCGGGTGCGGGTGCGGGTGCGGGTGCAGGTGCAGGTGCAGGTGCAGGTGCAGGTGCAGGTGCAGGTGCAGGTGCAGGTGCAGGTGCAGGTGCGGATGCGGACAGTCAGTCCGTCCGGGCAGCCGCGCGTGCTCAGCGCCCCGCGCTTCCGCGCCCGAGAACGCTCAATCCGCAGCCGGGATCCACGCCGCCGTCGCCGCGTCGCTCGCGCGGAACGCCGGGAATTTCGCGCCGAGCTCGGCAATCGTGCGGATGTCGTGCTTCACGAGATCGTCGCGCGTGACGAGCACCGGCTTGACCACGATCCGGCGCCCCGGGTCCTGCCCGGCCACCAGCAACGCGGCGGCCCGCACGGAAACCGCGCCGACGACCGCGGGATTCGTCGCCGCCGTCGCCACCCACGCGCTGTTCGGCGCGCGGATCGCATCGATGTCGGCGGTCGAGATGTCCGCGCTGTAGATGCGCAGCTTCGACGACAGCTTCGCCTCGTCCGCCGCGAGCTTTGCGCCGCGCGCGAATTCGTCGTACGGCGCGAACACCACGCGGATGTCGGGATGCGCGCGGTACGCGGCGGCCGCCTGGTTCGCGACCGATTGCGCGATCGGGTTGTCGACGGTGCCCCAGCGCGCCTTTTCCACGACCTTCGGATGCGCGCGCTTGAAGTCGCGCCAGGCCGCATCGCGCCGGTCGAGCGGCGCGAAGCCGGCGACGTACACGTAGCCGGCCGCGAACGCGTCGCCGTTGTCCTTCACCGCCTGGTCGAGCAGCAACGCCGCAAGGTCGCGGTCGCTCTGCTCGATCTGCGGGACTTTCGGATGGCCGAGGTCGACGTCGAACGCGACGACCTTGATGCCCTTGTCGAGCGCGCGCTGGACGACGTCCTTCAGCGATTCCGGCAGCCCGTGGTTGACGATGATCGCGGCCACGCCGAGGCTGATCGCCTGCTGGATCTGCTCGCGCTGCTCGGCCGCATCCTGGCGGCCTTCGTAGATGCGCAGGTCGACGCCGAGCGCCTTGGCCTGCTTCTGCGCGCCGGCTTCATATGCCTGGAAGAAATCCCCGGTCGACAGGTAATTGACCAGCGCGATCCGCACGCCGCCCTTGTCGAACGGCGCGGGCGCGCCCTTGAGCGGGCCCGCGTGCGCGCCGGGCGCGGCCAGCGCAGCGGCCGACGCCAGCGCAAGCACGCCGCCGATGCGGCCGATCCAGGACTTGCGACGAAACCACGATCTCATGAATGCTCTCCAGCCGGTCAGGCAACAGGGAAATCAGCAAACGGTCTCACGCCGCCGGCACGCCGGCGCCCGCGCGATAGCGCGCGCCCGGATGCGGTTCGGCAAGCCGCGCGCCGCGGCCATGCAGCTTCTCGCGCAGCGTGCCGTCCGCATAGTCGGTCTTGTACACGCCGCGCCGCTGCAGCTCGGGCACGACGAGCTCGACGAAATCGGCAAAGGTCTCGTGCGTCAGCGCGTACGCGAGGTTGAAGCCGTCGACGTCCGTCTCGTCCACCCACGATTGCAGCTCGTCGGCGATCTCCTGCGGACTGCCCACCGACAGCGGCCCGAGCCCGCCAATGCCGCCCCACTTCGCGATCTCGCGCACCGTCCACACGCGGGTCGGATCGGCGCTCGACAGCGCCTCCACCGCCGATTGCACCGCGTTGCTCTCGACATGGCGCAGCGGTTCGTCGAGGTCGTAGCTGGACAGGTCGATCCCCGTCCAGCCCGACATCAGCGTCAGCGCGCCCTCGTCGCTCGCGTAGCGGCGGTAGTCCGCGTGCTTCGCGTGCGCGTCCGCCGACGTCTTCCCGGTGATCACGGTATGCAGGTTGAAGATCAGCACGTCGTGCGGATCGCGGCCGAACGCCTTCACGCGCGCCCGGATGTCGGCGACGAAATTCTTCAGGATCGTGCGCGACGGCGCGGCGATGAAGATGCACTCCGCGTGCTGCGCGGCGAAATCCTTGCCGCGCTTCGATGCGCCGGCCTGGTACAGCACCGGCGTGCGCTGCGGGGACGGCTCGCACAGGTGGATGCCCGGCACGTCGAAGTACGTGCCGCGATGGCCGATCGGATGCACCTTCGACGGCTCGGTGAACACGCGCCGCGCGGCGTCGCGCACGACGGCGTCGTCTTCCCACGACGCCTCCCACAGCTTGTAGCAGACCTCGAGGTATTCGTCCGCGAGCGCATAGCGCTCGTCGTGGTTCGCCTGCGCCGGCAGGCCGACGTTGCGCGCGGCGCTGTCGAGGTACGACGTGACGATGTTCCAGCCGACGCGGCCGTTCGTCAGGTGATCGAGCGTCGACATGCGCCGCGCGAACGGATACGGATGCTCGTACGACAGCGAGCACGTGACGCCGAAGCCGAGATGCTCGGTCACGTTCGCCATCGCCGACACGAGCAGGATCGGGTCGTTGACGGGCACCTGCGCGGCCTGCCGGATCGCCGCTTCCGCGTTGCCGCGGTACACGTCGTAGGTGCCCAGCACGTCCGCGATGAACAGGCCGTCGAACTTGCCGCGTTCGAGCAGCTTCGCGAGGTCCGTCCAGTAGTCGAGATGCTTGTAGCGCCAGGACGTGTCGCGCGGATGCGCCCACAAGCCCGGCGACTGGTGCCCGACGCAGTTCATGTCGAATGCGTTGAGGCGAATCTGTCTGGCCATGATCGGCTCCGGTGATCGATTCAGAGCGCGCCGTGGCGCGGCGGCAGCACGTCGTTCAGGGAGTAGTTGCCGATCGCGATGTATTTCCAGCGCACCGGATCGTGCAGCGTGTGCGTGCGTGCATTGCGCCAGTGGCGATCGAGGTTGTGCTCGGCGAGCACCGCCTGCGTGCCGGCGAGTTCGAGCAGGCGCGTCGACGCCTGCAGCGCGATCTCCGTCGTCGCGGCCCGCGCCTGCGCGACCGCGATCGACGCGGCGGCGACGGTCGCTTCGTTCGACGCGTCGGCCGCGGCGTCCACGCGACGGCCGGCGCGCTCGACCAGTGCGCTCGCCGCTTCGAGCTGAAGCGCGAGCTTGCCGAACAGTTCGAGCGTGAGCGGATCGTCGCCCGCGCGCTCGACGCCGCTGTCGACCCACGGCCGCGAACGCTCGCGCACGAAGCGCCGCGCATCGGCGAACGCCGCCCGCGCGATGCCGAGATCGACCGCCGCGTGGATGAGCTGGCCGAGCGGGCCGACGGTGGTCGGCCGCGCATCGAATGCCGCGCTGTACGGCACGACCGCCGACGCCTCGACGTACACGTTGTCGAGCGTCGTCGTGCCGCTGCCGGTGGTCCGCTGCCCGAAGCCCGACCAGTCGTCGACCACCGTCAGGCCCGGCGTGCGCGCGTCCGCGAACGCGACGTGCAGCGTGTCGTCGGCCGCTTTCGCGACCACCGGAATCCATTGCGCGAACAGCGCGCCGGTCGAATAGAACTTGGTGCCGTTGATGCGGAAGCCGTCGCCGTCCGGCGTCAGCGTGGTGCGATAGTCGCGCACGGTTTTCGTGCCGCGCTCCGACAGCGCATTGCCGAACCGGTCGCCCGCCAGCGCGCGCCCGAAATAGAACGCCTGCTGCTCGCGCGTGCCGTTTACGCGCAGCACGTCGAGCATGTAGAAGTGGTTCTGCGGGATCTGCCCGAGCGCCGGATCGGCCTCGGACACGATCGCGGTGACTTCCGCGAGCGTCGCGAACGACACCTGCGCGCCGCCATGTTCGCGCGGCACCGTGATGCCCCACAGGCCGCTCGCCGAATACGCGTCGATTTCCGCGTAAGGCAGGCGGCGTTCGCGATCGCGCAGCGATGCTTCCCGCGCGAACGTGCCCGCGATGTCGCGCGCGACGCTCAGCGCCTGTTCGTCGCTGTCGATGCGCGCGGCATGCGGCGTGCCGCGCGCGAGGGTTGATGCGAGAGCACTCATGAATTCAGTTCCATGGATGACGCGCCGGCTTCACGCCGTTCAGGTAGTAGTTGCCGACGAGGTGGTATTTCCAGCGCACCGGATCGTGCAGCGTATGCGTGCGCGCATTGCGCCAGTGACGGTCGAGGTTGTGCTCGCCGAGCGTCGCCTGCGTGCCGGCAAGTTCGAACAGCTTCTCGCTCGCGAGCAGCGCGATCTCGGTGGTCAGCACTTTCGCCTCGCCGACCGCGACGGATGCGCGCGCGACGTCGTCCTCGGTGATCGCGCCCTGCCGGGCGACCTCGTCGAGCACGCGCGCGGCGCGCTCGAGCAGCGCTTCGGCGGCATGCAACTGGATATGCAGATGACCGAGCTCGCGCACCGTCAGCGGATCGTCGCTCGCGCGCTCGACGCCGCTGTCGATCCACGGCCGCGAGCGCGTGCGCACGAACGTCAGCGTATCGTCAAGCGCGGCCTTCGCGATGCCGGCGTCGATCGCGGCCTGGATGATCTGCGAGATCGGGCCGTTGAGCGTCGGCTCGTCGGACACGCGATGCGCGGGGAACACATGCGAAGCCGGCACGCGCACGCTGTCCAGCACCACCGTGCCGCTCGCGGTCGTGCGCTGGCCGAAGCCCGACCAGTCGTCGATCACGGTCAGCCCCGGCGTGCCCTTCGGAATGTAGGCGAGCCAGCCCTTGCGCGCATCGTCGAGGCCGAGCACCGGCACGAAGTGCGCGAACAGCGCGCCGGTCGAATAGAACTTGGTGCCGTCGACCACGTAGTGATCGCCGTCGCGCCGCACGCGCGTCTTCAGGTCGAGCACGTTTTTCGTGCCCTTCTCCGAGAAGCCGTTGCCGAAGCGCTTGCCGTTCAGGATCTCGGCGAAGAAGTAACGCTTCTGGTCCTCGGTTCCCGTCAGCGCGATCACGTCGACGAGGCCGAAGTGATTCTGCGGCAATTGCCCGAGCGACGGATCGGCCGCCGCGATGATCCTGACCACCTCGACCAGCGTGACGAACGACACGCCCGCGCCGCCATAGGCCTTCGGCACCGTGATCGCCCACAGGCCCGACTGCGAGAACCATTCGATCTCGTCGTGCGGCAAGCGCCGCTCGCGGTCGCGTTCGGCCGCGCCCTGCGCGAGGCGGCCCGCCAGTTCATGCGCGACCGCGATCGCCTGCGCGTCGTCGGCGATCACGCGAACTGCCTGCCGGTTCGCGTTCGGCGCGTGCGTCGGGTGCGCCACGTCAATCTCTGCCATATGCGTCTCCGCCTGAATGACTGATCGCTCAATCTATCAGCGGGATTCGCACGCGCAAACCGAGCGATTCGGCAATGGATATTCCATCGCGCGGCAAGCGCGTCCGGCGACAAGCATCGCGCTTGCGGGCGCGGCCGTTTCAGCCCCGCGCATCCGTGCGCCGCCCGACGCCGAACGTGAACGCCAGCGCGAGCACCAGCAGCGCGCCCTTGATGAAATCCTGCATGTAGTACGGCGCATTCAGCATCGTCAGGCCGTTGAGCAGCACGCCGACGAACACCGCGCCCACCACCGTGCCAAACACGTTGGGCCGTTTCGCGCCCCACACCGCATAGCCCACCAGCGCGGCGGCCACCGCGTCGAGCAGCAGCGAGTGCCCGGCGCTGACGTCGCCGCGGCCGACCCGCGCGGCGATCAGCACGCCGCCCAGCGACGCGATCGCGCCCGACGCGACGTATGCCGCGATCCGGTAGCGCAGCGTCGGCGCACCCGCGAGCCGCGCGGCCGTCTCGTTGCCGCCGATCGCCTGGATCACGCGGCCCCAGCGCGTCGTTTCCATCACGATGCACGCGAGCACCGTCAGCACCGCGAGCATCAGCACCGGCAGCGGCACGACGTCGAACACGCGCATGCGGCCGAGCGCCAGGAACGCGGCGGGGAACACGCCGGTCGCGTCCGTGCCGTCGGGCAGCACCGTGCCGGTCGCGAGCGAGCGCCCGCCGGTCGGGATCAATTGCAGGCCCGCCAGCAGGAACAGCGTGCCGAGCGTCGCGAGCTGGTCGGGCACGCGCAGGCGCGTGATCAGCACGCCGTTGAACAGGCCGGCCGCGATGCCGAGCGCGATGCACGCAACCACGGCCGCCAACGTGCTGCCGTGCCAGACCACCAGCACGTAGCTGGCCGCCATCTGCGCCGAGGCGGCCACGCTGCCGACCGACAGGTCGAAGCCGCCGGCCGCCAGCGTGATCGTCACGCCGATCCCGAGCAATGCGACGATCGATACCGACTGCAGGATGCTGAACAGGTTGTCGACGTTCAGGAACGCCGGTTCCCGGGCCGCGAACACGGCGACGAGGAGCGCGAGGACGAGCACGATGCCGGTGCGTTCGAGCGTCTCGCGCACACGGCGCCATGCGGTGTGCGTGCGCGGGCCGGAGGCCGCGTCGCGGCCGAATGACGAGGTAGCGGGTTTCATCGAGGATGGACTGATGCCGGATCGGTGGTGAATGAGCGATCGAGCGTCGCGCGATCGAAGCGCACGACGCGATCCGCGATCTCGAACGCCTCTTCGAGATCGCTGACGAACACCAGCGTCGCGCGTGTGGGGGCCTGCCGCCGCAGCGTATCGACGATGTCGGCGCGCGCACCGGCGTCGACGCCCTGGAACGGCTCGTCGAGCAGCAGCAGCCGTGCGGGTTCCGCATGCCAGCGCGCGAGCACCACCTTCTGCTGGTTGCCGCCGGAGAGATGCGAGACGCGCGCGTCCGGGCCCGTGCAGCGAATGCCGAACTGCGCGATCGCCGCGCGGGCCGCCGCCCGCTCCCGCGCCCGGTGCACCGCGCCGCGCGCGAACCAGCGCGGCAGGAACGGAAAGCTGAGCGTGCCCGCGATCGACGCGAACGGGACGTGGTCCGGAAACAGCGACGTGCGCCAGCGATCCTCGCCGGCCAGGAACACGCCCGCGCGAATCGCGTCGGCCGGCGAGCGCGGACGCCATGGCCGCCCGTCGAGCGTCATCGCGCCGCCGGCCGCATGGGCCGCGCCGAAGATCGCGCGCGCGACGCGCGATTTTCCGCCGCCCACCGGGCCCGCGAGCGCGACGATCTCGCCGCGGCGCGATGCGTGCGGTCCTTGCGCAGCGGCCGCCCGATCATCGTATCGACCGCGGCGTCGAAATCGATCGGCGCCGGCAGATCGGCGACGATCCGCCCGTCGCGGACGATCGCGACGCGATCGGCGATGCGGCGCAGGTCGCCGAGCCGGTGCGACACCAGCAGGATCGCGACGCCGTCCGCGCGCAGCGCATCGAGCAGCGCAAAGAGCCGCTCCGCTTCCGGCGCGGACAGGCTCGCGGTCGGTTCGTCGAGAATCAGCAGCGCGGGACGCGTGGCCAGCGCACGCGCCAGCGTGACGCGCTGCTGCCCCGCGAGCGACAGCGACGCGAGCGGTGCGGACAGATCGACGTCGAGCCCGACGCGCGCGGCAAGCGGTGCCGCCGCGTCACGCCGTGCCGCGAGCGGCGCGCGCCACGGCGACGCCGGATCGCACAGCCGGTCGAGCAGCAGGTTGTCGGCGATCGACAGCGCCGGCACGACCGCATCCGCGATCGCCTGATGCACGGTGGCGACGCCGAGCTGCCTGGCCGCGCGCGGCGACGCGGGCCGATACGGCGCGCCGCGCAGCGTCAGCGTCCCGCCATCGGGCGGATATACGCCGCTCAGGATCTTCACGAGCGTCGACTTGCCCGCGCCGTTCGCCCCCATCAGCGCGATGGCTTCGCCGGCGCGGATCGACAGGTCGACGGCCGACAGCGCAACGGTGGCATCGAAACGCTTCGATACGCGGGAGACGGTCAGGATCGGCGATGACATCGGGCGGAAGATCGCATACGCGGCGCGGAACGGGATGGATCATCGTAACGACCGCGATCGCATGCGCCAACGAAGCATTCCTCATATCTTTACGCCGGCGAAGCGATACGCGCACGGCATCTCGGCAGCGCGCGCCGCCCTAAAGTTGCCGCGCGCGCTGCCGTCAATACGACCGCAGAATGTGTGCCCCTTATCGCGAACCCGGACCCCATGGACATTACAAGCTGGAAGGAACACGCGCATCGAACCCTGTCGACGAACGGGAATGTGCAGGACACGATCGCATTGCTGGCGCGCGAGCCCGACGAGGCGGATTGGGAAGCCAACATGCTGCTCGGCATCCTCCACGGGCAAGCGCGCGATCTCGACAATTCGGTCAGGTTCCTGGGCCGGTCCGCTGCCGGCAACCCGAACAATCCGGACACGATTTTCTTCCTGGGCTGCTTCCAGGCGTTGCAGACACCCGGCTTCCACAAGAGCTGGGCCGTGCGGCGCGATCACGCCCGGCAAGCGCTCAGCCTGGTCCAGGACACGCCGGATGCGGCGCCCTGGCCGCAACTCAAGCTCTGCCTCGAGATGCTGGCGCAGGCGGCCACCTACGTCGGCCCGACCGAGGACGCAGAATTCGCGTATCGCTGGCTGATCCGGATCGACCCGGGCAATGCGGGGCATTACGCGAACCTTTCGCAGCTGCGCGCGGACGACAACCTCGAAGAAGCCGCCGCGCTGCTCGACACGGCGCAGTCGATCGATCCGCGCGTCGCGAACGGAAACGATCTCGCGCTGTCGCGCGAGGTGCGTGCGGCCGGCGCACGACGCGCGCCGATCGCGCGCGCGAAATACCCGACCACGAAGGAGATGCGCGGCGATCTCAAGGCCGCGATTCGCTCCACCCTGCTCAAGGACTTGCCGCAGCAGCGCTTCATCAGCCGGGACACCCGGTTCTTCACGCTCGGCTCGTGCTTTGCGCGCGAAATCGCCACGCGCATGATCGAGCGCGGCTATCAGGCCGACTTCTTCGAGGTGGTCGAGCACATCAATTCGAGCTTCGCGAACCGGAGCATGGTCGACTGGGCGATGGGCCGCTGCGAAGGCCAGGCCCGCGAGCGGCTCGACGAGCTGTTCGCATCCCTGAACATCACGCCGGACGGGCTGCAGGCGCGCTGGGCCGCCTCGAACGTGTTCATCTACACGCTTGGCGTGGCGCCGGCCTTCTTCGACCGGCAGTCGGGCGCGTTCGTGATGCCGTCGAACTCGGCGTTCGCATCGCGCGCATTTGCGGAGATGTACGACTTCCGCACCACCACGGTCCAGGAAAACCTCGACAACCTCGAATACATCACGTCGCACATGCGCGCGCTGAACCCGAACGTGAAGATCGTGATCACCGTGAGCCCGGTGCCGCTGAAAACCACGTTCGAGTTCAAGTCGGCGATGCAGGCGGACTGCATCTCGAAGTCGACGCTGCGCGTCGTCGCGCACGAGTTCGTCACGAAACACCCGGACGTCGTCTACTGGCCGAGCTTCGAAGTCGTGCGCTGGCTCGGCGGGCACGTCGGGCCTTACTACGGCACCGACGACGATTCCGCGCTCCATATCGGCGACGACGTGGTCAAGGCCATCACCGATCTGTTCATCGAGCATTATTCGTAACCGGGCCGGCGGCGTCGAACGCGGGCGTCGCGTCGGCGCCCCGCCCGCCGTGACGGACGCCTAGCCTTTCGGCGGCTGCTGGCAGATCACGCCGTACCAGCCGAGCCCCTTGTACGTCTCGTAGCCGGGCGTCGCCGCGAACGACACGGTCGCGCCGTCGCGCATCCGGTAGAAGCCCACGGCCCTGCCGTCGGTCTGCAGGCGGAACGGCTCGTCGAGCACGCCCTTACCGTCCGAACTCGCGATCACGCGCGACGATGCATCGACGATCATGCAGCGCGTGCGCGCCCGCTCGTCGTCGCTCAGCCGCACGCCGTTGACGACCGCCGCCGCCTGCGGCTCCCAGTCGAAGAAGATGACCAGCGCGCCGAGCGGGCGGCCGTGCTCCTGGCCGCCGTCGCGAATGGCCGTCGAATAGGTCGCGACCTGCGCCTGCTTCAGCCACGGCAGCCGCTCGATGTCCGACGCCGCGTAGTCCGCGCCGGACGAAGTCTTCATCGCGGCCTTGAACCAGCGCGCGTCGCCGACATGGCGCCCCTGCACGGGGTAGGTCGCCTCGCGCCCGCTCGCGACCACGACGCCGTCGGCATTCACGACCCACAGGTCCTTGTAGACCGTATAGCTGTCGAGGATCACCGACAGCCGTTCCGATGCATGCGCGCGCGTTGCCGCGCTCTCGTGCGTCACGCAGCCGACGACCGACGAATCGGTCGCCCACCAGCGCACGTCGCACGAGCGCTCGTAGAGGTTGCGATCGACGATGTCGATCATGTTCAGCGCGAGATCGGCGCAGCGCTGCCCTTCGTGCGAGCGCATCCGTTCGATCATGCTGTCGCCGAGCTCGGTCAGGCGCGTCAGCGCGCCCGCGAGCTCCTTGTTGAGGCCGTCGGTGATGTCGCCGATGCGCTTCGACACGTGCTTCACCTGGTTCGCGACGACGGCGAAGCCCTTGCCGGCATCGCCCGCGCGGGCTGCCTCGATCAGCGCGTTCAATGCGAGAAAGGTGGTCTCGCGGTTGATGTCGTTGATATCGCCGATCTTGCCGGTCGCGAGCTTCTTCACTTGATGGGTCAGGTCGACGATTGCTTGCGGATTGGCCATGCGTGGGTCTCTCTCGTTGTGGTGTGTCGATGTGTGGTCGACCGAGACGACGCAAGTATCGGGCCTGCTTTGCCGCGCGGCGATGCACGCATTTCGGCATCGCGCACCGCGCGGGCACGCCGATGCACGCTTGTCGCACCGGCGATGCACCACGATGGGCGCGCCGCGCATACGGCGCATAAGGCGCGGCCGGCTCAGGCCGGCGGCAAGCCGAGCCGCCACGACAGGTTGCGGCGCGCGCCCGCTTCGCAGCGCGCATGGAACAGATCGGTGTGATAGATGCGCGGGCGCGCCAGCAGGTCGCCGAGGATCGCGCGGACATGGCGGTCGTATGCGCGATCGTCGAGATCCGGGCGCTCGGCGCGCAGCCGCGCGCCGTCGTCGCGAAACCGGCTGCGCGCGGCGCCCAGCACCGCGAGATCGATGTCGACCGCGAAGCGCGCGGCCGGCTCGGCCGGCGCGCCGCGGTGCTTGGTCGCGAGGATCATCTCGCCGATGCGCTCGCCTGCCGCGATGCATCCCGCCGCCCAGTGCCGGAACCAGTCGGCGCTGCGCTCCTCGTTGTCCCGCGCGCCGGGCCGGTAGATCACGTCGTGGCACCACAGCGCGAGCTCGACCGCGTCGGCGTCGGGCACCGCGCCGCGCGCCCAGTCGAAGTCGCGCAGGCAGCGGCGGATATGGCGCAGCGTATGGTAGTGACGCGTCGCTTCGCCATAATGCCGCGCGAGGTCCGCATAGACGGTTTCGGCGTGCTGGCCGCCGCTGCGTGACCACAGTGCGATGAAGCGCGTTTGCGTGTGGCTCATCTCCGCCCCTTTCCGTCATCCCGACGCGCGTACCAATGCGGCGAAGCGGCATCGGGCATCGCCCTGACGGCGGCCCTCAGAAAAATTCCTTGCGGATGTCGATGCTCGAGCGCTGGCCGATGTTCCCGAAATTCTCCGCGAGCCACACGTCGGCCTCGCGCCGCCCGTTGTCGCGCAGCCCGCACAGGAACGCCCAGTCCGCGTTGTACTTGCTGGATACGCTGAGCGCGCACATCGCCTCGTCCGATCGAATCGAGTGGATCAGCATTTCCTTCATCTCCAGCCGGTCGACCTTGCCTTGCTGGATCAGCTCGGTGACGAACGCGATCGCGCGCATCTCGCGCATCAGCGACGAATTGAAGCTGATCTCGTTGATGCGGTTCAGGATGTCCGCGGCCGTCGTCGGCACGCCCGGACGCACGAGCGGGTTGATGTGCACGATCACGACGTCCTGCGTCTTGCAGTGGTAGATCAGCGGATAGATCGCCGGATTGCCCATGTAGCCGCCGTCCCAGTAGTGCTGGCCGTCGATCGTGATCGCCTGGAACAGGGTCGGCACGCAGGCCGACGCCAGCACCGCGTCGGCGCACACGTCGTCGCCCGAGAAAATACGGATCTTGCCGGTTTCGACATTGGTCGCGCACAGGTAGAGGCGGATCGGGCAATGCTTGCGCAGCGCGTCGAAATCGACGTGCCGTTCGAGCACGTCGCGCAGCGGATTCAGGTTGTGCGGATTGAACTGGTACGGCGAGAACAGGCGCAGCACCATGTCCGCGAATGCATACAGCGGCGAGTGATCGAGCCCGAAGCTGTGCGTGCCCTTCAGCCAGGGCGTCCAGCGCAGCGGATTGTATTGCTCGGCCGACTCCGAGACCGCGTGCCAGAAGCCGTGCAGCGCCTCGCGGGCGGCGGCGTGGCCGCCTTGGCGCAGCCCGTGCGCGAGCACCGCGGCATTCATCGCGCCGGCGCTGGTGGCGCTCACGCCTTCGATCGCGAGCCTGCCGTCTTCGAGCAGACGGTCCAGCACGCCCCAGGTGAACGCGCCGTGCATGCCGCCGCCCTGCAACGCCAGCGCGATCGGCTTCGGTTCGTCGCTGCCCCGCCGCTTTGCGCTCTTCGTGGTCATCTTCCGCCTCTCCTTGTGATGCCGATGCGATGCGGGCGGCTCACCCGCCGGTCGACGCCAGCGTGTCGAGCAGCGCCGCGGCTTCCCGCAGGTCCGCCGTATCGAACCCCTCCGCAAACCCGGCGTACACGTCGGACAGCATCCGCCGCGCGTCGGCCGTGCGGCCCTGGTGCTGCCGCAGGCGCGCGAGGGCCAGCACCGCGCGCAACTCGAACGCGCGGGCGCCCTGCCGGCGCGCCACGTCGATCGCCTGATGCAGGCAACCCTCGGCCTCCTCGGCGCGCGCCGGGTCGCCGCCGTCGCGATCCGACGCGCCGAGCAGCAGCACCGCCTTGAGCCGATGCAGCTCCGCGTCGTAGCAGTGCTCGCCGCAACGCGCCGCCAACGCCATCGCCTCGTCGATCGCGTCCATGGCCGCCGCCGTCTCGCCGATACGCCCGTGGCTGTCCGCGAGCAGCGCGAGGAAGTACGAGCAGGCCATCGCGGCGCCGGTCGCGCGGTAGCCGTCCACGCCCGCGCGCAACTGCGCGATGCCTTCCGGCACGCTGCCCTGCTCGCTCATTGCCCAGCCCCGCAGCATCTCGCCCCACGCGTACCAGAACGGCAGACCCTGCTCGGTCGCAAGCGTCATCAGCGCTTCGGCGTGCCCGCGGGTGACGTCGGCTTCGCGCCGGAGCTGATGGAACTGCGCGCCATACGCGAGCGTCAGCGCCAGCGTCGGGACGTGCGCGATCTGCCGCGCACGCGCCAGCGCCGCGTCGCAGCGCTGGTTGCCCTGATCCGCGTAGCCCTGGTGCCACAGGCTCCATGCGAGAAAGCTCAGCGCGCGGATGCCCGGATCGATCGCGGCGGCGAACGCGGGCTCGTGGCGCGGCTCCGCTTCGAGCAGCGCGAGCGCGCGTTCCTGGTGAGCCCGGGCGGTATCGAGATCGCCCTGGAAGAACAGGCTGGCCGACAGCGCGAGATGCGCCTCCACGAGCAGCGCCGGCTTGTTCGCGTCGCGCGCCATGCTCAGCAGCCGCTCGCCGATCTCGCCGGCGGTCGCGTATTCCGCGCGCAGGTGGTAGTAGGTCCGCAGCCCCATCAGCACCGAGAAGCGCTGCGTGGTTTCGCCGATCCGGTCGCACAGCGCGAGCGCGCGCGTGTAGTTCGCCTCGACTTCCGGCGCGCCATAGCCGCGCACGGCCATCAGCGCCGGCCCCAGCGCGAGCCGCAGCGTCAGCTCCTGATGCGCGCGCTCGGGCGAATCGGGCAGGCGCTCGAGCAGCTCCAGCGCCGCGCCGAGATGGCGCATCGCGTCCGGTTGCGCGGAGTGCTGCAGCGCCTGCTGCCCGGTGCGGTACAGATACTCGATCGCCTTCTGCACGTTGCCGCTCAGCCGGTAGTGGTGCGCGAGTTCGCTGCTGTAGTCCGCGACGCGGGCCGGGAACAGCGCCTCAATCGCCCGCGCGGTGCGCTCGTGCAGCGCGCTGCGCCGCTCCGTGAGCAGCGAGTAGCCGGCCACTTCCTGCGTCAGCGCGTGCTTGAACGAATACTCGACCTCCGGGAAGGCCGGCCGCTCGTAGATGAATTCCGCGGCCTCGAGGCGCGCCAGCAGGCGGCGCAGGTCGTCGTCCGTCCGCGCGACCTGCCCGTCGCAGATGTGCCGCACGAGGCTGTACGGAAACTCCTTGCCGATCACCGCGAGCGTCTGCAGCAGTTCCTTCTCGTCGATCGCGAGCCGGTCAATGCGCGCGGCCAGCACGCCCTGCACGGTGGTCGGGATATGCAGCGCGGCCGGCGTCTGCTCGATCCGGTAGTGGCCCGGTTCGCCGAGCAGCGCATGCTCCTCGGCCAGGGTCTGCACGACCTCCTCCATGAAGAACGGATTGCCTTCGGTCTTCTCGAGGATGCGCTGCTTGAGCGGGCCGAGCGACGCATCGTCGCCGAGCAGCGCGGTGAGCAGGCCTTGCGCCTCGGCCGGCCCGAGCGGTTCGAGGCGAAGCTGCACGCAATGCGGTGCGCTGCCCCACACCGGCGCATATTCGGGCCGGTAGTTCACGAGCAGCAGAATCCGGGTGGCCGGCACGCGTTCGATCAGGCACGCGAGGAACGCTTCCGTCTCGCGATCGAGCCATTGCAGGTCTTCGAACAGCAGTTCGACCGGCTGGTCGCGGCTCTCGCGCGCGAGCAGCTGGATGATCGCGTCGAAGGTCCGCTCGCGGCGGATTCCGGGATCCATCTCCGCCAGCACCGAATCGCGTTCGCCGATGCCGAGCAGGTACAGCAGGTAAGGCACGAGCGCCTCGAAGCCGCGTTCGAGCGTCAGCGCCTTGCCCATGACCTTCTCGCGGCAACGCCGTTCGTTGTCCTGCGCAGTGATCTGGAAGTAGTTCTTCAGCAGCTCGATCAGCGGCAGGTAGGCGAACGCCTTGCCGTGCGACACGGAGAAGGTTTCGAGCACCAGGCAGCCGTGCCGCGTGCGCGCCTTGAATTCATGGAACAGCCGCGATTTCCCGACCCCGGCCTCGCCGACCACCGCGACGAGCTGCCCGCTGCCCGCGCCGGCCCGTTCCAGCGCGCCGTGCAGGTGCTCCAGTTCCGCGTCGCGGCCGACGAAGCGGGCGAGGCCGCGATGCGCGGCGAGCTGCAGCCGCGTGCGCAGCGCGCCGAGGCCCAGCACTTCGTACACCGACAGCGGGTCCGGAATGCCCTTGACCTGCGTCGCGCCGAGCGCCTTGAACTCGAAATAGCCTTCGGCGAGCTTGTGCGTCGAATCGCTGACGAGAATCGACGACGGCGCCGCAATGCCTTCCATGCGCGACGCGATGTGGATCGTGTGGCCGACCGGATCGTAGTCGGTATGCAGGTCGTCGGTGCGGATCGAGCGCACGACCACTTCGCCTGTGTGCACGCCGACGCGAATCTGCAGCGGAATGCCTTTCTCCAGACGGATGCGATCGCCGTGCCGCCGCATCGCCTGCTGCATCCGCAATGCCGCGAACAGCGCGCGCTGCGCATGGTCTTCATGGGCGATCGGCGCGCCGAACAGCGCGAGGATGCCGTCGCCGAGCGACTTCGCGACGTAGCCTTCGTAGTAGTGGACCGCCTCCATCATCAGCGCGACGACCGGCTTGATCAGGCGGTGCGCTTCTTCCGGGTCGAGGTCGTGGATCAATGCGGTAGAGCCCGCCATGTCCGCGAACAACGCGGTGACGGTCTTGCGTTCGCCGGCGGTTTCGCCGCGCGCTTCCATGGCCGCCTGTTCGGCGAGGATGCGTTCGGCCAGATGCTGCGGCGTGTAGTGGATCGGTGCGGGAGAAAGCTCGGTGGCCGGCTTCGGACGCGGCGGCGGTGTGCCGGAGGGCGCATCGGCGAGCGGCGCGCCGCATTCGCTGCAGAACTTCGCGGAAGGGCCCGACGCGTGGCCGCAGCGCGGACAGATGCGCGACATATGGGATCCGCATGCCTCGCAGAAGCGGGCCGCGGCGGGATTGTCGAATCCGCAATGTGCGCAGCGCATACGATCCCTTTCCTAGCCCGGAACCTGCACCTAATCATTCTAGTTCCGCGCCCGGTCGCGGCAAGCGGCGAACGGGATATGGCATTCCCTCAGTCGCGGCTGGCGGATGCGCGCATTCGGCGTGGATCGGAGGACGATGCGCGGCGCGCGCGGCGGATCAACCGCGCGGCTTCGGCGGCTGGAGCAGATGCAGGATCCGGCGGTCGTACGGCGCGCGTACGATCTCCGCGATGCGAATCTCGGCGGCAGCCGGATGAAGGGGGTTCAGCAGGAAGTTGTGCGCATACGGCACGACCGCGCTCGGCACGCGCAGCAACGCGCTCGGCTTCGTCTGCAGCCATTCGGTGCCCGCGCCGCGGGTCCACTCGGGGTTCGTGCGCCAATCGTCCGGCGCGTCGTCCTCGGCAATCTCGGCCACGGCGACCGAATCGGGCACGTCCACGCGCAGTAGCTGATACCCGTCCGGCAACTGCGCGACGGAACCGATCTCCAGATGGACGAGCGTCTCGAGCAGCGCGAGCGCCGGATGTTCGGCGAGATACACGACCGGTTGCCCGGCAAAGTGCCAGCGCCCGCCGGCGCGCAAGCCGCCGATGCCTTGCAGGTCCGCGTAATTGCTGATGCGCCACTGCATCGTCAAGCGAAGTACCCCTCGTCGATCTGCGTGAGCGCTTCCTCGACGAGCCGCGCGCCGTGCTCGGTGCTCGCCATGTCGAGCGAGGTGCGGCCGCCGAAGCGCTGGAGCCCGCTGCGCAGCCATGCCATTGCCTTGTCCGGATCGCCGAAGGTGGCGGTGGCCTGCGCGACGATCCGCGCAAGGCGGATCGCCTTGTCGGATTCTTCGGGCGACAGGCGCTCGTGCGCCTGGCGGCGATGGCTCAAGGTCCGGCGCGGAATGATGAACGCAAGCTCGTCGGACTTGAGGCCGCGCTCGGACAGCCGGTCGATGACCGCGACGTCGACGCGCGCGCTCGCGAGCTCGGCCAGGTCGGCGCCCGATCGGATGCGGGTGGCCAGCAGTTGTTCGAGAATCGAGAACTCGGCCTGGCGCGGATGCGCGACGCCGGACGGATGGAAAGCGATGGTTGCCATGGCCTCTCCTCGGCAATTTGCCCAATCATTATAGGCGTTTTGCCGGGTCGATGGCGACATGCGGCAACGTCATGGCTTTGTCACGTAACAACTTTGAATCCGCGCTTCGGCATCGCACATTCGATGCAACGGAAACGCTGCAGCCGATCGTTCCACGAGCTTCTGCAATCATCAGACCAAACCGGGTATTCGCGTCGGATTGTTTACCGTGCTGAGATAATTTGTCACTGGAATCGGTATTTCCGGCCGGTGACGCGACCGCTACGATGCAATCAACCGCTCAGCACGACAGTGAAGCGCGAAATCAATCAAACCGGAGGTCATCATGAAATCGTTCATCTACGCCGTGGTCGCAGCCACCGCCCTGTCCGCCTCGTATGCCGCATTCGCACAGTCGACGCCGGCGCCGACACGCGAGCAGGTGCGCGCGGAGCTGGTGCAGCTCGAGCAGGCCGGGTACAAGCCGGAGGTGTCCGATGCCCATTACCCGCAAGCGCTGCAAGCCGCCCAGGCGCGCGTGACCCATGCCGACGAAGCCGGCTACGGCGCGCAGGCAGCCGCCGGCGTCCGCTCCGGCCGTGTGACGCCGGTCAAGGAGAACGGCCGCGACTCGATCTATTTCGGTCAGTAACACGAACTGCGCTCGCTTCGCGCGGGCGTTGCCGAACACCACGCCCCTGACGATCGGGGGCGTGGTGTTTTCGCATCGGGCCTCGGCGGATGAATGCGAGGCACCGTCTCCCGGCGGCAAACACCGCCAAGAATGATCAGTAATCCTTCCATTTTGATCGATCGACGCGCGCCATGTGCTGCACGTCGGCGCCGCACCCGATTCGGACTGGCGGCACATCCGCCAGCGCCGAGACGCGAGGTCAACGCATTCGGCGATTTGCTCCGTACTTTGAAACGGCGCCCGCGGATGTCCGGTCACGTCGGCTCCGGCAGGCAGCGGCGCACGGAACGATCGGATTCGCGCGAAATCCGCGCCGTGCCAGCAGACGCGGCGTGTTTGCGCATAGAATTCCCGCGTGTACGGGGCCGGCCAAAGCGGGCGCGAGAAGGTTCGCGAAGATCGCCGGCCTGTTTCGATGCCGCACCCATGCTCATTTCAACAAGACAAGGAGTGGTTTCATGTCTCAAGCAACCGGATCCATGATCTCGTTTCGCCGCCCGGACGGCCAGGAACTGCAGGGCTACCTGGCGACGCCGGAGCAGACCGACGGCGCGCCCGCGGTCGTCGTCATCCAGGAATGGTGGGGCCTGAATGACCAGATCCGCGGCGTCGCGGACCGCCTGGCCCGCTGCGGCTACTTCGCGCTCGTTCCCGATTTGTATCGCGGCAAGTCGACGGTCGAGGCGGAAGAGGCGCACCACCTGATGAGCGCGCTCGATTTCGGCGACGCGGCATCGCAGGACATTCCCGGCGCAGTGCAGTACCTGAAGACGCACGCGGAGCGTGTCGCGGTCACCGGCTTCTGCATGGGCGGTGCGCTGACCCTGCTGTCGCTGCAGAACGCCGACGTGACGGCCGGCATCGCCTGGTATGGCCTGCCGCCGCTCGACTACCTCGACGCGGCGAAGCTCAAGGCGCCCATCATGGGGCACTGGGCGACGCAGGATGCGTTCTTCGCGGCCGACCAGGTGGACGCACTCGAAGAGAAGCTGCGCGCCGCGAACGCCGACTACACGTTCCACCGCTATCTCGCGCACCACGCGTTCGCCAACGAGACGGCAGTCGGCACCGGCCGCCTGCCGGGCACGCAGTACGATCCGGTGTGGTCGCAGATCGCGTGGGACCGCACGCTGACGTTCCTCGGCCGCACGATGTGGGCGAACGCGCAGAAGTAAGCGGCTTGCAGCCCGGATGAGCGTCGCCGGGCGCGCAACGCGGCGGGCGACGCGCCGGGAATGAACGCCGCCGGCACATGCCGGCCGATGCGCGTATCGATCGCCGCGGCGTGAACGGCTATGCCGGCGCGCCGATGGGCGGCATCAGGCGTTCGGGCATCGGCCGCGAAAGCGCCTGACCGTCGATCGAGGCGTTCGCCGAACTGAAGACGGTCAATTTCAAATTCGACGCATGATCGTGCGCGGTGGCGCCGCCACCGCACGCATCACGCCTGGTGGGACGCGCACAGCGCCGCCTCGTCGGCGGCGAGCATCTCGGGCACGCATTCGCGCAGGAAATCGACGAAGGTGCGGATCTTCGCGTCGAGATACTGGCGCGACGGATACAGCGTATAGACCGTCAGCTTCTGCAGCCGGTACTCGGGCAGCACGCGCGCCAGCGCGCCGCTGCTCAGCGCGGGCAACGCCGTCGACATCGGCAGCGAGCCGATGCCGAGGCCCGCGCGCAGCGCGGCGCCGAGCGCATCGGCGATGTTCACCTGGAAATCGGGCAGCGGCAGTTCGAAGGTCTCGCGGCCGTCGGGCCCGTCGAGATGCCAGCGGTCGCGCGGAAACACCGGCGTGACGATCTGCAGGCACGAATGCCCCTCGAGATCCTTGACCGTCTGCGGCGTGCCCCGCGCCTGCAGATACGCGGGCGACGCGCACAGCACGCTGTGCACGGCGCCGAGCCGCTGCGACACGAGCCCGGAATCGGGCAGCTCCGTCGTGCTCAACTGCAGCGATACGTCGTAGCCTTCGTCGATGATGTCCGGCACGTGCTGCGACAGCGTCAGCTCGACCGCCACCGACGGATACCGCTGCCGATAGCGCACGACTGCCGGCACCACGTACGCCTGGCCGAAGCTCGTCGTCGCATGCACGTGCAGCCGGCCCGACGGCTTCGCCTGCGCGTCCGCCGCTTCCGCTTCGGCCTCGTCGATGTACGCGAGCACCCGCTGGCATCGGTCCAGATAACGCTGCCCCGCATCGGTCAGCGCGATGCGGCGGGTGCTGCGATTGAGCAGGCGCGTGCGCAGATGCGTTTCGAGCTGCGCGACCGAACGCGATGCGTAGGCGGTCGTGATGTCCAGGCGCTGGGCGGCGCTCGTGAAGCTGCCTTCCTCCGCCACGCGGACAAAAATGCGCATCATCTGTAGCGTGTCCATCGACAAGTCCCCGGGAATGAGATCGCCTCGCACCATGCAGGCCTGGCGCGCCGCGACGCGCGCGACCGGGTCCGTGCCGGTATCGGCGCAGCGCGCGACGCAAGATGCCGGCACCGTGTTCCGGAGGCCGGAATGATTGGTGCGGAACACTACAGCAGCACCACGGGCGTGTCCAGTTGGGTATGCCCCCGAACTGTCTACGCCGCCGCTCGGCCGGACTCCTCACGGTTCGGCCGTCGCGGTCGAACGCCGCCGGATACCTGCTACGCGCGCACGGACGAATCGAACGGGTTGCGCAGCACGATGGTGTCGTCGCGCTCCGGCCCGGTCGTCAGCAGCGAAACCGGCACGCCCGCGATCGCCTCGACGCGTTCGACGAAACGGCGCGCCGCGTGCGGCAGGTCGCCGAGCCGACGCGTGCCGCCAACCGTTCCGGCCCAGCCGTCGAACTGCTCGTAGACGGGCTTCGCACGGGCCTGCACGGCAAGGCTCGCCGGCAGATGATCGATGCGCTCGCCGTCGAGTTCGTATCCGACGCACAGCCGGATCGTGTCGAAGCCGTCGAGCACGTCGAGCTTGGTCAGCGCGAGCGAATCGATGCCGGACACTTTGGCCGCCTGACGCAGCTGGGCCGCGTCGAGCCATCCGCAGCGCCGCGGCCGGCCGGTGTTGACGCCGAACTCGCGCCCGCGTTCGCGCAACCGCGCGCCGACGCCGTCGGCGAGTTCCGTGAGGAACGGCCCGCCGCCGACGCGGGTCGCATAGGCCTTGGTTACGCCGAGCACATGGCCGAGCTTCGACGCGCCGAGGCCGGTGCCGGCGGCAGCCGCCGACGCCACCGTGCCCGACGAGGTCACGAACGGATACGTGCCCCAGTCGATATCCAGCATCACGGCTTGCGAGCCTTCGAACAGGATTTTCCGGCCTTGGTCGTATGCATCGTTGAGGTCCGCCCACACGGGCCGCACGAACGGCAGCACCTTGGGCGCGAGGTCGACGAGCATCGGCAGCATCGCGTCCCGCGTCCACGGGTCGAGGCCGAGCCCGCGGAACCACGCGTTGTGATGGTCGAGCAGCACGTCGAGCTTGCTCGCGAGCGCGTCGGGATCGGCCAGGTCGCCGACCCGCAGCCCGCGGCGGCCGACCTTGTCCTCGTAGGCGGGGCCGATGCCGCGCAGCGTGGTGCCGATCGGTTCGCGGCGCAGCGTCTCCTGCGCGGCGTCGATCGCCCGATGAATCGGCAGGACCAGCGTCGCGTTTTCGGCGATCGCCAGGTTATCGGGCGTGACCGCGACGCCGAGTTCCGCGACGCGCGCGATCTCGGCGAGCAGCGCCTCCGGGTCGAGCGCCACGCCGTTGCCGATCACGCCGGGCTTGCCGCGCACTACCCCGCTCGGCAGCAGCGCGAGCTTGTAGGTCTTGCCGTCGACGACCAGCGTGTGGCCCGCGTTGTGCCCGCCGTTGTAGCGCGCGACGATGTCGGCCTGCCCCGCGAGCCAGTCCACCACGCGGCCTTTGCCTTCATCGCCCCATTGGGCGCCCACCACCACGACATTCTGCATGCTCCACTCTCCACGTGAGGAAACTCGACACTTGGCGGACTCGGCGAGCCGCAGGTATGGCATATTGGCGCAGCAGCACAGGGCGATCAAACGATTAATCTTGAGCATCGCGTGAAAAAAACTCACGCGAATGAGTGTGATGGGCAGAAAGCTTCCTCCGTTGAATTCGTTGCGGGCGTTCGAGGCCGCCGCCCGCCTGGGCAGCTTCACGCTGGCCGCCGACGAGCTGTGCGTCACGCACGGCGCGATCAGCCGGCATGTGCAGCAGCTCGAGGCCTGGCTCGGCCGGGCGCTGTTCGAGCGCCACAACCGGCGGGTCGAACTGACCGAGGCCGGGCGGACCTACCTTGCGGAAGTCGGCGCGTCGTTCGACCGCATTGCACTTGCCACCGCCCAGCAGCTCGAACGCGGGCAACAGCGGGTGCTGCGCGTCAGCGCGCCGGCAACGTTCTCGCTGCGCTGGCTCGTGCCAAGGCTGTCGTCGTTCCAGGTCGCGCATCCGCATATCGAGGTGCGGTTGTCCACGTCGAACGAACCGATCGAGAAGCTCCGCGACGTCGTCGACCTGATCATTCGCGGCGGCCCGCAGGCGATCGATGGCTATGTCGCCGACGAGTTCCTGTCCGAAGTGCGCCTGCCGGTGTGTGCGCCGCGGCTCCTCGAAGGCAGGAAACTGCGCAAGCCTGCCGATCTCGCGCATTTCACGCTGCTGCATGCGGCGACCTATCCCGGCATGTGGCCCGAGTGGCTGGCAGCGGCCGGCGAGCCGCACCTCGTGCCGCGGCAGTCGCTCACGCTCGAGCATTTCTACCTGACGCTGCAGGGCGCGCTCGACGGGCTCGGCGTCGCGATGGGGCCGATCGCGCTCGTCGCGGACGATATCGCCGAAGGCCGGCTCGTGCAGCCGTTCAAGGAGCCGGTGATGCCGCCGTGGCGGTACTTCACCTATGTTGCAGCATCACGCGCGGAAGACGGGGCGGTTCGCGCGTTCAAGGACTGGTTGACGCGCGCGGCCGGGGCGACGCGTTCGAGCGGCGGGTGACGGATGGCAGGCCGCCCCGGCTCGCCCGGGTTGCCCGCGAAGTCGGCCGCGCCGAGGGCGGCGTTACGCCGCGGCCGCCCGGATGTCGTCGAGCCCGGACGCTCGACCAGCACGTTGACGTTCGTGCGCGGCGATATCGTTGGCGTTCAAGGCGATCAAACGTGAAGCCGCGAATCGCGCCTGATCATTGCATTGTGCGTCCGTCCTGAGCGGCGAACGTCAACGCGACGGCCGCACGTGTTCGGGGAAATGGTTTGCGGAACGCCGAACGCCGCCCAACTCGATGCATTACACGGTTGGTTTTACGTGGTGTAAACCGTTCAGTCGAGACGTTCAGTGCAGTGAAGTCGACGGTGCTTTGTCTCGAGCAGCAGGAGGCGGGATTCAAGCGAAACTGGTGATCGCCCGAACGTAATGATCTTCCAGGAAAGCATGCGGCAGGTTCAAGCCGCACACATCATCAGCATGACGAACCAAATATTCGATTGCTGCTTCACAAACTCGGGCACGTCATTCGCGAACGATGCGACGTGCCCCATCACAGCGTGATGGCTGGCAGGGCGTCACGCGGGCCTCGCGCGACGTCCCGGCCGTGACAGCGCTTACTGGCTTGCGCCGGCCGCGGCGCCCGCCTTTTTCTGCGCATCCTGCAGCTTCTGCGGATAGTTCGGATCATTGGCCGCCGGCTTGTAGCCCGCGTCCTCGAGCTTCTTCAGCTCGGCGTTTTTCTTCGCGCGAGCCGCCTTGCGCTCGGCCTTGTGTTGCGCACGAGCTTGCTTGCGTGCCTCGGCTTTCGCGGCTTTTGCGTCTTGCGCCGCGGGTGCGCTGGCCGTTTCCTGCGCAAACGCAGGCGCTGTCCCGCCGATCAGGAAAGCTGCGGTCGCAGCAACGAGCGTGAACGTTCTGATTTGGATTCGCATCGCTGAACTCTCTATTCGGATTGGTCACGGATGAAGAACTGCGAGATACCACCCCTGCCTCGACGTGTGAGCACGTCGATCGAGGCCTCTGCATCATAACCGTGTTGCCTCGCGTGTGGCGACATGGAATTTGCTCGTCGAGGATCGAGTCGTGCGCTCCCATAAACGACAACCCCGGCCACGGCGACGAGGGCGCCTGACGCGCCGATTCCCATGGATGTATACCGTCGGGCACGCGTGCTGTGCTCGACGATGCCGACGTCTCACATACGCTTCTCCCTGTGCACCGTTCATGTCACATACAACTGCGCGCGCATCAGCGACATAACGCGTGAGTCAGGTGTGATCGGTTCCTGGTGATCGAAAGGCGTCGCATTCGGCTCACCGATCCTTCAGCGCGCGACGATCACATCAGGTCGCCATGTGAAAGTGGTGATCTTGGCAAAGGACTGACCGGGATGGATGTCGGAAGCCTTCGCGCGCCTTTCCGGCATCGCAATCCAACTGCCCTGTAATTCAGGACACGGTGATCGTGAGCCTTTACGGGATCAGGTGTGTGTCAACGGTGAGCATTTTCGGGAGATGTGTGCCGAATCGCTCCAGGTGAGTGCCAGGAATGTTGGTGTTCTCACGTGAGGCCCGAAACGGTGCTGGAAGCATGGGTACTTCACACACAGGCGGTGAGGCGATTCAAAGGTAGAAACTTGCTGGGGTGGTCCGACCGACATAAGGTAGCCATCGCTTGCACAGATGGTGCCGTAGCGGCCGCATTCGAGGAAAGGTACCCCACAGGCATTCGACTGCTGTTTGAGCCGCTCTGTGGGGCTTCTAGGCGGCTCGACGCGTTCCGGTGCCACTGCGTGTGGGAATTCGGCTGGCAAGCGTAGTGCGGAGCAACAAAGCGACCTGTCATATCAGGCCGGCTTTCGGGGCCTGTGACTGGCGATTTCCTCGTCGCTGCCCGCTGTGGATCCCCCATAGACGGGAACCTATGTGCGGGAAAAGACGGTTTCTAAGAGATTTGTTCCCATAGCCTTATACGTTTCGATGCTTGTGAGTATGTGCTCACGTCCGGATCGGCCAGGCAGCGTCAGGAAGCTTGGCAGACGGGGCACAGCGCTGTGACGAATCCGGAAGGTTCTCCACAGGAATACGCGCGAGACCCAGTGCGGAACTCTTCTGGTAGCGGTTTATGGGGCGTGCTTTTTCCGGAGACACACAGTGTGTTTACTTCTTTAGAAAGCAACGTTTACTTCTTTAACTACTTTTAGATGCCTCACAGGCTTGTGGAACAAGGCTGTGGCCGGTGTTCAGTACCCATTTATGGGAGCATAGGTAGAAGTGTCTGGGGCGTTAGGTCTGTGGATTTGGGGTTTGGGGTAGCCCGGGATGGGGAATCGGGGGTGTGGATATGGTGCAAGCGTAGCCGTTTATGGGGATTCGGCAGCGAAACGCCGATGGTAGCGGTTTATGGGGGATCTTTAAGGTACCCGGTTATGGGGGATTTCTGCGAATCGATCGAGCCACTCTCGTGAGGAGGGCGATCTCGGGTAGCCAGTTATGGGAAGCCCTGAAGGTACCCGTTTATGGGGTTGCTCCGTGTATGCCGGCTCGAGTTCATGCACAGCCCGAGGCTGTGACTCCCGCGCGTATACAGGATTGGTCCGCGGGAAAGGTAGTCATCCGTGGGATTCGCGTAAGGTAGCCTGTTATGGGATCGATTTGACGATGCGGCGACCCAAGGCGCGCGATTCGCAAAACACGACGGCTTCGAAAGGTCCCCTTCTATGGGAAATTTCGAAGGTAGCGTGTTATGGGAGAAAAACGACCGTGTGCTGCACGGCACCACAGATTCCGCGTCCGATCGCGGTTCTGGCCATTTGCTTCCCATAAAAAGGTACCTTCAGCAGGGCGATGGCCCGGACGGATCAGGGCATCTCGCGCGAAAGGTAGCGGCCTTTGGGAGGAGAGTTTGCGGAAAGGTAGATGGTTATGGGGCCTTTCGAACATTCGCACGCGGAAAAAATTCCTTTGTGTGCCATAAGTTAGCTGCGACAGTGCAAGTGACGTGCGAACAGGGGCGTTGCCCTCGGCGGTGAAGAGGTATAAAGTCCGCTCTCAACAAGGTAACCTTATCCGGACACCACGATGCCGCGAAAGCCCGCAAGCAAAGGCTCCGACAAACAGGTCTCGCTGTTCCAGACGCCCGAGCCTCCCGACTTGCTGCGCAAGGCGGTTCAAGCGATTCACATCGCCCCCAAATCGGGAAAGATCGGTCTGCAGCAGCGCAAGATGTTCAGCTCGCTGATCAAGAACGCGCTCAGGCAGGAAGCATTCGAGCCGGGGCGCACGAGCTTCTCGATCTCGATCGCCTCGCTCTCGCACGAGAGCGGGTTGAACAGCAACAACACGAAATACGTGAAGGACACGGTGAACTCGCTGATCAGCACCGTCGTCAACTGGGACTATCTTGCAGCGGATCGCTCGACCGTCTGGAAGGCATCGGGTCTGCTGGCCGGTGCGGAGCTCGAGCAGTCGGTGCTGAAGTACAGCTTCTCGGACCAGATTCGCAGCGAGCTGCTCAACCCCGAGATCTACGCGCTGATCGATATGCGGATCGCGCGCGAGTTTCGGCGCTCGCACTCGCTCGCGCTGTGGGAAAACACGGTGCGCTACGAAGGTATCGGCATCACCGCGAAGATCCCGCTGCCGAAGTTCCGGGATCTGATCCTGGGCCAGGACAAGGCATCGCAGTCGTACAAGGAGTACAAGCTGTTCAAGAGCAAGGTGCTGGTGCCGTGCATTCAAGAGGTCAACGAAGTATCGGACCACACGCTCGAACTGATCGAGCACAAGTCCGGGCGCAGTGTCGAAGCGGTCCAGTTCAAGGTGATGCGCAAGCCGAGTGCGGATACCGTGGAAGAAGGCGACGTCAAGAACGAAGCACTCGTCGAGGAAGTCGCCAAGTTCGGCATCCCGCGCTCGGAGGCGCGGCGGCTGATTACGCAGTACGGTGTTCAGCGCATCAAGGCTGCGATTGCGTACACGCTCAACCGGACCACGAAAAAGAATGCGGCGCCGGTCGATAACATCGGGGCTTATTTCCGCAAGGCGTTGACGCACGGCTATACGCTGTCCGACGGGCCGACGCCGGAGACGGCCCCGTCGGCGAAGGAAACGGCGCAGAGCAAGCAGGAGCAGATCCGGGACAAGTACCTCGCCGCCAAGATCGACGAGGCCGGTGCCTACTTCCGCGAACTGGAAATCGACGACCAGACCAAGCTCATCGATCGGTACAACGAGACGGTGGTCGGCTCGAAGGACCTGGTGCTGTCGCCGAAGAAGAAGGCCAGCAAGCTCGCGCAAACCAGTTTCTTCAGATGGCTCGCGCTGGATACCTGGGGCGAACCGACCTCGGACGACTTGCTGGAGTTCCTGCTGAAAAGCAGCCTGGCCACGAACTGAAACTGAAAAACAGACCTCGCAACGCGAGGTCTGTTCATTTGGGCACCTTACTTTTGCGCGGCGGCCAGCTCGGCGACGTACGCGTCGATGACTTCCTTGAGCCGGTCGGCGAGCGTTTCCTGATGGGCGGCGTCCACGCCCTTGAGCTGCAGGTCGAGACGTCCGTCGGGATAGGTCTTCAACTGGCCGATCGTCTGTGATTCAAGCGCGAAGTCGTGGCGGACGCTGTAGCGTGTCCGCCCTGCTTTCTTGTCCCCGTCGTTCTGCGCGCGCAGGAAATTCTCGAGATCGCGCACCGACTTCTTCCGGTCGATCACGGCCGACAGCAGGCGGTCGGCCGTCGGTTCGCCCAGCCGCTCGAAGATCAGCTTGAGGAAATAGGCAGCCTGCAGGCCGACCACGTCGCTCGCCGTGGCCATCCGCTCGAGGAGCGTGTTCGGCAATGCGTTGAGCGAGAGCGTTTTGCTGATCGATGCCTTGTCCTTGCCGATCTTCTCCGCCAGCGTGTTCTGGTCGGCGAACACCTTTTCGTCGAGGAGCCGCTTCCATGCGACCGCATCGTCGAAGATCGTTTGGCGTTCGTGATCGTGGTTGGCGCGATAGGCGATCGTATAGAGCTGCTCGGGCGTGTGATCCGACCGGAAGGTGGCGGTGATGGTTTCGTCACCGTTGATGCTGGTGGCGCGCAGCCGGCGCTGCCCGTCGATCACGACGAGCTTGCCGGGAAATTCAGGCAGACGGGTCACCTTGATCGGTTCGATCTGCCCTTCCCGCTTCAATGTCAGCGCGAGTTCATGCAGGCTCGATTCCGAATAGAAAACCCGGGGGTTGAACGGGTTCGGGATGCAGTCCTTCACGGCGACCTTCTGCGGGGCGTCGAGATCCGTCGTGTCGGCGGGCTGCGCCGTCGCCAGCTTGATCGCGGGCGCAGCGGCAGTCGGCAGCACCGTCACGGACGGTTCGGGCAGCCGCGTCTCCAGCGCCGCGTTTTCCTGTGCGAGCCCGCGCAGAAGCCCGGCCGCGAGATGGAGATTGCCCGTCGCCTTCTTTTCCTTCGATGTGTCTTTAGCCATGAGCTGCGGCTCCGGTAGCGCGTGTCGACGCAATGTATTGGGCCATTTCGGTGACCAGCTTCTCGATCTCCGCGCGAGCTTCCTTGAGGCCCTTCAGGTAGCGATTGTGGTGGTGGATGGTGGTGCCGAGCGCGAAGGTCTGCCGATAGACCTCGCGTTGGGCGATCTGGCTGTCCAGCAGATGTTCCCCTATTTCTTCTGCTCTTAGAATTTTTAAAATCTCTTCACGCATTTTAGTTTTTCCATTGACGCTATTGAGCATTAGTGCGGAAGACAGGTTCGGGTTACGTACTGCTCGCATGGATTCGATCATGCGGATCATTGCGACGGTGCTGTAGAGGTCTGCAGGCGATGGCGACAGTGGTACGAGACAGAAGTCTGCGACTTCGAGTACCGACGCGATGCGCGGATCCTCGAGGTTGCCGGGGCAGTCGATGACGATCACATCGAAATGCGCATCCTGCTTCTTGATCTCGCCACCGATCCCGCGGCCGGCCGGGGCCAGGGAGAGCACGGTCATCGGCAGGGTGTTCTCGCCACTCGTGACCCACCGGACGGACGTGCCCTGCGGGTCGGCGTCGATGAGTGCCACTTTGTTCCCGCCGGCCTCGAAGGCGGCGGCGATGTTGACGGAGATGGTGGTCTTTCCAGTACCACCCTTTTGATTGCTGACGGCGATCTTGAAAGCCATTAAATCCCTCCAAGGAGTTTTGCGTAATATATGCATTTGTTGGAGAAAAGTCCAGACAAGATGCTCGGATCGCGAGATTTTGAGCGAGGCGGTGCAGTTGTTACGTGACAAGTAGCCGGATGGCTAACGCGTGCGGAAGCGATGGAAGTGAGATTATGGAAATCAATAAAAATCTGATGGCTTGTAGCTGAGATGACGTGCGCGATCGACGAATTGGCTTTCCCTTGATACTGGATTAGGTTCTTGGCCACGACGGTATGCACTAAGCTGCTGCAAACACATTGCATCGTGCCGATTGGCCGACGATCAACATACGAGTAGTTGTTACGTGACAAGCCGCCAAGCTGATGAGCCGATCGTGCGATCGGATGGTTGCATAGCCGAACGTCGCGCGATCGACAGGTATAGCGATTAACAGAGATGAAGTAGTGACTCGACCAAATGACAGGTTGTCACGTGACAACATGGGCAGGTGTCGACGAACGTGGCTACGGTGTATTGGTTTGCTAAATGGAAACGGGCTTCTAGCAGTCGGTACTGGTGTTAGATTTCGTTCGCGGAAGTGGATGTGTATGTCGAGCTCTGCTCGCTGTTGTCGGTTGTCACGTGACAACGAATGATCGAGCCGGGAAGTACGCCGGAGATGGTTGGGAAGCACTGGTTAGATTTCAGAGATCGACGCGAACGGTAGCCGAATGGTTTCGGATGTGACGGGATGCGGAAATGAGCGAGTTCGTTGAGCATCTTGACCCGCGAGATCCTAGGTCTTTTGCCGTGGGTGAAGCTCGATCTGGCGATCTGGTCTGGTATCGCACACTGATTGTCAGGCGCGTTGCACATCAGGAGGCATGAGGGCAGGCAACATCTTCGATGTGTCCCCATTAATGCGCTCCCTGATGTAGCGCACCCATTAGCTCGTTTGCTTGATGGCGGCCTGTCGCCAAGCAGAGGCTGTCTCCCGCCCAGCGGGGCACACCGTGGAAACCTGCGCGGGGATCGACAACACCCGATCCCCAGGCGCCGGCAGCGCACACGATTCGTATCGTGAAACATTCGCACAAAGTAGGATGCGGCCGTGGAAGCCTTATCTTATAAGGACTTCCGGGCGATTCTTCATGTTGTTTCACGCACGGAGGGCGCGCGCATCCCAAAAACAGGGGTCAACCAACTACACTTAAGGCGGCCACGCTTCTTCAGCCATGCGTAAGCATCAAATGTATTGATTGATACGTGTTGTGTCGTAAATGAAATGATTTCGGCGTGAGCCGAGCGTAATTCGGGGGTAATGCGATCCCCGCAGAGTGGTGAGTTGTCACGTGACAACGCGACATTACGGAGTGGGCCCCTCCCGAAGCATGGTGTTTCACTTAGCGCCGTTACGAAATGAGCGATATGAACGGAAGTGAAGTCAATAACGATGCTGGGGTAGGGCCGCCCCAGTTTCATTCTGAATTAATTGGCTGGATCGGCAGGCATCACCACAATCCACGCGATAAATAGCCGAAGCAAAGAGCGATATCTGACCGCCTCCGAAACCCTGAGCCACGAAAAGCCCGCATCCGCCCATTCAATAGTTCGCGACGCAAATCGTCTTTGCGATCCCACTTCCTGTCATTCGCGCTTGCCGGATCGATCACCTTGCCGTCCTCAATTCAATGCGCTCGATTGCATCAAACCTGCGGCATTGTCACCGCACATCGTCGCGCGCAACCGGAGGTTCAGGCAAGCATACGCCGATCCACTTATTCAAATTGCATCTTCCCCGGAGAAAATGTCAAACCATCGAGCCCTCGTCCGGTCGATACGCGACCCGGGCCACGACACGCGATCTCCGCACACAGCGAAAGAGATTCGAATCTCTCGCACATATCGCCGGCCAGACTGAGGAGCGCCGGTAGCGAGGCTGCCCCGCAGCGTTTCAGGGCAACCCCGAGGAGCGGAATAGCCCTTCACCGCCGCATCGCCGATCGCGAAAGTTCCGGGGAGCGTTTCGTAACGCGCAGCATCAGGCAAACACGAACATGAATGCGAGGCGCTCGGCGTCAGCCGCCGGAATGACAACGATCATCTACTTGGTTGCTCGCGCCGGACAGATTGCAAACCGCAACGACTTCGGCGCCTCGACCTTCTCGACGACATTGCGCCACCACCGCTCGCCGCGATGCGGCGCAACCAGGTCCAGCCGCTCACCCATCCGCGGCGTCGCAAGATCGACTCCGCGCGCCACGGCCAGCGCTGTCACGCGCTCGAACGGCTCCTGCCAGCGATGCATCGCCAGATCGAACGTGCCGTTATGAATCGGCGTCAGCCAGCGGCCACGCAGATCCACATGCGCCTGCACGGTTTCTTCCGGCTGCATGTGGACGTACGGCCATTGCGCGTCGTACGCGCCCGTCTCGATCAGCGTCACGTCGAACGGCCCGAGACGTTCGCCGATGGTCCTGAAACCGTCGAAGTAGCCGGTGTCGCCGCTGAAGAACACGCGCAGGTCGCCGTCGACGATCACCCAGGACGCCCACAGCGTGCTGTTGCCGTCGAGCAGGCTGCGGCCGGAGAAATGCTGCGCAGGCGTCGCGGTCAGCGTCACGCCGTCGATCTCCGCGCTTTGCCACCAGTCGAGCTGGCGCACCTTGGCCGCGTCGATGCCCCATTCGATCAGGCGATCGCCGACACCGAGCGGCGTCAGGAAACGCTCCGTCTTCGCGGCCAGCGCAAGCACGGTGTCGCGGTCCAGGTGATCGTAGTGATCGTGCGACAGGATCACGCCACGCAGCGGCGGCAAGTCGCCGAGCGCGATCGGCGGCGCATGGAAGCGTTTCGGGCCGACACGCCGGAACGGCGACGCGCGCTCGGCGAACACGGGATCGGTCAGCCAGAACTGGCCGCGCAGCTTGAGCAGCAGCGTCGAATGCCCGAGCCGGTAGAGGCTGCGATCCGGCGCCGCGTCGAGCTCCGCGCGGGTGAGTGTATCGACGGGCAGGGCGCCGGCCGGCACCGCGCCGCGCGGCTTGTGGAACATCATGTTCCACATGATGCCCAGCATCTTGCCGAGCCCTTCGGCGGGCCGCGGCGCGACGTTGCGAAAGCGTTCGCCGTCGTGTTGCGGCGAATGGGCGGACAACGCGCGGCCGCGCTTTGCAGCGGTCAGGCCGAGCGTACGTTGAATGAAATCGGGGAGCGATGCCATGAGTATCCATCCGGATGAAAGTACACTAAACAGTGTAGTTTATTTCCGTGGAAAGTAAACTGCCGGGTGTAAAATTTGAGAATGGATACGAGCACCACTCATCAACGTCTGACCGATCGAAAGCGGGCGGCCATCGTCAGCGCTGCGATCGAGGAGTTTCTCGCGGCCGGCTACGACGCGACCAGCATGGACCGCATTGCCGCGCGCGCGGATGTCTCCAAGCGCACGGTGTACAACCATTTCCCGAGCAAGGACGCGCTGTTCGCCGCGATCCTGCACCAGCTCTGGGACGCGAGCCATTCGGGCGCCACTCCGGCTTTTCGCAGCGACGTGCCGTTGCGCACGCAGCTGCTCGACCTGTTGACGCGCAAGCTGCGCCTGCTCAACGACGACGCGTTTCTCGCGCTCGCGCGGGTCGCGATCGCGGCAGCCATTCATTCGCCGGAACGCGCGCGCGACATGGTCGAGCGTCTCGGCGAGCGCGAGGAAGACGTGACGGTATGGATCCGCGCGGCCGCGGCCGCGGGCCGGCTCGCGGCGCCGGATCCGGCATTCGCGTCGCATCAGTTGCAGGGCATCGTGAAGGCGTTCGCGTTCTGGCCGCAGGTGACGATGGGACAGCCACCACTAAGCGACGAGGCGCAGAAGCAGGTCGCGGAATCTGCGGCCGACCTGTTTCTCGCTTACTACGAGCGAAAGCAGGGCGGCGACGGTCACGACGAAAGCGGACGCTGAAGCGTCGGCGCACCAAGGCGCACTGCTTCGACACCCCGACGTTTGATCTACATTGGAAGCACATCCATGCCGCTCCCGCGCATGCAGCGCATGGGCCGACACATGAGCAAACCCGAATGAAGACGCTGCTGATCGTCTACCACACGATGACCGGAGGCACGCGACAGATGGCCGAGGCGGCCGCCGGCGCGGCGCGCGAACAGGCCGGCGTGTCGGTCCGGCTGCAGCGCGCGGACGAGACGGGCCCGGACGACGTGCTGTCGGCCGATGCATATCTGTTCGCGACGCCGGAGAATCTCGCCGCGATGTCCGGCCTGATGAAGGACTTTTTCGATCGCTGTTATTACGCGGCGCTCGATCGCGTGAATGGCCGCCCGTACGCAACGATGATCTGCGCCGGCAGCGACGGACAGAATGCGTTGCGCCAGATCGATCGCATCGCGACGGGCTGGCGCCTGAAGAGCGTGGCGCCGGGCCTGATCGTGTGCACGCATGCGCAGACGACCGAGCGCATCCTCGCACCGAAGACGATCGACGCCGGCGATCTCGCGCGCTGCGCCGAACTCGGCGCGGGCCTCGCGGCCGGTCTTGCGCTCGGCGTGTTCTGAACCGAATGAAGTGCCGCACGGCGCGGGATTTCCCATAAACGACTACGTCACGCAACAGGAAGCCACGCGCCGCCACCGCATCGCACCAGCGATCCCGGTCGACACGCCGAACGTCATTCGGACACGCACTGCGCGCGCACCTGTTCGGCCGTCACCGTTCCCCGCTTCGAGCCGAAATGGCTCAGCACGAAATTGGCGGGCGCCGTGACATACGAATCCGAATAGGCGCTGCCGCCCCCAGTATCTGCTGCGTCCGTCCGCCGACCGTCAGCCCCGTGCCGTGCGGCAACACTTGCATGAGCACGGCGCCGGATGGGGCGTTGACCGCATGGCTGCCGACGAGCGACGCGTACCCGGTCCGGCGTTCCGCACCGTGATTCGTACTGTGAAATCGCGCAGCGGGCGAGCCGTGTTTGCGCTTCGCCGATGCGCAGCGTATGTTACGTGCGGGGCGCAACGGAGTAGACGGCATGGACGGAACAACACAATCCCATGCGCGGCAATACTGGCCTGCGCAAGCACGCAAGTCCGCCTGAGGATCACCGCCGATGTTTCGAACTACGGAACACCTGATCGGGATGCATTGCGCAACGCCTGCGTTGTGCGCGGTAATGTCTGAGGCGCGCTTGATCGATCGACATCCCGAATGCAGCCCACGGAGCCGGCCGGCTGCCCGCTCGATTGCGCAGTTCAACGTTGCAAGCGGGCTTCCACTTTTGAAACGAACGGCAAGCGGGCGCCGTGCCGTTCGCTTGCCAAATCAGGCACGTAGGCGTGCCGGCCTCGGCTGGCCCGCCGCTTGCTTGCATCGATCCAGATTCGTGCCAGACCGTCACACGCCGCATGGGCTGGTTCCGTTCGACGACCGTTGATCCTTGCATAACATGACGCCTACCTCCATCCAGTCCATCCTGATCGCCAATCGCTCGGAAATCTCGATTCGCGTGATGCGTGCCGCCGCCGAACTGAACATGCGTACGGTAGCGATCTATTCGAAGGAAGACCGCCTCGCGCTGCATCGCTTCAAGGCCGACGAGAGCTACCTGATCGGCGAGGGCAAGAAGCCACTTGCGGCGTATCTCGACATCGACGACATCCTGCGCGTCGCGCGGCAGGCGAAGGTCGACGCGATTCACCCCGGTTACGGCTTCCTGTCCGAGAACCCCGATTTCGCGCAGGCCGTGATCGACGCCGGCATCCGCTGGATCGGCCCCGCCCCCGACGTGATGCGCACGCTCGGCAACAAGGTGGCCGCGCGCAATGCCGCGATCGCGGCCGGCGTGCCGGTGATGCCGGCCACCGCGCCGCTGCCGGACGATCTCGACGCGTGCAAGGCGCTGGCCGCGGAAGTTGGCTATCCGTTGATGCTCAAGGCGAGCTGGGGCGGCGGTGGCCGTGGAATGCGCGTACTGGAAAACGCTCAGGACCTTGAAACCCTGCTGCCTGTCGCGCGCCGCGAGGCGCTGGCTGCATTCGGCAACGACGAGGTGTACGTCGAGAAGCTCGTGCGCAACGCACGGCACGTCGAGGTGCAGGTGCTCGGCGACCTGCACGGCACGGTCGTGCATTTGTACGAGCGCGACTGCACGGTGCAGCGGCGCAACCAGAAAGTGGTCGAACGCGCGCCCGCGCCGTACCTCGATCGCGACGGCCGCCACGCGCTGTGCGAATCGGCGCTGCGCCTGATGCGCGCCGTCGGCTATACGCATGCGGGCACCGTCGAATTCCTGATGGATGCCGATACCGGCCAGTTCTACTTCATCGAGGTGAACCCGCGCATCCAGGTCGAGCACACGGTGACCGAAATGATCACCGGGGTCGACATCGTCAAGGCGCAGATCCGCATCACGGAAGGCGGCCGCATCGGCCTGGCAGAGGACGCAACGGATGGCGACGGCGCGCTCGTCGCGCGCGCGGCCGGCGTGCCGGAACAACAGGCGATTCCGCTGAACGGCCACGCGCTGCAATGCCGGATCACGACCGAGGACCCGGAGAACGACTTCCTGCCCGATTACGGGCGTCTCACGGCGTACCGCAGCGCAGCCGGCTTCGGCGTGCGGCTCGATGCCGGCACCGCCTATGGCGGCGCGGTGATCACGCCGTACTACGACTCGCTGCTCGTGAAGGTGACGACGTGGGCGCCGACGGCGGCCGAATCGATTCATCGGATGGATCGCGCGCTGCGCGAGTTCCGGATTCGCGGCGTCACGTCGAACCTGCAGTTTCTCGAAAACGTGATCAATCATCCGGCGTTCATCGCCGGCGACGTGACGACCCGCTTCATCGACAAGACACCGGAACTGCTCGAATTCGCGAAGCGCGGCGACCGCGCGACGAAGCTGCTGCGCTATCTCGGCGAGCTGAACGTGAACGGCAACGCGGAGATGAACGGCCGCACGTTGCCGGCCCTGCCGTTGCCGAAACCGGTGCTGCCGAAGATCGATACGGCGGCGGCGATTCCGGCCGGCACGCGCGATCGCCTGCGCGAACTCGGCCCGGCGAAATTCGCGAACTGGATGCTCGACCAGAAGCAGGTGCTGCTGACCGATACGACGATGCGCGACGCGCACCAGTCGCTGTTCGCGACGCGCATGCGCACCGCGGACATGCTGCCGATCGCGCCGTTCTACGCGCGCGAGCTGTCGCAGCTGTTCTCGCTCGAATGTTGGGGCGGCGCGACCTTCGACGTCGCGCTGCGCTTCCTGAAGGAAGACCCGTGGGAACGCCTTGCGCTGCTGCGCGAGCGCGTGCCGAACATCCTGTTCCAGATGCTGCTGCGCGGCTCGAATGCGGTCGGCTACACGAACTACGCGGACAACGTCGTGCGCTTCTTCGTGAAGCAGGCCGCCAGCGCCGGCGTCGACGTATTCCGCGTGTTCGATTCGCTGAACTGGGTGCGCAACATGCGCGTGGCGATCGATGCGGTGGGCGACAGCGGGATGTTGTGCGAAGGCGCGATCTGCTATACCGGCGACCTGTTCGACACGTCGCGCGCGAAGTACGACCTCAAGTATTACGTCGGCATCGCGCGCGAGCTGCAGCAGGCCGGCGTGCACGTGCTCGGCATCAAGGACATGGCCGGCATCTGCCGTCCGCGGGCGGCCGCGACGCTCGTGAAGGCGCTCAAGGAGGAAACGGGGCTGCCGGTGCATTTCCACACGCACGACACGAGCGGCATTGCCGCGGCATCCGTGCTCGCGGCCGTCGAAGCAGGCTGTGACGCGGTGGATGGCGCGCTCGATGCGATGAGCGGCCTCACGTCGCAGCCGAACCTGTCGAGCATCGCGGCCGCGCTGGCCGGCAGCGAACGCGATCCGGGGCTGAACGCGGACCGCTTGCACGAGGCGTCGATGTACTGGGAGGGCGTGCGCCGCTATTACGCGCCGTTCGAATCGGAGATCCGTGCGGGCACGGCCGACGTGTACCGCCACGAGATGCCCGGCGGCCAGTACACGAACCTGCGCGAGCAGGCGCGTTCGCTCGGCATCGATCATCGCTGGACCGAGGTGTCGCGCGCGTATGCGGACGTCAATCGTTTGTTTGGCGACATCGTCAAGGTCACGCCGACGTCGAAGGTGGTCGGCGACATGGCGCTGATGATGGTCGCGAACGACCTGAGCGTGGACGACGTGCGCAATCCCGACAAGGACATCGCATTCCCCGAGTCGGTCGTATCGCTGTTCAAGGGAGAACTGGGTTTCCCGCCGGACGGTTTTCCGGCCGAGCTGTCGCGCAAGGTGCTCAAGTGCGAACCTCCCGCGCCGTATCGCCCCGGGGACCAGATTCCGCCGGTCGACCTCGACGCGGTGCGCACGCAGGCCGAGGCCGCGTGCGAGCAGCCGCTCGACGATCGGCAACTGGCGTCCTACCTGATGTATCCGAAGCAGACGGTCGACTACTACGCGCACGTGCGTGCCTACAGCGATACGTCGGTGGTGCCGACGCCTGCATTCCTGTACGGGCTGCAGCCGCAGGAAGAAGCGGCGATCGACATTTCGCCGGGCAAGACGCTGCTCGTGTCGCTGCAGGGGCAGCATGCCGATGCGCAGGACGGCATCGTGAAGGTGCTGTTCGAGCTGAACGGCCAGTCGCGTTCTGCACTCGTCGAGCAGAAGACCACCGTGCATGCGGGCAAGGAGCGCCACGGCCTGCAGCGTGCCGATCCGGCCAACCTGCTGCATGTGGCCGCGCCGATGCCGGGTTCGGTCGTGACGGTGGCGGTGCAGCCGGGACAGCGCGTGACGGCCGGCACGACGCTGATCGCGCTCGAGGCGATGAAGATGGAAACGCACATCGCCGCCGAGCGCGACTGCGAGATTGCCGCCGTGCACGTGAAGGTCGGCGAACGGGTGGCGGCGAAGGATCTGCTGATCGAGCTGAAGGGCGCGGCCTGAGGATGACGCCGCGCGTCCGCCGTCGGGCGGGCGCGCGGATACGTTGCGCGATCAGCGCTCGTCGACCGGCTGCACCGGCCGGTGATGATCGGGCCACAGCGTCTTCACGAGATCGCGCCTGTCTTTTTGTCGGTGATCGCGTGTGGGCGCGATGACGATGCATGTCGGCCCGCGACGGTGTCGTCGCGAACATACTACGCATTTTCCGAAGAACCGTTACGGTATGCCGTCGTCGGTCCCGCTTGCCACGGACACGGCCGGTCGTGGACGACGATCGATGCGAACGCAACGATCATGCGGACGGCAATCCGGCGAGACGAGCCAAGCGGAGCGCCCCATCACCCTTGAAACCTGGCGACCGGCGCCGCGCAATCGTTCCGGAATGCTTGTTTCATACTGTGGAACCTGAGTGAAGGGGAGCGAAACCCGGCCAGCGAACGCGGGGGCGGAGAGCGCGTGCGGGAAACCGGATTCGACGTACGGAGCGGCGGCCCCGCGGCGCGACAAGGCGACCTCTGTCACGACCCGTTGACCTGCGAGTCAACCGACAGCCGCGCGTATCGGTATACTTCCACTCCTGCGTACCATCCGGCAGCGCGGCGCGATGCCCGACACGGGGTGCGCTCCGCTGCTCATGCGGTATCTTCCACGTCGGTGACGGACGTGCCGAACGCCGTCATCCCGAGCCGCCGCGTCAAACCTGGCGCGGCCTCGCGTGCGTTTCGCCGTGGAAGCGACGCTCTCTAATTCCTGGTGGATTGAATTTATGGGTTTTGAACAACTTGCCGAATTGCGCGACCAGCTCGCAGCGAAGGCCAAGCAGGATCGGAATGCCAAGCGCGCGAAGGCGCAGCCGCAATCCGGAACCAAGCCGTCGTCCGGGGGCAAACCGGTTTCGGGGGCCAAGGCGCCTGCCGGCGCGAAGGCGTCGGCTGACGCGAAGGCACCCGCCGGCGCCCGGCAGGGGCCCCGGGCGCGTCCGTCCGCCGGCGGCAAGCCGTCGGCGCCGGTCGATCCGGTCATCGTCGCGATCGGCAAACTGCAAAAGCGCTTCCCGCTGGCGTTCCCGCGCAACCCGGCGCCCAAGGTGCCGCTGAAGGACGGCATCTGGGCGGATCTCGCCGCCGACGCGCAGGCGATCGGCCTGAGCGAAGCCGAGCTGCGCGACGCGATGTCGACCTGGTGCCGCGGTAACCGTTACTGGTCGTGCCTCGTCGAGGACGCGGTGCGTATCGATCTGCAAGGCAACGAGGCAGGGCGCGTGACGCGCGACGACGCGGCGCGTGCCCGGCGGCTGAAGGCGCGCGGCCCGCGCAAGGGCCCTGCGCAGGCAGCCAAGGCCGGCACGCAGCCGGAGAAGGTCGAGGCCGAGGCCGACGCCTCGGCTCCGGTTCCGGAGCAGGCCGATGCCGCGGCACCGCAAGTCGAGCAGGCCGAGCCGCAAGCGACGCCGGTCGAGCAGCCGGCAACGAAAGCCGAGTAACGCATCGGCGCGACGCCATGCTGCCGGCAATTCAATGCATTGCCGGCAGCATGATTCTGGATTCGTCCCCACAAGGCGGGCGTCGCGCGGATCGCGCCGGCCAACGCGCCCGGACGCCGAGCACACGATGAATTTTCCGTGACAGGCAGCCCGCCTGCCTGTCGCATTCCTGCATCCCGCATCCTGCTTTCCGCTTTCCGCTTTCCATCCCCATCCCCGATCCCCGATCCCCGAGGCAGTTTTCATCGCCATTGATGGGCGAGCCGCTTGAATGCGCCTGTCTCCCGATCAGTTCGGGCGCGCCGATCACGTTCGCCCAGCGCTTGAACGGCGACTGGCCGATGACCCGCGCGATCGGGAAACCATCAGTTATCCGGAAGATATCCGGTGGCCCGCAGCTCGGGCTGCGGTTGCCGGTGGCCGGCCGGTTCAGGCCGAGCACGGATTCCTTCCAGTACTTTCTGCATCGGGTTTCGTTCCACTCCGGAATGTGGATCGGCGTGGAGGCCGATACGCCGTACCATACCCCCACCCCCTATACGGGTTTCGGCCTTGAGATATACTCCCCCACCCTATCTGGAGGCCCTCGATGAGTCACACCGTCCGCGAAAAACAGAAGCTGCTCAACAGGGTCCGCCGCATCAAGGGGCAGGTGGAAGCGATCGAGCGCGCGCTCATGGAAGAGCGGGGCTGCAACGAGGTCCTGCAACAGATCACGAGCTGCCGCGGCGCGATGAACGGGCTGCTGGCCGTCGTGCTCGAGGATCACATCCGCACCCACCTGGTCGATGCCGAGCACGACGGCGGCCATGAAGAAGGCAGCGCGACCGAGCAGTTGATCGACGTCGTGCACAGCTACTTCAAGTGAGACACGACATGAACGACTTCAGGGAAGCGGCGTTCGGCGCGGGGCACGACCACATCTTCCTCGGCGCGGCGCACGAGCAGAACGAACGCAGGACATGGGCGGTGATCGCGCTGTGCAGCGCGATGATGGTCGCGGAAATCGTCGGCGGGAGCCTGTTCGGCTCGCTGGCGCTCGTTGCCGACGGGCTGCACATGTCGACGCATGCGGGCGCGATGCTGATCGCGGCATTGGCCTATACGTATGCACGCAAGCACGCCGGCGATGCGCGCTTCGTGTTCGGCACCGGCAAGCTCGGCGACCTGGCGGGATTCACCAGCGCGATCGTGCTGGCGATGATCGCGCTGCTGATCGGCTACGAGGCCGTGTTGCGCTTCCTGTCGCCGGTGCCCATTCACTTCGGCGAAGCGATTCCGATCGCGGTGCTCGGCCTGCTCGTCAACCTCGCGAGCGTGTGGCTGCTGAGCGGCGATCATCACGGGCATGGGCATCATCACCATCGCGCGCATGACCATGACGGTAACGACCACGACCACGACCACGACCACGGCGACAAGCACGCGCAGGCGCACGCCGTCGCGACGCGCGACCACAACATCCGCTCCGCCTACATCCACGTGATCGCGGACGCAGCCGTGTCGCTGCTCGCGATCATCGGTCTCGTGCTGGCGCGCGCGTTCGGCTGGGTGTGGATGGATCCGCTCGCGGGCATCGTCGGTGCGCTGGTGATTGCGAACTGGTCATACGGGTTGATGCGCGACACGGGCGGCATCCTGCTCGACATGCAATCCAACCCGCGGATGGCGCAGCGCGTGCGCGCGCTGATCGAAGGCGGCGGCGACCACGTCGCGGACCTGCACGTGTGGCGTCTCGGGCCGGGCCACATGAGCGCGGTCGTGTCGGTGGCGACCGGCGACGGCAGCCGCGACGCACGCTTCTATCACGGCCTGCTCGACCGCGTGGACGGGCTGTCGCACGTGACCGTCGAGGTCGTGAGACCGCAGCGGGCGGCCTGAGCGATGGCCGTCAAGTCACCCTGCATCGACATCTGCTCGTTCGACGGAAGAACGGGATTCTGCATCGGCTGCCTCCGCACGCTGGAAGAGGCGCGGACCTGGAAGAAGCTGACCGACCATCGGCGGCACCAGATCGTCAACGACCGTGCGCGGCGGCAAGCGAAGCTCGACCGCGGCGCGCCGCCGGACGGGCAATAGCGCCGCGTCGGCCACGCACGCGCCGGCCGCGCGCGTGTCACGCGCGGCGCGAATCGCCGCACGGGAAACGCAGCGTGAAGATCGTCCGCTGCGCGTCGCTCGTCACGGCGACGCTGCCGCGGTGCAGCGCCATGATCGATTTCACGATGGCAAGGCCGAGCCCCGCGTTGCGGGCCGAGCCGTGGCGCGATGCATCGACGCGGTAGAAGCGCTCGAAGATCCGGTCGAGCTGGTCCGGCGCAATGACGGCGCCCTGGTTCGCGACCGACACGGCCGCATGGTCGGCACCGACCGCCACCGCAAGCTCGATGGTCGAGCCGCGATGCGCATGCTGGAGCGCATTCGACACGAGATTGCTCACCGCGCGCCTGAACAGCGGCGCATCGGCGTGCACGTTCCCGTGCCCGTGCACCACGATGCGCACGCCGGCGTCTTCCGCGAGCCCCTGGAAATACGAGGCCAGCCGTTGCAGCTCGTCGGCCGCGTCGAGCGCGGCGAGCGTCAGGTGCTGCTGCGCGTTGTCGGTGCGCGCGAGGAACAGCATGCTGTCGATCATCCGCTGCAGGCGCTCGCATTCTTCGATGTTCGAATCGATCAGCGCCTCGTATTCTTCCGCCGACCGTGCGCGTGACAGCGTGATTTGCGACGCGCTGATGATGTTCGCCAGCGGTGTGCGCATGTCGTGCGCGAGATCCGACGAGAACCGCGACAGCCGCTCGAACGAGCGCTCGAGCCGGTCGAGCATGCGGTTCACCGACAGCGCGAGCTCGTGCAGCTCGACCGGGCCGCCGCGGATGTCGAGGCGTTCGTCGAGGTTGTGCGCTTCGATCCGGGACGCCTGGCGGCCGATGTCCCGCACCGGCAGCAGCCCGCGCCGCGTGACCGCATGGCCGAGCGCGCACACCAGCAGGGCGCCGGCGGCGATCGCGAACCAGATGTGATCCCGGTAGCTGTCGAGCAGTGACTGACGGTCATCTGCGGCGCGCACGAGCAGCATCCGGATCGCTTCGCCGGACGGCAGTACGACCTTCGAGAAGATGCAGCGCGCCTGCCCGATCGCCTTGGGCGCGCAGGTGAACGGCTGGCTGTCCGGGTGCGGGCCGTCGGCGAGCGGTTTCAGCGCGGGGTCCGGCCCGTCCGCGTGCTCGACCAGCGGCGTGCCGCGCGCATCGTAGATGCCGAGATATACGCCCGGGTGCGACAGCAGCACGTCGTGAAACACGCCCGGGTTCGTGCGGATGGCTTGCGCCGAACCGCGCGCGCGGGACAGCTGCGCGAACTGGTTCAGCTTGCCGCTGATCTCGATGTCGTCGCGGCGTTGCAGCTCGGCGGACAGCGACCGGTACAGGTACGCGCCCGTCAGCGAGAACACGAGCCCCGCGACGGCGGCGAACGCGAACGTCAGCCGCTTGAGCAGCGAGTAGGGCGAGGGCGCCGCGCTCACGCGCGATCCTCGAGCACGTAGCCCATGCCGCGGATCGTGTGGATCAGCTTGTGCTCGTACGCATTGTCGATCTTCGCGCGCAGGCGCTTGATCGCGGCATCCACGACGTTGGTGTCGCTGTCGAAGTTCATGTCCCAGATCTGCGACGTGATGAAGGTGCGCGTGAGCACTTCACCCTCGCGTTCCGCCAGCAGTTGCAGCAGCGCGAATTCCTGTGCGGTCAGGTCGATGCGCGTGTCGCCGCGCCGCACGCGGCGCCGGATCAGGTCGACGTCGAGATCGGCGATCTGCAGCGTGTCGCGCACGCTGCGCGGCGCGCGCCGCAGCAGCGAACGGATGCGCGCGAGAAATTCCGCATACGCGAACGGCTTCGGAAGATAGTCGTCGGCGCCCAGTTCGAGGCCGGCGACCTTGTCGTCGACCGTGTCCCGGGCCGTGAGCAGCAGCACCGGCGTCGACTTCTGCTCGCGCAGGCGCCGCAGCACCTCGAAGCCGTCGAGCTCGGGCAGCATGACGTCCAGCACGACGAGGTCGAACGCTTCGTGCAGCGCGAGAAACAGGCCGTCGCGCCCGTTCGTGGCGATGTCGACGGTATAGCTCGCTTCCGTCAGCCCCTGACGGAGATACGACGCCATCTTGGCTTCGTCTTCGACGATGAGTATCCGCATGGTGTGATGGTGGTTGATGAAGCAGGGCGGCGCAACGCGAGGCCGCGCCCGACAGGCAGGAGGGTACGCTACTGCCGCACGTCTTTCATGAAAATCCGGTCATGTTGCGGCCACGGCGTCGTCACCCGTGCGCCGATAAGCTGGGCGTTCCTGATTGCCGCGTGCCCGCTTCCGCTTCCATGTCGTACTGGCGCAAATTCCTCATCGTCGTGTTGCTGGCCCTGAGCGTGCCGGTTCAGTCGTTCGCGGCCGCGGCGATGTCATGTGCGTTGGCGGGCGGCACGGCGGCCCGGCACGCGCAAGCGGCCGGCAGCGCGCACCACCACGACATGCGGGACGATCGCGGTCACACCCGCCCTGCGGCGCCCGGCGATGCGGGCCACGCGCACGCGTGCCAGGCCTGCGTGTCGTGCTGCGTCGGCACGGGGCCGGCGCTGCCGGACGTCGCGGCATCTGCCCATACGGCCCGCATCCACGGATTCATTCCACCGCCCACGGCCGCCGCGTCGTTCCTGACCGGCGGCATCGAACGGCCGCCTCGCGGCGCACTCGTCTAGTACCCGGGATCGCGGCCGGTGCGCCGCGACGTGCAATCCGAACCGGCGGCCGCATGGCGGCCCGCGCGGTGACTCATGACGAGGCAACTCATGCAACTGATTCTTGCGGCGCTGCTCGGCGCGGCGGCCATTCTGCCGCCGCTCGCGCACGCCACGACGACGCTGCCCGATCCGGCCGATGCCGCGGCGCCCGTGCCCGCACACGCGGTTCCGTCGGCATTCGACGGTTATCGGCCTTATCGCGACGGCGACGGCCCGGGCTGGCAACACCTGAATCGCGCGGTGACCGAACCCGCCAGGCGCGCGGCCACGCCGGCCGATTCGAGCCGCGCGAACCATGCAACGCACGAGGGCCCGGCCAGATGATCGAACGATGGGTTTCCCTGCGGGTCGCGGCGAGTGCTGCCGCGATCGCATGGCTCGCGGGCTGCACGACGTTTTCGCGAGACGGCGGGTTCGACGCGGTGTCCACCGCCGCGCGCGAGCGGCTCGGCAAGGACGCGGTGATTGTCCGCAGCGACGCGGATCGCGAGACGGTCGCGGCGCGTACCCGCGAGCTGCTCGCGAAGCCGCTCGGCATCGACGACGCCGTGCAGGTCGCGCTGCTGAATCATCGTGGGCTGCAGGCATCGTATGCGCAGCTCGGCCTGTCGGAAGCCGATCTGGTGCAGGCCGGGCGGCTGCCGAATCCCGGCTTCAGCTTCAGCCGCACGCGTTCGAACAACGACCTGAGCATCGGCCGGACGTTCTCGGCGAACGTGCTCGGCATCCTGGCGCTGCCGTTTGCCGCGCGCATCGAAGGGCGCCGGTTCGAGCAGACGAAGCTGGAAACCGCCGACGCGATGCTGAAAGTCGCGGCCGATGCGCGCCGCGCATACGTGAACGCGGTCGCGGCCGAGCAGTCGGCGCGCTACGCGGAGCAGGTGACCGATGCGGCAGGCGCGGCCGCCGAACTCGCGCAGCGCATGCGCCAGGCCGGCCACTTCAGCCGGCTCGAGCACGCGCGCGAACAGGCGTTCCACGCGGACGCCACCGCGCAGTTCGCAAAGGCGCGGCAGCAGGCCGTCGCCACGCGCGAGCGGCTGACGCGCGCGATGGGCCTGTGGGGCGCGGGCACGCAGTACACGCTGCCCGATCGCCTGCCGGCGTTGCCGAAGGATCGCCCCGCGCTTGCGGACCTCGAAGCGTTCGCGATGCGCAATCGCGTCGACATCCAGGCGGCGCAGCTGCAGACGCAGGGCGTCGCGTCGTCGCTGGGCCTCAGCAAGGCCACGCGTTTCGTCAACGCGCTCGACGTCGGCTACGTGAACAACTACGAAACCGACAAGGGGCATGAGCACGGCTACGAGATCAGCGTGGAGATTCCGCTGTTCGACTGGGGCGGCGCGAAGGTCGCGCGGGCGGAAGCGCTCTACATGCAGTCGGCCAACCGCCTCGCGCAGACGGCGATCGACGCGCGCTCCGAGGTGCGCGAATCGTACGCGGCATACGTGACCAGCTACGACGTCGCGAAGCATTACCGCGACGAGGTCGTGCCGCTGCGCAAGACCATCTCGGACGAAGTGCTGCTGCGCTATAACGGCATGCTCGCGAGCGTGTTCGAACTGCTCGTCGATGCGCGCGAACAGGTCGGCGCGGTCAACGGCGCCATCGACGCGCTGAAGGATTACTGGCTTGCTGAGACCGACCTCCAGCAGGCGGTCGGCGGCCGCCTGCCGGCACCGGACGCCGCGCAGCGCGACACGCCGCCAGCACCCGCGGCCGCACCGCCTGCAGCGCCCGCAGCGCCCGCAGCGCCCGCCGCCGAGCCGTCTCCCACGATTCCCGCGGCGCTTTCCGCGCCGGCAACACATTCGGAAGGTCATTGACATGGTGTCCCGTCGACAATTTCTCAGCGGCTCGGGCGCCGCGCTCCTCGGTGCCGCGATGGTCAGCAAGGCCGGCGCGGCCACGCTGCCGGAGGCGCCGACGATGGCGCAGGCCGCCACGCAGCCGCCGCTCGCGCCGCCCGACGGCCGCCCGTACACGCCCGTCGCGACGCTGAACGGCTGGACGCTGCCGTGGCGGATGAAGAACGGCTGGAAGGAATTCCACCTGATCGCCGAGCCGGTGGTGCGCGAGATGGCGCCCGGGATGAAGGCGAACCTGTGGGGCTACAACGGGCAGTCGCCCGGCCCGACGATCGAGGCGGTCGAAGGCGACAAGGTGCGCATCTTCGTGACGAACCGGCTGCCGGAGCACACGACGATCCACTGGCACGGGATGCTGCTGCCGAACGGGATGGACGGCGTGGGCGGCCTCACGCAGCCGCACATTCCGCCCGGCAAGACCTACGTGTACGAGTTCCGCCTCGAGAAGCACGGCACGTTCATGTATCACCCGCACGCCGACGAGATGGTGCAGATGGCGATGGGGATGATGGGCATGTTCATCGTGCACCCGAAGGATCGCGGCGTGATGCCGGTCGACCGCGACTTCGTGTTCCTGCTCGCCGCCTACGACATCGACCCCGGCAGCTACACGCCGCGCGTCAACGAGATGACGGATTTCAACATGTGGACGTGGAATTCGCGCGTGTTCCCGGGCATCGATTCGCTGCCGGTGCGTGCGGGCGATCGCGTGCGCATTCGCTTCGGAAACCTGACGATGACGAATCACCCGATGCACCTGCACGGCTACACGTTCGAGGTGACCGGCACCGATGGCGGCTGGATTCCGCCGAGTGCGCGCTGGCCTGAAGTGACCGCCGACGTCGCGGTGGGCCAGATGCGCGCGATCGAGTTCACCGCCGACCGGCCGGGCGACTGGGCGTTCCATTGCCACAAGTCGCATCACACGATGAATGCGATGGGGCACCAGGTGCCGAACCTGATCGGCGTGCCGCAGAAGGATCTCGCGAAGCGCATCGGCAAGCTCGTGCCCGACTACATGGCGATGGGCAGCACCGGCGGCGCGATGGGCGAGATGGAGATGCCGCTGCCCGACAACACGCTGCCGATGATGACGGGCACCGGGCCGTTCGGCCCGCTGGAGATGGGCGGCATGTTCACCGTCGTGAAGGTGCGGCAGGGGCTCGGCCGCAACGATTACCGCGACCCGGGCTGGTTCAAACACCCGAAGGGCACGGTCGCCTACGAATACGCCGGCGAGCTGCCGGCGCGCTGATTCACACGATCACACGATGCGGCCGGCACGACGCCGGCCGCCGATTGCCTCACCCCAACCCTGGAGAACGACGATGAAAAAAGCACTTGCCGCGATCGCAGCGGGCTGCGCGCTGGCCTTGTCCACCCTGCCTGCCGTGTCGCACGCGGCCGGCGACACCGATGCAACGGACGTGCGCAACGGCATGTCGCACGGCGAGATTCGCAAGGTCGATGCGGCCGCCGGCAAGCTGACGATCAAGCACGGCCCGCTCGACAACCTCGGCATGGATGCGATGACGATGGTGTTCAAGGTGAAGGACCCGGCGATGCTGTCGCAGGTGAAAGTGGGCGACACGATCGACTTCGTCGCCGAGGACGTGAACGGCGCGCTGACCGTCACGAAGCTGCAGCGGAAGTGACGGCAATGAAGACGTCAACGCTCACACATCTGGCCGCGCTGGCCACGGGCGCGCTGCTCGCGCTCGCACCGCTCGTGGCATCCGCGCACGGCAAGCTCGAACGCGCGTCGCCCGCAGCGGGCAGCACCGTCGAGGCGGCGCCGGACACGCTCCGGCTCACGTTCAACGAGGACCTCGAAGCGGCCTTCAGCACGATCGTCGTGGCGGACGCGAGCGGCACGGCCGTCACGCAGGACAAGGCGCGGGTCGACGCGTCCGCGCCGCGCGTGATGACCGTCGCGGTGCCGAAGCTTGCGACGGGCACGTATACGGTCCGATGGGCCGTGATGACCGCCGATGCGCACAAGACGCGGGGCACCTACACGTTCACGGTGAAGTGATGAACGAAGGATTCCTGGGCATCCTGCGCCTCGCGGCGGTGGCGATCCAGAACCTCGGCTTCGCCGTCGTCGTCGGGGCGCTGTTCGGCAGCCGGTGGCTCGCGCGCGGCGACGCCGCATGGCAGGCCGCGGCCGGCAGGCGCATGGTCGTCGCGCTGCGTGCGGCCGCGGCTGGTGCGTTGCTGGCGAGCGTCGTCGCGTTCCTGGCGCACTGCGCGTTGATGAGCGATGCGACGCTGCTGACGGTGTGGCCCGCGGTGTGGCCGATGCTGACGGGCACCGGCTTCGGCCATGCGTGGTTCGCGGGCGCGCTCGGCATGGGTGCGATCGTCGTGCTGTCGTTCCGGTGGCGGGGGCACGGCGATCGCGAGCCCGTCGCGCTGTGGCTCGCGATCGCCGCCGTCGCGCTGGCGCGCAGCCACGGCGGCCATCCGGTGGAGGCAGGGTGGTTCAGCCTGCCGGTGTGGATCGACTGGCTGCATCTGCTCGCGATCAGCACGTGGGTCGGCATCGTGTTCGTGACGGCCGGCGTGGTGATGCCGCGCCTGCTCGCCGCGCCGCGCGGCGAAGCGCCGGCCGGCGCGGCGTTCGTGCAGTCGCTGTCGGATGCGGCAACGGCCGCGCTGGTCGTGCTGTTCGTTACCGGCGCCTACAACGGCTGGCGCGGCGTGAACACGTCCGCCAACCTGTTCGACTCGGCGTACGGGCAGGTGCTGCTCGCAAAGCTCGCGCTCGTGCTGCTGGCCGCCGCGCTCGGCGGACACAACCGGTTCTTCGGGATGCCGAAGCTGTTGGCGGCGCTGTCGCATGCATCCGGCAACGCGCCCGGCGGCCCGTTGCGCCATTTCAACGTGGTGCTGCGCGTCGAGTCCGTCGTGCTGGCCGGCGTGCTGGCGGCTGCCGCCGTGCTTGCGTCGAGCCCGTTGCCCGGCACGATGTAACCGGCATCACGCCGAAATCGAAAGCAATTCGTCAGGAATGGCGACTGTTTGGAATATGAAAGGTAAAAGGCAAGCGTGTTGCAGGCAGGCGACACGCTTGGCGATTGATTAAAAATACGAATCATTATCGTTTAATATTTCGAGATATTACGAGCCGCGACCCGGACGTCGCGGCTTTTTCATGTCGTCGACCGATTTTTCCGCTTCTGTCCACCTTCAACGATGAAACTCAACCAGAACGCCTGCCGCGCGCTCCTGATCGCCACGTCGCTCGCCGGCGCCAAGACCTCGTTCGCGCAGGCGAGCGATGCGGCGGCCACGCTGCCGACCATTTCCGTGCAGGCTGCCGCCGAGCGCGCGACCTACGATGCGAGCCGCTCGCGCGCGGCCACCAAGACCGACATGTCGCTGATGGACGTGCCGCAGACGGTGAGCGTGGTGCCGCACGCGGTGATCGAGGACCAGAACGCGACGTCGATGCAGGACGCGCTGCGCAACGTGCCGGGCGTCGGCTTCTCGGTGGGCGACGGCCAGCGCGACCAGATCACGATCCGCGGCTTCAACAGCATCACCGACCAGTACGTCGACGGCATTCGCGACGACGCGCTCTACTACCGCGACCTGTCGAACGTCGAGCGCGTCGAGGTGCTGAAGGGGCCGGCGGCAGTGCTGTACGGCCGCGGCTCGGCCGGCGGCATCGTCAACCGCGTGCTGAAGCGGCCGCAGGCGAACCCGGTGCGCGACGTGGGCGTGACGCTCGGCACGCGCGGCGAGCGGCGTGGCGAATTCGACCTCGGCTGGAACGCGAACGATGCGGCGCGCTTCCGCATCACGGGCGCGGCCGAGAATTCGAACAGCTTCCGCGACCAGTTCCAGCTGAATCGCCAGGCGATCGCGCCGTCCGCGCAGTTCAAGCTGAGCCCGGACACGGTGCTCAATGTCGAGTTCGACTACCTGCACGACCGGCGCACCGCCGACCAGGGGATTCCCGCGTATCTCGGCCGGCCGGTCGACGTGCCGATCAACACGTACTACGGCTCGGCCGATGCGGCGAACAGCTCGTACAACTCGGTGTCCGCGAAGAGCGCGACGGCGTCGCTCGATCACCGCTTCAGCGATTCGCTGTCGTTCCATGGCGCGATCCGCGCGTATGACTTCTCGCTCGAACGGAAGAACTACGTGACGTTCCAGCCGATCAAGACCGCCGCGCGCCCGAGCGTCACGCTCGACCAGTCGACGCGGCAGCGCACCGATCACGGCGTCGACGGCGTGTTCGAGCTGACGCAGAAGACGACGCTGTTCGGCATGCGCCACGAACTGCTGTATGGGCTGGAACTGTCGCAGCAGCAGAAGTTCGACACGGTCTACAACGTGACGAAGGTCGCGACCTACGATCTCTACAACCCGCAGCTCGTGAACCTGCCCGGCGTGCCGGCCGGCACGCGCCCGCGCACGAACGCGTCGACCGTTACCGGGCTCGCCGGCGTCTACGCGCAGGACCTGATCTCGCTGTCCGAGCACTGGAAGGTGCTCGCCGGCCTGCGCTTCGACTACCTGAACCAGATCCGCCACGACTACACGTCGGCGAACCTCAACCTCGAGCGCACCGATCGCGCATGGAGCCCGCGCGTCGGGCTGATCTACGAGCCGCTCGACTGGCTCACGCTGTATGCGTCGTTCAGCCAGTCGTTCTCGCCGCTCGCCGACACGCTGATCAGTTCCGGCGCGTTCGCGAACGGCGCGGCGCTGGCGCCGCAGAAAACCACCGCGTATGAAATCGGTTCGAAGTTCGATCTCGGCGGCAAGGCGATGGCGAGCGTCGCGCTGTTCGACATGCGCCAGACGAACCAGCAGATCGGCGATCCCGCGCATCCCGGCTATGCGCTGCCGATCGGCACGCAGCACGTGCGCGGCATGGAGCTGGGCTTCTCCGGCGAGATTGCGCCGAAATGGTCGGTGCTGGCCGGCTATGCGTACCTGAACGGCACGGTGGACGGCTCGCCGCAATCGACGGCGGCCGGGCTCACGCTGTCCAGCAACACGCCGGGGCTGATGCCGCGCCATAGCGCGAGCCTGTGGCTCAAGCGCGAACTGCCGTACGGCTTCTATGCGGCGGCCGGCGCGCAGTTCCAGTCGGCGCGCTATGCCTCCGCGAGCGATCTCGTCACGCTGCCGTCGTTCACGGTGTTCAATCTCGGCGCCGGCTACCGCAGCAAGAAGTTCGACGTGACGCTCACGCTCGACAACGTGTTCGACCGCCGCTACTTCATCTCCGCGCACGGCAACGCGGACCTGTACAACATGCCGGGCGAGCCGCGCACGCTGACCGCCACGATGAAGTGGCACATGTAATGCCTGGGAAGCGCCGCGAGCCCGTCATGCGGGCTCGCGGGCAGGCAGCGCGGCGCCGGCCGCGGCTGCGGTCACGATTCGGGTGACGCCATTCCCGACTGCAGGTAGTTCTGGATGCCGACCTTCTTGACCAGGTCGAGCTGCGTTTCGAGCCAGTCGATATGTTCCTCGGTGTCCTCGAGGATACGCTCGAAGATCTCGCGCGAGATGTAGTCCTGCGCCGATTCGCAGTACGCGATCGCTTCCTTGCAGGTGGACTGCGCGCCGCGTTCGAGCTTCAGGTCGCACTCGAGGATTTCTTCCGTGTGCTCGCCGACGAGCAGCTTGTGCAGATCCTGCAGGTTCGGCAGGCCGTCGAGCATGAAGATGCGTTCGATCAGCGCGTCCGCATGCTTCATCTCGCCGATCGATTCGTCATATTCGTGCTTGCCGAGCTTGTCGAGGCCCCAGTGCTTGTACATGCGCGCATGCAGGAAGTACTGGTTGATCGCCGTCAGCTCGTTCTTCAGCTGCGCGTTCAGATAGCCGATGACCTTCTTGTCGCCTTTCATCGCGGTCTCCCACCGTCATGGCGTCGTGCCGCTTCAACGATAGTCAGTCGCGCGCCGAATCTCAATCCGACATTTGCGATTTGCCGAAGTACCCGGAAGGCGAATCAGTTGCATTAGCATGTGCACCGCACCGCACCGCACCGCACCGCACCGCACCGCACCGCACCGCACCGCACCGCACCGCATTGCATTGCATTGCATTGCATTGCATCACGCATCACGCATCACGCATCACGCGAGCAGGTCCTCGTAGAACGCGCCGAACGGGCGCGTCGGATGCGCGAGCTGGATCTCCAGGATCCACAGGCCCGCGTCGGGGCACGCGTCGAAATCGCCGAGGTCGCCGGCCTTGTAGATCGCATGCGGGAAATCCGACACGCGATGGCCCTTGATGTCCAGGTTCAGGCGCCAGCCGAGTTCCGTCGCGCGGCGCTCGGCGTACGCGTAAAGCGCGGTGCCGCCCGCGCCGCTCGTCTGCCAGTGATGCTTCACGTCGTCGAACAGCGTGCGGGCGGCGTCCGCGCAGGCCCGCATGTCCGCGTCGTCGCCGACGACGAAGGTTGCGCCCGCATCGCCTTCGTGTGCGTCCCACACCACCCCGAGATCGATGAAGAAGATGTCGTGCTCGCGCAGGCAGGGATCGTCGTCGGAGCGCTGCTTGAAAGTCTTCAGCGTGTTCTCGCCGAAGCGCACGATCACCGGATGCCAGATGCGGTCCATCCCGAGTTCCGTCATCACGGCCTTGCATAGCGCGGCGGCTTCCGATTCGCGCATGCCCGGCTTGATCCGCGCGGCGACGGCGTCGACCACTTCCCATGTCCGGTCGCGCGCCGTCAGCATCTGCTCCAGCACGTACTTGCTTCCCACTGCCTGCTTCATGTCGGTGTTCACGCGTGTTGCTCCGTCTCCGTTATAACTGACGGAATATAACGGTGGACGCACGCGCTGTCCACGTCGCGGGCCTGCGGCGTTTTGCTCGGCGTTTCCGAGCATGTCGCTACGACCGGCTGTCGGCGTCGGGGCGGACGTGCCGGAACGCGGCCAGCAGCGTGAGGTCGTACGCGATCTTCAGCACGCCGCAGGCGACGAGCGGCGCGCCGAGCCAGCCGAGGCCGAACAGGCCGCCGGCAAGCGTCGGCGCGAGCGCGGCCGCGAGGCTGCGCGGCACCGACGTGACGCTGGCCGCAGCCGCCCGTTCCGGCGGCGTGACGACCGCCATCACGTAGGCGGTGCGGGTCGGCACGTCCATTTGCGACAGTGCGCTGCGTACCAGCAGCAGTGAGAGCGCGGCCGGCAGCGAGGTGGCGACGGCGGCGCCGATCAGGCACACGCTCGACGGGATGTGCGTGAACACCATCGTGTTCAGCAGGCCGATGCGGCGCGACAGCGGCGCGGCGGCGAGCTGCGAGCCCGCGCTGAGCAGCCCGGCCCAGAAGAAGAACCGGCCGGCCGCGCCGACCGACAGGCCGAAGCGCTGCATCAGCCACAGCGACAGCAGCGAGTTGACGACGAGCCCGCCCGCGAACGCGTCGACGCTGAACAGCAGTGCGAGCCGCATGACGATGCGCTGCGACGGCCCGAGCGGGGCCGCCGGGGCCGGCGTGCGCTGCGCGGTGCGCGGCAGCTTGCGATACAGCGCGCACACCGCGATGCCGGCCAGCGCATACAGCACGAACATCGCGCGCATCGCGGCGAGCGGCGCGAACCCGGCATGCGCGGCCAGCCACGTCGGCACGCCCGCCGCGAGCGCGCCGAGCGCGGCGGACACGGCGCCGACCAGGCTGTAGCGCGCGAACAGCGCGGTGCGCGCGTCGCCGCCGGCCGCCGCCGCGAGCCGGGCCTGCTCGAGCGGCAGGAACAGGCTCACATCGCCGGCGCTCGGATTGAGCGTGCCGACGAACGCGACGACGAGCAGCGGCCACCAGCCGGACAGGCTCGCGAAGCCGATGCCGGTAGCGGTCATCAGCACGGCCGCGAGCGTCAGCAGGCGGCGATGCGCGATGCGGCCCGCGAGCGCGCCGACGGCCACGGTCGCGATGGCCGAGCCCAGCAGCGTCGCGGTGCCGAGCAGCCCCACATGAAGTTGCGTGAGGCCGAGCGCGAGCAGGTAGGCGGGCAGCAGCACCGCGATGAAGCCGTCGGTGAAGCCGCGCAGGCCGCGGCTCGCGAGCAGGATCCACGCGGTGGCGTCGACGCCGTCCGGCAGCAGGCGGCGTGCGACGCGGGTCGCGGCAAGGGCGGCGGTGCGGCCGCGCGGAACGTGCATGGCGCAGGCGCCGCGCGAGCGGCGCGTCAGTGATGAAGAAACGGATAGGCCGCGAGCCCGATCAGCGCCGCGGCCGTGACGATCACGGGCTCCTGCAGCTTCTTGAAGCGCCACAGCAGCAGCACGGTCGCGACGGCCAGCGCGGCCGTCGGCAGATCGACGATCGAGCGTTTCGCGATGACGAGCACGGAACCGGTGATCGCGCCGACGGCCGCCGCCGTGATGCCGTCGACGAACGCCTTGACGTCCGCGCGGTGGCCGTACTTCTTCACGTACGGCGCGGGAATCACCGTGAACAGGTAGCACGGCAGGAAGGTGCCGAGCGCGGCGACGCACGCGCCGGGCAGGCCTGCCACGAGGTAGCCGATGAAGCCGACGGTGATCACCACCGGCCCCGGCGTGATCATCGCGACCGCCACCGCATCGACGAACTGCTTGTCGTTGAGCCAGTGGTGCTCGGTGACGACGCCGCCGTACAGGAACGGCACGATCGCGAGCCCCGAGCCGAACACGAACGTGCCGGCTTTCGCGAAGAACACGCCGATCTGCGTGAGCACGGAAACGTCGATGCCGCTCAGGAAACCGCTCGCAGCCGGCAGATTGGCCGCGGCGAGCGCGTTCAGCCCGCCTTTGTCGAGCCATTTCGGCGGCGCGCGCCAGAACAGGCCGATCAGCCCGGCAACGATGAACAGCCACGCGATTTCCGATTCGGTGACGAAGGTCACGGCAGCCAGCGTCAGGAAGATCGCCCAGAGCAGCTTGTCGTTGCCGATGGTCTTCGTGGTCAGCTTGTACGCGCTCATCGCGATGATGCCGACCACCGCGGCGCCAACGCCATAGAACACCGCCTGCATCCACGACAGTCCGCCGAAGTGCGCGTACGCGAAGCCGAGCGCGACGACCATCAGGAACGACGGCAGCACGAACGCGAGCCCGACGAGCGTCGCACCGAGGATCCGGTAGTGCACGTAGCCGAGGTAGATCGCGAGCTGCGCGGCCATCGGCCCCGGTGCGAGCTGGGCCAGCGTGAGTCCTTCCTTGTAATCGGCCTCGGTGATCCAGCCGTGCTTCTCGACGAGATCGCGGCGCATGTAGCCGGCGAGCGCAACCGGCCCGCCGAAACCGAGCGTGCCGAGGCGCAGCATGTAGCCGACCAGCTGGCCGAGCGAGTAGGTCGGCGTGTTTGTGGCAATCGTCGTGGTCATGACCGTCCCCGGCTTTCGATTTTTCCATTCGACGCAAAGTGCGCGTACAGCGCGTCGAGCACCGCGCCCATCTGTTCCAGCAACTGATCGTCGTTCTCGGCGCGTTGTCGCGTGCCGGCCATCACGGCCTCGAATCCGACGGCTTCGGGCACGGCTGTACCCCCGACGTCGAGCGCGTGCACGATTTCGCCGAGCCGCATCAACGCCGCATCGTTGTCGAGCCCGAAGCTCGCGAGCAGCACCTCGAACGTCACGCGCTCGTCGACGTGCGTGAACGCCGCGCCGTCGAAGTCGAAGCCGAGCGCGCCGGGCGGGCAGTCCTGCGGCGACGCGAGCCACCGGAAGCGCGCGCGCGGGTCGATGAAGCGGCGGATCAGCCACGCGCTCGCGACGCGGTCGACCCACAGGTGGCGGCGCGTCGCCCAGGTGCGCCCCTGGTAGTCGCCGAGCGGCAGCAGCGGGATTGCGCGCGACGCCGCGTGCGGCTCGCCCGGCGACAGCACCGTCTCGACGACGGCGACGAAATCGCGCCAGGCGGCCTCGGCGCGGGCGGCCGCGTCGCCCGGGAACCAGTCGGTCGCGCGCAGCGCGTCGTAGTCCTTTTGCAGGCGGCGCAGCCCGCGCGCCAGCTCCGCCGGCGATTGCGCGGACAGCGTCTTGCGCGCGTCCGACAGCGTGCGGATGAACGCCGCGTATTCGTCGTCGCGGGCGAACAGCGCGCGGAATTCCGCGTCCTGCGACGCGTCGAGGCTCGGTGCGCGCAGCAGATGCGCGGTGCCGCCGCTGCCGGCGATCGCGCCAGCGAGTTCGCGCAGCATGCTTTCGCGTTCCTCCGAGTACGGCAGCAGGTAGATGCCGTCGCGCAGCACCGCGCAGCCCTTCGCCTTCAGCGCGCGCCAGAAGCGCATCCGCGCCGTCGCGTTTTCGGTCGGCAGCGTCAGCACGAGGAGCGACCAGGTCGAGATCGTATTCATGTAGACAATGCTACTCGTGCGTTATGATCGCTACAAGTTTACTTATCGACCGGGGCCGGCGACATGCCGTCATGCCGGCGGGATAATCTGGCGGCGTCGCGCAGGCCCTGCGCGATCCTTACGTTTTCCGACCTATGCACACGAGATTCAATGCGATCGCCGTCGCGCTGACCGCCGCCGCGCTGTTCGGCGCGGCCACGCCGCTCGCCAAGGCGCTGCTCGGCGCGATGTCCCCGTTCATGGTGGCGGGCCTGTTCTACCTGGGAAGCGGGCTCGGCCTCGGCGTGGGGATCCTGATCCGCCGGCTGCGGCGGCCCGCCGCCGCGCCTGCCGGCGACGGCCATGCGCTGAAAAAATCCGAGATTCCGTGGCTGGCCGGCGCGATCGCGGCGGGCGGGGTCGCCGGGCCCGCGCTGCTGATGCTCGGGCTCGCGAGCACGCCGGCCGCCACGAGCGCGCTGCTGCTGAACCTGGAGGGTGTGCTGACCGCAGTGATCGCGTGGGTGGTGTTCCGCGAGAACGTCGACCTGCAGGTGTTTTTCGGCATGGTGGCGATCGTCGCCGGCGGCGTGCTGCTGTCGTGGAAGCCGGCGGCGGCGGGCGTGCCGGTCGGCGCGCTGCTGATCGTCGGCGCATGCCTGTGCTGGGCGATCGACAACAACCTCACGCGCAAGGTGTCGGCGAACGACGCGATGGTGATCGCGTGCCTGAAGGGCTTGTTCGCGGGGCCGGTGAACATCGCGATCGCCGTCGCGACGGGCGCCGCGCTGCCGGCCGTGTCGACCGCGGCAGCCGCGATGCTGACGGGGCTCGCCGGCTACGGCATCAGCCTCGTGCTGTTCGTCGTCGCGCTGCGCGATCTCGGCACCGCGCGCACGGGCGCGTATTTCTCGGTCGCGCCGCTGTTCGGCGTCGCGCTTTCACTGCTGATCTGGCCGGAAATGCCGTCGATTGCGTTCTGGGCCGCGGCCACGCTGATGGCGCTCGGCATCTGGCTGCACGTGCGCGAACGGCACGAGCACGAGCATGCGCACGAACGGCTGGAGCATACGCATCGGCATCGCCACGATGCGCATCACCAGCACACGCACGATTTTCCGTACGACGGCGACGAGCCGCACACGCATCCGCACGTGCACTTGCCGATCACGCATTCACATGCGCATTTCCCGGATATCCATCACCGGCATCGGCATTGATCCGGCGTTGATCCCGCATTGACCCGACAGCCGGCGGACGGCGCGTGGTGTCGCGCGCCGTCCGCCTCGAACGTCAGCGCGTGACGACCAGCGCCGCATGCATGCCGGCCGCATAGTGGCCGGGCTTGTTGCAGATCAGCGCGTAGCGGCCGGGCGCAAGCGTGAGTGCCAGATGCTTGTGTTGGCCGGGCGCGATGTCCTCGACCTCGCCGATCTTGTGCAGCCGCACTTCCTGTACCAGCCCCTTGCGAACCGGCAGCGCGCCGTCGGCGAGATCCGTCTTCAGCACGACGAGTTCGTGCGCCATGTCGCTGCCGGCCGAATTCACGACGTCGAACGTCACCCTGCCCGCCTTCACGTCATGCGGCTCGAGCTGAATCGCGTCCGACCGCAGTGTCGCCTTGATGGTCTGCTGCGCGCGGGCCGCCTGCGACGCGATGCCGAGCGCGGCCACGCTTGCGACGAGCGCAGTACGCCAAGCCATGTTCATGGTTGCCCTCCCTTGATCGATGAAACGGGGTGCCTGTCGAAACTGGTGCGAACGCCGCGCGGCATACGTGCGGTAAACGTTCGGCTCTCACGGCTTATTCCGGGGACGGGCGGTGTTTCTCGACGGGGCAGGGCAGTCACTTGACGGCAGCGTACGGCAGCACAGCCGTGGGCGACGCCGGCGCTCGCTATGTTCTGCTGTATATTACGAGGCCATGAAGATGCGACGCGCGGTCGGACGGTGCGCGTTCGGTTGCAGTGAGGGCGGGATGGATGAACGGGTGCAGCAGGCGCAGCAGGACGGCTTCGCGGACGGCGGGCTGTCCGCGAGGATCGTGCCGTTGAAGCGGCGCGAGGACGGGCCGCGTGCGGAACGGATCGCGAGCGTGGTCGACGCGTTCGGGCGGTTGCGCGGCAGCGTCGTGCGTTTTGTCGCACTGCTCGCGCGGCGCGACGCGGCGGCACTGGCGCCCGATGCATCGGACGTCATGCCGTTCGATGCGTTGTTGCAGGCGCTTGCCGCGCATGCCGAACGCACGGGGTTTCACTGCCTTCCCGAACTGAACCGCTGCATCGAACGTGCCGGTACGGCGGAACGGCACCGCGACGTGATCTTCGCGCAGGCGCCGCCGGCCAGTGACGCCGCATTGCGCAACGCGGCCGCGATGTTGGAGCGGCTCGATGCCGAGTTCGTCGGCCTGTGCGTTGCGCACGTGCTCGCGTGTCACCCCGCGCACCGGCTGCCGGCCGATGCGGCGACGATGCCGCGCGGCGGACGCGCGATCGTCGCGTGAATGCCTTTTGAAAGAGGTCTGAGATAGACATGCCCCCGTTTCGACTGTCGCGGCTGGCATCCGGCCACGCCGACGGGCCGGCGCTGCGGCCGCCGCAGGATCGCTGCTGCGCACCCTCGCGCAACCTGAGAGCCAATCTGCGGCCCTGACGCGCGTACAGGGCAAACGCGTCGTGTACGCCGGCGGACGCCCCGGGCCGCATGCGGCGATCCGGCGGCTCGTCGAAGTGGCCGGCGGTTTGCCGACCGTGCACGACGGCGGCATCGAGGACCGCAAGGGCAAGCTGGCCGCGTCGATTCCCGGCGCGGACCTGGTCGTATTCCCGGTCGATTGCGTCGACCACGATTCGATGAACACGCTCAAGCGACTGTGCGAGCGGCACGGGATCGCGTATCACCCGCTCAGGACGGCGAGCGTCGCAAGCTTCGTTGACCTGATGATGGAAGAGCCGGAAGCGCCGGCGGCGCAGCACGGCTGCGGCCGCACGACGGCGTTCTGCCTGCGGCACGGCTGACGCCGCGCGGGCGGGGCAGTCAGGGCTGCATGAAGCCGGTGAGTGCCGCGATCTGTTTCGCGCAGTGTTTCTGCGCCTGCTGTTCGATCGCGCGATAGAGCCGGACGATCTCGTCGCCGACCGGCGTGAGCGTGCAGCCGCCGCCGCTGTGGCCGCCTTGTTCCGACACGGTGGCGGGCGACGTGAGCGAGCGGTTCAGTTCGTCGATCAACAGCCACGCACGGCGATACGACATGCCGAGGCTGCGCGCGGCCGCCGAGATCGAGCCGTGCTCGCGCACCGCTTCGAGCAGTGCGACCTTGCCGGGCCCGAGCGCGACCGTGTCGCCCATGCGGATGCGCATGCGGAAACTGACCTGCGGTTCGTCGATCGCGCGCCGCTTGGCGGGAGGTGGGGATTTCGTCATGCGCGCAAGGATACACGAACGGGCTGTGCGTGCGCGGGCCGTGCGGCGGCTGGCGTGCCGGCGGAAAGCAGTGCGCGTAGTCGTCGCAGCCGGGGCATCCCGGCGCGGGTCCGGGCGGCTCGCCGAGCGGCGCGGCGATTTCCATCGCGAGGAATTTCTTCCAGCGCAGATGCGCGACGTTGCGTGCGGCGAGCACGGGGAAATTGCGCGCCAGCATCCCGGACACCGCGTCGCGCCCGTCGAGCCCGAGATCCCGCCACAGGCGATCGGAGCGCAGGCACGCGTGCGCTCCGATCGCGGCGATGCACTCGGCATCGTCGGCGCGAACCGTGTGGCTGACGTCGCGCAGCGGCAGCGCGTTCAGCGTCACACGTCACTCGACGCCGACGATCACGCTCGATGCCTTGAAGATCGCCGTCGCGGTCGCGCCGCTCACGAGCCCGAGGCGATCGACGCTGTCGTTGGTGACGATCGCGACGATCTGCGCGCCGCCCGGCGCGGCGATCGCGACTTCCGAATTGACTGCGCCCTTCGTGACGGACGACACGGTGCCCGCGATGCAGTTGCGCGCCGACACCTTGCTGCTGTCGACGTCGACCATCACGACGACCGACGACGCCTTCACCAGCGCGAACGCGGCGGAACCGGCCGCGAGGCCCAGCGACGCGGCGCTGCCGTGCGTGATGACGGCGACGATGTCGAGGCCGTCCGGCGTGCGGAGCGTGACTTCGTCGTTGACGGCACCGGCCTTGACGGCGGTGACCTGGCCGGCGAAGTGATTACGGGCGCTGGTTCGCATGATGGATCTCCGGAAGGGATGCCGCTGCCCGGTGGGCAGCGCACGGTGAATGCAGTGCGGCGGATAGTGTACTGCCGCCGCGACCGGCCGGCCGCCGCCGGCTGCTATGTCGCGGATCAGGCGCCGGCCGCGCGTGTCATTCGCCGGCCGCCGGTTTCCGCGCAGGGGTGTTCGCCTGCGGCTGCGCGTGCTGCGCGGCCGGCGCCGCCTCCGCTTCCCAGCCGCCGCCGAGCGCGAGGAACAGCCGCACCTGGTCGGCCGCGACTTGCCCCTCGGCCGCCGCGACCTGCGCATGCACGCTGGTCAGCGTGCGGGTTGCGTCGAGATCGGAGAGGAACGATTCGCGGCCGGCCTGATAGAGCCGATGCGTTTCGTCGGCCGAGCTGCGCGCCGATTCGTACGCGGTCCGCAGCGCGTCCGCGCGCTGCGTATCGGCCGCGTAGGTCGCGAGGCTCGATTGCGTTTCGCGCAGCGCGTTCAGCACGACACCGTCGAAATGCGCGAGCGCGCCGGCCGTCGCCGCCTCGGCCTCGCGCACGCGCGCGCGCTGGCCGTTGACCGGGAAGGTCCAGCTGATCAGCGGTCCGAACGACCAGCGGTTGGTGGTCGGCGAGAACAGGTCGGCGGCGAGGCCGGTCGTGCCGGCCGATGCGCCGATGCTGACCGACGGGTACAGCGCGCCGGTCGCGACGCCGATCCGCGCGGTGGCGGCCGCGAGTTGCCGCTCCGCTTCGCGCACGTCCGGGCGGCGGCGCAGCAGCGCGGCGCCGTCGCCGATCGGAATCGGCTGGCGCAGCGCCGGCAGCCGCTCGCAGGCGGCGACCGCTTTCGGCAGGTCGGCGGGCGCGCGCGCGAGCAAGGCGGCGAGCTGGTACTGCGCGACCTTGCGGCGCCCCTCGAAGCGCGGAATATCCGCGGCGAGCGTGCGCGCCTGCGTCACGCCGCGCGTCACGTCGGTCTGGTTGCCGCGCCCGGCATCGCGCAACCGCTGCGACAGCGCGACGCGCTGCCGCTGCAGCGCGAGCGACTGCTTCGCGATCGCGAGCTCGTCGCCGGCCGAGCACGCTTCGACATACGCGCGTACGACGTCAGCGACCACCGTGATGCGCGCGAGATCGCCGGCGGCGCGCACGGCATCGTCGTCCGCGCGCGCGGCTTCGACGCCGCGCCGCAACTTGCCGAACAGGTCGATCTCGTACGACACGCTGATGCCGATCGATCCTTCGTTCACTATCGGCAGCTTTTTTTCCAGCAGGAACTGCTCGGCCGACTCCTGCGCACGCTGCACGCCGGCCTCCGCCCCGCCGGAAAACCCGCCCTGTGCGTTCGCGACGTCCAGCGCCGCGCGCGAGCGCGCGAGGTTGGCCGCCGCCACGCGCAGGTCGGTGTTCGACTTCAGCGCGTCGCGCACGAGCTGGTCGAGCACGGGATCGTCATAGAGCTGCCACCAGTTGCCGGGCACCGCATCATGCGACACGAGCGTGCCGCCCGCGCCGTCGAGCGCGCCGTTCGCGAGCGGCGCGTTCACGTACGCCTGCTGCGGCAGGTGGTAGTCGGGGCCGACGGACTTGCACGCGCCGAGCGCGAAGGCGAGCGGCGCGAGCGCCGCCGCGAGCCGGATGCCGCGCCGGGTCATTGCGACGCTCCCGCCGCGCGCGCGGCCGACGTAGTTGATGCGGTTGATGCGGTTGACGCGGCGCCGGCCGCCTTCGGTTTCGACGTGTCGTCCGCCGCGCGCACCGACACCGTCGCGGTGCGGCCGGCGATCATCCGGAAGTCGTCCGGCACCTCGTCGAGCGCGACGCGCACCGGCACCCGCTGCGCGAGGCGCACCCAGCTGAACGCCGGGTTCACGTTCGGCAGCAGGTTCGCGCCCTGCGTGCGGTCGCGATCCTCGATCGCGGCGACGATGCTCTGCACGTGGCCGCGCAGCGGATGCGGCTCGCCCATCACCGTGATGTCGACGGCCTGGCCGATATGGATGCCGCGCAGCTTGGTTTCCTCGAAGTAGCCGTCGACGCGGAACGAGTTCAGGTCGACGACCGACAGCACGGCCCGCCCGGCCGGCACGTATTCGCCGACGCGCGGCGCGCGATCGTTCAGGTAACCGTCGACCGGGCTGACGATCGTCGTGCGCTGCAGGTTCAGGCGCGCGGTGTCGAGCGACACCTTCGCATCCTCGACCGTGGCCTCGCCCTGTTCGACGCGGGTGCGGCTTTCCTCGACCTGTTCGCTCGCGACGAGGTTGCCGAGCTTCAGGTTGCGCGCGTATTCGCGCTTCGCCTGCGCGAGCGTCGCGCGGCGCTGGTCGAGCGTCGCTTCGGCGAGGCGTTCCGCGAGCGTGTAGCGCGCCTGGTCGATCACGAACAGCACCTGGCCGCGCTTGACCGGCTGGTTGTCGACCACCTGCACCGATGTGATGAGGCCCGACACGTCGGGGGCGACCTGGATCACGTCGGCGCGAACGTGCCCGTCGCGCGTCCACGGCGAGAACATGTAGTAGTTGACGATGCGCCACAGCACGAGCGCGGCCACGACGACGACGATCAGGGTAAGCAGGACCTGTCCTGCGGAGAGCCAGGATTTTTTCACGTTAGGTAGCCACGAGACGGTGGGACACGATCACGACGGCGGCAAGCACGAACACGTAGATGCCGAGATCGAAGATCGAACGGTGCCAGACGAGGCGATAGAAGCCGATGCGCGTGAGCCCGGCGCGGATCGCGATGTTGATCAGGTAGGCGATCAGCATCAGCACGAGCGGGGCCGGCACGAATACGCCGAAGATGTCGATTTCGCCGATCATGGTCGCGGCCTGGAAAGCGGGGAAGGGTAGCGGATCATGCCTGTGCTCCGCCGCGGGCCCGGGGCGCGTGCGCCGCCTCGGCCGGATACAGCGACAGGCGCAGGCCGACGAGCGCGTGCAGCGTGTCGCGCAGCCAGCGATGCATTGCGGGCGCGGCGGGCGCGGCGGCCGATGCATCGGCATCGGCGGCCGGCGGCTGCGCGCGGCCGGCGACGCGGCGCAGCGCGTCGTCGATCGTCGCGAGCAGCGCGTCCGGCGCGGGCTGGCGCGCATTCGCCGCCGCGCAGCGCGCGAAATGCGCGTGGACGCCGCTCAGCACGCGGTCGATCGCGGCCGGCATGTCGCCGTCGAGCTTGCGGCGGTAGCGGCGCAGGTCGAGCGCGTTCAGCGCGATGCGCAGGTCGCGGAAGCTCTCGATCGACGGATGCCGGTGGTCGTCGGACGCGCCGAGGCGCGGCAGCAGGTGCGTCACGCGGTCGAGCATCCGCGACGCATGGTTGCGCGGGTTGTCGATCGGCTGCGTCGACGCCGACAGCGCGACGTCCTCCCAGCCCGAGCGCAGCAGCCGGCGCACCGCGAGCTCCGCGCCGAACGGCCGGGTGGCGCGGGTCCACACGAACGCGAACAGCAGCCCGGCGACGCCCGCGAGGTTGCTGTTCAGGAACACGAAGAAATCGGCTTCGTATGCGCTCTGGATGCTGATGAAGGTGGCCGTGTTGACCGCGACCAGCATCGTCACCATGTTGAACTGCGGCCTCGGCAGCAGCGTGCCGACCAGGATGAACGGCCCGGCGAAGAGCAGCACGAGCATCGCGAAGTCGTGCACGTGCGGCAGCACGACGAACAGGTACAGGCCCGCGATCACGACGCTCGCGCAGGTCGCGAGGAAGAACCGGAACACCATCGGCGCCGGCTCGTCCAGCGCGGCGAAGAAGCTGCACGAAACGGCCACCAGCGTGACGGCGCTCGCGCCGTCGTGCCAGCCCGAGCTGATCCACAGCCCGCAGGCGGCGACGATCGCGCACACCACCGTGAGCGTCGAGAACAGCATCATCCCGCGGTCGAAGAAGCGTTCGGTGCCGCCGAGCCGCCAGTGCCGGTAGCGCGGCTGCCACACGCCCGATTCGTTCGCGATCAGCGCGCGCAGCGAACGGCAGTCCTGCCACACGTCGATCACCTGGCGCAGCCGCCACAGCGCGTTCGACAGCAGCGCGCCGTCCCAGGTCGACAGCGCGGCGTCCGGCGGCTGCAGCGCGGCGATGCGCTCGCGCAGCCGGTCGGCGACCGGATCGTCGACGCTGCCGGTGCTGTCGCCCCGCAGCGCGGGCAGCGGCGCGTCGAACCACTTCGCCGCGTCGGCCAGCAGCGCGTCGAGCCCCGCGGGGCGCACGTGGAGGTCGCGCATCAGCGCGATCAGCGGATCGGCGAGCGACGAGATCAGCGGCAGGAACAGCTGCATCCGGCCGCTCAGCGCCTGCGCGCGCGCGAGGATGCGCGGATGCGCATGGTCGTAGCCGAGCTGGCTCAGCAGGAATTCTAGCCCCGTGATCGTCGCCGCGAGGCGCTGCCGGCACGCGGAAAGCGCCTTGCCCGCGAGGTGCCCGGACAGCGTTTCGCGGCCGTAGAACGCAGCATCCTTGAACCACGCGTCGGTCCGCTCGATCAGCGTGGGCGCGAGCCGGCTCGGGAAGATCGTGCTGCCGACCACGCTCGCGCAGACGATGCCGAGCACGATTTCCTCGGTGCGCGCGAGCGCGACGTCGAACACGGTGGTCGGGTCGGTCACGGTCGGCAGCGCGATCAGCGGCATCGAATAGCCGGCGAGCAGGAACACGTAGCTGCGCGCGGTGCGGTCCGACATCGCGAGGTAGAGCAGCGTGCCGCACCACGCGCCGACGATCAGGCTGAACAGGAACGGTGTCTCGACGAACGGCGGCACGAAGAAGATCGCGGCGGCCGCGCCGAGCGCGGTGCCGAGCGCGCGGTACAGCGCCTTCGAGCGCGTGGCGCCGACGAACGGGTTCGACACGATGTAGACGCTCGCCATCGCCCAGTACGGGCGCGGCAGCTGGAAGAACAGGCCGAGATACAGCGCCAGCATCGACGCGGCGAACGTCTTGGTCGAGAACAGCCAGTCGCGAACGCTCGGGAAGGTCATGGCGCGGAGCCGGGGGCGTGGCGCGGCGCGGCCTCGCCCGGCGCGTTGAAGGCGTCGAGCACGCGCAGCGTCGTCTCGAGCTCGGCACGCGTAATGCCTTTCAGCACGCGTGCGCGCAGCACCTTCAGGTCGGCTTCCATCTGCGCGGTGACCGCGCGGCCCGCGTCGGTCAGCGAGATCGTTTTCGCGCGGCGGTCGCCCGGATCCTCGTCGCGGCGCGCGAGCCCCGCCGCGCACAGCTGGTCGAGCAGCCGCACCAGAGATGGCCCTTCGATGCCGACGTGCTCGGCGAGGGTGCCTTGCCGCACGGCCTCGCCGAGCCGCCCGACCATCAGCAGCGGCGCCGCGCAGGCCTCGGAGACGCCGTACGCGTTCAGCACGCCGTCGCTCGTCCGGCGCCATTTGCGGGCGGAGAGCACGAGCATGCTGCTGACGGCAAGGCGGAGATCGTGCAGGTTCGTCATGGCCGAAATGATAGAGGCAATACCATTCGATAGCAAACTATCGGTTTTCGTCATGTGCGTGTCACATCCGCGCGGCTCGCGCGGGGTGGCATGGACGCAATGTAGGGTGCCGATCGGGAATCGGTCAAGGTGCGTGGAGGCGTCGGGGTAATCGTCTGACGTAAGCGACAGAGTGTCGGCGTCGAAGGCCGTGCCGACGCTCATCCGGCGTGGGCCTCCAGCCCGTAGAAACGGTAGAACTGCGCAATTGGTGTATCCATCGCGAGCGCCTGAAGCGGGAAGGCGTCCGCCGGATTCCGAGTATTCGTCGTGGTTGATAGCCGCCGTATGAAATCCGCGGCAATGCCGGGTCTCACGCGGCCGGGGCGATCGAGAAATTGCCCCCATGGTGACATGTCGCGAAATCCCGGTCCCGCGATTCGTTTTGCCGGGACGTGCTCGCGGCGCCGTCTGCGTCGCTCGGCGTCGACGAAGCGGCGCGCCGCGTCGGGCTCAGCCGCCGCAGCTTCACCCGGCTGTTCCGCGAGCAATTGGGGGTGAGCTACGGCGCGTGGCGCGAGCAGGCGTGTCTGCTGGCCGCCATCGCATGGTTTGCGCAGGGCCGCTCGATCACGCGCGTGGCCTATGATCTCGGCTATGGCAGCCCGACGGCGTTTTCGGCCATGTTCGAGCGCATCGTCGGCGTCGCGCCGCATCATTACCGCACGTAACGTCAAGTGTTCCTTCCGGAACGCTTATCCTGCATTGGAGCGCAAGCGGAGACCATGCACCATTCCATCCTTCAGCCCGGCACGTTGTGGCCGGCCATCGTGCAACGAACGGCGCACGCCCTGCGGACAGGGGCGTTGCGCCCGATCGAAACCGTCCAATCGTCGATCGTGGACGGCGGCGTGCGGTTCCTCGTCCGTCGCGTGTCGAGCCTGGCCCGCAAGGACACGGCACGCGCGGCGGGCCGTGCCGGAGGCAATCCATTCCTCCCGTACGACCCCGACCTGTTTGTCGCGGATATCTCCGATACCCATGTGGCGTTGCTGAACAAGTTCAACGTCATCGAGCATCACCTGCTGATCGTCACCCGCCGCTTCGAAGCGCAGGAGTCGTTGCTGAACGTGGCGGACTTTGCCGCGCTGCTCGCCTGCATGGCGGAGTTCGGGAGTATCGGTTTCTACAACGGTGGGGCGGCCGCCGGTGCGAGCCAGGCTCACAAGCATCTGCAGATCGTGCCGCTGCCGTTCGTCGAGGGTGGCCCGGCGTTGCCGATCAGCCCGTTGATCGAGTCGGCGCGGATCGCCGGTGCGATCGGCACCATTCCGGGCCTCGCGTTTGCGCATGCGTTCGCGCCGCTGGAACTGTTCGCGGCGCCCGTGCACGAGACGGCGCGCGCGGCATGCGAGCGCTACCGCGCATTGCTCGATGCGGTTGGCATCCGGGCGCTCGATGTCGACGGCGAACCGCGCCAATCGGCGCCGTACAACCTGCTGGTCATGCCTGCGGGGCTGCTGCTGGTGCCGAGATCCACCGAGCGTGTCGAAGGCATCTCGATCAATGCGTTGGGGTTCGCCGGCTCGCTGTTCGTGCGGGACGACGCGCAGATGCAGATCATCGACCGCGTCGGCCCGATGAATCTCCTGCGGCGCGCCGCCGAAGCATGAGCCTGTGCGGCGACGTGGGGCCCGGGCTTTGCCGCACCCCACGCATGCACACAGAGGATGCCAGGGGACGCCCCCTGGCATCCGTCGCGTTCAGCCGCGGATAAACGCGAGCAGATCGGCGTTGATCGTTTCGGCGTTGGACGTGGGCATGCCATGCGGGAAGCCCGCATAGGTCTTCAGCGTGCCGTTCCTGGCGAGCTTCGCCGACAGGAGGCCGGAATCGGCATAAGGGACGATCTGGTCGTCGTCGCCATGCATCACGAGGACGGGAATCGTGGTGCTCTTCAGGTCTTCGGTGAAGTCGGTCTGCGAGAACGCGACGATGCCGTCGTAGTGGGCCTTGGCGCTGCCCATCATGCCCTGCCGCCACCAGTTCCAGATGACGCCCTGCGACGGCTTCGCGCCTTCGCGGTTGTAGCCGTAGAAGGGGCCGGCCGGCACGTCGTAATAGAACTGCGCGCGGTTCGCCGCGAGCTGGGCCTGGAGGTTGTCGAACACTTCCTTGGGCAGGCCGCCCGGATTGCTGTCAGTCTTGACCATCAACGGCGGAACGGCGCTGATCAGCACGGCCTTGGAGACGCGGTTCTCGCCATGACGGGCGACGTAATGGATGACTTCGCCGCCGCCGGTGGAATGACCGACGTGGACGGCGCCCTGCACGCCGAGGTGATTCACCACCGCGGCGACGTCGTCCGCGTAGTGATCCATGTCATGGCCGTCCCAGACCTGGCTGGATCGTCCGTGGCCGCGACGGTCGTGCGCGACGACGCGGTAGCCCTGGGCCAGGAAGAACAGCATCTGCGCATCCCAGTCGTCCGCGCTGAGCGGCCAGCCATGATGGAAGAAGATCACCTGCGCATCGCGCGGGCCCCAGTCCTTGTAGAAGATGTCGACGCCATCTTTCGTTGTGACGTATCCCATGGTTGCTCCTGTTCAGTAGACGATATCGATCAGTGACGGACATTCCGGTTGCTGCGGATCAATGATGGCGGGCTCCTGACGATGGCGGGTTGATCGAACGGCAATGCGGCTGTCGCGTGCTCGTTGGCGACGAACCGACTCTAGGATTAAAGTTAGATTTAATGTCAATACGCTGAAGAGGCAAGCATGAGAATTGGGGAGCTGGCGAAGGTCAGCGGGCTGACGGCATCCCGGATCCGCTTTTACGAGGCGGAAGGGCTGATTACGGCCGTCGAACGCAGCACGAACGGCTATCGCGACTACTCCGAGGATGCGGTATGGATGCTGGAGATCATCTCCGGCGCGCAAAAGGCGGGGTTCTCGCTGGAACAGATCCGCCATCTGCTGCCGGTGGGGGCCGGCAACTGGCAGCATGAAGGGCTGGTGGAGGCGCTCGAACGGAAAGTCGCCGAAATCGATGCGATGCGCAAGCGCCTCGAGGAGAACAAGGCGCAACTGCTCGTCGCGATCGACAGCATCAGGAACCGGCCGACCGACTTGAACTGCGCCGAGCGCACACGGTGGGTGATGGACCGGCTGCGCGATCGGGGCGCGGCGCCGGCACCGGGCAATGGGCGTCGCTCGAATTCGAGCGACGAATGATGCGACGCCGAAACCGCAACCGATGCGCTCCTCTACCGGAGCCCTTGACCTTAAAGTTGAGTTGAACCTTAAAGTGCCTGCTGACGGCAATGCGTCGGCAGGCTTCGGGTGTTGCCTGCCACGGTCAATCATCGAGGAGGGGCGACGAACATGGACAGGCGGTTTACACAGGTCGAATTCGGGCCGCACAAGGTCGACGTGCCTGAAGGCGGCTACTACGACCGGTTCCGGATGAATCCGGACCTGAACGAAGTCGCGCGGGATCCCGCCGCGGGAAACATCGATTTTTTCCGTCGGATTCCGAAGCGTCTGGTCAATTCGAGGGTCGGCCCGACCTGGGCGCCGAACTTCTACTACCGTTCCAGCAACATCCAGCTATTGTTCATGGCGCCGCTCGACCGCCTGCGGGCCATGTTGCCGGCGCCGCTCGAGCCGTTGCGGGCGGTGCCGGGGCACGGGCTGGTGGCGTTGACGTTCTTTTCGTATTCGGTCTGCGACAACGATCCGTACGACGAAGTGTCCGTCGCGGTGGTGATCCGCCGGCCCGGCGCGCGCGGTTCGCACGCGCTGGAGCTGATCGATGCCATGCGGCGCCGGAGCTTCGTCGCGCACGTGCTGGCGCTGCCCGTCACCACGGAAATCGCGCGGGTTCGCGGCGTATACGGCTATCAACTGCCCAAGTGGCTCGCCGACATCGACGTGAACATCGGCGCCGACGTACGCGCCCGCATTGCCGGCCCGGGCGGCCGGCCGGACCTGAGCCTGCGCGCGCCGCTGCCGGCGCTGAACAACGTTGCGTCGCAGTCGCGGATGAGCACGGCGACCATGATCAATCTCATCGACGGCGAATGGCACCAGAGCTCGGTGCAGACCAATACATTGTCGTTCGCCCAGCGCCTGTTGCCGCGCAACGTCGAGCTGGTGCGGCACGGCGGTCCGCTGAGCCAGTTGCTCGACGGATTGGGCGTATCCACCATCATGCGTCTCGACGTGGCCAACGACGCGCAGCTGGTTCTGAACCTGCCGACGCCCTTGAAAGCCTTCGATGGGCCTGACAAGCAACGATAACGGCGCTTCGACTCGCCCACTCAAAAGGAATCGATCATGACCGCACCGGCCTATGACCTCGTCGTGTTTGGCGCCACCAGCTTTGTCGGGCAGATCCTGACCCGCTACCTGTCCGAACACTTGTCGGGCGACGTCGAAACGCTGCGCTGGGCCATTGCAGGCCGATCGGAAACGAAGCTCAGGCAGGTCAGGGATGCGCTGGGCGCGGCGGGGCAAGCCTTGCCGATCATCGTCGCCGACGCGGCCGACGAAGCGCAGCTGCGAGCACTGTGCGCGCAAACGCGGGTGGTCGTGTCGACCGTCGGGCCCTACGCGCTTTATGGGGAGCCGCTCGTCAAGATTTGCGCGGAAACCGGCACGGACTATTGCGATCTCACCGGCGAGACCCAGTGGATCAAGCGGATGATCGACAAGTACGAGCCCGCGGCCCGTCAATCGGGGGCGCGCATCGTCCATTGCTGCGGCTTCGATTCGGTGCCGTCCGACATGGGTGTGTTTTTCCTGCAGCAACAGGCAAGGCGGCAGTGGGGTGTGCCGGCCGAGCAGGTGAAGATGCGCGTCAGAACGCTGAAGGGCGGCGCGTCGGGCGGAACGGTGGCGAGCGTGATCAACGTCGTGCGGGAAGCCGCGGCCGATCCCGCGTTGCGCCGGGAACTGCTCGATCCGTATTCGCTGTGTCCGCAGGAGCACGGATTCACGGCGCGGCAGCACGCCGTCCGATCGGCGGAGTTCGACCGCGACTGCGATGCGTGGATCGCCCCGTTCGTGATGGCGGCCATCAACGAGCGGGTCGTGCATCGCTCCAACGCGCTTGCGGGCAATGCGTACGGCAGCCGGTTCACCTATGACGAAGCCGTCATGACGGGCACGGGCCTCAAGGGCCGCGTGGCCGCGCTGGCGATGGTGGCCGGCCTCGGCGCGTTCATGGTGGGCGTCGTCATCAAGCCGGTGCGCAGCCTGATGGAGCGGTTCCTGCTGCCGAAGCCCGGCGAGGGGCCGAGCGTCGCGGCGCAGCTGGCCGGCCGCTACGATCTGCGTTTCTTCGGCCGCGCCGGCGACGGGCGGACCTTGCGCGTGAAAGTCACCGGCGATCGCGATCCGGGTTACGGCTCGACGGGCAAGATGCTGGGCCAGGCCGCGATCGGTCTCGCGCTGGATTGCCGCAGCGGCGGCGAGAAGGCCGGGCGCGGCGGCGGTTTCTGGACGCCCGCGACGATGTTCGACGAGCGCTATATCGAGCGTCTGGTGCGCCATGCGGGGTTGCGCTTCGAGCTGGCGTGATTCGGCAGCGGTATCGGCATGGAAACAATAAATATCGGCATGCGAATCAACGCGGGGAGGCAGCTGACTGTCACGGCTGATCAGATGGCCGGATCCGATCCGGCCGGGGAGTATCCGGAACATGAAGATCGGGGAACTGGCGGCGCGCACCGGCCTTACCCCTTCGCGCATCCGCTTCTATGAACGCATCGGTCTGTTGACGAGCGTCGAGCGGCAGGCGAACGGTTATCGAACTTATTCGCCGGAAGCGGTGGTGATGCTCGATCTGATCACGGCCGCGCAGAAGGCGGATTTCAGCCTCGACGAGATCCGCACGCTGATTCCGTCCGACTTCGCGCAGTGGCCATGCGGTTCGCTGCTCGATGCGCTGCGCCGCAAGGTGCAGCGCATCGAGGCGCTGGAAGCGCGGCTTGCGCGCAACAAGGCGCACGTCATGTCGCTCATCGCCGGGATCGGGCCGAAACCGGAGGCGGTGGAGTGTGCCGCCCACGCGATGCGACTGCTGTCGCGGGTCCATCCGGAGAACACGGCAAGCGCCGGCCACGCCGACGACGACACGCGCGACAAGCCGGCTCGGCGCCGGACGACCTGACCCCGGACGGCCGCCGGCGCATCGCGTTGCGTTCCGGGCGCGCGCCCGTGCGCCGCGTTACAGGAGCGCGACGACCTGCTCGGCCGTCGCCTTCGCCGATTGCGGATTCTGGCCCGTCACCAGCCGGCCGTCGACGACGACGTTCGACGTGAACGGCAGCAGCGCCTTCTCATAGCGCGCACCGCGCCGCGCCATCTCCTGCTCGACGTTGTAGGGCACCTTCTTCGCGACGCCGGCCAGGATTTCCTCCACCCACGAGTAGCCGGTGATCCGGCGTCCGGCGACCAGCAGCGTGCCGTCCGACAGCGTCGTGTTCAACAGTCCGCAGTAACCGTGGCAGACCGACGACACGATGCCGCCGCGCTCGTAGATCCCGCGCGTAAGCCGCTGCAGCCCCGCATCGTCCGGAAAATCCCACATGACCGCGTGGCCGCCGGTGAAATAGATCGCATCGAAATCGGCCGGATCGAGCGCGTCGGGCCGCGCCGTGTTTGCGAGCAGGGCCTGGTTCGCCTTGTCGGCGCGCCACGCTTTCGCGGCTGCGTCCGCGTGCGGCCATTTGAGCGAGCGGGGCTCCAGCGGCGACACGCCGCCCTTCGGGCTCACGAGCTGCTGCTCGTATCCCTTCGCCGCGAAGATGTGGTGGGCGTGGGTCAGCTCGGACAGCCACAGGCCGGTTGGTTGCGACGGGTCGGCGTAGTGCGCGACGTTGCTGACGACGTGAAGTATGCGCTTGGTCATGATGCGATTCCCTCTTCATCGGCCACGGGCGGTGCATCTTCGACGCGCCGCCGTTTTGTCGGATGGCAGGACACAGACCCATGGCCTCGATACGCTTGCCGAGGCCAACCATAACCTTGAGGTGAAGTTAAAGGTCAAGACCTTTTTGCTTTTCTGCGTACGGGGCTGTCTTGAGACAGGACGAGCCCGTCCAGCAAGGTCGTCAATGCGTCTTCGATCGCATGGTCGCCGACTTTCTCGCGCACCAGCCGCCCGTCGATCTCGAGCATTGTCAGCCCATGAAGATGCGCCCAGCAGGCCGTTGCCTGGCCGAGCGCGGGGCGCAAGCGGATCGTGCCGGCCTGCTGGCCTTGCTCGAGGATGTCGACGACCAGCAGGAAGGGCGCTTGCGTGCGCGGATCGAGATGGATATCCGTCGGCTCGCCGGCATCCGCGGCGAACATCAGGCGATAGAGATCCGGGTTTTGCTTGCCGAACGCGAGATGGGCGTAGGCCAGCGCGCGCAGCACCGCCGGGGTGTCCGCCGCGGGATCCACGGACGCGGCGAGCGCATCGCGCAGGCGATCGAACCCGATCAGCGCCAGCTCGTGCAGCAACGCGGCCTTGTCCGGGAAATGCCGGTAGGGCGCGGAGTGGCTGACGTTCGCCCGCCGCGCGATTTCACGCAGCGTGAACTGCCAGCCTTGTTGCTCCTGCAGCGTGTCGAGCGCCGTGTCGATGATCGCGCGCCGCAGATCCCCGTGGTGATACGCCTTTTGCCCGGCATCTGCTTCCGACGGCATCGTGTTGCTCCCATGTTGACATGGGACACATTGTGGTCCTATGATCCGGACCGAGCAAGTTGACAGTGTCTACATTGACGCAACCTCGTGAGGCGCACCATGTTCGTTTCCGCAGAATCCAGCTCGAGCATCGACCCGGCGGCGTTGCTGGCCCGCCAGCGCAGCGCATTCGTCAAGGAGGGGCCGCCGGGCGTGCAGCAGCGCAAGGCAAGGCTCGCCCGGCTGCGCGCGGCGGTACTTGCCCATCGCCGCGACGTGGAGGAGGCGATCAGCGCCGACTTCGGACATCGCTCGCGCCACGAAACCGCGATCATGGAACTGGTCGGCGTGATCCAGGCGATCGACTACCTGTCGCGCAACCTGCGCCGCTTCATGAAGCCCCAGCGCCGGCACGTCGGCATCTTCTACCGCGCCGGGCATGCGCGCGTGGAATACCAGCCGGTGGGCGTGGTCGGCGTGATGGCGCCGTGGAACTACCCGTTCTCGCTGACCTTCATTCCGCTCGCCACCGCGCTGGCCGCCGGCAACCGCGCGATGCTCAAGCCGTCGGAGCTGACGCCGCGCACCAGCGAGGTGATCCGGCGGATGCTCGCCGACACCTTCCCGAGCGAGGAAGTCGCGGTCGTGCTCGGCGGCCCGGAAGTCGGCGCCGCGTTCAGCGGTTTGCCGTTCGACCATCTGCTGTTTACCGGCAGCACGCAGGTGGGCCGCAAGGTCATGAAGGCGGCCAGCGACAACCTGGTGCCGGTGACGCTCGAACTGGGCGGCAAGAGCCCCGTGATCGTCGCGAGGGGGCATGTCGACGCGCGGACGATGTCCGGCATCGTGTTCGGCAAGCTGTCGAACGGCGGACAGACCTGCGTGGCACCCGACTACGCGCTGGTGCACGAAGACGATCTGGACGCATTCGTCGCGCAATACGATGCGGCAGTCGCGCGTTTCTATCCGGACGGGCCGACCAGTCAGGACTACACGTCGATCGTCAGCGACCGGCATTTCGATCGCCTGAAAGGCCTCGTCGACGAGGCGCGCAGCAAGGGCGCGCGCGTGATCGAGGCGGGCGTGAATCCGCAGAACGCGGCCAACCGCAAGCGGACGCTCGCGCCCACGTTGATCGTCGGGGCCGGCGACGACACGGCGGTCATGCAGGAGGAGATCTTCGGGCCGATCCTGCCGGTGCGCGCGTATCGCACGATCGACGAGGTCATCGACTACGTGAATGCGCGCCCGCGGCCGCTGGCGCTCTACTATTTCGGCGCGCGGGACGGCGACTGCGAGACGCTGCTGACGCGCACCACGTCAGGCAACGTCGGCATCAACAACACGCTCCTGCACGTCGCGCAGGAAGACTTGCCGTTCGGCGGCGTCGGGCCGAGCGGGATGGGCGCGTATCACGGCATCGAAGGATTCCGTGCGATGAGCCATGCGAAGGGCGTATTCGTTCAGGGCCGCTGGGCGCTCCCGAACCTGCTGCGCGCGCCGTTCGGCAAGCTTGCGGATTTCTCGCTGGCGGCGCTGCTCGGGCCGAGCCGGCAACCGGCCGGCGGGCGCGTCGAATGGGACGCGAAGCGCTGAGGCGCGCGAGACACCATGAACGGGGCGCGGCCGCCGCGCCCCGTCAGCCATCGTGCCGCCCGACCCGCCGTCGACGTGCAGCTCGCGCGCGATCGGGTTCGTCGGGCATCTCGCCGAGGAAGCGCAGCGGCCGATCGTTCGTGCCGTGGCCGTGCATCGAAGACGAGGCGTGCGTCGACCTGCGCGACGAAGCGCAAGCCTGCGCATTGCGGGATCGCGCCCCCCGCCGCCGACGTTAAGCAAATTCGAAGTCACGGTTCGGGAAAGACGACTTCGCGAAACCACGGGTGAGGTTCATAGTAGGAGCCTCTGCAGCGTACCGGAGATTTCGCAAGTGTCGACCTCATCATCGCAGGAACCCGCGTCGCCGCCGCTCGACGCGTGGCTGGGCAAGACGGAAACGCTCGGCGACGACATCACGTCGTACCCGCTCGCCGCGCTGGCCGCGACGCTCGATCGCGCGGCGCCCGATCGCGCGGCGCCCGGCGATGCCGTGCCGCCGCTCTGGAACTGGCTGTATTTCCTGCCGGTCGCGCCGCTTGCGCAGGTCGGCGCCGACGGGCATCCGAAGCGCGGCGGCTTCCTGCCGCCGGTGCCGCTGCCGCGCCGCATGTGGGCGGGCGGGCGCCTGACGTTCCATGCGCCGCTGCGCGTGGGCCGCCACGCGACGCGCGAATCGACGATCGCGAGCATCGAGGACAAGACCGGCCGCAGCGGCCGCCTCGTGTTCGTGACGGTCCAGCATCGCTACGAATCGGACGGCGTGCTGTGCATCGAGGAAGAGCACGACATCGTCTATCGCAACGCGCCGCAGCCGGGTGCGCCGGAGCCGAAGCCGGTTGCCGCACCGCAGGGCGAGGCATGGTCGCGCACCGTGACGGCCGATCCGGTGCTGCTGTTCCGCTATTCGGCACTCACCTTCAACGGCCACCGGATCCATTACGACCACCCGTATGCGACGCAGGCGGAAGGCTACCCGGGCCTCGTCGTGCACGGCCCGCTGATCGCGACGCTGCTCGCCGATCTCGTGCGCCGCGAACGCCCCGGCGCGACGCTCGCGACGTTCGCGTTCCGCGCGGTGCGCCCGACCTTCGACGGCCACGCGTTCACGCTGTGCGGCAAACCGTCCGACGACGGCAGCACGGTCGAGCTGTGGGCGAAGGACCACGAAGGCCACTTGACGATGCAGGCGAGCGCGACGCTGGCCTGACCCTGACACACGCCATCAACGAATCTCGCTCATGCAAACGACGCACGACAACACTTTCCAGGACATCCGTGAAGCGGTGCGCGACCTCTGCTCGCAGTTCTCCAGCGAATATTTCCGCAAGATCGACGAAGCGCGCGGCTATCCCGACGCGTTCGTCACCGCGCTGACGAACGCGGGCTGGCTCGGCGCGCTGATTCCGCAGGAATACGGCGGCTCCGGCCTCGGGCTCACCGAAGCGTCGGTGATCATGGAGGAGATCAACCGTTCGGGCGGCAACTCGGGCGCGTGCCACGGGCAGATGTACAACATGGGCACGCTGCTGCGCCACGGTTCCGCCGCGCAGAAGGACAGGTACCTGCCGAAGATCGCGAGCGGCGAGCTGCGCCTGCAGTCGATGGGCGTGACCGAGCCGACCACCGGCACCGACACCACGAAGATCAGGACCACCGCCGAGAAGCGTGGCGACCGCTACGTGATCAACGGCCAGAAGGTGTGGATCTCGCGCGTGCTGCACTCGGACCTGATGATCCTGCTGGCGCGCACGACGCCGCTGGCGGAAGTCAGCAAGAAGTCCGAAGGGATGTCGATCTTCATCGTCGACCTGCGCGACGCGATCGGCAACGGGCTGACGGTCCAGCCGATCCTGAACATGGTCAACCACGAGACCAGCGAGCTGTTCTTCGACAACCTCGAGATCCCCGCCGGGAATCTGATCGGCGAGGAAGGCATGGGCTTCAAGTACCTCCTCGACGGGCTGAACGCCGAACGCACGCTGATCGCGGGCGAATGCATCGGCGACGGCTACTGGTTCATCGACAAGGTCAGCCAGTACGTGAACGAGCGCGTCGTGTTCGGCCGCCCGATCGGGCAGAACCAGGGCGTGCAGTTCCCGATCGCGCGCGCGTTCGTGAACGTCGAGGCGGCGAGCCTGATGCGCTTCGAGGCCGCGCGCCGGTTCGACGCGCACGCGCCGTGCGGCGCGCAGGCGAACATGGCGAAGCTGCTCGCGGCCGATGCGTCGTGGGAAGCGGCGAATGCATGCCTGCAGTTCCACGGCGGCTTCGGCTTCGCGTGCGAATACGACGTCGAGCGCAAGTTCCGCGAAACCCGCCTGTACCAGGTCGCGCCGGTCTCGACGAATCTGATCCTGTCGTACGTCGCCGAGCACCTGCTCGGCCTGCCGCGTTCATTCTGAGGAGAGCCAGCATGCGACCGCTCGACGGCATCAAGGTCATCACGCTCGAACACGCGATCGCGGCGCCGTTCTGCACGCGCCAGCTCGCCGATCTCGGCGCGCGCGTCATCAAGATCGAACGGCCCGGCAGCGGCGATTTCGCACGCGGCTACGACGAGCGCGTGCACGGGCTGTCGTCCCATTTCGTGTGGGTGAACCGCTCGAAGGAGAGCCTGACGCTCGACGTCAAGCAGCCGGAGGCCGCGGAGATCCTGCAGGCGCTGCTCGCCGACGCGGACGTGCTCGTGCAGAACCTCGCGCCCGGCGCGGCGCAAAGGCTCGGGCTCGGCTACGACGCGCTGAAGGACACGCATCCGCGCCTGATCGTCTGCGACATCTCGGGCTACGGCGCGAACGGCCCGTACCGCGACCGCAAGGCCTACGACCTGCTGATCCAGAGCGAATCGGGGTTCCTGTCGATCACGGGCTCGCCGGGCCAGCCGGCGAAGGCCGGCTGCTCGATCGCGGACATCGCGGCCGGCATGGTTGCGTTCTCGAGCATCCTGAGCGCGCTGCTGATGCGCGGGCGCACCGGCCAGGGCAGCCGGATCGACGTGTCGATGCTGGAGAGCATGGTCGAGTGGATGAGCTATCCGCTCTATTACGCGATCGACGGGCAGAGCCCGCCGGCGCCGTCGGGCGCGTCGCATGCGACGATCTATCCGTACGGCCCGTTCCCGGCCGGCGACGGCAAGACCGTGATGCTCGGCCTGCAGAACGAGCGCGAGTGGAAGCTGTTCTGCGAACAGGTGCTGCGCCAGCCGGGCCTCGCGGACGACGCGCGCTTCAACGCGAATTCGAAGCGCCATGCGGCGCGCGATGCGCTGTACGCGCTGATCGTCGACGCGTTCGCCGCGCTCACCGCGGCCGACGTGATGCAGCGGCTCGACGCGGCCGGCATCGCGAACGCGCAGATGAACACGCTCGACGATGTATGGCGCCACCCGCAGCTCGGGGCGCGCGAGCGCTGGCGCAGCGTCGAGACGGCGGCCGGCGCGGTGCCGGCGCTGCTGCCGCCGGGGCTGCCCGACGGCGTCGAGCCGCGCATGGACGCGGTGCCCGCGCTTGGCCAGCATACGGACGCGATCCTTGCCGATCTCGGTTATACGCGTGCACGCATCGACGCGCTGCGCGCGAACGGCACGATCTGATTCCTCGACAGGCACCGACGCCATGACGAACCTGCAGACCCATCCCGGGCGCGACGGCCAAGCGCTGGCGGGGCGCGCCGACGAGCCGAAGGGCGATCCGGGCAATACGCTGTCGCGCGACGAGATCGCGGACAAGGTGTGCCGGCTCGCGGCGTTTGCCGGGGCGGCGACGGCGGACGAGGTCGCGCGGCGCGTGGCCGGCGCGTGGGAGATCGCGGCGCAGCCGGCGCTCGGTTCGCTGTTTCAGGAGGGTTCGGCATGACGGCCGTTTCGCCGCGTTCGTGGCTGTTCGTTCCCGGCAATCGCGCCGAACGTTTCGACAAGGCGCGCGCGTCGGGCGCGGATGCGGTGATCCTCGATCTCGAGGATGCGGTGCCGCTCGCCGAGAAGCCGGCGGCGCGCGCGGCCGTCGTCGCGCATCTCGATGCGGCCCGGCCGGCGTGGGTGCGCGTGAACGCGACCGACACCGCATGGTTCGCGGACGACGTCGCGGCGATCGCCGCGCATCCCGGCGCCGCGGGCGTGATGCTGCCGAAGTGCGAGACGCGCGCGCAGGTCGATGCGGTGCTCGCGCATGCACATGCGCAACTCGCATTGCTGCCGCTGATCGAAACGGCGCGCGGAATCGCGGGGCTCGGTGAAGTGTGCGCCGCGCCGCGCGTGGCGCGCGTCGCGTTCGGCACGCTCGATTTCCAGGTGGATCTCGGCATCGACGGCGACGGCGATGAACTGAATGCGTTCCGCTCGCAGATCGTGCTCGCGTCGCGTCTTGCCGGCATCGAGCCGCCGGTGGACGGCGTGTCGACCGTCATCGACGATGCGGCGGCGATCGAGCGGCATGCGCGCGCCGCGCGGAAATTCGGCTTCGGCGGGAAGCTGTGCATTCATCCGAAGCAGCTCGACGCCGTGCATCGCGCGTATGCGTGGAGCGACGCCGAGCGCGCGTGGGCCGCGCGCGTGCTCGATGCGGTCGAAGCGAGCGGCGGCGCGGCGGTCGCCGTGGACGGGAAGATGGTCGATGCGCCGGTCATCCTGAAGGCGCGGCGGATCATGCGCGGGTGATCGCTGCCGACCTCGCATCCGCAACTAACGGTCAATCCCGCCCGCGCCCGCCTGTTTGCGAAAAGCCAGCGCGACGATTCATTTCCGGGATCTTTCCCTGCATCCATGAGTTGCCGCGCCGCCGCGCGGCCCGCGACCATGACGCCGCGGGCCGCAGCCGGCACATCAGAACTTGTGGCGAATCCCGACGACCGCGAGTTCCTGCGTGTTCGTGCCGGAATTCACGCCGTACGAACCGACGGATGCCGCCGCTTTCACGACCGCGCCGTTCGCATTCAACGTATGGCCGCTCGCGCGCTGGTAGCCGAACAGCGCATACAGGTCGGTGCGCTTCGACAGCGAGTAGTCCGCGCCGAGGTTCACCTGGTTGTAGTGCGCGGAGGCCGGGCCCGTCAGCGACGTGTAGTTGTAGCCCACGCCCGCGCGCAGCGCCGGCGAGAACTGCCAGTTGAAGAAGGCCGAGCCGTTGTTGAACTTCGCGGTCTGGCTGAACGCCGACAGCGTGTCCGCGCCGTACTGCGTGTTCGAGTACGCGAGCCCGAAGGTGGCCGCGCCGAGCACGTACTGGCCGGCGACGCGCACGATCTGAATCGACTTCGCGCTCGAGAAGCCCTGGTTGATCACGGTGTTGAAGAGCGTATCCGAGCTGCTCGTCCACGAGCGCAGGCCGTTCGCGCCGGTCGTGCCGCCGTTCGCGAAGAAGTAGCCGGCGCCGAGCGACAGCGGCCCGTTCGCGTAGCTCAGGCCGAAGCTGTACGTGCGGCCGCTGCCGGTCGCGCCGGCGACGCCGCCGAAGCCATACAGCGCGGCGAACTGGAAGCCGGAGATCAGCGGGCTCGTGTACTTCACCGAGTTGCTGACGCGCAGGCTGTTGTCGTAGTTGTCGAGGTCGCCCGGCGTCGAGAACACGCCGCCGAAGTAGTTGTCCTCGGTCAGCCCCTGCACCAGATCGACGACCGGATCGTACTGGCGGCCGAGCGTCACGGTGCCGTACGTGTTGTGCGCGAGGCCCACGATCGCCTTGCGGCCGAATTCGCGCTGGCCCTGGCCGAGCGCGCCGGTGCCGATGTTGAAGCCGTTCTCGAGCTGGAACAGCGCGGCGAGGCCGCCGCCGAGATCCTCGGTGCCGCGCAGCCCCCAGCGGCTGCCCGACAGGTTGCCGCTGCCGAACTTCACGAGATTCGATGCGTTCCCGCCGTCCGCGTTCTGTGCGTTGTGCACGTACGCAATGCCCGCGTCGACGATGCCGTACAGCGTGACGCTGCTTTGCGCGTGCGCACCGCCGGCGGCGAGCGCGGCCGGCAGCGCGAGAAGGGCGAGTCGCTTGGTTGCTTGCATGCTGTGGTGTTCCCCGTAGTCGATTGATCAGATGAAACGCTGAACGATACGGATCACGGACAATCAAGGAAACCAATAAATTCTCGAATGTTTATCAGGCGACGCGGCGCTTGCCCCCGCGCGAAATGCCTGGCATTCCCGAGCGCCGCACCGCCTACTGCGCGACTTCCTCCGTCTCCCCGAGGAACCCGCCGCTCTGGTGCGCCCACAGCGCCGCATAGATGCCGCCCGCCTGCAGCAACTGCTGGTGCGTGCCTTCCTCGACGATGCGCCCTTCGTCGAGCACGATCAGCCGGTCCATCGCCGCGATCGTCGACAGCCGGTGCGCGATCGCGATCACCGTCTTGTCGCTCATCAGGCCGTCTAGGCTCTGCTGGATCGCGGCCTCGACCTCGGAGTCGAGCGCGCTCGTGGCCTCGTCGAGCACGAGGATCGGCGCATCCTTCAGCATCACGCGCGCGATCGCGACGCGCTGCCGCTGGCCGCCCGACAGCTTCACGCCGCGCTCGCCCACCTCGACGTCGTAGCCGCTGCGGCCGTGGCGGTCGCGCAGCCGCGCGATGAACTCGGCTGCCTCCGCGCGCGCGGCCGCGTCGTGCATCTCGCGCTCGGTGGCGTCGGGGCGGCCGTACAGCAGGTTCTCGCGCATCGTGCGGTGCAGCAGCGACGTGTCCTGCGTGACCATGCCGATCGCGCTGCGCAGGCTGTCCTGCGTCACGTGCGCGATGTCCTGCCCGTCGATCCGGATCGTGCCGCCGTCCACATCGTAAAAGCGCAGCAGCAGGTTCACGAGCGTCGACTTGCCGGCGCCCGAGCGGCCGATCAGGCCGATCCGCTCGCCCGGCCGGATCGTCAGGTTCAGCCCGTCGAACACCGGCGTGTCGTTGTCGTCGTGCGCGAAGCGCACGTTGTCGAACACGATGCCGCCGCGTTGCACGGCGAGCGCCTTCGCGTCCGGCGCATCGACCACGCTGCGCCGCTTCGTCAGCGTGTTGATGCCGTCCTGGATCGTGCCGACGTTCTCGAACAGCTCGGTCATCTCCCACATGATCCAGTGCGAATAACTCGACAGGCGCAGCGCCATCGCAATCACGGCCGCGACCACGCCCGCGCTCGCCTCGCCGTGCATCCACAGGTAGAGCGCGAGGCCGCTCGAGCCGACCAGCAGCAGCGTCGACAGCACGTGGTTGACGACCTCGAACGCGCTGACGAGCCGCATCTGCGCATCGCCGGTCGCCTTGAACGCCTCCATCGCGCGCCGCGCGTGATCGGCTTCCCGGCGCGTGTGCGAGAACAGCTTCACGGTCGTGATGTTTGA
>Ga0157367_1000018_pt1 | contig 91196 bp, 82 predicted proteins | sample AttbisABBM2_FD_113142 | JGI IMG/M metagenome (GOLD analysis project Ga0157367, IMG submission 113142) | Fungus gardens microbial communities from leaf cutter ant in Botucatu, State of São Paulo, Brazil - Atta bisphaerica ABBM2 | ecosystem: Host-associated > Fungi > Mycelium > Unclassified ... | reverse complement strand
GGCCCGACGTGTTCCCGTTCGCGGGCCGCAAGGATTCGGCGGAAGGCACGCTGTCGGTGAGCGATGCGCTGCGCGCGTTCTCGATCCGCTCGATGGTCGCCGCGAAGCAGACCGACGGCAGCAAGCAGCTGCTCGATGCAATCGTGTCGGATCATCATTCGAAGTTCGTGAACACCGGCTTCATTTTCTGAGGCCGGATGGGGCGGCGGGCGCGGCCCGCCGCCTGTACGTCACGGGTAGTACGCGCTGCAATCCTCCCGGCTCGAATTGAGCGCCGGACGCTTCTTGATCGAGCTGAGCCGGTTCGCCTTGGCCACCGGGCACATCTTCGCGAGCGCGAGCTTGTACTCGGCTTCAAACACCGGCTTGTTCAGCGCGAGGAAGTTCGAGAAGAAGCCGCATTCGTTGTACTGGACGCACTGCTCGCTCACCACGAAATCGAACGCGTTGTAGATCTGCGCGTCGTGCGCCTGGTTGATGTCGTTCTTGAGCCCGACCAGCATCCCGCGGCCGTGCACCTGCGCCGCCACCCACAGGTTGAAGTAGATCTGGTCCGCATAGGTGAGGGGGAAGCCGGTCGAGCCGTGCGCGGTCGTGTCGTAGCCGTCGATGTTGTCGGGCTCGATCGCGTCGCATCCCATGTTCTTCGCGCGGTCGAGACGGGCGCCGAGGATCGTCGCGAGCGCCGTGCCGGTGGTCGATTTCGCCGGATTGACGTCGCGGACGTCGAGCCACCTTTCGTCATGGAAGCCCGAGTAGGTGTTGCCGAGAATGCTGGTGGGGAACTGCGCGGCATCGTCGCGCCAGTTCTCCCAGGAGCCGACGTCGAGGTAGCAGATCACGTGGTACCCCTTGCCGTGCAGCGTCTGCACCGCGCCGCTGTGCTCGTTCTCGAACATGTCGATGTCGTAGATCCGGATGGTCGTATCGGGATTCACGACGATGGGCACGGCAAGCTGCCAGTCCCATTTCGGCGGCTGCACCGCCGGGTTCGGATCGAGCGTCGGCGGCCAGTCGGCAGCCGATGCCGACGGGGACGCCACAGCCATGCAAGCACCGATCAGCATGGCTGCGGAATAGGCCTTCGCCATTGCCAGTTTCCTGTTCATGGTCCACCTGTTTCTATGCGAGAGATTCGACGCGGATCGCACGCCAGCCCGGCGCTGCCGATTCAGACCGGAAGCCCGTGCGCATCCCTACCAGGATCGTTGGTGACGCCCCCCCCGGAGATCGTCCGTACCACAGCGTGCCGCGCGCAAAGCGCACCGGACGGGCACGGCCCGGCGCGAGGTGAAGCGGCATGAAAGGTCCGTCGCACTGGCCCGGCGACGGATCGCACATCAGGAACGTGTGCTCGAAGTCGGTATCGATCGTCGCGAGCAAGGTCTCGTCGTGACGCTTGAGCGGCGATGCGCGAGCGGGCCGCGATGGGCGGCGGCGTCGCGTTTTTGGGGATTTTGTGCGCTGTATCCTAGGCGGCGATTTTCCGATTTACAAGCCGGTTTCGGGAAAATTTGCACGGCACGCGCGGGCGCGTTTTCAGTGACGTTTCATCGCGGAAACATCGGCATGTCGACAGTGCTTCGTCGTTGAACACGGGCACCGCGATCGGGCACGCCGCGATACGTGTCTGAAGCGCTTCACGGCACGCACTGCGATATCAGCGGGCCACGCCAAGGTCCGTCGTGGCTCCAACATTCATGTGATTCCTGGGTCTACAAATAGTGCCACGACTGCCCTATCGTGTGCCGCTTCACGAACAAGAACACCGGACCCTGCCATGACCACCGTCGACACGCCCCCTCCCTCCGCGCGCACCCGCATCCGCCGCATCGCGCACCTCGGCCACTACGATCGCGCGACGCTCGATTCGATCGTCGACGCGGCCTACCTGTGCCACATTGCCTTCGCCGACGAGCTCGGCGCGCACTGCATCCCCACCGCGTGCTGGCGCGAAGGCGATCATCTGTACATCCACGGCTCCAACGGCAGCCGCATGCTGAAGCTGGCGGCCACCGGCGCGCAGGTCTGCGTTGCAATCACCCACCTCGACGGGCTCGTGCTCGCGCGCTCGGCGTTCGAACATTCGATGAACTATCGATCGGCGGTGATCTACGGCGCGTTCGAAGCGGTCGACGGCCCCGCCAAGGCCGCGGCGCTCGACACGTTCATGGAACGCCTCGCGCCGGGGCGCTCGCGCGAAGTGCGCGCCGGCAGCGTCAACGAACTCGCGGCGACCACCGTGCTGCGCATCGCGCTCGCGGAAGCCGCGTGCAAGGTCCGCACCGGCGGCCCGGAGGACGCCGAATCCGACCTGGCGTTGCCCGTCTGGGCCGGCGTGCTGCCGCTGGCGCTGCAACCGCAGGCGCCGATCGCGGACGCCGCGCCGGCCGGCACGCCCGATTACGTGCGGCAGTGGCACGCGCGCGCGGAGGCCGCGACGGCGTCGGCATGACGTCCGCCGCGCCGCGCTGCGTGCGTCGTCGTCGTCAGGCGAAGCGCCCGCCCCCGTCGACGTGCAGGATCTCGGCATTCGTATAGCGGTTGCCGAGCAGGAACGCGATCGCCTCGCCCACTTCGTCCGCGTGCCCGACCCGGCCGCCCGGCAGCGTGGCCGCCGCGTCGGCGAAGAGCGCGGCGCGCGTGTCCGCGCCGAACGCGTCGAACAGCGGCGTATCCACGAGCCCCGGCGACACGACGTTGACGCGGATCGGCCGGAGTTCGAGCGCGAGCGATCGCGCGAATGCCTCGACGCCGCGCACCGCGGCCGCGATGACCGACGTGCCGTGCCCCGACGGACGATCGGCGAGCTGCCCGCTCGTCAGCACGATCGACGCCGTGGGCGGCATCAGCGGCAACGCGGCCTTGATCGCATGGATCGGCCCGGCGATGCGCTCGTGCAGCGCGGCCAGCAATTGATCGGCATCGGTATCCGCCAGCTTGCCGGCAATGAAGCTGCCTGCGGTAATGACCAGATGATCGACGCGGGTCATCCCGGCGAACACTGCGGCGGCCGCTTGCCGGTCGACGATGTCGGCCACCGCCGTGCGCGCGCCGCCGATCGTTCGCGCGGCCGCTTCGAGCTTCGCGCGGGTCCGGCCGACGAGCGTGAGGTCGGCGCCGCGCGCTTTTGCCGCCGCCGCTGCCGCCAGGCCGATTCCCGAGCTTCCGCCGAACACGACGACGTGCGCGCCGCCGAGCGGCGATTGCGTGGCTGATTGCATGGTGTTCCCGTCGAAAGAAGTGAAGGTGAGGCAACGTTACGTCATGCCAATCCTGGATGGAATGCGCGAAAATCGCATACAGCCTATTCCACAGGGGAATGACTTGGATTCACTTCAATCGATGTGGCTCTACACGCGCGCCGTCGAGCTGGGCAGCTTCTCGGCGGTTGCCCGCGAAGAAAAGATCGGTCAGCCGACGATGAGCAAGGCCGTCTCCGCGATGGAGAAGCACCTCGGCGTGCGGCTGCTGCAACGGACCACCACGAGCCTGACGCCAACCGACGAGGGCCGGCGCTTTTACGAGCGCTGCAAGCAGATGCTCGAAACCTATGCCGACGCCGTCGCCGACGTGCGCGGCCAGGCGCAGCGGCCGGTCGGCAAGCTGACGGTCAGCGCGCCGACGGGGCTCGGCGAGCTGTGCCTCAATGCGCTCGTGCTCGAATTCCTGGCGCAGTATCCGGAGATCGAGGTCGAGCTGAACCTGACCGATCGCATCATCGACCTCGTCGAGGAAGGCATCGACGCCGCGATCCGCATCGGCAACGCCCTTCCCCCGGATGCCGTGGCCCGCAAAGTCGCGTGGTCGCCGCGCGTGCTGGTCGCGACGCCCGGCTACCTGAAGCGCGCGCCGCGCATCCGCAGGCCGGAAGACTTGCCCAGGCATCCGTTCGTCGGCTATGCACGCGCCGCCGTCGGCGCGCAGCTCGAACTCAGCAAGGGCGCCGAGACCATCGTCGTCCCGACCAACGGGCGCTACCGCGTCAACAACTCGGTCGCGCTGCGCGAATGCTATCTCGCGGGCATCGGCCTGGGCAGTGCGCCGGCGTGGGTCGTGCAGGACCTGATCGATGCGGGGCGGCTGGTCAGGGTGCTTCCCAAGTGGACGATCCCGCCGCATTCGGTTCACCTGATCACGCCGTCGCGCCGCTACCCGCCGCTGAGGGCGCGCGTGTTCCTGCAGTTCATGGCCGAGCGCATTCCGAAGCTGCCGGGGTTTCATGCGTCGGGGGTTTGAAACAAGCGGCCGCCCCGTCGACCGCCCGCAGCTGTGAAACGACGCGTGTCGATCATCGAAACCGCGATCGGCGAGTGGGGCCGCCAAGCCGTTCCGTTCTCCGAAGCACTTATTCCCGCCGCTCCATCGGCTCGCCGAGCACGAAGCCCCCGCCCTGGTAGCGCTGCGCCGGATCGTCGTAGTCCGCGGTGGGCGCGGTGAGCGGGAAGCGCCCGGCGAACGGCTCGGAGCTGTCGCGCGGGCGGAAGCCGAGGAAGCCCGCCTTGGTGTTGTCCCACCACTTCACCGGGTTGTCCGACATGCCGTAGACGACCACGTGCCCGACACGGTTCGTCAGCAGCGAGCAGCGCACGAGCTCAATCAGGTCGCGATAGCTGAGATAGGTGACGAGCATGCGCGGGTTCTTCGGCGCCTCGAACGACGAGCCGATCCGCACGCACACCGTCTCGATGCCGAAGCGGTCGAAGTAGTAGCGCGACAGCGCCTCGCCGAAGCATTTCGTCACGCCGTACAGGCTGTCCGGACGCTGCGGCGAATCGGCGTCGAGCACCTCCGTCACCGGATGAAACCCGATCGCGTGGTTCGAGCTCGCGAACACGATCCGCTTCACGCCATGCTTGCGTGCCGCTTCGTACAGGTTGTAGGTGCCGCGGATGTTCGCTTCGAGCAGGTCGTCGAACGGCGCGTCGACCGAAATGCCGCCGAAATGCACGATTGCGTCGACGCCGTCGACGAGCGCCATCACCGCTTGCCGGTCCGCGAGGTCGACGCCGCGCACTTCCTCGTGCGCGGCCGCGTCGCCCAGCGGCGCGACGTCGCTGACGCGCACGATGTCGGCCCAGCCGGCGAGCGCGCCGCGCAGCTGGCAGCCGAGGTTGCCGGCCGCGCCCGTCAGCAGCAGGCGGCGGAACGGTTTGCCGGCTTCGGTGGTTGAGGCGTTCATCGAGTCTCCTTGAATCTGGCTGATTTGGAAAACGTTTTCCAACTATAGGTTTGATGCGGGCACGACGTCAATGATCCAGGCCGTCGCCCTGCTTGTGGTTGGCGACGGCGGCTCGAACCAGGCCGCGTGCCGGCTTTTTCTGCCACAATCCCGTGCTCAGCGAAGAAAACGTTACCCTCCGCATGAAAAAAGTTTCCCCGACGATTCGCGACGTCGCCGCCGAAGCGGGCGTATCGGTCGCGACGGTGTCGAAGTACGTGAACGGCGCGCAGCGCTTCTCGCCGGCAGTCGAGGCGCGGCTCAAGGCCGCGATCGACAGGCTCGGCTATCGCTCGAACCCGCTCGCGCGCTCGATGATCACGGGGCGCACGCGCACCATCGGCCTCGTGATCCTCGACATCAGCAATCCGCACTTCACGAACATCGTGAAAGGCGCGAACCGGGTCGCGCTGCAGCACGACTACACGCTGCTGCTCGTCGACACCGAGGAGAACCAGGCGCGCGAGCGCGCGCTGATCGAGGCGCTCGCGCCGCGCGTCGACGGGCTGATCGTCAGCTCCCGCCTGCCCGATGCGCAGCTGCAGTGGATGCTCGATCTGCACAAGCCGCTCGTGCTGCTGCGGCGCAGCCCGGACCTGCCGATCCCGGGCGTCGGCATCGACAGCCGGCTGTCGACCTACATGCTCGCGCGCCATCTGCTGAACCTCGGCCATCGGCGCATCGCCTATCTCGGCTTCGGGCAGGCGCGCATCAACGACGAACGCATCCAGGGCGCACGCGACTGCCTCGCGGAAGCAGGCCTCACGCTCGACGTGCACGACGCGCATGCGCCCACCGCCGAAGCCGGCGAACGCGCGTGCTCGCGCGTGATGCTCGGACCGCAGCGCCCGCAGGCCGTGATCTGCTACAACGACCTGATCGCGCTCGGCTTCATGAAGGAAGCCGCGTCGCTCGGCTTCAAGCTGCCGCAGGACGTGTCCGTCGCGGGCATCGACAACGTGCCGTACGGCGAATACGCGGCGCCCGCGCTGACCACCGTCGATATCCAGAGCGAGAAGATGGGCGAGCTCGCGATGCAGAAGCTGATCGACGCGCTCGCGGGCCACGCGGAGGCCGGCTACTCGATGTTCGAGCCGCGGCTGATCGTGCGCGCATCGACGGCCGAGGCCCGCTGAGCCGCGCCGTGCGCCGCCCCCGGCAGCACGGGTCGCAACAGGGTTCACGGCATTACGCATCGAGCTTCGCGGGCGCCATGCGCGGCGTGAGCACGTGCATGACCGCGAGCGCCAGCAGGTAGGCGAGCGCGCCGATCGCGAACAGCACCCAGTAGTGGCCCGTGCGCTGCAACACCTGGCCGATCACCTCGGAGAACAGCACGCCGCCGATCGAGCCGGCCATGCCGCCGATGCCGACCACCGACGCCACCGCGCGGCGCGGGAACATGTCCGACGCGGTCGTGAACAGGTTGGCCGACCAGCCCTGGTGCGCGGCGGCGGCAAGGCCGACGATCAGCACGGCGACCCACAGGCTCTGCACCTGCGACACGAACGCGATCGGCAGCACGCAGCACGCGCAGATCAGCATCGCGGTCTTGCGCGCGGCGTTCACGCTCCAGCCGGAGCGCAGCATCGTCGACGACAGCCAGCCGCCGCCGATGCTGCCGACCGTCGTCAGCGCATAGATGCAGACGAGCGGCAGGCCGATGTGCTGCATGTCCATCCCGCGCGATTCGTTGAGCCATTTCGGCAGCCAGAACAGGTAGAACCACCAGACGGGGTCGGTCAGGAACTTGCCGATCAGGAACGCCCAGGTCTCGCGCTTGCGGATCAGCACGCCCCAGCCGGGCGAGCCCGCGTTCGCATGGGCGGCGTCGAGCGCCTCGACCTCGTCGCGCGGCTCGTCGAATTCCTGGCTCAGCGCGCGCGGGTCGGCATTCCGGTAGAACACGAGCCACACGGCGAGCCAGACGAAGCCGATCGCGCCGATGATCACGAATGCCGCGCGCCAGCCGTACGCGACCGCGATCGCCGGAATGATCGCCGGCGCGAACACCGCGCCGATGTTCGAGCCCGAGTTGAAGATGCCGGTGGCGAGCGCGCGCTCGCGGCGCGGGAACCACTCGGCCGTCGTCTTGATCGCGGCCGGGAAGTTGCCGCCCTCGCCGATGCCGAGCAGCGCGCGCACGACCGCGAAGCCCGTCACCGAGCCGACCACTGCATGCAGCATCGCGGCGATGCTCCAGAACAGCATCGCGATCGCATACGACACGCGCGTGCCGAGCCAGTCCACCACGCGGCCGAAGCACAGCAGGCCGATCGCATAGAACGCGGAAAACGCCATCACGATGCGGCCGTACTGGATCTGGTTCCAGCCGATGTCGTGCTGGAGCATCGGCGCCAGCAGGCCGAGGATCTGCCGGTCCATGTAGTTGATCACGGTCGCGAAGAACAGGAGCCCGCAGACCGCCCAGCGGTAGCGGCTGGCGGCGCGCGCAACGCCGACGACAGCAGATTGCATGAAAGTCTCCGATGCGCGGCATCGCTCGTCGCGCCGCGCACTGTTCGTTGCCGGCGACGAGCGCCGGGGCGGGCCGCGCCGCGGGTTCTCGCCCGCCGCACCAGACCGCGCCAATCGGTTTGGAAAACGTTTTTCAAAGAATAGGGAGAATTCCGACGTCTGACCAGTGCGGGATTTCTATGAGTCATCTCTAAACGCGGCGGGCAAAAGAGACGACTGGGCGGGACGATGAGTTAATCGTTTTTTATCCGACCCCTGCCCGATTCCGGCCGGAAGCCGGGCGCGATCTGGTTTAATTCGTCACACGACGCCTGCCGCGCCGCCGCGGCGGCGCCTTCATGGAGAACCTCAGCGCAATGACATCCGGCCACCTGATTTCGAGCCCGTTGGGCGACATCGCCGTGCGCGTGGAAGGCGGCTGCCTGACGGGCCTGTTCTTCGTCGGGCAGAAGTATTTCCCGCCGCTGGCGATCGCGACGGGCGAGCCGATGCCGCCGGTCGCGCAACAAGCCAGGGAAGAAATCGCCGAGTATTTCGCCGGCGCGCGCACGACGTTCTCGGTGCCGATGCAACTGCACGGCACCGCGTTCCAGCAGCGCGTGTGGAAGGAACTGCTGTCGATTCCGTTCGGCGTGCTGGTGTCCTACGGCGAGCTGACGCAGCGCGTCGGGCTGCCCGCCGGTTCCGCGCGCGCGGTGGGCGGCGCGGTCGGCCGCAATCCGGTGTCGATCATCGTGCCGTGCCATCGCATCGTCGGCGCGTCGGGGAGCCTCACGGGGTATGCGGGCGGGATCGACCGCAAGCGTGCGCTGCTCGCGCTCGAAGGCGCGGCCCGCCTTTCCGGGCAGGCGCACCCGGCCCAGTTCGCGCTCGCGCTGTAACGCGCGGCGCGCGCAGTCAGCTGGCGATCGCGATCCGCCGCGACGCCTGTTTCGCGAACGCGCCGGGCGTCAGCCGGAACTTCTCCTGGAACAGCCCGATGAACGACGACGTCGAGTCGTAGCCGAGCCGCGCCGCCACCGTGCCGACCGCCTCACCGGCCTCCAGCAGCGGCAATGCCGCCAGCAGGCGAACGGCCTGCCGCCATTCGGTGAACGACAGCCCCGTGTCGTGCCGGAACAGGCGCGACAGCGTGCGACGCGTCGCGCCGACCTGATCCCCCCAGTCTTCGAGGCTGCGCGTATCGCCGGGATCGGCGTGCAGCGCGCGGGCGATTTTCAGCAGGCGCGCATCGCGCGGCAGCGGCACGGTCAGCGGCGCCGGCTGCAGGCGCTTGATGCGATCCACGATCAGGCACGCGAGCGCGCCGTCCGGGCCGGCTTCGTCGTAGTTCACCGGCAGCTCCGCCGTCGCGACCACCAGCTCCCGCAGCAGCGGCGTCATGCGAAGAATCCGGCACGCATCGCCGAAACCGTCGCCGACGCTCGCATCGTCCAGGTACAGGCTGTGGAACGCGACGCAGTCGCGGGTCGCGACCGCGTGCGGCACGTGCGGCGGAATCCACATCGCATAGTGCGGCGGCAGCAGATGCCGCCCGTGAGGCGTGTCGACCTCGAACACGCCGTCCGTCGCATACATCAGCTGCGCCCACGGATGGCTGTGCGCATCGACGCTGACGTGGCCCGGAATCTCGAACGCGCGGACGAACAGCGGCCTCGGCAGCCGCGCCATCGCCGGCACCGCCGGGACGGCATAGGGTTGGGCCGATTGTCCTGCGAGCAGCATAAGACGTCCTCCTGATGCCATTGCGCGGGCGGGCGCGGTGCTACCTTGACGCTCCTTCATCCGCACAGGGCATGTGTATGAGCGCGCACACTACCACCAATCGCAAGACCGTCACCTCGATCCGCGCCACCAAGGGCGCCGGCAGCCTCGTGTCGCTGACCGCGTATTCGACGCCGATGGCCCGGCTCGTCGACGACGTCGCGGACGTGATCATCGTCGGCGATTCCGTCGGCATGGTGCTGTACGGGATGCCCGGCACGCTCGGCGTCACGCTGGACATGATGATCGCGCACGGCGCCGCCGTCGTGCGCGGCGCGCGGCAGGCCTGCGTCGTCGTCGACCTGCCGTTCGCGACGTATCAGGAATCGCCCGCGCAGGCGTTCCGCTCCGCCGCGCGCCTGCTCGCCGAAACCGGCGCGCAGGGCGTGAAGCTCGAAGGCTGCGCCGAAATGGCCGACACGATCCGCTTCCTGTCCGAACGCGGCGTACCGGTGATGGCGCATATCGGGCTGATGCCGCAGCAGGCGAACGCGACCGGCGGCTTCAAGGCGCAGGGGATGGACCCGCGCACCGCCGACCGCATCTTCGACGCGGCGTGCGCGGTCGAGCAGGCCGGCGCATTCAGCGTCGTCGTCGAGGGCACCGCCGAAGCGCTCGCGCGCCACATCACGGCCACGCTCGCGATTCCGACGATCGGCATCGGCGCGTCGCCCGCGTGCGACGGCCAGGTGCTCGTGACCGAGGACATGATCGGCGGCTTCGACGCCTATACGCCCCGCTTCGTGAAGCGCTACGCGGACGTCAACGCGGTGATGCGCGAAGCGATCGCGCGCTATGCGCACGACGTCCGCAGCAACGCGTTCCCCGACATGCAGCATTGCTTCGCGGCCGGCAAGCCGCTGCAGGTGTCGGCGGCGGCGATGCAGGATGCGCGCGCGGCGTGATCCCGATCACGCCGGCCGCCGCAACGCATGCGCAACCGGCGCGTTCGCCTCGAACTTCGCGCGATGCGTCGAGAAGAACGTTCGCACGTTGCGGACGTTCGACGCGCCCGTGAAGAGCCGCCGCGCGAACGCGTCGTAGTCGGCGACGTCCGCGAGATCGGCGATCACCACGAAATCCGGCCCCGGCGACACGCGATAGCACTGCGTGACCGCCGGTTCCGCGCACACGTATCGCTCGAACGCGTCGTAGTCTTCCGCGGTCTGCCGGTCGAGGCTGATCTCGATGATCGCGGTGACGGCCGAGCCGATCATCTGCCGGTCGAGGATCGCGATCTGCCGCTGGATGACACCGGCTTCCCGCAGCCGGCGCACCCGGCGCAGGCAGGTCGGCGGCGACGACAGCGCGCGCTCGGCCAGTTCCAGGTTCGACACCGACGCATCGGCCTGCAGGATCGCGAGGATGCGGAGATCGAGATCGTCGAGGGTCACGCTGGCCAATGCAGCCTCCTGGCGGGTTATGGTGAAATTTAATTTCAACATGATACGCGATGACCTGTGCGTTTCATCATCATGTAATTTTTGAAATTTAATTCCATTCCACCGCCCCTACCATCGCTCTCACTGACCGAAACAGCACCTTCTGCGGAGCGCGATATGTGTGGAATTGTCGGGGCGGTTGCCCAGCGGGACATCCTGCCGAACCTCGTCGATGGCCTGAAGCGGCTCGAATACCGAGGCTACGATTCGTGCGGCGTGGTCGTGTACCGCGACCGGGCGCTGGCGCGGGCGCGCAGCGTCGATCGCGTCGCGAACCTGCAGCGCGAGATCGCCGCGCAGGCGCTGTCCGGCTACACCGGCATCGCGCATACGCGCTGGGCGACGCACGGCGCGCCCGTCACGCTGAACGCGCATCCGCACTTCTCGCCGGGCGACGACCGCGCGCGCATCGCGCTGTCGCACAACGGCATCATCGAGAACTGCGACGCGCTGCGCGCGGAGCTCGAGGCGCACGGCTACGTGTTTGCGAGCCAGACCGACAGCGAGGCGATCGCCCACCTGATCGACCATCTGTACGACGGCGACCTGTTCGACGCGGTGCGGCGCGCAGTCACGCGGCTGCGCGGCAGCTACGCGATCGCCGTGATGTGCCGCGACGAGCCGCACCGCATCGTCGGCGCGCGCAACGGCATGCCGCTCGTGGTCGGCGCCGGCGACGGCGAGAACTTCCTCGCGTCCGACGCGATCGCGCTGTCGGGCATCACCGACCGGATCGCGTACCTGGAAAATGGCGACGTCGCCGACGTGCAGCTGCATCGCTACTGGGTCGTCGATGCGGCCGGGCAGCGCGTGGAACGCCCCGTGCAGCGCGTCGCCGCGCATAGCGGCGCGGCGGATCTCGGGGGCTACCGCTACTACATGCAGAAGGAAATCTTCGAGCAGCCGCAGGCGGTGGCCGATACGCTGCTCGACGTCACGTCGATCATGCCCGAGCTGTTCGGCGACGGCGCGTGGCGTGTGTTCAACGACGTCGATTCGGTGTTGCTGCTCGCGTGCGGCGGCAGCTATCACGCGGCGCTGACTGCGAAGTACTGGATCGAGAGTCTTGCGAAGGTGCCGGCGAACGTCGAGATCGCCAGCGAGTTCCGCTATCGCGACAGCGTGCCGAACCCGCGCACGCTCGTCGTCGCGGTATCGCAAAGCGGCGAGACGGCCGACGTGCTCGGCGCCGTGCATGCAGCGAAGCAGATGGGCATGCTGCACACGCTCGCGATCTGCAACGTGGCCACCAGCGCGCTGATGCGCGAATGCGCGTTGCAGTTCGTGACGCGCGCGGGCATCGAGATCGGCGTGGCGTCGACGAAGGCGTTTACCACGCAGCTCGTCGCACTGTTTTTGCTCGCGCTGTCGTTGGCGCAGGTGCGCGGGCGGTTGAGCGACGACGACGAGAAGCAGCATCTGCGCGCGCTGCGTCACCTGCCGGATGCGATGTCGAAGGTGCTCGCGCTCGAGCCGCAGATCATCGGCTGGGCGGAACTGCTCACGCGCCGGGACAACATGCTGTTTCTCGGGCGCGGGATGCATTATCCGATCGCGCTGGAAGGGGCGTTGAAGATGAAGGAGATTTCATACATTCATGCGGAGGCGTATCCGGCGGGGGAGCTGAAGCATGGGCCGCTGGCGCTCGTCAGTAACGAGATGCCGGTGATTGCGGTGGCGCCGAATGATGTTCTGCTGGAGAAGCTACGGTCGAACATGCACGAGGTCAGCGCGCGCAATGGCAGGCTGTATGTGTTTGCCGATGTGGATTGCGGGTTGTCGCCGAGCGAAAGGATCGAGGTGATTCGGCTCAATGAGTACTACGGGCCGTTGTCGCCGATTTTGCATACGGTGCCGATGCAGTTGCTCGCATATCACGCGGCGTTGGCCAGGGGGACGGATATTGATAAGCCGAGGAATCTGGCTAAGTCGGTGACGGTGGAGTGAGGGGGGCTGCAACGGGCCTTAGCTGGCAAGTTCTAATAGTTTTACTTAAAGCTCGCTGCAGAAGTTTTCCTTAAGGCCTGCGTCCCGCCCGCAAACCCAGGCGGGACGGGACTTAAGGGAAACTAATAGAACTAAGGCGCAGAATCCCACGAACGTCCCCAACGCGGGGAAACCGCCACCTCCGTTGGCTCCCGGAGCCCCGGACCCGGTTCCCCAACCTCTCATCCCTTTTCCCCTCTCTCCACCCCGCATCACCGCGCCCGCCGCGCCACTTCCCGGCTGGTAGCCGCGCGCTCTCATGTTCGCCAAAAATGAAAGTGTCCCTTGGCCGCTCGTAAAAGCGTTCCAACGAAGGGGTCAATATTCCCTCAAACGCCCTCCGGGCGTGGCACGGAACGCTTTTACTGTGCGATGTATATTTCGTGAAAAATACCGGCTCGCGCCCCCTCCTTTTGGCGCAATCACAGGGGGTGAGCCGCCACGGAGCGCTTCTTCCGCGGTATATCCTTCAGGCGTCTTACCGTATCAGGCTGCAGTTGTATGCCCGCCCGCGGCGCAGCAAGATAGAGGTGCGGGTGCGCGAGAACGCTATGGGCATCCAGCAACCCACCCCTAGCTGCAGAGGCGCGGTGTCCCGCGTAATTGGGCCTGTCTTGCGCGGGCGGTGCGTGGTTGAGAATCTCGAATTCCTGGCGAATCTTGCGGCGAAGGCTGACGGCTCACGTTTCGTATTATGAAAAATTCGCCTTCTCAAAAATTTTTCGAAAATTTTTTGCCGGTTTTCCGCCGGCACTGCCATTGGTAGGTATCAGGCGTTACCAAGGGAGGGCATATGGCCCGGAAGTTGACGAAAAAGACCCTTGCTGGCCAGCCCTTCGAACGGCGACAGCAGGTAGAAGTGGAACTGGCCGAGATGCGCAAGCTGAGGCCGACACAATTGCTTGACCGTCTGCGCGGCTCCTCGCGGGGCGCGCGGGAACGTTGCAGTGCCGAGACGATGATTGCGCTCATTCGGGACGGGCAGCCTGAGCCCGTGCTCAATGAGCTTGTCAGTCGCGTCCTGAGCCGTTTTTCCGCCGTGGCGACACACAAACTCAAGCTTCGCGAGGTGTATTCGCAGGAAGCCCTGGAGAACGCGAATAGCGCGTTTGGCGAGGCACTGGCATTTGACATCACAACGAGGTCCGAAAATCTCGACTTCTTCGAGGTCGCGTTCTCCAAAGCGGTCGCGGGTTTCATACATAGCGAAGTGCGGCGCGAAAAAAGCAGGAGAAAGCGTTATGTCTCGACGACTCCGACGGACGACGAAGATGAGTCCGCCTCTGACGACACCGACGCATTCATCGACGTCGACAAGCTTCCGCCAGGGTGGTTGTCCGAACCAGAACGTGGAGTTCTCACCGAGCAGCTCCTCACGGAGATTGGCGCGCTACCCGAGAAACTGCGGAAGGTCGCCATCCTGCTCGGCCTCGGCGTGCAGAAAGAATCGATTGACCCAAGCGAGACGACGATTGCAGACGAATGCCAAATCAAACGTCGGGCGGTTCAGTACCGTCAGGACCAGGTCGTAGAGAAGCTCGCAAACTTCAAGGAGTAACAGATGACCAACATCACGCAGAGCAGGCCGCAAGTCGACGAAGTCCTGATGCAATTCGCGGCTGAGCAAAGCCTCCCCACGGCGGCCCAATTGCATCGATACATTGAGCAGTTTCCGCAGTTCAGGGAGGAACTGGTCGAGTTCGCGGCATCACTCGTTGAGGATGAGTTTCACGGTGAGCCTGTGGAAACACAGGCGAGCGAGGCTGCGGCTCAACTTGCGGTGAGTCATTTTCACAATTTCCGGTATGAATGCGCGAAGAAGGGAGCACCCGTGCCGTCGGTGAAGACCGAGAATCCTATTTCCCGGTTATCCCGAGGTGAGTTTGGGCAACTGGTGGAGAGATTGCGGCTGCCAAAGCAGGTTGTGGCAAAGCTTCGGGACAGACAGATTCGATATGCCACCATACCTGGGCGTCTGATAGACGTATTGGCTTCAGCTTTAGAGGTCACCAGGGACACCGTCACTGCACACCTGTTGGCAAGCCCTCAAATGGCAAGGCTCACGACCTCATCGTTAAGCCCGGGTGAACCACGGGAGACCCAACAGGAGTCTTTCGTGGAGGCGCTGACATCAGCTCATCTATCTACCGAGCAGGTATCCGAGGTGATGAATCGCTTTTCGGATGAAACTTGAGTAAGCAAATCTGAATATCTGACACCAATCCTATAGTTTGTCTGGCTCCGTTTGGAGCTTTCGTCGTCCCTGAAGATATACGTCCTGCGATTGGTCACTGAAATGTTCTCTTCAATATTTCAGTGACCATCACACACTAGCGGTCGAGAGACCCGCCACCTGCCTTCCCTCCGTCGTCCTGAGAGCGCAGTGGTCCGTCACTTTAACGACGCAGACCGCTGCCAACCCGCCGACCCAACATCCCGCCGGGACCATCCGTGCCACCCCAAACGCTCGCATATGTATGCAGGGTTCCGTCCATCGCAGCCATACCGCTATTAACGAGTTCGTCGATGGAAGCGGACGGCTCGCGCTGTCGGCCAGCTGGAGGCCGCGCTCGCGGCGAAAGAATTTTTGCGGAGGCGTTGCCGGTTTCTGACGGTCACGGCCATATCACTATTGAAGGGTTTGAAGGTGGTGACGGTCCTTGCATCAATCGACCGGCGAGCTCTTCGGGATAAAAATTCTTTCGCGATTGCATTGCCGGTTTTTGAGTGAGTCCGCCATAAGTTAATGAAGGCAATGAGCAGCATCCGCTGCAAATTCCAATACATTAAGGATTGCAAATTATGACTATTTTTTACCAGAAAGAAGACTCCCGTCAGGTTCACACGATGGACCTTCCGCAGAACGTCACGCTCGTTGAGATTATCCGCGCCGTTGCTGGCGGTGTGGAAGTCGACCTGAAAGTCTTTGAGGAGGACGGCGACGTCGTGCTGACCGAGGAGTTGCTGGTCGAAATTCTCCGCGGCAAGCCGCACCCGAAGCTGCACTTTCACCGTCATCACGAGCTCAAGGTCGTGGTCCACTTTAACGGTCGCGAGGTTTCCCGCCAGGCGCCGCCCGCAATGACGATTCACAGTCTGAAGCACTGGGCGGACAAGGAGTTTGGTATCGACGCCGCGCATGCCGCTGAACACGTGCTGCAACTGAGCGGTACGACGGAACGCCCTGCTGGCTCGACCCATATCGGCACGCTCACACATGAGCATCAGCACCACCTGTCGTTCGACCTCGTGCCTAACGAACGTTTCCAGGGCTAAACGATGAACGCCGCTCAACAGCTGGCGCCCCCCGATGCCCGCGCTTTCCAGGCGGACATTGACCGGGCGCTGTTCCAGATGGGGGTGGCCGACGGCAAGTGGCGCCTCCTGACGCTCAACTGGCCGTATGCGGTGATGGAGGTCACCGCCGTCGTCGGTTCGTTTGCGTTTCGCTTTGAACTTTCAGGCTTTCCTGCTCAACCGCCGACCGCGCAGCCGTGGGACGCGGCGTTGAACACACCGCTCGCTCATCACAAGTGGCCGCGCAGCAAGGGAGGCCGAGTAAAGGATGTGTTTCGGCCCGACTGGCTCGGAGGTTCCGCACTCTATCTGGCGTGCGACCGGCTCACCATCCAGGGACACCCGAACTGGGTGACGCAGATGCCCGCCAGGTTGTGGAAGCCCGAGGGGTCGATTGTTCAGTTTCTTGAGGAAATTCATGTCCTTCTCAATTCGCAAGACTTTACGCCGCCTCTGGTCGCCGCAGCATAAGTTGGCCTGCTCGGCGGTGCTGTGGCAGGAACTCGTGAAGGACCTTCGCGTGCGTAGCGCAGGCGTCCGCGAAAGCGGCGCCTTTCTGATGGGGCTGTGCGAAGGGGACGTTCGCACGATTCACTCGTACGTCCTTTACGACGACCTCGACCCCAATGCGCTCGAGTCTGGCTTTGTGCACATCGACGGACGGTACATGGGTCGGCTATGGGAAATCTGCCGCGAACAGAAGCTTTCCGTCATCGCAGACATCCATACCCATCCCGGTGGCTATGGACAAAGCGATACCGACAGGAAGAATCCGATGGTCGCTGTGACGGGGCACATCGGGCTCATCCTGCCGGACTTCGCAGCGCGGAAGTTTTCGCGCACGAACATGGGCATCTACGTTTATCGCGGCTCCCACGAATGGGAGACGGTCGGCGAAGCCCGCAACCCAAGTTTTTTCTATATCGGCCTGTGAGGTGAAGGTATGTCGTCCCAATATGACGCCGACGCGCTGCATCGAACTGTCAAACGGCTAATCGACAGTGGTCAGGCGAAATCCTTTGAAGAAGCACACGAGATTGCAGAGAAGTATCAGCTGCAGCTCGAGCTGACGGCGCCGGCAGATTTTCACGAGCAGGTGGCCGCGCTCGCGGTCGTGATGCTCGGCCGCCGCGCCTTTCTCGGCGGCGTGTCGGTGTCAGGCTGCGGCGACGTCATCCTGCATCCGTCGCTGGGTAGCAACCAGTCGCTCGCGAACGCGCTGTGCGAAGCGGGCGCAACCCTCGCTGATGCAGCGCCCGGCCGTCCGACGATTGCAATCGGCGGCGTCCGAAAGCGCAGCGCGCCATTTCACGTGCGCTTGCTTATGTCGGGCTGGCGCGCCGGGACGTCGCCCGCTGACGAGCGCCACAGCATCGACGACGAGACAGGCGGCTATGTCATGCCGCTGACAGCCGTCGCTGCGGCAGCGCTCGCCGTCAGTCAGGCCTTCCAGCATGTCGCCGATGCGGTGCCGACGAGTTACGAGCCTGTCGGCATTTCGTTGTGGGCTCCGGCGCAGGTCAACTGGGAGTCTCGCGACTGCAGCGGGCCCGTGCTGCAGGTGCTACCGTCGTCCACGTGGTTGCTCGGTCTGGGCCATCTGGGGCAGGCATTCGCATGGTGCCTGAGCCTGCTGCCGTACCCGAAAGATGCGCGCGAACCGCCCCACGTTCTTCTGCAGGATGTCGACCACGTCGGCGTGTCGACCGAGAGCACTTCTGTACTGACCGCGAAGCAGGACAAGGGGCGAAGAAAAACGCGCGTGGTCGCGGAATGGCTCGAAAAGCGCGGGTTCTCGACGGCCATCGTCGAGCGCTATTTCGATGGTGAGACACGTAAAGGGCAGAGGGAGCCGTCGCTGCTGTTCTGCGGTGTCGACAACCCGGAGGCGCGCCGGGCGCTCGAAAGCGCGGGCGCCAGTTTCATCGTCGAAGCGGGCCTGGGCAGCCGCCACGACGACTTCCAGAGCGTGCGCGTGCATACCTTCCCTGCGTCGCGCACAACGGCACAGACGTGGCCGCAAAAGCCGCAGAAGGAGCCCGTCATCGAAGGTCTCTATGCCGACCTTCTCGAGAAAGGTGAGCTTGGCCGCTGCGGCGTCGTGGAGCTTGCGGGCAAGGCCGTCGGCGCCGCGTTCGTCGGCGCGTTCGCCGCCACGCTGTGCGTTTCCGAAGCGCTTCGCGTCCTGCACGGGAGCGCGCCAAGCGAGGTGCTCGACGCCGATATGTTCGCTCTCAGATTTCGCAGCGTGGTCGTCAATGAACACGACTTCACTGCGCTTAACCCCGGGTTCATCGCGGTCTGATGACCCAGTCCTCGTCTCACGCTGCAAAACATTGAAAAGGAAGTGAACTATGAGCAACTTCGATAACACGTCAGTGAGCATCAACGGCAAGGGGAACCACGTTGGTGACAAGGTGGACGTTACCAACAAGGTGACGAACAATAACAGTTACAACCATAACCACAACTACGTCACGAACATGTATCGTGAGCCCCCGCGCAACGGCGGCGGTACGGACAGCGAGTTGCCGGCCGCCATATTCTTCGGCGCGCTTGCGGTCTGGCAATTCTTTCGCCACTACGAGCAGCTGATGTCGGCGATGCAGCACGCAATCGCTTTGGCCGTGTTGCCCAGCCTCATCGCGGCGGTTATCGCGTACATCCGCGACAAGGACATGCAGCCGGCAACCATGTCGAGCTTTCCCGCAATCGTTTTCGCGCTCGCGGGTTACCTGATGCTCCAGCTGATTGGCGAGAACATCCCAAAGCCGATTGAGGACCTCGCGGCGAATGGGTCGCTCATCGAGTTCTGGCGGCGCCTGACCGAATATGGCCGCCAGGTAGTCGTGCAGAACAGTGCAGCAATCGTGTTCGTCCTCGTCGCGACCGTTTCCAACGCACTCGCGGGGCTGCGGGCCTTCGCGACGACGAACTACGGCTGGTTCGCGTGGCTCTGGAAATTGACGTGGCGCAACTCGCCTCGCCGGCATGTGGTCACGCAGGTGGTGCTCCTGGGGGCAGCTGCGCTCTTTACTTCGGGCAAAGCCATCGCAGCCTGGGGGTGGCTCCAGGAGGCCATTCGGAGTGCCTTGAGCTAGCTCGCCCTCATGTGATGCTGGACCGCGGGTCGGCGCACGCCTGGCCCGCCTGGAAGGTTGACGAATTGTCCGCGATATAGTCTCATACGCACATTTTCTGCGGACGACTGCACGTGAAGCCTTCGAAGTCGCACCTTTCCGGCGCTTTTTTGCAGCTATGCGAGTTTGCCCTCAGTAAGGCGGGGGACCCCGGGCTCGTTCTGCGTGCTGCCGACGAGTTGGAGGTAGCCGGCGACGTAGCTGGTGCGCAGGCGACAAGGGACCTTGTATCCGCATTGTCACTCACTGAAAAAGCGAAGCCGGCAACTCCGCGCGTTGTACATCTCGACGGCGATGAACTGACCCGCAGCGCCCGTATTCCCGTCGACCGCGAAACATCGGCACCGCTGGCGAGCATCCTCCTGGGCAACGCATTACCGTCTGACGGCCCCATCCTTCCGCCGAGGCTTGGCGCAAGTATCAACTCGTGGATTCTGGAGTGGCGCCGCGCCGCGGAGCTCGTCGCCGTAGGCATTGAGCCTGCGCGTAGCTGCGTTCTCTTCGGCGACCCCGGCACGGGCAAGACCCAGCTTGCCCTCTGGCTTGCAGGTCAGTTGCGGCTGCCCGTCATCCTCGCGCGCCTTGATGGACTGATGTCCTCGTTTCTCGGGACGACGTCGCGAAATATCGGAAATCTCTTCGATTTCGCCAATCGCCATCGGGCGCTGCTCGTTCTGGATGAATTCGATGCGATTGCCAAATTACGCGATGACCCAAATGAGGTCGGCGAAATCAAGCGCGTCGTCAATACGCTTCTGCAAAAGCTCGATGAGCGTGCCGAGCGCGGACTGACGATAGGAATTACGAACCATCCTCAGCTGCTCGACCCCGCAGTCTGGCGTCGTTTTGAACTGCAGGTCGAATTGCCCAAGCCCGACCTGGAAAGGCGAACGGAGATAATCGGACGATATGCCGCACCGCTCGAATTCAATCGGGGGCAATCAAAGCTGCTCGCCTGGACACTTGATGGGGCGTCCGGTGCGGAGGTTCAGGACGTGGTCAAGTCCTTGAAAAAAAGTTGGATTTTGGATGGCCCGAAGTTATCCTTTGCAGAAAGATTGCAGACCGTGATGGGCACCCACGCTGCTCGAGTGCCCGGCGATGCGATGGGCATACTTAATTTGCCCATGAGAGAGCTTGCCAGAGCATTACTTGAACTCCACGCGTTCAACACCGTAGAGCTCGGGGAAGTCTTTGGAGTCAACAGAACGACGATAAGCCGCTGGGTCGCGTGACCCGGTTCCGGGGGAAGTAATGGCTACAGATTACCCGCTCCTATACGTTTCAAATCCGAATGTCCTGCGTCAACCTCGCAAGACAAATGCTGGTGGAAAAAAGACTGATTTCTTCGCTGACCGCGATGCCGCTTTTGTAGCGCTCCGCACAGAGGTCACCGCCAGCCTGAAATCAATTCAGGGGCAACTCGCACAGAACGCAGCCCGATTCTGCTCATCCGGGTTCGTCAAGGTGCGACTTCAGGAAAAGGCGTGGGCGAAGTCTCACCGACCGGTAAAGAAGCTGTTCACTCCAGATAGTGCCCCCGTCGTCGGAGGCGATGACATCGGTGAACTCATTGTCCGCGCGAACATATCCGGACTGAGCCGCGTTATCAGTAGCGTTGGTCAGGCCGATGCTTCCACCAGCCGTCGACGTGACAGCTACGGGAATATGGTGGTAAATCCGAATCGCGAGCGCTCCGAGGTTGGTGCCCTTGAGAGCCTTCGTCTCTGGTCTCCCGCAGACCGGCGCGTACCGGATTCAAAAGAGGCCATCGCGATTTTTGCCGAAACTGGTCTGGCGCCCATGTATGCGGTTCGCCTCTTCGACCCAATCGCCGGGTCGCTCAAGAAGCTGAATGCCGCCAAAGGCGCGCAGAAATTTGAAGATGAGCCGGCCGACTCTTTTGTGCGCTCGCTGCTGGAACTCTCTGGTGCACTCGGGATATATGTCGTTCTCGAAGAGACACTGCCGTCGATTAATCTGGCGTACATCGGGCTGACTGATTCGCCAGGTTTCGCGGTAATCCGCAATGTTTCGGAACTTTCAAAGTTCGGCGAACAGCTGACGGTGGATGGGGATTACTCAGAAGAGGCGCATCACAAGTTGCTCACTCTGCTCGGGCAGCATCCCAACGTTCGTACGGTCGCGGTACCACGCATTCTCTCGGCGGACCGGACTTCTGGTGCGTTTGACCCGTCAGGCGTTCCCCAACGGGTGCAGCGCAAGGCGACCGTTGTGTCGGTCGCGCAGGCAAGCATCCCCCAGCCGGATGCGCACGTCGAGTATCCAATGGTTGCAGTGGTGGATGGCGGCATATCGGCCAAGTTCAGCAGTTGGGTCAAGGCCAGGTACGGAAAGATTCCCGCTGCTCATCGAGACCTTGACCACGCGACGACTATCGCCGGTCTTCTCGTCGGCGCGAGGCATTTCAACGCCGGCTACGGCCCTCGACTCGAGGATGACGGCTGCTGGCTGATTGACATCGCATTGCACCCGAAAGATGCCCATGCGGGCAGGTACTACGGCAACGGGTCCGCGAAATTCATGGATGAGCTTGAAGACATCGTCGAGGAGTGCCGCAAGAAGTACGGTGTCCGCGTCTTTAACTTTAGTCTCAATAACAAAGAGGACGTTCTGCACAGCGAGTTCAGCGAAGAAGCGACTCGCCTCGATAAGATTGCGCGAGCGCATGACGTCTTCTTCGTTATCTCGGCTGGCAATATCCGTGACGAAGACCGGCGCCCGGAGTGGGACAAACGCATTTCCGTTGCGGCATCTCAGCTAATTGAGAGTAAGTCCGACACGCTATGGGGGCCTGCGGACTCTTTGCTGAATATCTCGGTCGGCGCAACCAACGGAGCGGGCGTCAAGGACTGTCTACCGGATGTGCCAGCCCGCTATAGCAGGCGTGGTCCAGGTGTACGGGGCTCGGTTAAACCGGACGTTTGCCATATTGGCGGCGCCGATGGCGTTGATGAATTTTCGGGTCTAATGAGCGTCACCGCGGATGGCATGCTGGCTGCCGTGAGAGGTACCAGCATGGCCGCGCCTCTCGCAGCAAAGACGCTTGCTGCACTGGATATGGAGCTCGGTGGCGTTGCACCTCGCGAAGTCGTGCAAGCGCTCTTTCTGCATAACACGTATTTCGTGAAGCCGTTTGCTACGCAGCAGGGCCGTCGCATTGGACGCAGCCTGATTGGATTTGGCTATCCCCGTGCGAGCCAGCAGTCGCTCACCCTGGACAGACATACGTTCGGAGTGGTGGTACACGACAACCTGCATGTTGACGATAACACAATCATCGATTTCAGATGGCCAAGCGAGCTAGTCGACGCTGAAGGGCGATGCCGCGGTATTGCACGACTCACGCTTGTTTATACGCCTCCCCTTGATTTCAATTACGGAGCCGAAGTCGCGCGTATCAATCTCGACCCTGCGTTGCGTCAGCGAAAAGCGAATGCGAAGTCGGTGAGCGAGGACGATGACGATGACGATTTCGACGACGAGGATGCGAACGAAGCAGGCTGGATAGGCCGCGCGAAACCCGTTCATGCACATGGAATAAAGCGCAATTCCAGAGAGGCTGCGCTGCTTGTGGATGGATTGAAGTGGAGCCCTGTGAAGGTCCTTGAAGGTAGTTTCAAGGGTATTGGCCGCTCGCCTGAATGGCGGCTGGCGGTGAACTATATTGTCAGAGGCGAAGTGGAGTTCCCGAAGGAAGGAATTCCGTTCGCGGTGGTTCTGACCATTACCGACCCGGAAGGCGAGGCGAACGTTTATCAGGACCTCGCACAGGAACTGGTTGTCACCTCAGCGGTAAAAATGAACGACATTCGAACGGCGATGCGCATTCGCCCGAGGCCGTAGTAACAGAACTAGCAAAAGCAAAGAAAATGTCCGAAAAGAGCAATCGATATATGGTGTTGGCCAGGACCATTGAGGAGACGGCATTTCAAGGTCCTTTCGCGCAATCTGGTCGTAGGCAAGGCGCTCTGCGGTCATTGCTGAATAAGGCCTTTCCAGACGGTGCGCAGATTCCCGTCACTTCGTCGCTGGTTGACAACGATGCAGCCGTACTGGAACTGACTGACGAGCAGGCACGCGCTTTCAGGGAAGCGAACACGAATGTTGCACTTCACCCGGTGCGCTCGTATCGACTTGCGGCCGTCGACATGGACCTCGCACTGATGGAGCTGGGGTCGTATGATTTCGGTGCTGCCGCATTGCCGTCACCCGCGCCTTTCAAAATCAAGGTATGTGACGTGAAGGGCAAGCCGATTGCCAAAGCTGCCGTTACGCTCAAGGAGTCCGGCACTGACCGGGTTCACAAGTGTGTGACAAGCAGGAATGGACGCGCGACCGTTTCCTCCACAACCGGACGGGCAGACTTCATCAGGGTCGCTCCAGTTTCCGGTTATTGGGATGAGTTCCGGCGTGGTGTGACCGCGTCCGAAGGGACGGTGAGCTTCACTCTGCAGAGCCTGACTCCTGCAACGTCAGATTGTCTGAAGTATCACTGCTCGCTGGCACTCGCGCCGATTGTTTGCCAGCCTGGGGACGAGAGAATCAAGGTTGCTGTCATTGATACGGGGGTGGACAGGCACTGCGACCTCACGAATGTGTCCAGCCGCACGTCATATACTCAGGCCGACGCCGAAAATGATATTGGCGACAATGGCACCGGACACGGGACACATGTTGCCGGCATTATCGGGGCCAACGGAGCCGCGAGAGGCCTGGCGCCGAATGCCGCGTTGATTAGCATGCGGGTGTTCGAGCGGGGCTCCGGTACAACGGATAGCGCCTGCGTGTACGATGCAATCACGGCAGCCGTTCAGGCGGGAGTCGATGTCATTAACCTGAGCCTTGTACAGGAGCACGAAGACGCAGTCTTGCAGGTCGCAATCGAGGACGCAGAGGCGGCCGGCATACTGGTCGTTGCGGCGTCAGGAAACGAGGGTAGTAACGTTCCTCAATACCCGGCCGTGTACTCTAGCGTCGTCTCGGTGGCAGCGCTGGGACGACGTGGCACGTTTCCTGCGGGTTCATCGCATGCGCAGCGGCCGGCGCGTGCAGTCGGAACCGACACAGATGACTTCGTGCCGATGTTTTCGAACTGGGGAAATGTTGACCTTGCCGCTCCAGGTGTCGCCGTAATTTCGACAGTTGGGAAGAGTGGATATACCGCGAAGGACGGCACGTCGATGGCTTGCCCTGTCGTCGCCGGACTCGCTGCCAGACTGCTGGAGTCGTCACCCGTCTTGAAGGGGCGTCAGCGCAGCCCCGAGCGCCTAGCGGACTTGAAGAGGTTGCTACACGACCAGTGCACATTGCTGGGTTTCCAGGAGCCCGACGTAGGTAAAGGGCTCCCATATATGGGTGGAGGAACGTCATGAGCCGTTATGTTCTGGTGTTCAGAGGTCCCGGGGAAATTCCGCAGGATGAACTTCGTTTGATTTGCGGACACGTCGGCGTGCGGCTTCTCGACATGCGGCCATCGAAAGCACTGGTGCTTGAGGTGGACGGACCGGCCGGCGAATTGTTGGCGGACGTCAGGAAATTGAAGCATTGGGTAGCGAGCGAACAGCGTAGTTACAGGCTCGCCTGACCTCTTAAGCTGAAAATGACAGCCCGCCGCGTCTGGCGGGCTTTTTTTGCGCTCGTGGGCGCGAAGGATGAATAGAGGTCTGGCGCTGGTGCAAACAGAAAGGTACGACGGGTTGCGTGCCCATTATGTATCGCGGGCGCGCGTCGCGGCTATGCTGCGGGCGACGCCCATCGAGTTGTAGCGGCGAGTTCGATATTCGCTAGCGTCCTTTATGTATAGAAGGACGCCGACGGTCGCCGGGAGTTGAGCGGGGGCGCATCCATCTGCCTCCGGAGCACGCGAAGCTTGTTAGGCAGAGAACATAGTCGCAAGTGCGGTCAACAATACGCCTGCCTGGGACGGCAGGCGCCAACATACTGTCAGATTCGCGTGACCAAGCACCACTTAGACCTTCCGTTCGAACTCCCAGAGCGCGGGCTGCGAACGGTAAGCGCCGGACCGGTCGGGTGCGAACACCTCTGGCATGCGCTCGCCCTGCTGCACCATCACGCCCGGTACGTTATGCCCCTGAGCCTTCCATACTCCAGTTTCCGGGCAGACCTGACCGGTCCGCACTGTTTTCGGCCCGTTATCCTGAAGTGCCGGCGGAGTCCCCTTCGCGGGGTCGAAGTTGCGCGCGAAATCGGCAAGGTCCTTCGGATACAGCAGATTGTCGCGGAAAGAGCTATCGTCCAGCTGCAGCAGATACGCAACCGCAGCGGCTTCAACGGCCCAGTATCCGACGTAGGTGCCCTTGCCCTTCTTCTTCGCTTCCAGATGCCCATCGTGCCACGGAGCGGCGGCCATGCCTCGATACCAGCCTTCGAGGTATTCGGCCACGTCGTCGACAGACTCCTTCTTCGTCTCGCGATACAGGCTGAAAACAAGAGGCCGATACGGCACGTCGTGATTCCAGCGGTCTACGTTGATTCGACCATCAAGTTCGTAGGCCAACAGGTCCTCATACAAGGTGTCGGTTCCACGATAGGAAGGGTCGAACATCTCGACAATACGCGGAAGCAAGTCACGTCGATGCAGCAGGTAGCAAAAGCCTATCAGCTGCATCACTGTTTCATACTCGCTGATTTCCTCGAAGACCAATGGTGGTTCGCTGGCCTCTTGCCGATTCAGGCGTTGGGCTGTCGTGTACCGCTCATAGGCTTCGATAACCGTCTCGATTTCACCGCGCATCGGCTCGATGTCCGCGCCGCCCGTGTACATGAGCAAGAAGCGTCGATAGACATCGGCAACGAGATAGCGCTGCGTCAGCGCCTTCCGTTCGTTCTCGGTGCTGCCGGTAGGGGCAGTATTTTCTGACCAGTACGCGATGTTGTCATTCAAGAGGCCCATGCGCCAATTGAAGTAGTCCTCGCCAAGGAAGCGTTGTCGCCGTTTCGAATCGAAGTCTTCGCTCATATAAACAGTCTCGTAGCAATGCCGCTATTTTATCCTGCTCGCTTTCAGCTTGACCGCCTCTTCAACTTCTCCATCCTTGTAGTGGTGTGTGAACGGAAGGTCGTGGTCCGCATGTTCGTGTTCTGTGCCCGTGGCGAGTGCTTCGACGTGTTGCACCGCGGACGGAAGATAAAATGGAACATACAGCAGATGTCGCGAGTAGCCTAAATGCAGAATCGTATCTGCTAGCTGCTGGTCCGGAACCGCCCCCGCGACTTTTGCTTCAATCCACTCGTGACTCATCTGGACTCTGGCGATTTTTGCGCTACTCGGTCCGGTCGTGGCAGTCTTGTCTTTCGGGGTTGTCTCAGTCTTCGGCGACGTAGAGTCGGACTGCTCCCTTCTCGACGGGCTGCCCTCATTCGTTGAACCACCCGGCGTTGGTTTTCCACCGCCAAGCGGCTTCCCTCCGCCAATTGATGGCTTTCCTCCGCCAAGCGACGGCTTTCCTCCCCCGATATTTGGCCCGCCTGCAGTAGGCAATGCTGGTCCGGAGTCATCGGGCGGCGGCTCGAGAAGGTCCTGGGCCGGGGGGCGCACCTTTTCCTTAATCGTTCCTAGTTTGCCCGCGATACTATGCTTGGCATTCGGGTCTTTCAGTTTTCGCGTTGTCGTCGACGCTTTCATTTCGACGATAGCGAAGTCCTTCATCTGGTTGCTGAACGGCGCAGCACGCCAAACGCCGTCGATGCCGTGGCCACGGGCCTTGAGGTCGAAAAGTTTGTTCAGCCTGCCCTTGTCGTTGAGCTTACCCATGACCCGAAGGCCCGGCCGCTCGCTCCATTTGCCGCTCAACCCTTTGTCGTGACCTGTCCAGCCATTGCCCCACTTCAGCTTTTCATAACAGTAGTAGTCCCCAATATGCTCGCCCAGAATGCCTGTGATTTCGGTCGTAATGTCGGTCACTGCCAGCTTTGCGTTCACGACTCCCTTGGTGGGTGTCGAGACCGGGCGGTCATGACCCGCCTTAGCCTCTTCGCCCTTTGCGCCTGGCTTCTCGGTCGTCCGGTGCTCATCAAGGGTACTGACGGCCGATGAGTTCGGTTGCTTCTTTCGCCAGTGGAGCAGCTTGCGCTGGACGAACTGCGCGAGCCAGTACGGCAGGTTCGCCTCGACAAAAGACAACGCCTGCATGAACGTGACCTGCATTGAGGACGGCATCTCCTGATACAGCCAGGATTTCTGGATGTGTTCGCGAGCCTCGGTGAGGTACTTCTTGACGCCTGTTGCATCGAACAGCTTGTCAATCAGTGCATCCGGGCTGGTCTGAACGTGTGCGCGCTGGAGCACCAGCCGCAGGATGTCGAACAACAGCGGGCCGTAGATTTCAGACTTGTGATTGACGAGGCGGAACGTGCGTTTAACGCCGGCGCCAACAACTGGCACCCAGCCCACGACGGCGAACACGAGGTCGATGCCCGCCTCGATTTTCGTCATCTCGTCTGCGCTTTCACGCGCGTTCCATACCGTCCATACGCTCTCCGTGGTGTCGTAGACGTTCTGAGCGACATAAAACAGCGGGAAGGCGTTGGACGCCATCGACAGTCCAATCTCTTTGACTGCGTCTTCGATGGCTTGTTGGTCGTTTGCGTTCATTTCACGTCCGGCCGGCCAGAAAATTTGTTGAACAGGCTGTAGAGGTTTTCGTCTGAAATGCCTTCGTGTCCGCCGGCGTGCAGTTCCTTGAGGACGTCAGGCTGCGCAAGGTCCTTGGCGGCCGGCACGGCCTGCGGATTGAACGGGCGCGCGTCTTCTCCGAAGAAGACCTTGGCGGCACCGTCCGGCACATCACGAAGGACAGCGTGGCCGTTACCGTCCAGCTTACCTGCCATCGTGGTGCCGTTCTCGAACACGACCTTGTAGGGCGCGTTGGGCACCGCTTTCAGGTTGTCGTCCGTGAGATTCAGCTCAAGCTTGCTGTGCAGGTCACCCTTGGGCAGTGCGGGCAAGTCGTACGTACCGCTCGTCGGTCCGTTGAAGGCATGCTGCGCGCCTTTGATGTCTATCTTGCCCGGAGCGTGAATCTCGATGTTGCCACCCTGGATTCGAATGTAGGCGCCGCCCGACGTCAGCAGGATTCCCTGGCTAGCCGCGACCTCCACCTTCTCGGTGGTCGACAGGACCTTCACGGTCTTCTGCGCGGTCAGCTCGATATTGTTCGAGTGAGCCTGAATTTCCACCTTGCCCTTCGCGGCAAAGAGCTTCATCCCGGCGTTTTGCACGAACAGGCTGATTCGCTCAGCCACACTCGCGAGCAACGACTTTCCGGCCGCGAGGTGCGTGCTCTGGCCGCTGACCAAGGTGACCTGCTCGTCCGCGCCGAAGTGAACCGACTGTTGCGTCGACAGGGCGATGCCGGCCGGACTCGCGGCAAGGAGTATTGGAAGCTTGAATGCATTTGCGGCCCCCTTGCCACCGCCTGCAGTACGGCCGCCCGAGGACTGATATTCGACGCTGTCGGTCGTAGTCTCTGAGAACGCCTTGAGGGCAACTTGACCCGGCTTCAGACTCTCTGCCTGATGGGCCGCGCTGGCGTCAGACAGAGACTCGAGGAGGCTATGCGCGCCATCGAGTTGTTGGCGTGCCTGCTGGACGTCGAGCTGCTGAGGCGCACTGCCCGAGCCCGAGTGTGTCGTCAGGAAGAGACCTCGGTTGGCGCGAATCGCACCGTAGGCATCGGTGCGCAGGTCGAATCCGCTCCCCAGATAGCTGCCGCGGACGTTGCCATCCTGGGCAACCAGGTACCCCAGGTGAAGCATCGAGCTGCCTTGCGACGAGAAGAGCTGCATCCGGTTCTGTCCGGTCGCATCGTCCATCACGAGTTGGTTGTAGCCCTCGCCACCGTACTCCTTCGACCGGAATCCAGACAGGATACCGTTCGAGTGCCAGCGAGGCTGAGTCGCCCCGTTGTATACGCGGCCCGTCGCCAACGGTCGGTCGCAATCGCCGCCGACCCAATCGATAGTGACTTCTTCGCCAACGCGTGGTATGTGCACGCTGCCGTAGCCGCTGCCAGTGTCGGAAAAAGCGGCGCGCACCCAGCATGTCGCGCCCATACCCTCTCGGCGGTCCCAGTGCATGCGAACGAGTATGCGGTTGAGGGAATCGGTGCAGACCTCCTCATTCTCCGGACCCACGACAACCGCCGTCTGCAGGTGCATGACAGGCTTCTTGTGGTCGAACGGACTGCGGAAGGGGATTTTCTGGCGTTGGACTTCAACCTCGACGAGAAAGAAGCCATCGCTGCCCGATTCATCCTTCACCGTGAATGCGGATGCGGACTGCTCGTGTGCATCACGAACGTCAGCAATGCGGGACGCTAGGCTGTGCGGATATGGTCCGTCACCGGCAACTGGAATGTTGTTTCGCACGTACCAGGTAACCTCGACAACGGCAAATTTGCGGTCGTCGACAGAATCCTGGTCATGTTCCGGATGGTACCCAAGCGAGAACCACCGCCCCACGTCGATGTTGCGCACGCTTCCAACACCGAAGAAGCGCTTGGCTCGCGACTCCCATTCCTCGAGCTTAAGCTTTGTCAGTTTGTCGCCGCGGTCATCCTCGAGATACGTGTAGGGCCCGGTGTACTCATAGACTTCAGCCTGCTGCGGAAGCTCGCCCTGGTTCTCCACGGTCGGAAGTGATTTTTCCTTGCGGGCATCAGGACTCTTGTAGTCAAAAGTACGCGTCGAATACGACGTACTCTGCAAAGTACGGGTGCCCGCCCATTGCACAAACGCGTCGGCATCGCTTGAAGTGCCGCCACGGTAGAACTCGACCTGCTCCGGCGCGAGCGGCTTCAGCGAATACAGGTCGTCGGTGATGACGAGCGTATGCGACTTGCCGTCATCGGCGTGCTCGAAGTAGTAATACCACCCCTCCGACTCAAGCAGTCGGTGAACGAAATTCCAGTCGTCTTCGTATTGCACGCAGAACGAGCGCGCGGGTGATGGCTTACGAATGTCGAATCGGTAGGCGCCGATGGCTTGGGGATGTCCTTGGAATACGACCTCCAGGATGGTCTCGACAGTCTTATCCTGAAAAATCCTCGCGTCTTTGCGGAACCTCAGGAAGTGAAGCCAAGACGAGAATACCAGTTGGTAGCTGGTCAGCCGGCCATCCGCTCCCAGTCTTCTCGCCGTATGGACGTAACCATGTTGTGGACGATAGCTCTTATTGGCCTGTTGAATCCACAACGTGACCGGCTGCGCGATGAGCGTTTTCAGCTCGAGCGACTCCTTCAGCGAGACCACATCGAGTGAAAACTCGAAATTGCGCCCCAACCGGGAGGTGCCCACCACCATTTGTGGCAGCAATATGTCAGCCCCGACTGGCGAATCCAGCTTCACAAGTCGGTCTGACTGCCGCATCCCCGAATCGATTAATGAGATAATGTCCTGCGCGCCCATACTGATTTTCCTTGTCATGGCCTCCCTCAAAGCCGAGCAAAATCATACGGGGTAATCCCTATGTCGACAATGGATTCGAGCGAAGCAGTCGGCTGCGACGGACTGAAATCTCAAAATCTCTCAAGCATTTGGCATGAATTGTAAATAATAAAGAAAAAGATTCGACGATAATTTCCGAGGGCGGCGTAATATATCGAGCATGACTACGAATCGCCAACCGATGCTTGGGATGAACTCGTATAGATGTGATGCCAGACCTCGAACCAGGAGTCGGTGCGGTCCTTCAGGCACGCAGGACAGAAGCGCGGCGGTGCCTTGATTCAAGGGCGTACTTGGCTGCAATTGCTATGACGGGAGGCTTACTTGAGGGTCGGCTGCTAGTGGTCTGCCAGCGGAATCCGAAATCAGCGAACGCGTATGTTGCTGCGCCAAAGTGGCCTCAATCTGTCAAGGTCAAGCGCTTCCTCGAGTGGTCATTGGCGGAGATGACTGACGTTGCCTACAGCACTGGGTGGCTCGACCCAGATGTGAAACGATTTGGTCATGAGCTTCGCAGCTTCCGGAATTTAGTTCATCCTTATGAGCAAATGGCGGCCGTAGCCAAGCCGGACGAAGACACCTGTGGCATCTCATGGCTAGTTGTCCAGGCCCCCGCGATTGACTTGGCACGGGCAATTCAGAAAACGCAGTCGTAGCAGAATATCAACGAGCGGGTATGGCAAAACCGAGAAAGAGGACGACCACGGCACAGGGACAGGCTTACGGATACATTGTTCAGGTAGTGAGGGTTATGTGACACCTTCTTCGTGCCAGCCCCGGTGACATCGTCGCATTCGAAACGTTGGGGGACGTCTCCGTCGAGAGCGATGGTACCGTCGTTTCGGAGGAAGACAAGAGCGGGCTTGCGCACAATCCGATAGCGGACGGTTCCAGTGCATTGTGGAAGACGTTCGCAAACTGGGCGGATGCGCGGCGTAATGGAGACCTCCCGGCCGCCTCCAAATACATCCTGTATGTCGCGCAGCAGCACGAAAGACAAATCGTGCAGAGGCTGAGCGATTGCAATTCGCCAACTGCGGCAACGGAGCTTGTTCAAGAGTTGCGTAAGCGGCTGGCGCCTGCGGATGCGGAAGAAGGCGACGCTGAAGACAAGGCATCGCTGAAGGCTCAATTGCGTCGCTTGTTCTCTCACAGCGATGGCGCCATAGCGGCCATCGTCCTCGACTTCGCCCTTGAGATAGCCACTGCGCCTCCATTCGACGAGGTCCGAGCTGAAATCGCGCGGAGTACAAGCGACGATAGCGTGGACTTGGTTACCGAACAGCTACTGGGATGGGTCAAGCGTCAACTGATGAAGCATATCGGAGCTCGCACGCCTGTGCGGGTGTCGTATGATGATTTCAGAAAGCAGAGGCTCGCTGTCCTGCGACGCGTCGATAGGAATCTGACCAGCTTTCCGGAGTGCGAAGCCGAGCCGACTAGGGCAGAAATCGAGGCTCAGCTCGTAGGTCGACGCTATGTTCACCAATTGAATCTTCTCAATCTTGATGATGATAACCTAGAGCAACACATCAGCGACTAGGCGTGGGAGTTTGGGCGGGACTGACCACACCGATTTCGCACCGCACTGGTGTCGCGAGGTGGCTGCGCGACGGCGCGCCCCGAGTGCGTGTCCAGTCCGGGAGTCTAACGAGCTTCACGTAGGGCGCTTCCTTTCCGTGTGTATTGTCGCCACAATCGAATCTTCGCTGGATGCTGAAAATCGACATATTCCGTCCTGCATGATGCATCAATCAAAAAAGCCAGCCTGAGACTCTATGCTCACTGAAAGCACCGGCCTCCAACCGCCAGGAAACGCGCAGGCCTTCGAGGATTTTTGCCACATCGTCTACAGCAAGGTGCTGGACGACCCGTTAGCGACAAAGAACGGTCGCTCTGGCCAAAAGCAGAACGGCGTTGATGTATTTGCGAGCCGTAAGGGCGAGCGCTACGGCGTGCAATGCAAGCAGAAAACATACGGCCGTCTCACGACCAAAATCATCGACGAAGAGGTGAAGGCCGCGGACGAGGGGCCTGTAAGAATCGATAAGCTCGTCATTGCGACCACCGTTGCGAACGACGTAAAGCTTATCGCTCATGCGGCTCAACTCACAGACAGTCGCCGTAAAGACGGGAAGTTCGAGGTCAACCTCGCGTTCTGGGACACACTGGAGACGCTCGTTCGCAGTAACCCCGAGCTGCAGTATCTGTTTGCGCCGCAGATGGCTGGTGGTGCGTTCTGGGAGACGAGACAACGACTAGACCAGCACTCCGCGCAGATGATGCAGCGGTTCGAACAGCAGTCCGCACAGCTCGAGGGTCTCACGGCGCGATTTTCGTCAGCATATGGTGGAACACTTCCGGCCGAAGCGCTTCCGGACGCACGCGAAGATTCGCTCAACAAGCTCGTTGACGGACAGTTGGATGGCGTCAAGCAACTATTGATGAGTGGTCGATTTGATGACGCGTTGGCGAACCTGGCAACGCTGGGCAGCAGTTTGGACGCCTTCGATTCACATCAACGTGCACGTTGGTTTACGCAACGTGCACATTGCTACTGGCGGCAGTCCGAATTTGCACTCGCGGCCTCTGACTTCGAGTCGGCCAACAACCTAACTCCGGATGACGACAAGACCATAAGCAATTGGGCCATGGGCGAACTTCTCGTTGGAAACACGGAGAAGGCGATGGAGATTGCCACCGACGCTAGGGCGAGGTTCCCCGCATCAGTGTCTGTGTTCACCGTATGGCTTCAGGTTGTTGCTCGAAAGGGACAGAAAGTTCAGTATCCCGGTGACATTCCTCCGGAATGGAGGAAGAACGCAGACGTTTTGACCATATTGGGCTGGCTCGCCGCTTGGGACGGCCGTAACGCAGAGGCCGCAAAGCTAGCGAAGCTCGCATGCAATCAGGGTTCCTGCAGCTATGAACAGACCTCATTGCTCTTGCTCGCCTTGGTCAACGATGCGGCGCACGATGGTGTGTTAGCTAGCCTCGGTGTTGTACCCGAGAAGGTCAAGGCCGATATTGCTGACGCCATCGGTCGTTTCATTCCGTTCGAAGACACGATTTGGGCACGTCAAGACCCGACGGCAACGCCGCAAACCATTGCGTGCATGGGCTACGCTTTGATGATGACGGGCGAACACAAGCAGGCAGAGGACCTGTTGCGAGAGGGGGCGAAGCGATTCCCGGGAGACGGTCAAATAGCCAGAGTATGTCTTGAGTGCATTCGCAGAAATGACTCGACGCTGTCCGACGCATTCACGTTCGGCCGCGACCGCATCGAAGTGCTAGATGAGGAAGGTCGCTTGATGGTTGCAGAAATGGCCGGCCAACGAGGCGACTCCGAGACCATTTCTCGAACTAGAGCGGCCATGGTCCGCGATGGCACCGAGGCGACATACGACGAAGAAATGCGGGCTTTTCAGTGGATGGCCACTGCAAACTGCGGAAAGGGCAATGAACTCGAAAGCGAACTTTCTCTCGAGACCGTAACGTCGATGGAGTCCGTGGCGGCGCAGGTCGTCGCACTGAATGTGGCGTTTGCTCTTGCCCTGCCGTGGACGAAGCAAGCAGTGGAAGCATTGTCGGACCGCATTGATGCCCAATCATCCACCGGCGAGGTGCTGATGGTCGCGCGGGCGTGTCTCGCCGTGAAGATGTACGACAGAACTATCGAGCTCTTGAAAGATAGGCTGCCGCCCCGATACATCAGCGAACCACATAAGACATTGTTTGAAGCGCTCATCAAGAGCGGCAATCGACGACAAGCGCGACGAATGCTTGATGAGTTTCCGCCTTCCGCGATGGAAGACGCTGACGTGCGCGCGCTTGCAGTTGAATTGGCGCAGGCCGCGAATGACTGGAAACAGCTACTCGGCCTTTCGGACCTTCAGCTAAAAGCGCATCCGGACCGCGCTGAGGCCTGGGCCTTCCGGGCGGCAGTGCTTCTTCGCCTTCAGAAAACAGCCGAGTTCCGAGAGTTGTTGAATCGCGAGATTCCGTTGCCCCTACGAGGAGCGATTCCAGCTCAGGCGCAACTGGCAAGGCTGGAAATCGAAGCTGGCAACCGAGGGCGTGGATTGGCACGGCTCTATCGCATCTTTCGATGCTCACTTACCGACGAAAAAGCTGCAACGGCGTATCTTCAGTGTTTCCTTCTCCTCAACCCCGACGATGTGCCGGCCATGCCCATCGACGTTGGTCCGGGGACCGCGGTAACGTTACTGGATGGCGTCGGTCAGCAGAGAGTAGTCGTCATTGACCCGGACGAAATCTCCGACGCGCCCTCTGCATCAAGATTTATCCATACGCGGGACGCGATTTACTCCGCATTTTCGGGAAAGCAGCGAAACGACGAAGTGGCGCTTCCGGAGGGTGTCGGGGCCGAGCGCACCTACACCATTACGGACATTGACTCTGCGTTTCGTTACATGGCCGGTTACGCGGAAAAGGTGAACCGCGAGGCGGTGTCGCAGAGCCGTTCCCTTTTCTCAATTCAGATGCCCACCGATGGCAACGGTCAACCTGACCTCAGCGAGATTCTTGAGGTACTGAAAGCTCGTAGTGCGCGAGTACGAAGTGCGTTCGAAGTGTACGCCAACGGGCCCGCGACATTAGGGATTTTGGGGAAGATTCTCGGTGTAAACGCTATGGCCGTCGCGGGCGACTGGCCGCTTGCACCTTCACCGAAGTTGTATGTATGCCATGGCAGCGTTGCCGAGCGCGAAGCGTCAATCGACCTGCTGCGTTCCTGGACAGGGCCGCTCGTAATTGACCTTACCGCATTGAACGAGCTCGTCGCGAATGAGCTCGAAGCGACGCTAGGGCTAGTGCGGCCGGTGTACATCTCAACATCTGCGGTTGAGGTGCTAAACGAACTCATAACGACCGCAGAGTCCGAGCGCTCGGCTGCGCACATGCGCGAAGACAACGGCCGAATAAGCATTGTCGAGTACGACGCAACGTATCATCTACAGCGGCTTGCCTATCTTCGAAAGATGCAGCAATGTATCGACGAATATTGCGAGGTGGTGCCGACGTGGGGAAACGAAGCCCCCCCGGAAAAGCTGCATGAGATTGGCCAGCATATCGGCGACGACTCATACGATGCTTTGCTTTTGTGCTTGGAGAGAAATGCTCTCCTCCTGACTGTCGACGGTCGCCTGCGCGAGTTCGGAAAGGTATTCGGGAACATTGATGGGGTGTGGCCGCAGGTATTCTGCAGCGTCGCGGCTGAACGTGGGCTGTGCGATGTCCACGCATATTCGAAGTTTGTTCTTTGGAGCATCGGAAAGCGCCGCTCACACATATCCCTGTCACCACATGAGTTCGTCTGGGCGCTGAACCGGTCAAAGGACGAAAGACAGGCTGCTGTGCAATTGATTCTCGAGTACACATGTGACCCATCCATTGAGCTGTCGAGCATGACGAAGGTGGTGCTGGATGTTGCACGGTATCTCTTATTAGTCGGCACGACAACCGCGGCAATTTGCATGTTCTTGGTTCGAGCGACCGCCCCCTTGTTTTCGCGGGAAGACGCAAATGCCGATGACCTGGAGAATTACTTTCTGTTCAATATTCGCGAATTCTTGACGGCCAATTTCGCGAAGGCGACTGCGAATCCGTATGAAGCAGACGCAGAATCTGGTCGGCTGCGGGTCTGGCTGGACCGGATGTCTAGCGCGTTGACACTGGCAAGGAAAGTCGCCACTCGAGAGACACCTGCTGAGTTAGCAAAGAAATCTCTTGGCGTAGCACCGCTTTATGCATTGCGAAAGCCACTCTACGTAGGTGTGAGGTCGGACTTTTAATGCGGGCACCTACAATGAAAACCTCACGGCCTGCTTGGCCGCATTTCTTGAACGCCAGAGCTTCGCAGCGGCCATCACGCTGACCGGCGCATACGAGCGGGTGCTGGGTCAGTCGTTACGACGCGCCGGCCGCAGGCGGTCCTGGACTGGCAGTTCGACGCCCATAACCTGGTTCACACTGAGCTGCATGGCCAGCCGCTGAACCGCAAGACTTTCAATGATGCCCAGAATCGAGTGACCAACGCGCTGCATCACTTTGACGAAACCGACGCGCCGGACCTGAACGCCGACCTCGAAAAGGCTGCCCCTTGGCTACTTGTGCGTGCCTGCGAGAATGCTCACCGGCTCGGGCTGACCGTTGCGGGCTTCGACGCATTCAACGACTGGTTCTATGAAAATGTCATCGGAATCTGAGTCGCGCCACCTTGCCCTGGCGGCCGCGTGGGTGGGGAAGTCAAGAACGTACCGGGCGGCCCGGCGAGCGAGCAACCGCCACGCCCAGGTCTAGGCAGTCTCTGGATTCTCATTTGACGGTGACCTTGACCTCTATTGTCGCGGGCACAATGGCGGAGTCGACTATTTGCAGTGTATACGGGCCGCCTTTGGCAGCGCTGTTCGGCCCGAAAACCCGAATAGTCTTGTCGGCCGTCACCCAGCTGAAGCTTGCGGTTCCGCCTGGGGCCGTGCCGGTCCATTGGGCTCGAAGGCCGAGGCGCCCACCATCGACGGTCAGGACCACGCCATTGTTATCGCCTGCCGTCACGGTCACGTCCTGCTGGCTCACGCTCAGTGGCTTTATCGGATTTGCAACGGTCGTGGCGCATCCTTGACTGAGGTCGCCAATAGCATTGAGCCTCTGTGAGAGCAGGGTGTTTATTGCCTGAACGTCTGCTATGGCAGCATCGACTTTGGCCTGCATTGATGAGTCGCACGTTGGGGCGGTTAGTGAGCCCGCTCCCCCTGCGCGAGGTTGGGCTGAACTCGGCCCCAAGGTCGCTGCGGCCGCAATTGCACTTTTACCAGCGTTCAGGATTGCGTCCGGACTCGGATACTGGGCTATCAACTGCTGAGCGAGGGTGGCCAAAACATTGTTTCCCGCGTCAGTAATTTTCGTCGCTAGCGTTGCCTGAGAATTCTTCACGGTGGCCAGGGCAGCTTGCGCCTTCGCCAGTTCATCTTTGAATTCGCCCCAGTTCGGGCAATTGCTGCCGTCGGGAGGCTGGCTTAGGGTCTGGTAGGCTTGGTCGTACGCGGTCAGAATGCCATTTCCACGATTTGCAATGCAAACCAGCGCCAAGTCTGCGTTCAAGTACAAGGTCGCATTTGCTCGTGGGAAGAACAATGAGCCGGCGGTATAAGTCGCGCCAGCGCTCAGCGCCAGGTTCTTTGCGCTGTTGGTGGCCAACGCCCCGCCTTGGAAGACCTTGAACGCGAATGCTGTGGCCAAGCCGAAAGTCGCAACATCAAGTGCGTGCGCCGCGTGCTCCTGGTCGTCGATTCGGCTTTCAATCTTCGTGGAGCTGTCCGTCAAGTCAGCTACCGAATCAACCAATGTTGGCATATGGCTGCACGAGACCTTCTTGGGCGTATCGGTACCGGGCGGAGTTGCTACGTCAGCAGTGGCTGCCCCAGTGCCTGCGTTAGTCGGCCTTGGACAATACGCCAGCACATGCGGGTAAATGTAGGGCGTGCATGCCGAAGTGAAAATGGCGATGCCCAGGCCTAGAAAGAGTCCGTTCAGTGTTCTCGCGAAAACACCCCTTACTTCGACATCCGCTGCCATGGTTGTCCCCGATTTTCGTACCGGCTGTCCGAGCGGGCCTTGGCCCTAGCTTAGTCTAGGCTGCAATCGTGGTTTCCCGCGTCCTCCGAAGGTTGGGAGCTTGTCCGTTGTCGGGGGCATCGTCTTTTGCCGAGGCTTCACGACATGTGCACAAATTCACCCAACGGATTATTTACTGATAATGCGAGTTATTGGTAAATAAACGTTCAATACGTGTGCCCCCTACGTTGGACAGCTTCCAGTCTCAGGCCGATTTTGTCAAAAAACAACGCTTCGTATACTGCCAAATTTGCAATTTATGAAGTAGTCCAAAGTATCAATTGGCTTCGCCAAGAGGGCATTGTTAGGGTGGCTCATCTACGATACATCAAGTTGCCACGATGCACCAGAAAGTTGTTCCGGATGTGTTCCCGGCCGCCGAATGTCCTGGATGACGGCGCGCAAGAAACAAGTGCTCTCCGGCACTGTTTCCAGAAACGTAGCCCGTTCGAATTCGATGGGAGCGCTGTCCTCGACCAGAATGGCGACGTGTCACTGGATTCCGGCAAACCGCTGTTTGAATATGCACCGCTGCTAGCTGAAATGCTCGAGCCCTACCCGGAGGTGCAAATTGTCCTCACAACCCCATGGCTGGACAAACTACCCCTCGAACAGGTTACACGCCCTAGCTTCTGGCGGAGTCGTGCACTTCCGCCAACCACTCCCGAATCCGCCGCTGTGCATTCGCATCACCAATGCCACGTTGGGCGTCGAGCAGAACGAGATGCGGCTCCAGATTGAGAGCGCTCGTGTTCAGGTGATACGCACCGTAAACCGAATCATCAATCGCGAGCCAGTTTTTGAGATGATGCCCGAATACGTACGAGCGAATGATGTACGTCCGTGCAGAGCCGTCCTGCACATAACCGAAACGTGGCTTGATACCCTGAGTTGTCCCGACTACCCGTTTAGCAAGCGGTGGTGGCAGATATGACAAGACCGTTTCGAAAGGCAACGTGCCGAGCCATGAAGTGGTCAGAACAATTTCAACCTGGGGGTAAGGGTCAAGCAGGCTAGCCAGGAGAGGAGCAAATTCGAACAACGGGTTCCCCGTGTCGAGCGACACGTGCCCACTTTCATCAAGCAACGCATGGCCACGATGGAGCGCTCCGTCATAATCAACAAAAAGGGTTGGTGTCGGTTGGTCCAGGACCAGGGCCTGCGGCTTTAACTCTTTGCGCATGGCGTAGACCTCCGATTTCAGGATTGAGCAATCGAAAACGGACATTAGGACCGGCACACTTCTATCACTTTCCGTATCGAGCGCAAACATTGGCCACGTCCGCCCATCCACAGTGAATCATTGGGCGCAACTGAGCTCTCGTCACATCGCTTGTGATGGGGATTTGCGTCTACGCTTACTTGCGCGCTGCCTCGGACTCGCGTTTCTCGTCATCATCAATGGATTGACCGTCGGGACCGGAGCAATTGACTCGAGCCAGGACTCGCGGCCCAAGGTGCGTACGACTTCGATAAGCGTGTGCAACGACGAACCATTTCCGCTTTCAAGATTTCGCAGCGAACGTACGCTAATGCCCGCTCGTGCCGCAAGGGTCACTTGGTCGAGGTTTCGATGGAGGCGGAGCGCTTTCAAGCTTTCACCCAATTCGACCTCCCACTCCCGTACCGTTCGGCTGCGCATAACCTCCCCGACATGAAGCGTCGTACCGCCAACTTGCGAAATTACAAGCAAGTTTTTGCCTATAAAACTGAAGAGCGCGGTGTAACAGGTGAAATGTTGCCGCTTGTTGCGAGCGCGCGTCTCTTTCTCCGCTCAGTCATATCAAGAATCGTCGGAAGCCTCTCCATCACGCCCGTGGTTTCCCTGTTCCCTAGACGAGCGAAAACGCCCACGAGAAATCGCCCCAACCCTGATTACCGAAGGCTCTTAGAGCGCACAGGACCAGTCCGGTGGGAGAGCGCCGCCCCATTGCCCCCCTAAAAATAAGAAATAAATACTTCCGATTTTATTCTAGGAAACGCAATCGGAATGGCAAGCGGATAGTTGAAGTGGGCTCACAAGGAGCGCTCGGCCGCCGCGGCACGAACAACCGCGACCAGGTCGTCGTAGTCGATGTATCGGTCAAGGCTCAAGCTACCGAGCGCCACAACGCATTGGAGAAATTCGGGGAGCGATATAGTCCCCTGTTCGATGTGCAAAGCAAGCGTCTTCTCGCTCAGACTCGCGCCGAGCCGCACCATTCTTAGAGCAAGGTCACCCACGGACACGGTCGGATGTCTAGCGCGTTCCGCGTCCAAGACCGCTGCGGCACGAGCCTCCCAGCTATCCTCGAGCGATAGCGCGTCGAGCCAGAGTCGGGGGATTGTGGAATGCGTGGCATGCAGGATTTGGAGCAACAGCGAGAACTTCACTCGACCACGCATCACTCGAAGCGCAAGTGACCGCTCATTTTCCTCAACGCCCACGGATTCCAGAGCAGTCGCGAGTTCTGCATACCCCATGCCCTTCCGCGCGAGGATGACCCGCACAACACGCGCTGCCATATCTGCCCAAGATGTATCAACTTGACTCACAAGGCTCCTTGCAATCGTGCAACGGCGAACTAAACTAAAGCGAAGTAAAAGTCACCGGAAATGGAGCGAATCCATGCTGCCGAGCGGCAGTGAATGAAGGGCGACATCGGATGATTGTACTGTGCCGCAGCTTAGCGATGACGCTGGCTACAGCGCGAACATCATGACCCGGCAGCCACGGGCGCACAGAGCAACTCTGAGCCGACCCTTGAGCGAGCGAATCAAACGAAGATGAGGTGCCAGAACGACAAAAGAAAGGTACAGACGAGCCAAACCACGCACATATGTTGCTGTGCGATGTTGCCCAATGTAGAATATGTTGCGATATTATCGTTTAAAGCCGCATTTGTCAACCAGCACTGCCTGACATTTTGCGGTGTGCATTTTGTGCGCAGTTACCACAAATCGAGCTTTTTGCGTCGCCGCAGTAGCCACGCGGCATAACTAAAATTCGCCCCAAGAGGTCCTAGCGCAGAACCAAGCTTACAAATGAAAAACGGGGCAAAGGGAATGCCATCCCAATGCCCCGCCTTGTGGCGAACCCTAAAAAGAGCCCCCACGCGTAACACGCGCGCGTACGGTCTCACACGGGGTTCGCTTTGTCAACCCATGCCTGCTCACTTTGCAGGCGCAAGGGGGAACACACACGCCCCCTGATTTTGTGTGAGAACCGTATGAAAACGCCCCTCAGCAGCGGCGTGGCCGGCGCTCGTCTGGCGCCCCCTATGCAATGCTCCCCCGCTGCGTTGAGCTCCGATGCCCAGCCCTTTCGACTGACTCGCCACACGTGTTTGCATGACCGCGACGGCTCTATTGACCCGAACGCATGTCATTGTGTTGGCGAGTGTGTGCCTTCTAGCGTGTCTTTCTGCGGCCAACTCAGCGTCGATGGAGGACTCGCGTGAGCTCCGAAATCACCTCGACAGCGGAAAATCATGAGCCGCCTCCGCAACTGACCATATACCTCGCGCAGTTGGGAGAGAATCCGGCGCTCACGCGCGCCCCGGTACTTAAAACGAGTGCCCAAGCGGCGGCAGCCGTTCAATTCTTGCCAGACCTCTCGCCTGGCAGTGACATTTCGGCCGACGACCGGATTCTGATACCCACGAACGTCCATCGCCGTCTGTTTCTGGACCTCGCGCAGTCCGTGGCCGCGAGTGCCGTCGAGCGCGACCTCTCCAACCCCGCATACCGCGCCAGAATAATCGCGGCGCATCGATTCATTAACCAACGGCGAGACACGCACGGGCACTCAGTGTTCAGCGCCGATGTGTCGATTCCGAAGGTGTCGACGAAGGTCCATTTTGCCGTCGTGCCGAACGGAGTCGGCCAGCATGCGCTCATCGACGCGTGCCAGCGAGTATTCCAAACCGAAAACATGCTCTTCGAGGTTCCACTCGAAGGTCGCCCACGCGGCATCCGGTTCGCGCGAATGGACACAGTCGTTGTTCCATTTCCGCCGAACGGTAGCCCCGCCACGTTTGGTCGTGCGCTCGTAAAGCAGGTCTCACCCATCTTCGACGCGAGGCACGCGTTACAAGCCATGCGAGACGATGAGGTCGCCACCGCGGTGCAATCCCTGCTGCTCTCGCTGAATGTAGGCCTGGTCGTCGTCGGCCCCGTATCGAACCACATGTCCAAATCCAAGAAGGCGTCAGATATGTGGTCGATGCTGGGACAAGTCGCAACCGCGACAGGCATCCCGTTTGTCGTCGTTGGCACACCCGGGGCCGCACTGAACCTTCTCGAACAAGGCGACGCTGAGGCCGCGCTGACATCTCGAGGAGTCTATTGCATCGAGCCGTTTTCCCTGACGTCTGGCAGGTGGGTAAACACGGCCCAAATGGTCTGGCTGAAATATCTCATTGCCGCCGGCAAAACGCCGCCGACCTGGTTTTCCTCCGCGCTCCATGCGGTGACTCTCGGGCGGATTGAGCTTGCGGTCAAGGTCGGCGCTTTCATCGCATCAACGTGGGTTGCTGGCGCCAAGGTCGCACTGCCCAAAGAAATCTTTATCGCGTACGCCCGTCAAGCGCTCCAGTTGCAACAACCGATGCTGGACGCGGTTCGACGGGCACAGGCCGGCGGCACGTTCACGCTCGCCCGCATCAAGTGGCACAGCGATTGGCTCCCGCTCCCCACGGTCGTGCATTCACTCCTTCGTCTTGACGACGGCGGAGACTTTTCGCAAACCCGGTCTATCAGGGCCGCTGCTGCCAGCGTCAACGGACGGATTTCGCCCCCGAGCCGAAAGGGACACGTGCAGCGCGAGCACACCGACGAGAGTCCTGAGGGAGCAGAAGCATGAACACATTCACATTCTTCGCGGCCGCCGAAGGCGAAAGCGCATGTTCCATCCTCAAAATGGTTGCTCAAACGACCCATTCTCGAGATGCGAAGGAGGCCTACGCTTCGTTTTGCCAGCACGCGAGTCCTCTCGCGAACTCGCTGCCGTGCCGGGCAGCCCGGTTTTGCGAGATAACAGACAACTCATACGGCCCGCCGGCCGTCGTCCTGGTGGCCAACAGTCTCGCCGAATGGAATGCCATCGGCATGACAGCTTCGTCACGTGAGGCCCTCATGCGCGCACTCACCGACGGCCGCTTCCGTACGCCATGCCCCATACTTGATGCGCTCTGCCAACGCGGCAACCGTACCGAGCTACAGTGCCCAGAATGCGCTCGCATCGACCTGAGCAACCTTGGCAGGCTGGCAAACCACACCGCTCATTGCATCGATTACGTCACGCGATGTATGTATCACGACGCGTTGCTCGAGTGCGCTGGCGATGGGAGCAGACTTGAGGCGCTACTCATACATCCGGGTTCCGAGCCTGCCCATCGTAACTCTGCGAGGTATGCGCGCTTGGCTACAGCGCTCGCAACGCGTGCAACCGGCGGTCAAAGCACCTGGACGGAAATCATGCGGCTTCTCACCGAGCGCCGCTACCTCAATGAGTCCGGCCGCTGGAATCAGGCCAGTCTGCGGAGTGACTTCCAACGGTTCTTCTCCTCCGGATTCGAAGACCCACGGCTCAGCCACATCACCGAGGACGGAGACTACGTTGAGTCTGCCGTACGTAAAGCAGCACGGGGGCGCCCCATCCATCCGACCATGGTTGTTCTGCTCGAGATGTTTGGGAGCGAGGTCGACGCGCTCCCAGCACGAGCGCGCGGCGCGTGGCAGACCGCCTCGAACTCGACGAAGGATTCGGTCGAGGTGGAGATGCACCGTTCAGCGTGGCTCAAGACCTGCGCGCAAAACTCGGGAGCGTCCCGCACATCGATTCGTCGCCTCGCGCCCGCGGCATGGGTATGGCTGTATCGCCATGACCGGGCGTGGTTGAAAGGCAATCAAGTGCCGATTCGTCGGCATGGCGGGAAGAAAATGAAGGCACCACCCGCCGCGGTCGAGCGCTCCATTGCGTCGACGCGTGAGGAGTTTCGGCCATCGAGCAAAGGCATCCCGCCACTTCCTTCTGCATATCAGACCCGACTCGCTTTTGGAATGCGTGACCATGCTTTCGCTCGAATTGCCGAGCGGCTTGGAGGGACAGGAATCCATGCCGAGATTCCAGGCCGGAAGCGCATTTTCGTTGCGCGCAGAGAGGCCCATGCTTTGAGCGCCGCCGGCCCTGGGGCTCGCGTCCAAGCCGATACCACCCTCGCGGGCATCGCAAACCTCCGCCCGGAAACTCTCCGCGCACACTCGAAACGCTAACGGGCCGTGCGCCCAGCAATCCATGAAAAATTTCAAACTTCCCACCGCCTACTTCCCGATTGAAGAGGGCGAACTGCTGCCGAAGTATTTTTCGAGAACGAGTGCCAACGCTGAGCACAACATTTTGACCCGTGCCTGGTATGCCCCGAGCGGTCTCGAGCGCTACATCGAACCGTTTCAAGACATCATCGGCACGTTCGACGAACTCATCGGCCGAAACACGTTTTTGCCTCTGAAACTTAGGACGACGACGCCAAAACAAACCGAGATGATAGTTAATCATACACGGGACCGGTATGCCGGTGGAATCCTCGCACCGCTGGGCATGAATGGCCCGAATGGTGCTACGTTCAGGGTACTTCCAACCATGTGTCCCGAGTGCGCACAGACGAACATCGCCTTGTGCGGCACACCATTTTGGAACCGAGCCAATATGGTTCCTGGGCTGTTGTTCTGCTCCGTGCATGAACGCCCGCTTGAGGTCGGGTGCAACGAATGTGCGGTCATACAAGACCACAACAAGCTCATTTGGCCAGGGCAGCATTGTGGTTGCGGACTCAAGCCACTTGACGAAGTGTTTGGCATGTCCTCCACGCAGCAAGAACATGAAATGGAACTGCATCGGGTGTCGAAACTGCTGCTTGACCCCGAGTACATGCCGGGCTTCACGCGCGATGCGATTGGAGCGGCCATTCAACGTCGCAGCCGCGAACTGGGTCTTCTCGATACGACGGCTAACGGGACGGAGTTCTCAAACCATTTCTTCACCGAGCACCCGATGAGAAGGCTCCTTGAAAGAGCTGGCGTCATGCCAAGCGCCGGTGTTTCATCGGACCATCTTGCGGGAAAGCTTGTATACCTAAATCCACTACAAAGCTCCGCTCTGCTCATGTCGCTCTTCGACGATTGGTCTGACGTCGAATCGAAGGTAGAGTCAATCAATGCAGGAGAAGCCGAATGCACGCCTGCCCAAGAAGAGCCCCCAGAGCCAAAAGCGCCTCGCCCCTTATGGGCGAACATGAAACTATTCGTGGAACAGAATCGTGAGCGGCTTCTGAAACAGGGACTTTCCAAATACATCGCCGCGCACAACAGTATGCCCTTTCTCTCCCATAGCGAACTACGCAAAAGGGTGGGAGGTTACGGCCCACACCTTATAACGAAGGAAAGGCTTCGGTCCTGTGGAGTCAAACTGCCGGCGGTAGGCGATGATGCCGAGAAAAACAAAGCGATTGACCGACTGTTGTCGGAGCACATAGCCAGAACCGCCCACGAACAAGTTCGCACTGCCGGCCGGAAGCAAGTTACTGCCAATCGGCTTCTGAGAGGCACCGTCCTCTGTGGGAAGCCAGAGATTTGGCATCTCTTCCCGCTAACAAATGCAGTGCTGAGCGAATTTACCGAGAGCCGCACCGAGTGGTGCGCTCGCGTGGGAAGGCCCCTCCCCAAAAATGCTGCGAGCGAAACTCGCACGCACAAAGGGAGGCTCAGGACGCCGCCGCCCATACGGGAGCAACCGAGAGTTCCGAACAGGAACTCGGCGGCACCGCTCGTCGACCTCATATCGCTCAGCGATGGGGAACACGAGGTGTCCGAAGAGCCTCTGCTTGTTCAATGATGGAGACCTGTCATGCGAAATCTTCCGGAGCAGCAACCTCAGTTCGACCCCACACTCGACGATTACGAAGAGCCTCGCCGGAAGCCACGAGCATCTGGCTACCGACGTCTGCCGTACATTCGGGAGACAGCGAGCGTCACGCCGAAGACTGCGATGGAGGAAATCGACCTCGGTCGCTCACCCGCGCATGCCAAGCTGATACAGCAGACAGACTTTCAAATCTTCGATTTGCCGCGTCCGTTCGCGATGCCTCCCGGACTAGAGGTAGCGCCCTTCGATGAATACGACTGGGAAACTGGGCAACAGTACGAATCGATACTGGAAGCGCAGAAACCATCACTCGCCACGCGGGGGGTGTTCCCGAGCCTCAAAGACGACCGAGTGCTCCAGGCGCTTTCGATGGGTGAATTCGCAATCCAGTTTGCCTTGATGTTCCATCCATACGTGGTCGACATTCGTGAGCAGTATCCGTACTACACCGACGAAGCGTATCTACGGGCGCTGGCTGCCGGCAAGAAGATGAATCGCTCTGACCTGCTTACGTTCGACCTGGTGCTCACATATTGGCATCCGAAATTGTGTGCGCTGCGCTACCACATCGTGAGCGTTAAGCATGCCCGCCATGTTCTTGAGAAGAAGGATAGAGACCGGGAAATCAAGGAGCGCAAGCTTGGTGCTAGCCGATACTGGACCTGGGAAATGCTGCGCTCCAACGCGATTCCGAGGAGAGAACTCGGGAACTACGCCGCGATGTGGTCAATGGCGAAAAGCGAGAAGGTACGTCATCTGTACGAGCCTTCTCGATGGCTTGCAGACGAGCTGATGACCCACAGCATTCGCGGAAGCATGGAGTCTGTCCTCGAGCGCCGCGCACGCAGCATGGGCATCAGCACAAGCACGGCCGTTCATCTGTTTGTGTCGGCCGTATCGCACGGATTCGTGTCTCTTGACCATTCGAAGCGCGTCGATGCGCGACTTCCGATTCCGCTCGCAGCCTAAACCTGTTCATATAGGCCGTTGCGTAAGCCGGCTTGCTTCACGGAGAAGCTCATGCGTTCACACATCATGCCCGCCGCGCCGAGGGGGACCGCAATCGTCCCTCCGCCTCGCGTCATTACGGACGACGCTTTCGCCGCGCGCGTCATTGACAGCTACCATCAGCGAGCTTGGCCCTCTGGGCTGGCCCCGTTCAAATTGTTTGCCCGAAAAAGAGACAAAGGCGAGTGCTTCTACAGACCGGTAACGTGGGACGCGCATAGTCGCGACCTCTACGTGCTCCGACTCGTCTCTGGAAATGGCACGCTTTACGGTGGAGGGCATTGGGAACGTTGGAATGTCGATGGTGCAGACGACCCACTGGGCGATGTCTACTCCATCTCAGACCTCTTTACGCCTCACGAAATTCAAACGGAGTCCGTGGAGGCTCGCCCGTCGAGCCTGATAGGCCTTGAGCGTCGCAAGTCAATCGTTAAGGCTTACTCTGAAGTCACGGTCGACTACAACGGCAAGCCGACTGACATGTTCAATCCGTTCATTTTGAGCGACTCAAAGGCTCGGGCTGAAGCACTGCGCTACGTCTACGAGAGCATGGGTCAGCAGCCTGGCTACCAAACTACAATCCTCGAATTGTTCCACCGTCACTGCGCATATGGTGGAAGAGCTCGCGCATTGATTCGCCAGACCAAGATGCAAGGTGGCCCTGGTCAGCAACGGATAGCCGTGAATGTGCTGCGCCCAGGTCCGAAAACTCGGGCAGAGAAAATTGCCGACGACAAGACTGAGTTTTTGGGCTACCCGCGCATGGCGCGCAAAACGCATGTTCGCCCGTCCGACTTCGCGAAGTTCGTTGAGGCCATCGAAAAATACTTCATCGGCGAGAAAATGACGCTTGTCAATACGTATAGCGCGATGGTGAGCGACCAGTATGCGAAGTATCCCGAGCGCCTCATTCCCAGTTGGAGGCGTTTCCTCTACCACGTCAACAGGTACATCCTCGCGAAGACCGACGCCAAGCGCAGGCAACTCGGGCGCCGGTTGGCGCGAAAGTATCTATCGACCAAGTCCGGGCAGGCGACGCACTTGACTTTGGACATGAATCTCGAAATCGTCGACGTTGACGGCTTCGTCGCCAAGGTTCCCGTTGCGGGGCTTATCGCCGGTAAGATTGAACCCATCTTCGTGACAATCATCTTCGCGGTTTCCCGGCGCACCGGCGCAGTGGTTGGATACGAGATAGCGATGGACGGCGAGGACAATGAGTCTTTCCGTCGATGTATTGCGTCCATCTATATTGACAAGGCCAAGCGTGCGCGCGAAATCGGTCTACGCGACACCCGCGACTTGCTGCATGGCTCCATCGATGGAGTTTTCGTCGACAACGGCGCAGGCGGGAGCGACGCAGTCATCGAAGCGGCGTGTAAGGAGTCGCATCTCATCATGTACCTCGCGCCTCCGGCGGCGGGTGACAGAAAGGGAACCGGTGAGAGCTTGAATGGCATCATGGAACGGCTGATGGCCGAAGCTCGAGGGGCGTTTACGCGGAAGCGGGATTTGCTGTCACGGGACCTCCGAGACCGTGCGCGAAAGGAAAAGCCCATCACGGTAGAGCAATTGGAAGAGTTGCTCTTGCTGGCTATTCAGCACGTCAACCGCTTTTCGAAGAAGCGCTACCTGCGTAGCGAAACGATGCGCATGAACGGCTGTCACAATATCAATCCGACCACCCTCTGGAAGTACCATCAGGCCGCGCGTATTGGCGACCAGAAGGTCGAACTTACCGAACAGGAAGCTTGGGAGAAATTCATCCCTTGGATGACAGGCACCGTTCGCGGTGGGAAGCTTAAGTACCTCTGCAAGCGATGGAGGTCTGATGAACTCGATGAGCACTATGATGACTTCCTGCGCTGTCGGTCGGGTAAGTCCGACAGAATGAAAATCGAGTACAAGCGTGTCGGAGTTCATGCAACGACGCTTCAGTGGCGGGACAATCAAGGCAACCGCGGCGAACTTGGGCTCGTCCCGGAAGACGCGTTGATGGTCGAGGTGGTCACGTGGAAGGCGCTAGAAATGCGTAACTGGGATGATGCTGCGCTGACTGTGAAGGACGAGGTTAAGAAGGGTAAGCACCGCCACAAAATCAACACCCTCACCAACAAGGGGCAGAAGAAGCTGGACGACCACCAGCGGCGCTCAAACAAGACTACCGAAACTGTGCTCGAGGGCAATTCGATTCGTGAGGCGCGCAAAAACGCGAAGGTGCGGCGGGATGCAGCGCGCTTCGCCAAAGCGAATGGCGCGCCGACGAATGCCGACCCGGCGCAGGAAGCATTCGAGGCGGTTAAGTCGGAGTTGTTCCTCACCGACGACGGCACGGTCATCATCGCCTCCGACTTCGACGATGAATACGATGACATTTTGGCCGCACAGTTGCGCGCTACATCCGAACGCCCCAGCGCATAGGCGTCGCACCACGCCCCCCCTTAGTGGTGCCCCGCGCACCTGGATTCCAGCGAGCAGCGCAGTTGCCAGCGGCCCTCCGAGGAAGCGACCGCCGGCAACGGCGCAAAACTATTAGAACCGCGCCGAATTATGCGGTTCCAACTCGCTAGCTAACTTCGGAGGACTTTGACGCTCCACTGGCCCTTCGGACAGCGACACCAATGGTGGCGAGAGAGCAAGCAAATGAATCCAACAATTGCCGAGACTGGAAAATATGTAATGAGTCGCGGTCGATTCGGGCGCTCCTGTAAGCATCCGTGAGGTCTTTACCGGCAAGGTGTGCGTCTGCCAACCTCAAGTCGTAGGTACCGAACAACGGACCTACAACTTCGTGGGCCTGTGCTTCTGAAACGAGAGTTGCCAGCACCTTCTCCAATGACTTAAGAGACCCCCATTTCTCTCCCTTCTGGGGGGCGACAATTTTTTGCAGCGCTTGGGCATCGATACTGTCCGCGGTAAGTCGCGCGAGGTCCTTGGCAAGAGCGAGCAGTCCGTGCTGGTCAGTGCCCCGGAATCGGTGACACCTGCTGACGATGTCTGAATACTCTTGATGTGGGCGGAAGAGCGCGGTGCCGTAGTGCTCACGGAACACATCGTTGACGAATTCCAGAACTTGCGGCAGGACATGTTCGGGTGCTTCTGTGTTCGCAGGCGACGCTTCCATTTGCGATGCCCATAGCTCTTCTGAGACTCCGCCCTCAGGCGCCACGGTGTGCGCTGCCCAGACCTGCTGTTGCCAGTCGTCGAGTAGCCCCATGTCCTTCGCGTAGACGTTGACCAGCCCAATTGCGTTGATGCCAAAATGCACGGTAGAGTCCGAGTTTGCTCCGACAGCACCTGTGTCTCGCGTGTACCACTGGAGGGAGCTATCTCTAAAGCGCAACAGCGCATTGACAACGTCCGGCCTGAACCACAGCCATTTTCCTTGCGCAGCCAAAGTGTCGCGGTTCTCTCGTTTACCGGACGCGTCGGTCAGGAAGTACACCGTGGCAGGCACAGCGTCCCGACGAACTCGGGGACTTCTATCTGCGGGCTCAATCCATTCACTCTTCCAAAGCTTTCCCATTACGCGGAAGAGCTTTGTACCCTCCGACTTGACGCGCCAGTTCTGGCTCTTCGCGTTATCACCTGCGGGAAACGAGAATGCGGGAACGTCGTCGTTCTTCGCTTCACTGCTGTTCGCGACGTGAAAGACTGCTGTCTCCGTACCATAACGGTGGCCATTACCTTCATGAATTGGCATGACAATCCCTTCCCACTCGACTCCATCTGACGTGACCGAGGCCTTGCCCTTTGGCCACGTTATATGTGACGCATCTGCGACGATTTCCTCACGGTCGGTGTAAATGGACGTGAAGAGTCCCATCTTCCTTGCGGCAAGGTAGTCTTTCAGATGCTCGGTGCGGATTTTCAGTTCGCTCGGGCGGCCGTCCTCATCACGCGTCAACTTAGCGACTTCTACGTAGCCTTCCGAGGGGCGAATCCAAGCGTCCCCCTCGCGAAAGAGGTCAAGAGCAATCACTAAATCCTGGTTCAGATGCCATTCTTTGCTTTTTGACCCGAAACCTGGCTGCTCCAAGACGAGGTTGACACCAACGAAGTCACTGCTCTCACGGTACAGGTCGGCCGGGTGGTATTCGCCGTCGTTGATGCCCGGGCTATGCGAGTGGCCGATGCCGGCGTCCATCCAGCCTAGCTTTTGCGCGTGTTCCCTATCCTCTACTGCGCATGCGACCGAACCAAGTCCGAAAAACGTTTGGCTCCAGCCGGCGTACGCGTACTGGCCACTTCCCGTTTGGATGCTCGCACGCAATGGCACCCAGGTTGAATTCGTCAGTGCGCGCCGCTGCGCGTCACGCAGTTCAAACCATTCTTGTTCCATTTGAACTTATAAATCCCCGATTGTTAGATGTCTGCTGCCAGCGCCAGAAGTCGAGACGGGGCGAACCAAGCGCTCGAAAACGCCCAGGTCAAGAACCTGAGACTCACGGTCGAACTTTGGGGCACTGGCGAACGGTCCCTCGAGGCACACGACAAAATCGCGGCCGGACAGGTAAGGATAGCCCCGCAGAGCGGCGCCATCAAAGTGCTAGGTGCCCGCCGGTGAAGACATATCCGGAGTTCCACGAGGTTGCCGAGTGGAGCTTCCCGAACCATCTGACGGCGGCTCCTCCAGCAGAGGCCGAGCTTTCGGACCGCGCATCGCAATTTTTGGGCGCGCGGCCGCCGAATCAGACCACAGTTCTCCGCCAGTGTTACTCCCCGTCGAAGACTCGACCAGGCGTTCGCCGCCGCGACTGGCGGATTCACCTTCGTATCGACGGGGGCTATCGTGACAACCGGCCCCCGGGCGCAGGCGAAACGGAGCGGGGCCACCCCGGTTACGGGCGTGAATCGCGAGCGGCGCATCCGGCGCTGAGACCGACGACTTCGGGTTGACCGAAACATGTGCAATTCCAAGCATCGACGGCCGCGGATTGTCCGAAAAGCGTGCGATTCGTCTGCAGGTGTGTCCGAAAATTGTATGTTTCTGGCACCAGAGACCGCCGCGACGGGTCGAGACGTCTGCGTACGCTCTTCGCAACCCGACCAAGCGGGGACAGTGAAATCGACCCGCTTATGTCAAGCCTGTGGCAACGCGTTCGCGCCGCTACCGAATGTTCCCCGTTAGCGTTATTGCATCGGCGGATGCGTGCCAGCGTACTTGTCGACGCCACTGGCAGAATCACCGGCTTCGCACCGACGAGGACTGTCGCGACAACCAGGCCCCTGCGCAGGCGAAATGGCGCGCGAGCCATCCTGGCTATTGGCGCGAATATCGAGCCGCGCATCCAACGTATCGCAAGCGCAACCGCAGTATGCAGCGGATGTCAGCAAGCGGCTCGTCATCGCTGTGCTGCCGGCGATGCTCGTCGAGTTGTAGCGGCGAGTTTCGATATTCGCCAACGTCTTTTTCGTATAAAAGGACGCTGGCGACAGCCGAGAGCTGAGCGGGAGCGCATCCATCTGCCTCCGGAGCGCGTGAAGGTCGTTGGAGACACACGTAGTCGCAAGTACGGTCAGCAATTCGACTGCCCAGGACGGCAGGCGCCACCATACTGCCAGATTCGCGCGACCAGGCAGCACTCAAGCCTTGCGTTCGAACTCCCAGAGCGCGGGCTGCGACCGGTAAGCACCGGACCGGTCGGGAGCGAACACCTCGGGCATGCGCTCGCCCTGCTGCACCCGCACACCGGGCACGTGATGGCCTTGTGCTCTCCAGATGCCGGTTTCCGGGCAGACCTGACCCGTGCGCACTGTCTTCGGCCCGTTGTCCTGAAGTGCTGGCGGATTCCTCTTCGCGGGGTCGAAGTTGCGCGCGAAGTCGGCAAGGTCCTTCGGATACAGCAGATTGTCGCGGAAAGGGCTATCGTCCAGCTGCAGCAGATAAGCAACTGCAGCGGCTTCAACGGCCCAGTAACCGACATAGGCGCCGGTGAAGACATATCCGGAGTTCTACGAGGTTGCCGAGCGGAGCTTCCCGAACCATCTGACGGCGGCTCCTCCGGCGGAGGCCGAGCTTTCGGACCGCGCATCGCAATTTTTGGCGCGCGGCCGCCGATTCAGACCAGAGTTCTCCTTGGCCAGCACCGTCCTTAAGCGAAACTATTAGAACTGCGCCGGTTCACCGCGCCTTTTCCAGTGCGGCACCCGGTTTCCAAGGGACAGCCGGCGGGGATACCAAGCCGGCAGAGAAGGGGCATTGATTTATAAGGGTTTTTCAAATCCTTAAGGAAAACTAGCGCCTTTAAGGGAAACTATTGGAACCTGCCATAGCGACAGAGTTGCCCGCTTCCCTGGCGAAGAGCAGCACGTCGAGGCCGCCATCATCAGCAATGGGTTTTAAAGGCGAAAGGCGTCCATGGCTTTCCCTCACGACCGCAGTCACCAGCAGATCCTCTCAGGCGACGCCGACCTGAGTGGAGAACAAGGACATTTTCGATTCCTTAAAGAAAAGACCTCGACTCCTCCGCGCCGTCGCGCTGCAGGTCAGCGGACGGCTTTCAAAGCATTCCTAATTTCGACGCCATCACTACCGCTCGTCGCCGTGAGGTGACATTGAATTTCTTCATGATATTGCGGATGTGATGCACGACACCGTGCTCGGTCAGGGACACGATGCGCGAGATGTCCCAACTGGATTTCCCTTCGGCAACCCATTTCAGAATTTCGAGCTCACGCGCGCTGAGAGAGGGCGCCCCCGACGGCACGACGTTCAATCTGCGCGATGTGTCGAGCGTCAGGTTCGCCACGAGTGCGCCCCAGGACGGCACATGCACCGGTTCGACGTCCTCGTCGGCCTCCGCTGCCGAGCGCACGAAGCTCACGCATGCCACGTCGGTATGCCGAAAGTGAGCGGGAAAAGACACGCCCAGCCCCATGCCGTGCGCACGGAGATCCTCGCGAAATTCGCGTTCCGCCTCGGTGACGAAGATTTGATCGCCCCAGGTCAACGGTGCAAGCGACGACATCGCATGCTGCACGACCGGATCGATTGCCAGATATTGGCGCTCTCGATAACGGTGCTGCCAGGATTCGGGGTAATTCAACAGCGTGCACCCGACTACCGGTTTTCCGTCGACAATCCGGCAATCCTGGTAACAGAAAAACGCGAATCCCGCGAGGTCGCAAATATCAGCGAGTATTCGGTGAAGATCCTCGACACGCTTGCAGCAGCTCATCTCCAGCACCGCTTTCATTATTTTATTGCTGTGATGAAGATCATAATCTGCACGAAGGCCGTCCGGTTGCATGATCACCTCGCACCACTCCAACAATTGTTATCGATTTTTACCAAATACCAACGTCGGTTGATAGCCGGAATTCCAGTTCCAGTGTACTGACACAGGCCCGGCGGGCGTGCCTTCGCGCTTCGTGGGGGTGCGCGAGCACACACGACCTGACATCCAGTTCGCTATCCGGCCCTTCTATTTCGTTCAGCGATATCTGCCATTTGCCCACATGGCGGATAAGCCCATCTCTCAGTTGCCGGCGCTTCTCCGGCATGGGCCGCTTCCCGATCTCTCGACGTCCTTATGGACGCCAACTATACGAGCATCACGACGTTATAGCAATAAAAATTACTAATATATTGTAATTTAGAAAATACAAAAATCGTTTTTAAAATTATTAATGCGCATTATTTCAGAAAAAGCGCGGAAATGCTCATGGCGCACGGAACCGGCGGCGCCGCTCGGCAGGGGCAAGCGGCCCGATTACCTCGGTTATGGGATTCGTGAAACAGGGGCAAGGTCGGTATCTGCGTCATGCTCCCGACAACACCGCGGCCCGTCCGATTCGAACGACATGACGGACGAGTTCCTCGATATCGGCCAGCGTCGTGTTGAAGTTGACGATACAAACGCGCAACGCGAACTTTCCGGCGATCGTCGTATGAGACGGATAGGCGATGCCGTCCGCATGCAGCTCGTGCAGGATATGCCGATTCAGTTTCTCGAGCCGCGCTTCAGCGTCCTTCGTACCGGACGCCATCCCGGCTGGCCGAAAACGGAAGGTCGCGATGCTCAGATGCAGCGTCAGCGCGTCGAGCTCCGCGTGCCCGTCGACCCGCTCGTAAAGGGCGCGAGCAAGCAGGATGTCGTCGGTAATCATCTGCCGATAGCCGCTGCGCCCGACCAGTTGCAGGCCGAGACGGACCTTCAGCGCTCGAAACGCACGCGTCGTCTGCGGGCCGAGATCCCGGAACTGCAGCCGTTCCGGGCCGCCCAGCAAGCGCTGCTCGTCGTTTTCGGCGTAATACGGCGCGCCCTCGCGAAAAGTGTCGTATAGCAATCCGGGATCGCGCGTCAGCACGCAGCCGACATCGGCCGGCATGTACATCCACTTGTGCGGATCGATCGTGACCGAGTCGGCCTCGCGCAAACCGTGAATATCGTCGGGGGCCTCGGGCGAGACGGCGGCCAATCCGCCATAAGCGCCATCGACGTGGAACCACACGTTTTCGTCGCGACAGATGCGCGCGATATCGATCAGCGGATCGACTGCCCCGAGCGACGTCGTTCCCGCCGTGGCCACAACCATGACGGGCCGCTTGCCGGCGGCCCGGTCGGCGCCGATGCTGTGCTGCAGATGATCGGGCTTCATGCGGCCATGCTCGTCGACATCGATTCGACGAATATGCGACGTGCCGAGCCCGCACATCTGCGCGGCCGCGTCGATGCTGCTGTGTGCATCCGCCGTGGCGTAGAGGCAAATCGATGCCGAATGCTCGCCGCTCAGCCCGTCCGCACGCGCCTTCGGCCCCAACGCCGACTGCAATGCCAGACGCAGGCCAACCAGGTTGCCGACGGATCCGCCGCTGACGAACAGCCCGCCGCAATCGGCCGGATACCCGATCAGACGCGCCATCCACTCGATAGTCTGCGCCTCCATCGCAACGGTGAGCCCCGAGGTGCCGAAGCTCGTCATCGGTGCGCTGATGGCCGACGCCAAAAAATCGGCCAGCGCGCCCATCGGGCTCGCGGCACCCATGACATAGGCCCAGAAGCGCGGATGGGACGTCGATACGGCATGCTCGCTCAACATGTCGCACGCCTGCGAAAGCACCTGCGCCGCCGGACTGGCCTGCTCCGGAAACGCTGCGCCGGAAAGCCACTGCCGGATATCGTGCGCCGTCTGCTTCGGCTTGACGGACCGGTCGGGCAAGCCCGCCATGAAGTCGGCCAGACGATCGACGAGGGTGTGGCCCAGTTCGCGGAATGCGTCGGGCTCGATACGCGCAGCAGCGCGACGCAGACCAGGAGATTGCACTCCGTCAACAGGCTGCACCTCGCGCGCATCAGGCAAGGTCTTTCTCCTGCAAGCGCGACAGCTCCGCCGTCACGCGACTGGGACCGATGGGCTGCTCGGACGGCCCATGCCCCTCCAGCCAGGTCTCGTGCATGTGATCCCATGTGACGCCGCCAGGCGCGGCGGGTTCGTTGCGAAACAACACGCTCGACATCCGCCCGGTGGTCTCGCCGAGAAAGCTGCGCCACTCGCGATACTTGACCAGAGCCACATCCTCGGTTTCCCACACGGTCGCGAATTGGTCAGTCCAGACGCGAATGTCGGGAAACGCGCCGCGCGCCCGCGACAAGCGTTCGCTCAGGCTCGCTGCGGTCTCGACCCGGCCGCTCGGGGCAATGAGCACGCTGTCGGCGGCGAATGACGAGCGAAACCGCACCACCGCCGCGGCGGCATCGTCGACGTCCCCGCGCAGCCAGCGTTCGAGGTCGCGATGGAAGCCGACCACCTCGCCCTCGCATCGCGCGACCAAGGGCGAACGCTCCGCCCCGGAGGACTGATCCGGCACGGCGGCATCGTAGTCGGCATCGAGCGGCAGGATCTCTGGAACGAAACGATCCCTGAAGCCGAACGCCACCGGCGTCGGCCCATGACGCTGAATATGCCGCAGGCGGGCCAGCCCGTCCGCGAGCGTCGGAATGTAGCCCTTGGGAACCCACCACAATGCCGTCGTGGGCCCGTCAAGACGATGAAACCATTCGGCGGCGTTCCTGAACGGCACGCCGTGACCGCTTTGGTAAACGAAACGCCGCAGGCTGTCGACCGATTCCCACAACGACATATTCAACAGCATCAACGGATCGTCGAACCCGCGAATTCCGGTGGCATCGCCCTCGGATGTCTGCAACCGCCAGACGAAGCCCGGCGAGCGCTCGGCCAGTGCGTTGATGTCCTTCAATTGCGTGACGAAGCCCTGCATCAGCGGCGTGTCCAGCGGCGCGCGCGCGTGCGAAATACTCAGTTGAGCCAAATGGTAAGCGTTATCTGTCATGGTTGCCTCATCTCGCTTCGAAGTGAGCCTGCTGGCCGGCGGAAATGGCCTGGCCCGATACCTGCAACGCCAGTTCGGCTGCGACGGCATCAGCCCCGGCCTTGATGAAGACGTCGAGGTCGGACGTGGGCAGGAAGCGCTTCATGATGGCCTCCAGCTCGGCCTTCCCTGCATCGTCCAGGCTGCGATTGCCGTTGGCGAGCCGGGCCACCGCCGCGCGATAGCACGCGATATAGGCACGTTGCGCGGCAATCATGTCGAGCGGCCTGCCCGCCTGCCCGTGCCCCGTGTAGAACAGTGCGATGTCGCCGGACAGGCGTTCGAGCGCGTCGAGGCTGCGCAGCCAGTCCGCCGTATGGCCGTCGTTCATGAAGGAATGGACGTCGTTGAAAACCATGTCGCCGACGAAGGCGACACGCGGGTGGCGTCCCACGATCCAGACGAGATCCCAGTTCGATTCGCCCGGGCCGAACTCCCTGGCCTCGAACGGCACGCCATCGAAATGCAGCACGTCGCCGTCGTGCACGAGGCGATTCGGGAACGTGCGTCGTGCCGGCCAATCGTCGCCGAACACCGGCTGCCACTTGACGGCCTTGGCATCGTCGGTACGGCGCATCGCCTCGTCGACGCCCTGCGTGGCGATGATCGGCACGTCGTCGAGACCGCGGATCAGCTCGCCGACACCGTTGTAGTGATCGGGATGCCCGTGCGTGATCAGCACCGCGAGCAAGGGTTTGCGCAGCGCATCGAGCCGGTCACGCACCTGGCGCGCATCCGATACGGTCATCATGGCGTCGATGGCCACGACACCGTTCGGCAGTTCGACGAGGAACGCGTTGGTGAGAAAGGTGCGCGCACCGGAGGTGCAGGTCACCACATTGATTTCAGGCTCCTTGAAACCGGTCATTTGAAGGCTCTCTCATTAAGCGAAATCCCGCGAGACGTTCGGGACAGGAGGTTGACATGATTACCGGTCGAGCAGGACATCATCCGGCAGCCGATACGCGGACAGATCGATCGAGCGGCCCGACACGCCCGTGCGCTCGCCGCACAGGTCGACCGCCACGGCATCGCCCGCCCACAGAGCGTACTTGAAGCCGCGCCCGGAGAAACCCGTTGCCACGTAGAAGGTGCGATCGGTGTCAACGAAATCGAGATAGGGCAAGCCCGTCGGCGTGTAGGCGTCGCATCCGGTCATGCCGTGGACGATGCGCGACGCGCCCCCGTCGCCGATCGTGACGCGCGCACGGGCATGAATCTGCTCATAGACGGAACTCGGCACATCGGCCGATGTGCCGTCGATCACCTGCTCGAGCGCGGCGCGTCCGCAATGGATCATCCCGGGGCCGGCCGGACGCAGATACGCACCCGATATCTCGTCGTACATCGGCAAGGCAATCGGGTCCGGCGATTCGACGCACACGAGCGACACGGCCCGCGACACGATCGGCAGCGACGGCAGCCACGTCCTGGTGGACGCGCCGGTCGCGAGCACCAGGCGCTCGACCAGAACGCTTCCTGCGCCGAACCCTAGACGCCATCCGCCCCCCGGGGCCGCCGATATGGCAGAGAGCGCAGCGCGCTCGAGCACGGTAGCGCCGAACCGGCGCAGGCCCTCGCATAGTGCCAGCGTCGTTCCGGTCGGGTCCGCCAGGCCGCCCTTCGTATCGAGCACCGCGAGGCCCGCATGCGCATCGGGTACGAACGGCGCGTACCGGCGCAGCTCGCGCTTCGACAGGAACCGGATGCCCGACGCCACGCCGAGGTTCTCGATCACATGCTGCGCCGAAGACTGCTTGGCTGGATCGAGCAAGTAGAGCAATCCGACGTGATCGCTCGGCCGGCTCCCCGGATAGCCGAGGGCCTCCCAGTTCAGGAAGTGGTCGAGCCCGTCGGTGCACAATTGCGCGGTGAACAAGTCCGTATCGAAACCCCGGAGGATGCCGCCGCGGTACGAAGTCGCGCCGAGACTGCCCGCCAGGCCACGCTCGGCCAGCATCACGCGGCGCCCGCGCCGGGCCAGATGGTAGGCAATCGCCGAGCCGACCACGCCGGCCCCCACCACGCCGTATTCGAAGCGCATCATGCCTGCCGCGCTCCGGCCGCGAGCTTCGTCCCTTTGCCTTGCTCGTCCAGCTCGCCGAGCATGCCGAGAAAACTGGTCGGCGGTTGGTAGAAACGGGCGCTGCCCAGGATCCCGCCGAGTTCGGGCAGATCCGCCGCCACCACGCGCGGGTAGAGGTGGTGTTCGCGGTGCATCCCGCGCGGCAGCATACTGATCCACAGCCTGAGCGCGACACTCGGCATCACCGAACGCGTATTGGCGTTGAGGTCATCGGTCTTCTCGGTCCACCGATGCTCGGTCAGATCCATCAGCGTCAGGATCATCGGATAAACCGTGTACATCGGCAGCAGCCACAACAGGAGAAAGGGCCGCCAGGCATTGAAGTAGGCAATCGACGCCAGCGCCACCGCGAAGAACACCAGCTTGATGCGTCGCTCGGTCTCGGTTTCGGCATCGCCGTGAAAACGGCAGAACAGGGCACGGAGATGATTGAGATGGCCCTTGCGGGTCTCTCGCCCTTTTGGCGGCACGTAGTCCTGCTTGCCCACGAACAGTTGAACGATGGAGGTGAGGCCGCTTTTCACGCACGCACGACACAACATCCAGCGCGTATACCTGCGCTCCAGATCGCCGCGCATGCGACGGCCCACATAGTTCGGGTCGTCGTCGGTAAAGAGATGGATATGGTGAAACACATGCACGCGCCGCCACTGCACGAACGACCAGGCCTCGGGATGATGAAACATCACGAGATTCGAGAGCAGCGTCGCGACGGCCTTGTTCGTCCTCGGCGACCGGAACAACCCGTAATGGCTCGCGTCGTGATTGAGGATGTAGAGCGAGTGCTGGCGGCCAGCAATGAAAACGATCGCCAGCACGGTGAACGCGACATGATCGACCCAGTGTTCGAGCAGCATCGCACCCAGAATCGCGGCATAGACCTGCAGATACATGCCCACGCTGCGCCAAGGCCGGGGTTGCCCGAGACGCGTGACCCGGTTCCAACTCGCGTCCGACAGAAATGCGCGCACCGTCTGCGGCGTCAGTGTGCTTTCCCGGAGCGGCACGGCATCGCCCGCCACTTCATTCGCCATGAGCGGCCTCGCGACGCTTGCGTCGAGCCGTAACGGTTTCGCCCACGAAGCCCCAGTTATCCGGGTGGACTTCGTCGATCAGGACGAACGTGCTGTGCGGATCCTTGCCGAGCACATCCACCATCACGTCGGTAATCCGACGAATCACCTCGGCCTTCTTTTCGGCGGACATGTTTTCGTCGGCCAATCTCACGTTGATATAAGGCATGGTTGCAAACTCCCTCTGGTGGATCGCGGCCGGGCCCGGCGCTCGCGATGCGCGTGGAGCGCCGATCCGGCCGGCTGGGAAGATCAGGCGGGCTGGGCGTCGGCGGCCATGGTCCGGATGTGCGCGTAGAGACGGTCGCTGACGCGTGCGGCCGCGTCGAGGCGACGATTCACGCCGAGCACCATGTCCGCCATCACCGACGCATCCTCGCGCAGGATCGGCATCACGACGTGATGGAGCCATGCATATGCGTGCTCGGCGTCCACCGTGACGTGTTCGAGGTGATAGGCGAGTTGCGTGTCGGACATGCCGAGCCGCTTCCATCCCGCGATCTGATACTCGAAGCGGCCCGGGATCATGAGCTCCGTCGCCAGCATGATGCCGATCAGCTGCGTGAGCGCCGGCCGGTTCATCGCCAGGCTCAGGTACATGTTGACCAGTTCGAGCTCCTCAAGCACCAGGGGGTCGCTGTCGACCACATAGTTGTCCGCGCGCATGCCCAGGGCCTTCATGAGATCGGCGCGCATGTTGCGATGCACGCGCGCGTCCTCCGCGTGGCCCACTTCGTCCCAGTAGTTCTGCACGCACTCCATCTTGATCGAGCCGTACACGCCGGGCAGCATGAAGGCGAGAATGTCGCCGAACAGCATTTCGAGCGGCGTTTCCTGCCTGAAGAATTCCGTCATCTCTGCGAGGGAAGCGTCGTCGCGCAGATACTGGAAGATCGGATGCAGTTCATTGGAGTGATGCGACGCGACGAGGCGGCTGACCCACTCCGGAAAATCGTCGACCGACGGAAGATCGGCAAGCGTCGACTGGTACGTCGCGCGTTCCGCCGCCTCCCAGCGCTGCTCGATCCGGTACTTGAGCGTCGCGATGAGGGGATGGTGCACGTTGACCGGCGAACCCTGCCAGGGCGTGGCCAGATGCGCCAGATTGATCGCGTAGAGGGTGCGCTGCACCTCCAGGCGCGCCGCCGGGTCGCCGTTGCCGAAGGCCTGCTCGAGCAGCCGGTCCATGCCGTCGATCAGATTGCCTTGCTCGACCGACACATTGCTCACGCCCGGTGCATAAATGAAATCGCGAACTAACTTGTGCATGCTTGATCCGTTTGGAAGATATGGCAGGCGCGCTGGCCCGAACGCCCTCGCGACGCCTGCCGGATGAGAAAGGAGGAACTGGAAATCACGCGGCGACGTGCTGCCCGGCGGATGGCACGGCCGGCTGCAGCTCATGATCCGCAAGCCATTTGTCGGAAAGAAACTTGCTCATATAGTTGCGCAGCCCATCGGGCAGCACGACGACGCAATTTTTCCCGGCGCCGAGGGTGCGTGCGGCCTCCAGCGCGGCACAGACGGCGGACCCCGAGGAGCCACCGCACATCAGCCCCTCTTCGCGAATCAGGCGCCGCGTCATGTCGAACGCGTCCTGATCGTTGGTCTTGATCCAGCGGTCGACCAGCCCTCGATCCAGGACGTCGGGAATGAAGTCGTAGCCGATGCCTTCGACGAGATAGGGGGCGATATGCGTGCCGCCGGCCAGAATGGATCCGACGGGATCCGCACCGACGATCTGCACGTTCGGACAGGACTCCTTGATGCGCCGCGCGACGCCCGTGATCGTGCCGCCCGTGCCGACGCCCATCACCACCATGTCTATTTGGCCGCCGAGCTCGTCGAGCATCTCCTGGGCCGTGAACCGATAGTGGGCGTCGGGATTGAATCGATTCCGGTATTGATCGAGGATGTGCGCATTGGGAATCTCGCGTTGCAGCTTGCGGGCGACCTCGATATGGCTTTCCGGGTCGTCCCATGCCACCGACGGGGTGCGCACGATTTCGGCGCCGAGCGCGGCCAGGATCGATTCCTTTTCCGCGCTCATCTTGACCGGCATGGTGATGATCACGCGATAACCCTTGACCGCTCCCGCCAGCGCGATACCGATTCCGGCATTTCCGCTGCTCGCCTCGATCAATACGTCGCCCGGCTTGATCCGCCCTTCCCGCTCGGCGGCCTCGACCATGTGCAGACCAATGCGGTCCTTGACCGAGCCGCCGGGATTGAGGAATTCGCACTTTGCATAAATATTCGCGGCAATTCCGTCGGTAATGCGGTTCAGACGAACCAACGGCGTATTGCCGATGCATTGCAGTATCGAATCGAATGGCATCGACATAGTCCCCATTTATCAATGATTTTCACTCCAAAGCGGCACACGCAGCGCGCAATTGACGTGAAGCCGCCGGCCTGCCAATGAATGACAAGCCGAAAAATTCCGCCGTGTTTTTTAATTGTGCGCTGACCGTGAAGCCGCCTGACTGGGCTGTCGCACTGTGCCATATCCTTGCATTTCTTCACACTACAAACTCATGTAGCGTTATTGATTTGCGCAATGCATCAATCCGACATGAAACGATGACGGGGGACTTCGTCCTTTCAGAGGGGGTGGCCTGTCAATGAATGACAAACCGAAATAATCAGCTGTATTTTTACTCTGTATTTTTTTATTACAGCAGACCGCGAAACCGCCTTACCGCGCCACCTAAAAACCGCGCCATATCCCGGCACTTCGCCATACCACAAATCCTCGTAGCGTAATTGATCGGCACGCACCAATTCGACATCAATTTGATCGGGCTCATCCCCGTCCTCACCACCGCTTTCCGGCCGCCTCGCCGTTCCTCACCTCCTCTGCTCCGCCGCCGGCCGCTCCCATTCCGGCGGCGCCCACAGATGCTTGACGCGCTGCAACAGCGGCCCCGGCTTCATCACGTCCTTCACCATGTCCACGAACTCGTGGAGGTTCAGCGTGATGATGTTGTTGCTGTGGACCTGGCGGACGATCCCGTAATCCACCGGCTCGACCTCCTGCGCGAACGTTCCGAACAGGCGATCGAAAACGATCAGTACCCCGCCGTAATTCTTGTCGATGTACTGCGGATTCCGGCCGTGATGCACGCGGTGGTGCGACGGCGTCACGAAGATGTACTCATACCAGGCCGGCAGCTTGCGCACGGCCTCGGTGTGCACGAAGAACTGGTAGGCCAGGTTGACGGCGTACATGGCCAGCGTGACCTCGGGGCTGACGCCGATCAGCATCAGCGGCGTGAAGAACAGCCAGTAGCCGGTGAGCGAATACAGCATGCTCTGGCGCATGGCCGTGCTCAGCGTCATGTGCTCGCCGCTGTGATGCAACACGTGCGCGCACCAGAACCAGCGCACGCGGTGGCTGGTGCGATGGAATACGTAGTAGCAGAGCTCGAGCAGAATGAAGAGCGGCACGATGGTCCACCCATTCACCGGCACATTCAGGAAACGGTGGTCATACACCCAGTGCATCGCGTACATGAAAATCAACGCGTGCACGACCAGCTCGAAGGCCTGATAGGTTGCCCCCAGATTGAGATTGGTCAGGATGGGCGTGAGCTGGCCCTTGAAGTACTTGTCCTGCCCGCGCCGCACCATGACCCGCCACTCGATGAAGAACGTACCGAGGAAAATCGGCGTCAGCGCGACCAGGATGACCTGCTTGGAATCGACCGGGAATCCGGTCCACTGCTCCAGCCATGCCAACAGCCGATTCAGGTGCATCACGATGTCTTGCATGGCCCATCCTTCGTTGCGTCGATGGTGGCCAGCTTAGCGCCCGTCCGACCCGGTGGCTTGACGGCCGCGGCCAATTTTTTGACACTTGTCGCCATGACCAAGACGACGGAAATGCCGGCCACGACACCGGATGGCGCCATCCAGGGCAGCATCAGCGCCGCCTATCTGGCCGTGCTGGAGGATTACCTGCGGCCGCACGACCTGCGCGTGGCGGATGTCCCGCTCGGTGCCGCGCTACTGCGCCGCCGGGACGACGGCGCCATCGTCGTACCCGCGCAGGACTGGCGGGCCCTGCTGACCCACTTCTCGCGGCAGCTGTCACAACCGGACCTGGGCCTGCGGCTTGGGCAATCCGCGCGCCTGACCCACCTCGGCCTGCTCGGCTATTTTCTGCAATCCTGCGTGACGCTCGGCGCGGCCCTGGAGCGACTGCAGCACTACGAACGCCTCGTCAACGACATCAACCGGCTGCAGTGGCGACAGGCGTCGGGGGCCGACGGCGTCGAGGTGGCGCTGACCTGGGGCGTGGAGCGCGGCCGTCCCGGCCCGCTGGTGGATGAATGCGCGGTCGCCACGCTGATGCAGATCACCCGCGAAATCACCGGCCGGACGGACGCGCCCGCCGGCATCGACTTCGTCAACCCGGCGCCGGCCGATCCCGAGCCCTACCGGCGGTTCTTTCAGTGTCCGGTGCGTTTCGACCAGGCGCAGACCTGCGTCCGCTTCCCGCTGGACTGGCTGCAACTGCCGTTGCAGCATCGCGACCCGCAGTTGTTGGCCATCCTCGAGAAACAGGTCGACGAACTGCTGAAGCAACTGCCGGACGAAGATGACTTCGTGCAGCAGGTCCGTCGCCTCATGGCGCAGCGGCTGCGTCAGGGGCGCGTGACGCTGGCGGACATCGCACAGGACATGCACCTGTCCGAACGCACGCTGCACCGTCGCCTGCAGGAGGCAGACACGAACTTCCGGGCGTTGTGGGAAAGCACGCGCCAGCATCTGGCGCAGGAGTATCTGCGCGATCGCCAGCTGACCCTGACGGAAATCGCCGGCCTGCTCGGCTTCTCGGAGCAGAGCGCGTTCACGCGCTCGTTCCGGCGCTGGACGGGCCAGGGCCCGAAGGCCTGGCGGTCACGACGGTCGGCTTGAGATCGCGCCGAACTTCCAGGCTGCGATCGCGAATCAGCCGACCAGGATATAGAGCAGGTTCTTCGGCAACGCACCGCCTGGACCGTTGCTGCATTGCAGTAGCAGTTGACCGGATTGGTCCTTGATGCCGGCATTGAATTTCATGATGGCCTTGCGCTCCAGACGGTCGAAGGCGTTCTCGACGAGGTTGCCGGCCTCCTCGTAAATCGGGCACATCCATTTGAAATCGGGCTTGTTGGCCCGGTGAGAGGCCAGCCGGGTGTTCAAATTGCTGGTGATGCCGATATAGAACTTGCTGTATTCCTGTTTTGCGGCAAATGACTTCAGCACCTGATGTAAATGCCCGATGACGGCGTCGTGGCTAATGACGCCCGCCTTCAGCATATATTTGTCTTGAGGCGCGATAAGCTGCAATGTCATGGTTGACCTCCGCGTGTTGTGAGGCTTCTATTGGTTGTATCAGCGGTTCATCCGGATGAACACGCATAAGAATGCCCGACTCGCGTTTTCCCGTCGACTGGAAATGGTCGAACACATATGACCGGAAAGTCCCACATATGAATCGCCGCCCGACTCACCGCTCGTAATAGATCGCCAGCCAGACAGTCGGCTCCTCCGCATGCGTCCACGCCACGCGATGCCGGCAATGCGGCTCGATCAGCACGTAGTCGCCGGGGCGCATGTCGTGCAGCGTCGCATCCTCCTCGAACTCCAGCACGGCAGCCCCCGACAACAGCACGACCCATTCGGCGCGCGAGTCGTCGTACCAGAACCCCTCCGGACTCGCGTGCCCCATCGACACGATCCGCTCCACGTTCAGGCGCTGCCCCGTGACGAGCATGTCGATCCGCTCGTCGCTGCCGCGCTTCGCTTCGACGCTGAACACGTTACCGGTTTGAAGTTCCATGGCTCGACCTCGCGTCAACCTTCGTGTGAATGACGGGAAAATATCCACTGTAGTCCGGGCGCTGCGATCTCAGCGGACTTATTTTCAAGGGCAAAACGGACCGGCTACGGCCTTCAGGCCGGGGCGCCAAGTAAGATGCGATTTGACCGGCATCCACATGTCCAGCGCAGTTTCCTGTCGGATTTCGAATCCTGCTGCGGCCCGGACGAAGTCCGGATTCGTATCGGCGTCGCGTCGTAACGCCGCGAATCGTTTAATGGCTGACAACCCCGGCATTAAGGTACACACCATGCTCGACCTGGAAGACCTTCGCGTGATTCGCGCCATCGGCGCGTCGCGTTCACTGGCATCGGCCGCGCGCCTGCTCGATCTCACGCCCCCTGCCGTCACGATTCGCCTGCAGAGAATGGAGGAGCGACTGGGCGTGCGGCTCGCGGTGCGCAAATCGAAGGGCATTTCCCTGACAGACGAAGGGCAGCGCCTGTACCAGGAAGCCCTCGACATTCTCGAGCGCGTGGAGGCGCTGCCAGTCCACCTCTCCGGAGACCACGGCGAAGTACAAGGCACGCTGCGCGTCGTCGCACCGTTTGGCTTCGGTCGGAAATACGTGTCCCGGATCGTGCGCGACGTGCAGCTTGCTCATCCGAAGCTCGAAATATCGCTGCATCTGTCCGAAAGCCCATTGACCAGCGCGCCGGGAGCCGACGTGGTCGTGCACGTCGGCAACCTCAGGTCATCATCCTGGGTCGGCTATCCGCTCGCGCCGAACGAGCGATTCCTGTGCGCAAGCCCCAAGTACGCGCGCCGCATCAAGGATCTGAACCATCCGTCCGACCTCGCGCGCTACAACTGCTTATGCCTGCGGGAGAACGACGAGGACGTGCCGCGATGGCGCTTCTCTCAACCGGGCGACAACGAAAGCGACCCGCGACGCTCCGCCGTCATTCGCGTCGCAGGTGCGCTTTCGTCCAACGACGGCACCGTCATCACGGAATGGGCGCTGGCCGGGCTCGGGATCGTGGAGCGCTCCGAATGGGACGTCGCGCCATTGCTCGCGAACGGCAAGCTCGTCCGGTTGCTGCCCGACTGGCATTTGCCGTCCGCGCCCGTCACCGCGCTCTTGCCGTCGCGAACCGGCAGATCCGTGCGGCAACGGATCTTTCTCGAAGCGGCGAAGCAATTTCTCAGCCCGCCGCCGTGGCGAAACAGGGCGTGAGTCGTGCTTCGTCCCGGGTCGCTCCACGCATTAAGAAGAATTTAATGATGGATTAGGCAGGCGTTAAACACAGCGCGGATCACCGAGCCTAAAGTGTTCGCATCGGCAACCTATCGAGGCAACACATCATGCGCATTGAAACGCTCGACACACCAGCCGCATTGATCGACGTCGGCCGCATGCGTCACAACATCGACCGCATGCAGGCGCATCTGGACACGCTCGGGGTCAAGTTCCGGCCGCACGTGAAGACCACCAAATGCGCACACGTGGTCGACGCGCAAATCGCAGCGGGCGCGCAGGGCATCACGGTGTCGACGCTCAAGGAAGCCGAGCAGTTCTTCGCGAGCGGTATCCCGGACATCGTCTACGCGGTCGGCATGGTGCCCGCGAAACTTCGCCACGCGCTCGCGCTTCGCCGCCAAGGCTGCGACCTGAAGATCATCGCCGACAACCTGCAGGCGGCGCAGGCAATCGCCGGCTTCGGGCGCGAGCACGGCGAATGCTTCGAAGTGTGGATCGAAGTCGACGTCGACGGTCATCGCTCGGGCATCCAGCCCGACGACACGTTGTTGATCGACGTGGGACGCGCGCTCGTCGACGGCGGAATGAAACTTGGCGGTGTGCTGGCGCACGCCGGCTCCAGCTACGAATACGACACCCGGGAAGCCCTGGTGAAGATTGCCGAGCAGGAGCGCAGCCGCACCGTGCATGCCGCGGAGCGCCTCAGGGCTGCCCGGCTGCCCTGCCCGGTCGTGAGCATCGGATCGACGCCCACCGCGCTCTCGGCCGAGAACCTCGACGGCGTCACGGAAGTTCGGGCCGGCGTTTATGCGATGTTCGACCTCGTCATGCACAACGTGGGGGTATGCGCGCTTTCCGATATCGCGCTGTCGGTGCTGACGACCGTCATCGGGCATCAGCAGGAAAAGGGCTGGGCGATCGTCGACGCGGGCTGGATGGCCATGAGCCGCGACCGCGGCACGCAGCGTCAGAACCGGGATTTTGGTTACGGACAGGTCTGCACCGAAAACGGCGAGGTGCTCGGGGAATACGTCGTGAGCGCAGCCAACCAGGAGCACGGCATCGTGTCGCGACGGGTCACGCCTGACACCGACATCGCGAAGCAGTTTCCCCTCGGCACCCGCCTGCGCATTCTGCCGAACCACGCGTGCGCCACCGGTGCGCAACATCCCGAATATCACGCCGTCGACGAAGACGGCGTGGTGCAGACATGGCCGCGATTCTACGGGTGGTGAGCAACGTGGCGTGATTTGCGCAGCTGCGCCGGACAGGCCCGATCGCGGCGGGCCGAACACGCATCTTCGCCGCGCACCACGCGCGCCTAGATCTTGTTCACCTTCACCTTGGCGCCCTTCGCGGGCCCCAGCTTGTGATCCAGATAGATCTTGTTCGCCGTGATCCGGGCCCGCTCCGGATAGCTGTCGAACGCGCGGACGCGAGCGCTCTCGGAGCCACCGAGCTGCGTGCCGTCCTCGTAGGTCTCGAGCCCGAGCCGCGACGCAATGGCGCCGGCAAGATCGCGCACCGCCGCTCGATCGTTGAACGTCGCCTGCTTCGCCTCATACACGATGGTCGTCTCGCCATGGGAATTGATGGAAATCGACAGATCGCTGTTTTCCTGGCCGATGTTCAGCGTTTCGTTTTTCTGCATGAATCCCTCCATTAGTCAACGGTGTGGTCGTAACAGGCTCAAGCGCCATGACGCGCATGACGAACTGACCGTTGAAAAATACGTGCTCGCGTAAAAGCGCGCAAGGCCGGCGCAACGCGTCCGGCCAAGTCGCAAGCACATCGCGCGCGGGCGGCACGCCACCTCGCATGCCACCGCGCACTGGACGACACGCGCATGCCGCGCGCGCCGCCCTTCGAGAGGCACTCACTCGCCCATCACCGCCCGCCCGGCAACGCGATATCGACCAGCACCGGATCATGATCCGAAGAACGATATGCATCCGGCGCGTAATACGTGCGCTGCTGCTCGGCCGTCTTGTACGCGAGCGTGTACTGCAGCGCGACCGGCTCGTCCGCATTGATGTGCCATTCGTGCACGGCCTTCACGTGCGCCGCGAGCGGCAGCGTTGCGAGTGCGTGATCGAGATAGCCCGCTTCGCCGTTGTACACGTAGCTGTAGGCCTTGTCGCCCAGCCAGCGCGACACGAGGTTGCGATAGCCGCGCGACTCGAGCAGGCGGATCGGATCCTCGTGCGTGTAGCTGTTGAAATCGCCGATCAGCAACACGCCCTGGCTCGACGCGCCGGTCGGCGTGCCCGCGAGCCAGTCGGCGAGCTTCGCCGCCGCGCGCGTGCGCGTCGGGTTCCAGCAACCCTGGCCGTCGCCCTGATCGAGATCGTCGTTGGTTGCGTCCGGGCAGTTCTTCGATTTCAGATGGTTCACCGCGACGGTCAGCGCATGCTTGCCGCCGATGCGCCGGAACGTCTGCGCGAGCGGCTGGCGGTTCTTGTCGTCGATCGCGAGCGTGGCCGCGCGGCCGACCGGTTCGACCTTGCGGCTGTCGTAGATCAGCGCGACCGCGATCGCGTCGCCGCCGAGCCGCGACGTGCCCGGGTCGACCACGCGCCAGCCGTCGCCGAGCTTCGCCGCGAGCTGACGCACCGCGCTCAGTTCGCCGTAGCCGTTGTTCTGGATTTCCATCAGGCCGATCACGTCGGCATCGAGCGCCTTCAGCGCGCTGACGATCTTCGCGTCCTGGCGCACGAACTCCTGATAGGTCTTCGCGCCGCGGTTGTTCGGATCGTCGAAGCCGCCGCCGAGGCCGTTTCCATTGAAATAATTAAGGACATTGAATGAAGCGACGCGCAGGTTCGCGTGCCGATCGCGCGCGGGCGCCGCGGTGCGCGGATTCGCGCGTGCATCGAACGCCGGCGCGGGTGCGCCAGGCACCGGCTGCAGGCGCCACGCGCCATAGCGCATCTCGAGCACGCCTTCGACGTTGCTGACCGCGTAGCCCGCGCGCAGCGTGTTCGCGGCCGACAGCGCGGGCGACGGATACGGCACGGTCGCGGGGTTCTGCTTGTTCGAGCCGTCGTCGAGCACGAGCCGGTTGCGCGCGTTCGCGTCGATTTGCGACTGCGCCTGCGCGGGCGGCACGACGCTCGTCGGCGTGCGCAGGCGGCCGTTGCTGAGCAGCACGCTGCCGTATCGGCCGAGCTCGTAGTTGTCGGTGACGTTCAGCTTCTGCGGCAGCAGCACGAGCATGCCTTCATACGCGGCGAACGTATTCACGTTGTCGACGGGCAGCGTGAGCGTCGCGGGCGTGACCGACTGGCCGCTCGCGCACACCGCGATGCCGCCCGACAGCGTGAGCTGCGTCTGCCCGTACCTCTCCTCGACCTTGCCCGTCACATGGACGAGATCGCCGGCCTTCGCACGCACTTTCGGCGCATAGACGAACAGCCCCTCGGAGACGCCCGGCTGGTTGCGGCGCTGCGGGTCTGCCTGCTGGACGAAGAAGCCGCTGAAACCGTCCGCGCCGCCGAAATCGGCGGTGACGACGGCTTCGATCGACACGGTCTCACCGGCAAGCGGCGACGGCGCGCCCGGGCCTTGGATCTCGGCGATCGGCGTCGCGCTGCCGCCGCAGGTCGAGCTGACGGGCGCGGCCGTGGCCGCGAACGCCGGCGCGGCAGCGAGAGCGGGCAGGAGCAACAGGGTGGCAAGCGAGGAAATCGGAGGGCGCATGACGGAGAACCCGGGTTGTGAGGGTCGCGAAAGCTTAGCAACACAAAGTGACAGTTTCTAGTAACGGCGAGACAGGGAGATGTAATTCGCCCGGAATGGACTTGTTTCGCATTCCGCAACGCTGCGCGCTTGTGCATGCGTCATCGAAATATTGTCCGTTGCGCTGCGCGAAAGACATGCGTGCATCGACGCCGGGCCCGGCCAGCAAACCGGAAGCAATCGGAACGGTATGCGGCGGAACGCGTGTTCAACCCGTGGCGATTGAATCGCGCGCCGACCTCGTCGCGTCGTTCATTGCGAATTCGATCGAAACGCAATGATCGTGGACACTGGAGCCCATGAAGCCAATCAGGTCTTTATCGTGGAGTCCATACGATCTGGATGCCTTTCCTCTTGACTGCCGGAGGGAAAAACGCAAAAGTAGGCAACGCGCGCGCCGTGGGAACCGGCCGCGCAACGCATCGACCGTTCATGTCCCGCCTGACCACGTAGTTGCTGTGCTTCCTGGAATGCCTCGGATATTTCAGGCGGGTTTGCGGCCTTCGACGACGCACATCTCGGCGAAGGCCGCCTTTCTCCTTGTTCGACGCTCGCCGCGATCAGCCTTTCCCCTTCGATTGGTTCAACGCCACCGCCGCCTTCACGAGCGCTTTCAACGCGGTCTCGTCGATCTTCTCGCCTTCGCGGAAATCGATGGCCCGCCGCGTGTTCCCTTCAAGACTGGAATTGAACAGGCCCGCCGGATCCTTCAGCGCCGCCCCCTTGGCGAAGGTCATCTTCACGACGCTCTTGTAGGTCTCGCCGGTGCAGAGGATGCCGTCGTGCGACCACACCGGCACGCCGCGCCACTTCCATTCCTCGACGACATCAGGGTCCGCATCCTTGACCAGCGCACGAAGCCGCCCGAGCATCTCGCCGCGCCAATCGCCGAGTTCCTCGATTTTCGCGTCGATCAATCGAGCGGCGGACACGCCGCCCACGTCCTGCGATTCGTCTTTCGCCATGCCTCATTCTCCTCAAACGCGGACACCTTCATTCCGGCCGGGCCAGCACGCCCTCCAGCGCCGTGAAGAACTTCGGCCATCCGTACTTCGCGCCCTGGAACGCCTGCGCCTGATCGGGCCGGAAGCCGACCTGCTCCATGCGCAGCAGCGTGCCCGCTTGCGTCGGCGTGAGCGTCCACGTGACGACGCTGTCGAGCCCCAGCGCGGCCCATGTGTACGACAGCGAACGGTTCGGCTCGACCGCCAGCACCCGGCACTCGACCGCGCCCCAATCCGCGCTGAGCCTGAAGCGATGATCGACGGCCGGCGCGAAGTCGTTCTTCATCAGCCACGCCTCGAGCAGATGCGGCTGCGTGAGCGCACGCCAGATTTTCTCCGGCGGATACGGCACTTCGCGTTCGACGACGACGGAACGCGTTTCGATCGGGGCGGCATTCACTGATCCATCCTCCTGAGCAGATCTTCGAGCTGGTCGAAGCGGCGTTGCCAGAAGCCTGTCATCTGGCTCGTCCAGTCGATCAGCGGGGCCAGCGCGCCGAGCTGCGCGCTGTAGTGGGTCTGGCGGCCCTCGTGACGGTCACGCACGAGCCCCGCCTGCTTCAGCACGCCGAGATGCTTCGACACGGCCGGTTGCGAGATTCCCGCCTCGGCCGTCAGCGCGCCGACCGTCTGCTCGCCTTCGCGGCACAGGCGCTCGAAAATGGCGCGCCGCGTCGGGTCGGCAAGCGTTCTGAACAGCACATCGTGAGCATTCGACATTCTCAATCCATAACCAGCCAGCTATGGATTGACTATAGGCGAAGATCGGCCCGAGTCAAGCGTCAGCGCAACAGTCCGTCCGCCGCGAGCACGTGCTGTACCGACGGCCGGCTGCGCACGCGCGCGTACCAGGCCGCAAGATGCGCGTACGGCCCGAGGTCGATGTCCGCGTTGTACACCGACTGCATCCACGCGGCCTTGCCCCAGCCCGTCAGCGCAAACAGATAAGCATCCGCGACGGTGAACGCGTCGCCGGTCAGGTAGGTCCGGCCGTCGAGCTGGCGGTCGATCCACGCGAAGCGGCTGGCGAGCTTCTGCCGCGCCGGGTCGACGTACTTCCCGGCCTGCACCGCATACAGCAGCGGGATGAAGCCTTTGTGGATCTCGGCCGACAGGAAGTTGAGCCATTCGATCAACCGGTAGCGCGCGAGCGTGCCGAAGGCCGGCGCGAGCCCCGCTTCCGGGCGCTGGTCCGCGAGATATTGCGCAATGGCGGGGCCTTCGCGCAGCGTCGTGCCGTCGGCGAGCGCGAGCAGCGGCACGTAGCCGAGTTCGGTCACGTCGTAGTAGTTGCCACCGTCTGCGACAAGATGCCTGCGAGCGTCGACCTTGACGACCTCCGCGTCGAGGTTCAGTTCGCGCAGCACGATGCAGATGGCCTGCGAGCAGCTGCCGGGGGCGTGGTAGAGCTTCATGGTCTTCCTTGATGTTCCGATGCCGATTTATCGATTCGCCGCGACGCGGGCGCTAATATCTCGCATCGACGCATCGATGAGAAGACGGCAGAAGTTTGTGCCGTGGTCACAAAAAATTTACCTACCGGGCCCGCGGGATGAAAACGAGTGCGACAGGATGTTCCGTTGAAGAAGCCATGCGCCTGCTCGGCGGCCGCTGGCGGCTGCTGCTGGCGTCGTACCTGCTCGACGGGCCGAAACGCTTCAGCGACCTGCGCCGCGACGTGCCGGGCATCTCGCAGCGGATGCTGACGCTCGACCTGCGCGCGCTCGAGGAAGCGGGGCTCGTGCGGCGCACCGTCTATCCGGAAGTGCCGGTGCGGGTCGAATACGACCTGACCGAAGACGGCGAACGGCTGCGGCCGGTCGTCGACGTGATGCGGGATTTCGGTCTGTGGCTGAAGGCGCGCGATGCGGACGCGGCATGCGCACACGTGTCCTGCCCGATGATCGAGGAAACCGATGAAGCGTGACGTTCGTGCCCGGCCGTTGCTGCGCTTCGCCGCGGCCTGCTTCGCCTGTTGCGCGCTGCCGCTCGCCGCGCAAGCCGCCAAACCGCTGCCGTCGTTCAAGGTCGACAACGACGTGACCGCCCGCGTCGAACGCGCCGACAGCGCGCATTTCACCGTCCGCTTCCTGCCGGGCGGCAAGACGCAGACGCTCGACGTCGGTACCGCCGACGAGGAGGGCCATTACGGCTTCGAACCCGCCGACTACAACTTCGATGGCCACCAGGATCTCGCGCTCGCCGCGACGCTCGGCCAGGTCAACCGCAACTACGCGATCTACCTGTACGACACGGCCCGGCAACGCTTCGCGCCGTTGCGCATGCCGGCGAACGACGCACCGCACGGCAACTGCGACGGGCTGATCAATGTCGCCGTCAAGCCGAAGGAACGCATGCTGTACAGCTCATGCCGAGGCGGCCCGATCTGGTACACCGATGCATATCGCTACGACGGCAGCGGCCGGCTGTATCTCCATCAGTCGACCGAGGCGATTCCCGACGACGTATCGATGCTGCTCGACGGCGCACCCGGCGACGGGCCGCCAACGATGCTGCTGACCTACGACGCGCATGGCCGGCGGATCGCGCGTCGTCCGGAGGCCTACGGCGGCGGCAAGCTCGCACTCAAGGTGCAGGTCGCTCGGCTGCCGCTGCACGACGCGATGACGGATGCGCCGACGAAGCGCTATGTCGTTGCAGGCGACACGCTGGAGCTGCTCGACGCGAGCCCCGACTTTCGCTGGCTGAGGGTGCTGTATCGCAATCCGCGCGTGGGCGCGGTGTCGGGCTGGGTCCGCGTGGAGGAAGCGACGAAAGGCTGACGCGCGCGCCGCGAGCCGTTCGACTGCGTGCTGTGCTGCGCCACTGCCGCCCCTACGCGGCCTGCGCAACCGCCTTGATGTTGAACGCGCGCAGCAAGTCCTCGCAGAACGCGTCGACGATCGGCTTGTCGGCCGCGCTGCGCTTCATCGCGAGATGCAGTGGCACGTCGAAGCCGAAGCTGTCGCGGCCGATCGCGCGCACGAGGCCGCGCTGCTCGAACGGCTCCGCGTGGTGCGCGGGCAGGTAGCCGAGATGTCCGCCCGACAGGATCAGGATCGTCGCGGCCTCGATGCTGTCCGCGCTCGCGGTCACGCGCCGCTCGGGCAGCGGGCAGGTTTCCTCCGGCACCGGATAGGTGCGCCACACCCAGTCGTGCGCCTGCAGGTCCGTGGCCGTCACGGGGCGCGACGCATGGAACAGCGGATGCCCGCGCCCGCAGTAGATCACCTGCCGCTCGGCGAACAGCGGCGTATACAGCAGCCCCGGCACGCGATGCCAGAAATAGCCGATCGCGAGATCGAGCTGGTTGTTGACGAGGCTTTCCTCGAGCTCCTGCGGCGAAGCGACCTTCATCGCGAACGTCACGGCCTGGTCGCGCTTGCGAAACGCGCCGATCGCTTCCGCGACGCGCGCGTTCTCGACGAGCGGCGCCTGCCCGATCAGGCCGATCGACAGCGTGCCGACCAGCTTGCGGTCGATGTCGCGCACCCGCGCGACGAACTCGGACGTCGCGGTGACGAGCGTGCGCGCGGTCGCCGCGAAGCGCTCGCCCTTCGACGTCAGCCGAAAGCCGCCGCGGCCGCGGTCGCACAGCTTGAAGCCGACCCGCGCCTCGAGCGCGGAGAGCTGCGTGCTGATCGTCGACTGCCGCACGCCGAGCGACGCCTCGGCGGCGGTGATGCCGCGCGCGTCGACGACGGCCAGGAACACCCTGATGAGCCGGAGATCGAGATCGGTGGTATTCGAGAACATGCTGAATGCCGCTGCGCGTGCGCGCGTTGCGTCGGCCCGGCATGCGCACTGTGCGCCGCCTGCCGCCATCGCCGATGCATCCGTTCGGCCGCGCGCCGCCATCGGCATCGGCGCGCGCCGCGGACTGTCTCCTTCGTGCACGCGGCAGCCCCGCGCGGGCCGCCGCGCGTCGTTACATCGGGAAGCCCATCGCCTTGATGCCGTTGATCCACGCGCGCTTCCAGCCGCCTTCGGCATCCGCGCCGTCGAACGCATGGAACGTGATCTTCGCGGCCACCCAGCGCATCGGCTCCGGCGGGATATAGCTCGGGCTCTGGTTCGCGATGTCGAGCTGGCGTTCCGGGCTGTCGCGATCGAACAGGATGTTCAGCCCCATGAACGCGCCGAACCGGCTCGCCGCGACGCCGAAGCCCGTGTAGCCGGCGACGAACACCGCCTTGCCGCCGAGATAGCGCTTCGCGAACACCGAACCGCGCGAGCAGTAGTCGATCGGGCCGCCCCACGCGTGCGAGAAGCGCACGTCGCACAGTTGCGGGAAGGTCCGGTAGAAGGCCTGCGCGAGCCGGTGGTAGGTCTCGCGCTCGCCGTCCTGGCGCGGCGCCGGATCGCCGTCGAAGTGATAGCTGACGAGGCCGCCGAAGATGATGTTGTTGTGCTTCGTCAGCCGGAAGTAATTGAGCTGCGTGCGCGTGTCGTACACGCCCTGGCGGTTCTTCCAGCCGATCCGCGCAAGCTGCGCGTCGGTGAGCGGCTCGGTCGCGAGCACATGGTCGCGCACCTGCATCACGCGGCGGTTGATGTCGGGAATCCCGACTTTCGCGGTGCCGCTGCCGAACACCACGCGCGGCGCGCGCACGCTGCCCTTCGGCGTCGTCACGTACACCGTGCCGCCTTCGTCGGTCACCGTCATGAGCGGCGTGTGCTCGTACAGCTTCACGCCGAGCGACAGCGCCGCGCGCTTCAGGCCCCACGCGAGCTTCGCCGGATGCACGATGCCGCTGCGGTTGCGCGACCACAGCGCGCCCGCGAACAGCGGCGACGCGAGTTGCGCGAGCGTCTCGTCGCGGTCGAGCAGCACCACGTCGTGGCCGTACTCGCGGTGCAGGTCGTAGTCGCCGCGCAGGTGCGCGAGATGGTCGGGATCGACCGCGACGGTCATCTCGCCGTTCCATTCGATATCGGCGTCGATGTCGTAGCGCTTCAGCGTCTCCTCGAAGCCGTCGAGATTGTGGTGACCGAAGGTTTCGAGCTGCGCGATGTCGTTCGGAAACACGCGCACCGCGTTCGGCAGCCCGTGCATCACCGACGTCGAGATGATCCCGCCCGCGCGGCCCGACGCGCCGTGCGCGACCTTGTCCGCCTCGATCAGCACCACGTTCAGGTGCGGCATCTGTTCCTTGGCTTGCACGGCCGCCCACAGCCCCGTGAAGCCGCCGCCGACGATCAGCAGGTCGGCGCGCGCGTCGCCGACGAGTTCGGGCTCGGGCGCCGGCGCGGCCGGGTTGTCGAGCCAGTACGGGAACAGCTTCGTATCGGCGAGCGCCTCGTCGACGCTCAATGCGGCCGGCGCGCCACGCAGTGCGTGGGGCGTGGCCGGCGCGGTCTGTTTCGCTTCCTTGACTTCCATGTTCCTGGTCTCAGCCATGACGTTGCATCGCGGCACGCGCCGCCGTCGCGCGCGTCGCACGGACGACGCGCGGCAGCGGCCACGGGCATCACGCCTTCTCGAGCAGCACGTAGAACTTCTTCGCGTCCTCGAGCGTTTCCCAGCGGCCCGCGAAGCCGGCCGGCAGCAGGTAGCCCTCGCCCGGCGCGAATTCCCGGCGGTTGCCTTCGACGTCGGTCAATGCGATCCGGCCCTCGACGAGCCACACGGCTTCGTCGGCGGCGGTTTCCGGGAAGTCGACCGCGCCGACCTTGCCCTCCCACCAGCCGACGATGTAGTTGCCGCTGTTGCCCTCGGCCGCGCGCCAGTCGCTTTCGTCCATGCCGAAATCGAGCTTCGTGAAGGCGCCGACGTTGGCGCCGAGCGGCAGGATGTCCTTGATCAATTTAGTCATCTGAAATGTTCGCGTCGTGATTGAGAAAGCAGGAGCAACGTTACGCATTCGCGCGGCCCCGGTATGCCCCCCTTCGGGGGGGACAAGCGGCGTTTTCCTCGGCCCGTGGTGCATGGCCGTACTTCCCCTTACAGACGCGCGCCGTTCCGAACGCTACAATCTGCGGGCTTTCCACCCCGGGGAATCCGCATGCTGCTCAACGTGAACCCCTTCCCTCGCGACGGCGAAACGTGCAACGTGTCGTTCAAGACGTTGGGCGAACTCATCGAGACCGTCGGCACTCCGCATTTCGTGCCGCGGCTGACCCAGCTGCTGAACCAGGTGGTGCCGCTCGACGTCGCGCATGTCGAACGTTCGCGGGTCGACGGCACGATGCCGACCGGCTACCGGTGCGAGTGGATCGGCAGCAGCGGCATCGGCACGGCGTCGTCGGAGATCTCCGACGTGATGACGCTCTACTACGAGCGCTTCCTCGACAGCGACCCGCTGTTCGCGGGCCTGCGCGGCAAGACGGGCACGCTGCTCGTGGTGCGCGACATCGCCGCGATCCCGCCCGGCGAATTCCGCCAGCGCCTGTTCGACGACGTGCGCATCGGGCACGAATGCGTGCTCGCGCGCGGCACCCGCTACTCGCAGCATTCGATCGCGCTGGAGCGCGGGCGCGACCAGCCGCCGTTCACGCTCGCCGAGATGAACCGCTTTCGCAGCGTCAGCGATGTGCTGTTCCCGCTGCTCGAACTGCACGCGTCGACCACCGCCGCGCGGCGCGTCGCGCACCCGACGCCCGACCGCCATCCGCTCGCGCAGTTCGACGCGCGCCTCGCAACGGACGGCATCCGCCTGTCGAAGCGCGAATACGAAACCTGCAAGCACCTGCTGTCGGGCAAGACGGTGCCCGAAACCGCCGACATCCTCGGCGTGCGCGTCGCATCGGCGGAGTCGTACGTGAAGCGCGCGTTCGCGAAGCTCGGCGTGCGCACCAAGCGCGAGCTGGCCGCGTGGGGCAGCGCCGTGCCCGATGCGCTCGCGGGCTGACCGGCATTCCGCAGCCTCCCCCCGCTTGCATCGAATCCGCTCGATGTAAACGTTGCGACTTCGAAATCTTCGCGCGGGCGTTCTCCTCTACCATCGGCCGATCGTTGTTCACCAGACAGAGGAGACGGCCCCCATGCATCGCGAACTGAACCAGCCGATGGGCGGCAACGAGATGCCGCGCTTCGGCGGCATCGCCACGATGATGCGTCTGCCGCAGGCCGACACGACCGACGGGCTCGATGCGTGCTTCGTCGGCGTGCCGCTCGATCTCGGCACGTCGAACCGGTCGGGCGCGCGCTTCGGCCCGCGCCAGATCCGCAGCGAATCCGTGCTGCTGCGCCCGTACAACATGGCGACGCGCGCCGCGCCGTTCGATTCGCTGCAGGTGGCCGACCTCGGCGACGTCGCGACCAACCCGTACGACCTGAAGGACTCGGTGCGCCACATCGAGGCCGCCTACGACGCGATCGTCGCGAACGGCTGCCGGCCGATCACGCTCGGCGGCGACCACACGATCGCGTGGCCGATCCTGCGCGCGCTGCACCGCAAGTACGGCAAGGTCGCGGTGGTGCACGTCGACGCGCACGCGGACGTCAACGACACGATGTTCGGCGAGAAGATCGCGCACGGCACGCCGTTCCGCCGCGCGGTGGAGGACGGCCTCCTGCAGTGCGACAAGGTCACGCAGATCGGCCTGCGCGGCACCGGCTACCACGCCGACGATTTCGACTGGTGCCGCGAGCAGGGCTTCACCGTCGTCCAGGCCGAGGCATGCTGGAACACGTCGCTCGCGCCGCTTATGGCGCAGGTGCGCGAGCGCGTCGGCAGCACGCCGGTCTACCTGAGCTTCGATATCGACGGCCTCGACCCGTCGTTCGCGCCGGGCACCGGCACGCCGGAAGTCGGCGGCCTGACGGTGCAGCAAGGGCTCGAGATCGTGCGCGGGATGAAGGGGCTCAATCTCGTCGGCGCCGATCTCGTCGAAGTGTCGCCGCCTTACGACCCGGTCGGCACGACCGCGCTCGTCGGCGCGAACCTCGCGTTCGAAATGCTCTGCGTGATGCCGGGCGTCGCCTACCGTTGAACCCGACCTTCAGGATCGCCACCATGTCCACCGCACCGCTTTCCCCTGCCGCTACCGCGACGCTCGTGCTGCCCGCCGCGCGCATCGCCGGCGAACATATCCGCGCGCATGCCGACGATGCCGGCGCGCCGCTGTTCAACGCCGCGACCGGCGACACGCTCGGCTGGCAGGAATTCGCTTCAGCCGAGCACGTCGACCGCGCGGTGCGCACCGCGCGCGATGCGTTCGCCGGCTGGCGCGACACGCCGCCCGCCGCGCGCGGCAAGATCCTCGCGAAGATCGCCGAGCTGGTCGAAGCCGACCGCGCGCGCCTCGCGGCGCTGCAGATGCAGGTCAGCGGCAAGCCGCCGCTCGAGGCCGATGCCGACGTCGGCGACGTCGCCGCGACGTTCGCGTACTACGCCGCGCTGTGCGCCGATCCGGCGACGTTCGCGGCGGAACCGGTCGCGCTGCCGAGCGAAACCGTGACGGCCGAGCGCTTTTACGATGCGCTCGGCGTGGCCGCGCTGATCGTGCCGTGGAATTTCCCGATGGTGACGACCGCGTGGAAGCTCGCGCCCGCGCTGGCCGCCGGCTGCGCGGCGGTGCTCAAGCCGTCGGAACTGACATCGCCGGCCGAACACGCGCTGCTCGACATCGTCGCCGAGGCCGGCGTGCCGGACGGCGTCGTGAACATCGTGAACGGCGGCGCGGATATCGGCGCGGCGCTCGCCGCGCATCCGCTGATCGACAAGATCTCGTTCACCGGCAGCACCGCCGCCGGCAGGAAAGTGATGCGCGCCGCCGCCGACGACATGAAGCGCGTGACGCTCGAGCTTGGCGGCAAGTCCGCGCTGATCGTCCGCGACGACGCCGATCTCGACGCTGCGGTGGCGCTCGCGGTTGCCGGCGCCTTCACGAACGCGGGCCAGATGTGCTCGGCCACCGCGCGCATTCTCGTGCACGACAGCCTGTATCGCAGCTTCATGGCCGCGTTCGAGACGGCCGTGCGCGCGCTCGTCGTCGCGCCGCCGGAGGCGGCGAACGTCGCGATGGGGCCGCTGATCTCGGCTGCACACCGCGCGCGCGTCGAGGCAATGCTGCGGCAGGGGATCGACAGCGGCGCGCAGGTCGCGTTCAGCGGCCGCGTGGCCGACGCGCGCGGCGACGGCTACTTCATGGCGCCGGTCGTGATCGCGGAACCGGCCGCCGACAACGTGCTGTGGGCCGACGAAGTGTTCGGCCCGGTCGCGTGCGTGAAGTCGTTTCGCACCGACGACGAGGCGATCGCGCTCGCGAACGACACGCGCTACGGGCTCGTCGCGACCGTCGTCACGCGCGACGCGGCGCAGGCGAAGCGTTATCAGGCACGCGTGCGCGCGGGGCTCGTGTGGATCAATACGCCGCAGCTCATTTATCCGCACGTGTGCTGGGGCGGGTTCGGCTTGAGCGGGATCGGCCGTGAACTCGGTGTCGCGGGGCTGCGCAGCTATCAGGAGCTGCGGCACGCGATGCGCGCGATCGACTGAATTTGCCGGCGCGCGCGTGTCAGCCGCCTTTTACACGTCGATGATGACGAGCGTCCCGTGGCTGCCGGGCAGGACGGCGTGTGCAGTCCCTGCCAACGCGAGATACATCTGCCCGGCTTCCACGGCGACCGTCTCCGCGCCGACCTGAAGCAGAAGCCGTCCGTCGACGACCAGCAAACCCTCGTTGTAGTCGTGAGTCTCCTCGTCGTAGGGCTGCGCATCCATGCGAAGCACCTTGACGTTGGCCGGGCCTACTTTGCCGACAAGCGAGGATTTCCATGCTTGCGTTTGCTCGGCAGCGACGGATGTGAAATCGACGAGGGGCATCGGACGGTCTCCTGGAAAAACACGAGTATCGTCAGAAAGCTCACACGCCTGGCAGTACAGTACGGCGGAAATTGTCCGGTACGGTGCGCTTCAGGTGCCGGTCGACGTGTACTTGCGCACCCCCAGCCGCCACGCGGCAAAGGCCACCGCCAGGAACGCGAACGCCGCCGCCGGCGCGAGCGGCAGGAACCAGTCGGGCGCGCCGAGCGGGTCGGGCTTGCAACCGCTCAAAGCGCCTTGACCATGAACACCCGAGCCGCCCCCGCCGGCTCGCACGGCACCTCGCCGAACACGCGATACCCGTGCTTCTCGTAGAACGCGGGCGCCTGGAACGTGATCGTATAGAGCACGGCGCGCGCGCAGCCGCGCCGTTTCGCCTCCGCTTCCGCGTCGTTCAGCAGCTTGCTGCCGAGGCCGTCCTTGCGCAGCGATTCGGGCACGTACAGCAGATCGACGAAGAACAGCCCCAGCGACGTGCGGCCGACCAGCCCGCCGAGCACTTCGCCAGTGTTCGGGTCGGTCACGTAGAGATCGAGCGCGGTGTTGTCCGGCTGCCCTGTGATCGCATCATTGAATGCGTTGAGCTTGCGGCTGATGGCGTCGCGCGCGGTGGGCTGTCCGACGGCGGCGAGCTGGATGGTGACGTTCGATTGCGCGGTCATGTGGGCAACGGGGGTCCATGGCGAAGTGGCAGGCCGGTCATTCTGACATGCCGCCCCAACTCGCAATGTTCTCGAATCGCCCAATTGGGGCACGGAATGTCAGCCGTACGACGACAAGATCCGACGCAATCGAAAATATCGTTCAAGCACATGCATTGCACGAATGTGCGATAGCGCATTCATGCCATTCGAATCGCATTCCCTCCGGTCAGTTGAAAGCATTCGTCAAGGCAGCGGCCCACGCCACGCATACCACTGCGCACCGGTGGCGAGATACCGCTGCAGCCCATATCCCGCAAGGCCGTCCGTAAAGCTGAATTTACGTACACATCCGTGACGTGTACTTTCCGGCAACCCGTGCCGTATGCTCGCCAGACTGCTTCCCAGTGCCAGGGAAGTCACTTCACAGGCCATTGAGATGATGATTCAAAGGCTGTCGATCCGTGCCGCCGCGGGCAAGCTGAAAGTCATCGCAGTGTGGCGATGCCTCGCGCATGGCGGCGCCAGGGTGTACCGCTGGAGCATGGAGGTCGAACGCGGAACGGGCGTGGAATCGATGACGGTCGACGTGATCGGATCCCGTTCGCTGAGCAAAGCCGACATCGTCGCTTCACTCGGCGAAGCGCCCCTGTGCGTGACGATCACGCCGATCCACCTGGAAGTCGTGTCCAATCCCGGGGCCGCATATGGCCGCCGGGAAAACGATCCACGCGAAGCCGTTCGCCGGCATCCGGCGCTGAAGGTGGTCGGCACCATCGCAGACCCCATTGCGTTTCCCGAACGACATTGATCACCCGCGACGCGAGAGGAGCGATCGCGACACGACGTCGCCTTGTCTGACGCCACATAAGGCAGGACAACTGCCCATTCCGTGTTTCAGGAGACAACCATGCTGAGCCCGCATGAATTTTCGGTGCTCATGTTGATCAAGTCGTCGCCCGACCAGATCGACATGAAGCGCGAAGAACTGGATACGTTGCTCGAGCAGCAACTCGTCGTGCTCGAACGACATGCGTCCGGCGCGCACCGCCCCAGTGTGACGCATGACGGTGAATTGCTGCTGCGGGCCGTCACGCGAACACATTGACGGACGACCGGGTGATCACATGTCACGGAGCAACTGATGAAAACGATGTATTACCGGATCTACGTTGCTCAGGAACTGGAGCTGATCGACGCGATGCTCTCGCAGCTCGAGCATGTCGTTCGAGGCAAGCATACCGGCCGCAGGAAAGCCGCCGCCATGTTGAGCTACTGGCGCGTACGCATCGGCGCCATTGCCGGCGTTCCGCAGGACCTGCAGCCGCGGGTCAACGCACTGCTGGCACGGCTCGATGCAATCGACGCAGCGAGCCGCCAGCTCCGTTCCGGACACGCCTCCCGGCCAGCCGCCGACGCGGCCGCAAGCATGAAGGTCAACGTGCCGGACGACTCCGGAGAATTCACGGCGATGGGGCGCCAGTCTTCGACACACGGGACCTGAGCACCTGCATACGGAGCAGACGATGATGCGCACCTACGAACATCACGGGTTCACGCTCGAAGTGTCGGTCGAGTCGGATTTCACCTTTCGTCCCGTCGATCGAACGGCGATGCACGCGGGCTACGTCGCGGTGGTACGCGTGCTTCAGGCCGGGCACGTCGTCGCGACCTTCTCGCCGCTGCGCTATGGCGACGTGGCCGGCCGGCCTTTCAACACTGAAGTCGACGCGCTGACGGGCGGACACGATGCCGCGAGCAAGATCGTCGACGAACTGTTCAGCCAATCGCAATGGCCGGATCCGGGCCGCAGTGTCCCCGTCGGATGTCAGCGCGATGACGTGGCGACCGAACTGCCGCCACCGCGCGCTCAGTTGTAGCCGAGAATCGCAACCGTCGCGACGTCCGGCCGGTCGCTCGTGCTGCCGACGAGCGACACCATCGGCTCCTGCAACACGGCCTGATACGACGATACGCGTGCGTCGTCCGCCGCGCCTGCGTTGTCCTGCAGCGGCTCCACGAAATCGTCCATCGCGACGAAAAAACCAGCCTGCATCTGCGAAAAAGTCATCTCCGTTCCTTTGCTTGTCATTGATGTTCAAACCACCTGCTTCAACTTCACCGCCCGCGCCGCCTCGCCATCGTGCGCGCCATCCGCCTTCGCGAGATGCGCACGGGTGCGCCGCGTGATGTGGATCACCCCGAGCACGACCGGCGCGATCAGCAGCCCTTCCGCCAGCTCCGGATCGACCGGCAGGCTCAGCACGTGCAGCGCCTTGAACGCGGCAGCCGCGAGCGACAGCACGTAATACGAGATCGCCGCCACGGACAGGCCTTCGACCGCGTGCTGCAGATGCAGCTGGTTGCGCGCGGTGCGCTCCATGCCGGCCAGCAGGCGCGTGACGTCCTTTTCCTGTGCGAGATTGACGCGCGTGCGCAGCAGGTCCACCGCGCGCGCGATGCGCGCGGCGATCTGCTCGTGGCGCGCCCACACGCTGCGGCACGTCTCCATCGCCGGCGCGAAGCGCCGTTCCATGAATTCCGCGATCGTCGGCATCCCTTCGATGCGCTCCTCGCGCAGCTCCTGGATGCGCGCGAGCACGAGCTTCTCGTACGCGCGCGATGCGCTGAAGCGCCCGCCCGAGCCCGACAGCGATTCGACGCGCACCGCCAGGTGCGTGAGCTTGACCAGCAGCGCCGCGTCGTCGCCGTGCGCGCCGCCCGCGTCCATGCTCTGCATCAGCGCCTGCAGCGACGCGTGGATCTCGTCGAGCTCGCGGCTCATCCGCCGCGCGACCGGCAGCGCGAGCAGCGCCATCATCCGGTAGGTTTCGATTTCATAGAGACGCTGCAGCAGGCGGCCGCCCTGCTCTTCGCGGAAATCCTCGTCGACGACGAGAAAGCGCATGAAGCCGTCGGGCCGCACGTGCCAGTCGCAGAACACCTGGCCGCCGCCGAGCACGTTGCTGCCGACGAGAATCGGCCCGTCGATCCAGCGCCGCATGTCCGCGCAGACGAGCCGCGCGGCGTCGCCGGACAGCAGCTCCATGCGCACCGCGACGAAGCGGATGCCGTTCAGGCGTGCGAACCAGTCGGCCGGAATGCCTTCGATCGCGAGATCGTCGAAATAGCCCGTGTCGCGGCGCGGCGCGACGAACGTGAAGGTCGAGAATTCGGTGTGACGCTCCCACTTCAGGTGCCAGCCGCTCGGCGACTGCACCGCGTAGTGCGTCGCGCCGTCATGCGGCGCGGCAATGCCGGCGTCGCGGCACAGCGCGTGCAGCAGCGTTTCGTGGATCGCCGCTTCGCCATCCGAATAGATCGCGTAGTGAGTGAGCGACACGGCTTCGGCCAGCCGCAGGAACGGCCGCGCATGCAGTTCGGCGGCCAGTGCGGCGCGCAACGGATGGTCCATCATCGAGACACCATGCTTTCCTTGTTCAACCCCGCCGGCCCGGCACGCGCGCCTCCGTCGCCGGGAACAGCCCGACGAACCGGCGGCGGCAGCGGCTTCGCCTGCCCGATCGCACTATGGCAGACACATAACGACAATAAAAACGCATAATGCTGATCGTTACGTTCAGTTTTCCTGATACCGATGAAGATGCTCGATCACGACGTGCTGGCCACCGTCGTCGCGGTGGCCGAGACCGGCAACATGACCCGCGCCGCCGAAGCCGTGAACCGCTCGCAATCCGCCGTCAGCATGCAGATCAAGAGCCTCGAGGACGCGCTGGGGCGGCCGCTGTTCGTGCGCCGCCCGCGCAGCATCGTGCTGACGCGCGAGGGCGAGGTGCTGCTGGGTTTCGCGCGGCGCATGCTCGCGCTGCGCGACGAGGCGTGGGCCGCCGTGGTGCGGCCGGAGGTCACGGGCAAGGTGGTGATCGGCGTGCCGGACGACTACGCGTCGTCGCTTCTTCCTTCAGTGCTTAAGAAATTCTCGGCGTCGTATCCGAAGGTCGAGATCCAGGTGATCGGCCTGCCGAGCAGCGCGCTCGCGCCGCTGATCAAGGACGGCACCGTCGACCTCGTGTGCGGCACGCGCGTGAAGGGGCTGTCGGGCGACTTCGTACGCCACGAGCCGATGGCATGGGCCGCGATGACGAACGGGCCGCGCGTGTGGGAGGAGCGGCCGCTGCCGATCGCGGTGTTCATGCCGGGCAGCGTCGCGCGCGAGAACGCGATCCGCAGCCTCGAACGCGCGAAGCTGCCGTATCGCACCTCGTACGAAAGCCCGAGCCTGCTCGGCCTGCTCAGCATGGTGGAAGCGGGGCTCGCGGTCGCGCCGCTCGCGCGCTGCGCGATTCCCCCGCAGTTGTCGGTGCTCGGGCGCTCGCACGGGCTGCCCGACATGCCGCCGCTCGAACTGATCCTCGCGCGCAGCACGAAGTCGAAGCGGCCGCCGTGCGACTTCCTCGCGGAGCAGATCATGGACGATCTGCAGCGGCAGACGGGGCAGACGGCGGAGGCGTAGCGGGCGCGGCGCTCAGGCGATCGCTTCGACCGACGCGCGTCGCCGTTCGTCGACCATCGTCTCGATCAGCGACGCGAGATCGTCGGTCGACGGATCGCAGATGCCCGGCGAGCGATGCAGTTCGAGATCGGCCGGCGGCAGCGGCGGCAGGCCCTCGTCTTCGCCGAGCACGCGCCAGTTCTCCGGCAGCGTGCAGCGGTCGATCATCGTCACGGCGGCGCCGTGGTTCACCGCGACCTTGATGCCGGTCGGGCTCTGGCTCGTGTAGACGACGTGATACGGCCGGTCCATCGACGCCAGCGCCTGCAGCCCGCGCTGCCGGTAGCAGCAGGTCTCGGGAAACAGCGCGAGCGGCACCGACGCATGCGGGTCGAGCGCGAAATCGCGATGCGCGGCCCACACCACCTCCTCGCGGCCGAGATGCCGGCCGCCCGCCTGCGAGCCGTGCCGCACGACCAGCGCGACGTCGAGCTCGCCGGCCTGCAGCCGTTCGAGCAGTTCGAGCGACATCCGGCAGTGCACGTGCAGCCGCGCGCCCGGGCGCAATGCATAGAACGACTTCAGCAGGTCGGGCAGCCACAGTTCCGCATAGTCCTCCGGCAGCCCGAAGCGCAGCGCGCCGCGATGGCTGCTGCTCTGCTGCAACGCGATGATCGCGTCGTTCTGCACCTGGATGATCCGGCGCGCGTAGATCAGGAAATTCTCGCCGTCGCGCGACAGCGCGAGCCGCCGGCTGTTGCGCATGAACAGGTGGGTGCCGAGCCGCTCCTCGAGCGTGCGGATCCGCAGGCTGATCGTCGACTGCGTGCGATGCAGCTGCCGCGACGCCGCGGTGAAGCCGCCGCTTTCGACGACCGCGACGAACGCGCGGATGAGTTCCGGGTCGAGCGAGCTCAGCCTCGACCAATCGGGACTTTGAATGGCAACCATCGGAATTACTCGCTTTCGAAAAGTAATGGGAAGACGAAAGATAGGGCCTCGGGTACGCCGATTGTTGTCCAAACGCGTTCGGCGCTCCAACCCCTGATCGGGTATGACAAACCCGGAGTCGGTACGCGGCCCGGTGCACCGCCGCATGCCTGCGCGAATGCGCCGGAGCCAGGCCAGGCACGGCGCGCGCGGCATGACCGAGGGATTTCCCGGAGATGGGCCGGCGTCATGCGTCGATCAGGAATTTTCGCTTCACGGGCGGCGACGCGGCCGCCCGCCGTCGCCCCACCCACACCCAACTTCAACGACGAGACACCGCAATGACTGCTTCCCCCCGCAAATCGCTGTACATCGGCGAAGGCTTCGAAGGCCCCGGCGTGAACCTCGCGCACATCAACGTGCTGATCGGCCCGCGCGACGGCCCCGCCGGGCAGGCGTTCGCGACCGCGCTCGCGACGCCGTCGACCGGCCATGCGCCGTTCGTCGTGATCGCGCAGCCCGGCGTGCCGACCAAGCCGCTCACGCTGTACGTGAACAAGGCGCAGATCGACGGCGACTTCCACGGCAACGCAACGTGGGGCGCCTCGCAGGCCGGCATCGCGAAGGCCGTGGCCGAGGCGCTCGAGCACGGCACGCTGCCGCCGGAAGCGGAGAACGACTGGGTCGTCGTGTCGGCGAACTGGGTGAACCCGAAGGCCGACGATCTCGACGCGGTGTTCGAGAACAACTACCGCGCGTGCCGCAACGCGATCGTCGCGGCGATGGAGGGGCTGCCGCACCGCGACGCGGTGTTCGCCGCCGCGCGCGACGTGTCGAACCCGTTCTACACCCCGAAAAAGAACTGACGGACAACGAACGGCCGGCAAGGCCGTACCAGGAGGAAGCATGGAATACGTCCGCCTCGGCCAGTCCGGCCTGAAGGTGTCCCGCCTGTGTCTCGGCACGATGAACATGGGCACCCCGCAATGGAAGCCGTGGATCTTCGACGAAGCGCAGAGCGAGCCGATCGTGCGCCGCGCGCTCGACGCCGGCGTCAACTTCATCGATCTCGCCGATTTCTACTCGACGGGCGTCGGCGAGGAAGTGGTCGGGCGCATCCTGAAGCGCGCCGCGCGCCGCGAGGAAATCGTCGTGACGACCAAGGTCGGCTACGACATGGGCGCGTACCCGAACGCGGGCGGCCATTCGCGCAAGCACATCCTCGACGGCATCGACGGGTCGCTCACGCGGCTCGGCATGGATTACGTCGACCTCTACATGCTGCACTTCTTCGACGTGAACACCCCCGTCGAGGAGACGATGGGCACGCTGCACGACATCGTGCGCGCAGGCAAGGCGCGCTACATCGGCGTGTCGACGATGTACACGTGGCAGTTCGCGAAGATCATGCAGGCCTGCGAACGTAACGGCTGGCACAAGCCGATCAACATGCAGCTGCAGCTCAATCTCGCGTATCGCGAGGAAGAGCGCGAGATGATTCCGTACTGCGTCGACCAGGGCGTCGGCGTGTCGGTGTTCAGCCCGCTCGCGCGCGGCCTGCTGACCTGCGAGCCGCAATCGACGCGCAACCAGACCGACTTCTTCACCTCGCAGATGTACGGCGACCCCGCGTCGCGCGCAATCGCGGAATCGGTCGCGAGAGTCGCAAAGCGGCGCGGCGTGCCGCCCGCGCAGATCGCGCAGGCGTGGGTGCTGAACCGGCCCGGCGTCGCGAGCATGCTGGTCGGCGCGGATTCCGTCGCGCAGTTCGACAGCGCGCTCGGCGCGCTGGAGACGCAGCTCACCGACGACGAGCTGTACGAGCTGGAACGCAACTACACGCCGTGCGACCTGATCAACGACTACACGGCCGGCACGCGCATCGCACGCGAGCCGCGCGCGGCGCAGGGCAGCTTCGCCGCAGACTGAAGGAGCGACTCACGATGAGCGAATTTCTGAGGACCGGCCATTACATCGGCGGCGAATGGCACGAACCGCGCGGCGCCGATGACGCGACCTACCCCGTGCGCAACCCGGCGACCGGCGAGACGATCGCGCAGGTCGCGAAAGGCGGCGCCGACGCCGCGCAGCGCGCGATCGACACGGCCGCGCGCGCGTTTCCCGCGTGGCGCGCGCTGAGTGCGAAGGAACGCGGCGCACGCGTGAAGCGCTGGGGCGAGCTGATGCTCGAACACCGCGACGCGCTCGCCGAGCTGCTCACGCGCGAGCAGGGCAAGCCGCTGGCCGAGGCGCGCGGCGAAGTCGCCTACGCGGCGAGCTTCCTCGAATGGTTCGCGGAAGAGGCGAAGCGGATGTACGGCGACGTGATCCCAAGCCCGAAGCCCGATGCGCGGATCGTCGTCACGCGCGAGCCGGTGGGCGTCGTCGCGGCGATCACGCCGTGGAACTTCCCGCTCGCGATGATCACGCGCAAGGCCGGCCCCGCGCTGGCGGCCGGCTGCACGATGGTGCTGAAGCCGTCCGAGGAGACGCCGCTGTCCGCGTTCGCGCTCGCGGTGCTCGCCGAACGCGCGGGCGTGCCGGCCGGCGTGTTCAACGTCGTGTCCGGCGACGCGGTCGCGATCGGCACGGCGCTGACCGGCTCGCCGGTCGTGCGCAAGCTGTCGTTCACGGGTTCGACGCGCGTCGGCAAGCTGCTCGCGAAGCAGTCGGCCGACACGCTGAAGAAGCTGTCGCTCGAACTCGGCGGCAACGCGCCGTTCATCGT